>JGI25928J51866_1000142_pt1 | contig 15924 bp, 17 predicted proteins | sample LauGreFBDMM110DN_2_FD_51866 | JGI IMG/M metagenome (IMG submission 51866)
ACCAAAGTCTGATGACGGCCTGCGCACTGGGCTTTGGCCAAGAGTGGGTGCCTGCGCTGGTCAAGGCGCAGGCCAAGCTCAACCAGGTCAAGATCGGTAAGTCCAGCTGACTGGGTGCAAGCACCCAGCAGGCTGCGAAGCAAAGGGTTTGGTTTAGCGGGGCTGACATGAAACGACCCAACATTGTCTATATCGTCGCCGACGATCTAGGCTATGCCGACCTGGGTTGTTACGGCGGGCGTGCTGCCAAATTCGGGGCCGTGTCCCCCGTGCTTGATGCCATCGCAGCCGATGGCATCAAGTTCACGCAGGGTTATGCCAACTCGCCGGTTTGCTCGCCGACACGCTTTGCGCTGATGACCGGGCGCTACCAGTACCGCTTGCGCGGCGCTGCAGAAGAACCCATCAACAGCAAAAGCAGGGGCAGTTCCACCCTGGGCCTGCCTCCAGCGCACCCCACCCTGCCTTCGCTGCTGCGAAACGCCGGCTACCAAACAGCTCTGATGGGCAAGTGGCACCTGGGCTATCCGCCCTATTTCGGCCCCCTGATGAGCGGCTACGACGAATTTTTTGGGCCCATGTCGGGCGGGGTCGACTACTTCACCCACTGCAATTCGACGGGGCAGCACGATCTCTACCTAGCCGACTTGGAGCACCATGCCCCAGGCTATCTGACCGACCTGATCTCCAGCCATGCGGTGGACTACATTGCCCGCAAGGCAGCATTGGCGCGGCTGGGGCAGCCCCTGCTGCTGAGTTTGCATTACACCGCCCCACACTGGCCCTGGGAGACCCGCGAAGACCAAGCCCTGGCAGCCACGCTTGGCAAGCAAATAGTCCATCTGCATGGCGGGAATATTCACACCTACCAGCGCATGATCCACCACATGGACGAAGGCATCGGCCAGGTGATGCAGGCGCTGCGCGATCATGGGCTGGCGGACAACACTTTGCTGGTGTTTACCAGCGACAACGGGGGCGAGCGGTTTTCTGACAACTGGCCCCTGGTGGGCGGCAAGATGGATTTGACCGAGGGCGGTATCCGGGTCCCCTGGATCGCCCATTGGCCAGGGCAGATCAGGGCGGCTCAGGTCAGCCAGCAACACTGCATGACGATGGACTGGACAAGCACCCTGCTTGAGGCTGCAGGCGTGGCGCCCCATCCTGATTACCCGCTGGATGGTGTGTCGCTGCTGCCAGTGCTCCTGCAGCCTGGGTTCGAATTCGCACGCCCCCTGCACTGGCGCATGAAACATCGACAACAGCGCGCCCTGCGCGATGGCGCCTGGAAATACCTGCGTGTGGACGACCATGACTACCTGTTTGACCTGTCGGCAGATGAACGCGAGCGNGCCAANCGAGCCGGCGACCAACCCACNCGCCTGGCCACCATGCGGGCTCAGTGGGAGGCTTGGAATGCAGCCCTGCCGCCGGTACCCGACGAGGCCACTGTGAGCCTGGTGTACTCGGCGAAGGACATGCCCTAGTGCCCCGCCGGGCTCTTGGGGCGGTCATTGTCCGGCGCATCGCTTGGTTTGCGTTGCGACCAAACCGCCTTGCTATTTGCCTTGCCACACNCCTGCCGTGCGAATGAACAATCTCGGTTAAAGTGACCAGCCCGCTAATNAGGAGACAAACACCATGCAACTCAAGCCCGCCCTGCGCAGCTTTGCCGCCGCCTGCCTCGTCGCTCTGGCGCTGCCACTNCTGGCGCAAAACCAGCCGATCAAAATCCTGCTGGGCTTTCCGGCTGGCGGCTCGGTGGACATCACGGCGCGGGTTTTGGCCGACAAAATGAAAGACACACTCGGCGTTCCGGTGNTGGTTGAAAACCGTGCCGGCGCGGGTGGCCGTATTGCGGCTCAAGCGGTCAAGGACGCTGCGCCCGATGGCAACACCCTCATGCTTGCGCCCTTTGCGGTGATGGTGGTGCAACCCATGGTGTTCAAGAGCATCAAGTACGACACCGGCAAAGACTTTACCGCCCTGGGTAGCGTGGTGAGTTTTCCCCTGGCGCTGGCCGCAGGGCCAGCGACGCCGGCCAAAAACATGCGCGAACTGGTGGATTGGCTGCGCGCCAATCCNGACAAAGCCAACTANGGCTCACCAGCTGCAGGTTCGATGCCGCACTTCCTTGGGGAATTGTTAGCCAAAAACGCTAATTTGACGCTCACCCATGTACCCTTTCAAGGGGGTGCGCCCATGGTGCAAAACCTGCTGGGCGGGCAGATATCCATTGCCTTTGACACCCCAGCAGAATTTGCCGAGCAGCACCGGGCGGGCAAGTTGCGCCTGCTCGCCGTCTCAAGCGCTCAACGCGCGGCCCAGTTTCCTGAGGTGCCGACCTTTCAGGAGCAAGGCATTGCGGTCGATGCCAGCGCCTGGTTTGCCCTGTTTGGGCCAGCCGCCATGGCGCCCGCTGTGAGCGGGCGCATCAACAACGCCTTGCAGGCAGCCCTGCGGCAGGCCGATGTGGCCGAACGCCTGGGCAAGCTGGGGCTGACCATCAGCCCAAGTTCGCCCGATGAGATGACCCGCCGTCTGGCCGATGACAAAGCCCTGTGGGGCCCGCCAATCAAGGCCTCCGGCTTCATGGCCGACTGATTCAAGCGCTGCGCGGTGGCAAAAACAGCGCTTGCAGATCATTGAGAAAATCATAGCCGCGCAGGCTGGGGCGCACCCGTGAGAGGTCGCGCTCGAGCAGGCCACGCTTTTCAGCCTGCTCCAATGCGGGCGCAACGGCGCTCAGGGCCAGCCCGGTGCGCTCAGCGAACAGTTGCAGGTCAAAGCCGTCTTTCAGGCGCAGCGCGTTGAGCATGAATTCAAAAGCCAGGTCGGCCCGGCTGACCTCTTGGCTCTGCGCCACACCTTGGCCGGCCAGCGCACGCTGCATAAACAGCTGCGGCTCACGAAACCGTACCTGGCGCACCACCCGGTGGGCAAAACTAAGTTTGCTGTGGGCACCCGCACCAAGGCCGAGGTAGTCGCCAAACTGCCAGTAATTGAGGTTGTGCCAGCACCGGTGCCCATCCCGTGCGTAGGCAGATACCTCGTAGCGCTGAAGGCCGGCCGCCCCCGCTGTATCGGTGATCAGGTCGAGCATGTCGCTGGCGCTGTCCTCATCAGGCAGCACGGGCGGGTATTTGGCAAACCGTGTGTTGGGCTCGACCGTGAGGTGGTAGACCGAGATGTGCGGTGGCGAAAGCGAGAGCGCGGTACTCAGGTCTGCTGACAAATCGGCCAGGGTTTGGCCGGGCAGACCGTACATGATGTCAAGATTAAAAGTATCAAAGGTCTGGGCCGCCTCCTGCGCTGCTGCCAAGGCCTGCGCCCGGTTATGCACCCGCCCCAGCGCAGTCAAAAAACCATCGTGAAAACTCTGTACGCCAAGTGACAGCCGGGTCACGCCAGCTGCGCGAAACGCCCGAAAACGGTCAGTCTCGAAGCTACCGGGGTTAGCCTCGAGCGTGATCTCGCAGTCGGCCTCCAGCCGCAAACGGGCCCGGATGCCGCTTAGCATTTGGTCGATGGCGGCGGGTGAAAACAGGCTGGGCGTACCTCCGCCNATGAACACACTGTGCACCGTGCGGCCCCATACCAGCGGCAACGCTGCCTCGAGATCAGCCATCAAAGCATCCAGATAACGCTGCTCTGGCAGGTCGGCCGTGCGCATTTCGTGAGAGTTGAAATCACAGTAAGGACATTTGTGGATGCACCAGGGCAGGTGCACATACAGCGACAGCGGGGGCAGCGCTGCGAGCTGCAGCGTGCCGGGGCGCATGTAGTGCTGCAGGTCGTGGGTCGGCGCTGGTGCCTCGGTCTCGGCGGCTGCGGCTGCGGCTGCGACTACCGGCTGAATCGGGATCATGCGGTGCCCGTCATGGCGCTAGCCAGCGTTCACGGATCAACGCCAGCATGGCGCGCGCGGCCTGGCCCCGATGGCTGCGGGCATTCTTGTCCGCCACCGGCAGCTCGGCAAAGGTCTTGCCCAACTCGGGGATGAACATCACCGGGTCAAAACCGAAGCCGTTGTGACCACGCGGTGCGCGGCTGATCTCACCCACCACGCGGCCCACCGCGATGAGCGGCTCCGGGTCGTCGGGCGAGCGCACCGCCACCAGGGTGCTGACCAATGCCGCACGCCGGTTGTCGATGTCACGCATCTGCGCCAGCAAGGCCAGCACATTGTTGTCGTCGCCCTTGGCATAGCCAAATTGGGTGGCGTAATGGGCGGTCTGCACCCCGGGCAGGCCGCCAAAGGCATCGACACACAGACCGGCATCGTCCGCCAGGGCCGGCAAGCCGCTGTGCCGCGCGGCGTGGCGCGCCTTGGCCAGCGCGTTCTCGACAAAGGCGTGAAACGGCTCCTCGGCCTCCGGAATGCCCAGCGCGCCCTGCGCCAGCAGCTCGACACCCAGCGGCGCCAGCATGGCGTACAGCTCGGCCAGTTTGCCAGGGTTGTTGGAGGCCAGGACAATTTTCATGCCGCCCATACTAACCGGGGCAAACGGCTCCAACCCAAGCCCCAGCCGGCTCTTCCGGGTTACATGGCCAGCCTGGATAGTCTGCCCGTTAGGACTTCATCGGAAATTTTCGGACCAGTTCCCTGAAGTAATCATTTTCGAAACGAGTCCCATTGGCAGGTTGACGTTGCCCCACTTTAGGGTTGGCACCTTGTAGAAAGCCTTGATGCGCTGATCCGCCATGACGGTCAGATTTAGACATGAAATAAGGCCCCAGCCCTTGTCCCATATAAGTTTATTGCTCTTTATTTGATAGTGATTGCTTTTGCAGGCCAACCACTTGCCTACGGCTACAGCTTCGGCAGCCATCTGCATAAACAACGGCATATCGCCGAGTATCGTGTCAGCCAGCGTTCAGAACCTGTTGCTGCGCCACCAAGTCAATGGCGACGTTGTGAACTGCATAAAGACTCTCCGAGTCAGATTTTAAATTCCGTAATCCGGACAGTTATTTCAACCTTTTGCTATACTGCGTGGCAGTTCATGACAGCAGGATCCGCAATGACAGCAAAGGACGACAAGAGCCGCATTCAATCCATCGGCAAGATGATGGGAATCCTCGAGTGCTTTTCCACGGTCAATCGCCACCTGTCACTGGCCCAGATCGCAACTCGGTCAGGCCTGCCGCGGCCAACCGCGCACCGCATGCTGTCAGCCATGAAGGAGATCGGCTTCATCGAGCAGGATGCGCGCTCCAGTAGCTACGGCCTGGGCATACGGCTGTTCGAACTGGGCAACATCGCGCTAGCCAACATGGACATCTTGCGCGAGGCCAAGCCCTTCATGGACCGTTTGTCCAAGCTTACGGGAGAGTCTTCGCATCTAGGGGTGTTCAACGGCTTCGAGGTTATCGTGGTGGAGCGTGAGGAACCGGCAGAACGCCAGTCGCGCGGCATGCAGCCTAGCGAGGCCTCCCCTGCCCACTGCACGGGCGTCGGCAAGGCGCTGCTGGCATTCCAGCGCGCCGAGGTGGTCGAGCAGGTCATCTCAGCCGGCCTCAAGGTCTACACCACCACCACCATCTCCACCCCTGAAGGCTTGCGAACGGAATTGGCCGCAATACGGCAGCGCGGCTACGCCATTGATGACTCCGAACATCAGGTTTGGGTGCGCTGCGTGGCCGCGCCCATACGCAATTCATCGGGCCATGTCTTTGCCTCTGTCAGCGTTACCGGCCCGGCCGATCGCATGACGGATGCCAAGATTGCCAGCCTCGCGCCGTTGGTCGTGCAGACCGCTGACTCGATATCACGCCAGATCGGCTTCGAACCCTCCCCCTGACGGCGGCATTCAGCGCGCCACACATCCGGCGCGCACCGTTCCGGACTCACGCAGGGAAAACACTGATTGCCCAGGGTTCGGCACACCTATAAAATTCCATAATATTCCGGACTATCATTTCGTATTCCGGACAAACTAACTGCTTTAACCAAATTTCATCGACTGGAGACCCTTATGTCAAATTCCAACTCCACACTTCGTCAGCAGTTGACCGGCGTGCTCCCCCCCATCACCATGCCCTTTGACATGAAAGGCGAACTGGTCAAGGGCGGCCTGCGTGAGCAAATTGACTTCATCATCAAAAACGGTGCCAACGGCGTGGTAGCCGGCGGCAGCACGGGCGAGGGCCACACCCTGACCGACGCCGAGTTCGCCTCGGTCATGCAGGAGGCCTACGAGGCCACGGCAGGGCGCGTGCCTTTCCTGGCCGGCCTGATCGTGCAGAGCACGCGTGCCGCCATCGATCGCGCCAACATGCTCAAGGGCATGAAGGTCACCGCACTGCAGGTCACGCCGGTGCACTACTTGTTCAAGCCCGATGCCGACGCGACGATCGAGCACTTCCGTACGATTTCGGACGCTACCGGCCTGCCGATCCTGATCTACAACGTGATCCCCTGGAATTACCTCAGCGTGGACCTGATGCTGCGCATCATGGACGAGGTGCCCGGCGTGGTTGGCATGAAGCAAAGCGGCGGCGACCTGAAGTCTCTCTCCGACCTGCTGCTGCGCTGCAAGCCCGAGAACGTGGTGCTGTCCGGCGTCGACGCGCTGCTGTACCCGGGCTTTTGCATGGGCATGCACGGCGCCATTTCGGCGTTGACCAGCGCGGTACCGCACATCGTCGTGCGCATCCAGAAGGCTGTGGAAGCTAACGACCACAAGACGGCGCGCGACCTGCATTTCAAGCTCAATGCGCTGTGGAACACGATGAGTCACGACAACCTGCCAGCCTGCATCAAGTACATCCAGCACCTGCAGGGCACACGCATGTTCGAGCCGCGCGCACCCATGATGCGCGTCACCGATCAGCAAAAGGTAGCCATCAAGGCGGCAATGCAGCCGCTGATGGCCTGACCAGCGCGCAACAGACGCGGGTCTAGCCCATGAAGAAGATCCTCAACGCGCCGTCCGCCTACGTCGACGAGACTCTCGCCGGCCTGTGCGCTGCCTATCCGTCCAGCTACAAGCTGGCCGGCGCCCGCGTGCTGGCGCGCGCCGGCGGTCCGGTACCGGGCAAGGTCGGCATCGTGACCGGTGGTGGCTCAGGGCACCTGCCGGTGTTCTTGGGTTATGTCGGCGAGGGCCTGCTTGACGCCTGTGCTGTGGGCAACGTCTTTGCCGGACCACGCGTAGCCGACTGCGTGGCCGCATTCCAGGCCGCCGATGGCGGCGCCGGCGTACTGGCGCTGTACGGCAACTACGGTGGCGACCGCATGAATTTCGAGATGGCGATCGAAGAACTGGCGTCGGACACGTTCAAGTGCAGCACGGTTCGGGTGGCCGATGACGTTGCCAGCGCAACTGCCGCCGAGCGCGACAAGCGCCGAGGCGTGGCCGGCATGGTGTTCGCGTTCAAGATCGCCGGGGCGTGCGCCGCCGCGGGTGGATCGCTGGCTGAGGTGACCGCTGCCGCGCAAAAAGCCGCCGACGCCTGCCGCACCATCGGCGTGGCCCTGACACCCTGCACCATACCGGAATCGGGCCGCGCGTCCTTCGAGATCGCTGAGACGGAAATCGAATTCGGCATGGGCATTCACGGCGAACCCGGCATCTGGCGCGGGCCCCTGAAGTCAGCCGACGCGTTGACAGACGAGATGCTGGGCCTGCTGCTGCCTGAGCTGAATTTGGCCAAAGGCAGCAGCACAGCGGTGCTGGTCAACAGCCTGGGCGCAACGCCGCATGAGGAGCTCTTTATTGTGTATCGACGCGTCGCCGAGGTGCTGGGCCAGCGCGGCATCCGCATCGTCATGCCGCTGATCGGCCGCTATGCGACATCGATGGAAATGGCCGGTATGTCGCTCACACTGATGCCTCTGGACAGCGCATTGGAGGGGCTGCTGCAGGCGCCGGCCGGTTGCCCGTTCTGGAAGGTTTGATCGCCATGGACGCGCCACGCCTCAAGGATGCCTTCACCCGATGGGCGACTGCCATGGACAAGGCAGCGCCCGAACTCAATGAGCTTGACAGCCGGCTGGGTGATGGTGACCTCGGCGTGACTTTGCAGAAGTGCGCACACAACGTGCGTGCCGCGCTCCCCGTCGCACCGGACAGCGTGCAGGGCATCCTGAAAAGCGCTTCGCAGGCCTGCGCAGACGCCTCCGGCTCTAGTTTCGGAACGCTGTTCGCCAGCGGCCTGCTCGCTGCCGCCAAGTGGTTGGACGGCAGAAGCTTGAACCGTGCGGCGTTATCCGAACTGCTATCGCATGCGGTGGAAAAGCTTTCTGCGCGCGGCGGCGCTAGTCTGGGCGACAAGACCATGATCGACTCGCTACACGCGATCGCGCAGGCCTTGTCGCAGGCCCAGCCTCAAGACGACCTGGCTGCCGTGGCCCGCAACGCCGCTGCCAAAGCCATCGAAGAATTTCGCGACAAGCCCAACCGTATTGGTCGAGCGCGCATGTTCGCGGAAAAATCCATCGGCATGGATGACCCCGGCATGGTCGCTGTGCTGAGGATGGCAGAGAGCCTTTAGCGGCACAGCCAAAGCAATCCCCCTTACCCACTTTTCTTCCAAAACAACCTGAGGACAACTACCATGAACTTGCTGATCTCCACCCGCAAACTGCTGGCGCTCGCCGTCGGTTCAACCGTTATGGCGGCCCTGCCGCTGGGCGCTGTCGCACAAGGCGCAGCTGACTATCCCAACAAGCCGATCGAGCTGATCGTGCCCTTCGGCGCGGGCGGTGGCACCGACGTGCTGGCGCGCGTGGTTGCTGAAGCGGCCAAAAAGCATTCTAGCCAGCCTATCACGGTGCTGAACAAGCCGGGTGCCACCGGTGGTATCGGCCTTTCCGAAGTCGCTGCGGCCAAGCCGGACGGTTACAAGATAGCCATGGTGACGGTGGAAATGGCCATCATCCCGCACATGGGGATTGCCAAGTTCTCACCCGAGAACGATTTCACGCCCCTGGTGCGCCTGAACGCCGATCCGGTGGTGCTGACGGTCAGCGCGGACTCGCCTTGGAAAACCATCGAAGATCTGGTCGATGCAGCCAAAAAATCCAAAGATCCGCTGAAGTTTGGCAACGCCGGCACCGGCGGCGTCTCGCACCTGGCCGCAGCGGCACTGCAACAGAAGATAGGCACCACATTCACCCACGTACCGTTCCAGGGCAACGCGCCGGCAGTCGTCTCGCTGCTGGGCGGGCACATCGACGCGGTCAACGCATCGCCGTCCGAGGTGTTTGCCTTCGTGCAGTCTGGCAAGCTTCGCGCCCTCGCCGTGTTGGCTGACCAGCGCATCGGGGGAGCACTGGCTCAGGTGCCGACGCTGAAAGAGCGCAAGATCGACCTGGCCATGGGCACTTGGCGCGGCTTGGCTGCACCGAAAGGCGTCCCGGCGGATGTATTGGCCAAGCTCAACGCCATCGCGATCAAGACGGCCAACGAGCCGGCCGTCAAGGAAGCCATGGACAAGCAGAACCTTGGCTATTCGGTGGCTGATGGCGAGACCTTTCGCAAGCAGATTGCCGCCGACAGTGCGCTGTACAAGCAGCTGATTGACCAAATGGGCCTAAAGACCAACTGACGCAGTCAAGTTGGGCATGAAATAGGGCTCCAGCCCTTGTCCTATATAGGTTTATTGCTATTTATTTAATAGTGATTGCTTTTGCAGGTCGACCAGGCTGCGGCAGCCCTGTTCGGCCAGCACCAGCAGCACATCCATCTCTCGGCGACTGAAGGCGGCGCCTTCGGCCGTGCCCTGCACCTCGACAAAATGCCCAGCGCCGGTCATGACCACGTTCATGTCGGTGTCGCAGGCCGAGTCCTCGGTGTACTCCAGGTCCAGCAGCGGCCGACCCTGCACGATGCCAACCGAAATCGCCGCCACATGGTCGCGGATCGGTGACTGCGTGAGCTTGCCCTTGGCCAGCAGGCCGTTGACGGCGTCCTGCGCCGCCACAAAGGCACCGGTGATGGCGGCAGTGCGGGTGCCACCATCGGCCTGCAGCACATCGCAATCGAGGTGGATGGTGCGCTCGCCCAATAGCGTCAGGTCAAACACGGCGCGCAACGAGCGACCNATNAGGCGCTGGATTTCTTGGGTGCGCCCGCTTTGCTTGCCGCGCGCCGCCTCGCGGTCGCTGCGGGTNTGGGTGGCGCGCGGCAGCATGCCGTATTCGGCTGTGACCCAGCCTTCGCCACTGCCTTTTTTGTGACCGGGCACTTTTTCTTCGACTGACGCCGTACACAGCACCTTGGTGTGGCCAAACTCGATCAGCACCGAGCCCTCGGCATGCATGGTGTAACCGCGCGTGATGCGCACCGTCCGCAATTGGTCAGCCGCGCGGCCATCGTTTCGTAGAAATTCACTCATGGTGGGATCTTGCTCCAGCTCAATCAAGCTTGTTCTGCTCAGGCAGGACTCAAACACCGGTGTCTGACAACACATATCACCGGCAGGTAAAACANGTCAGCGCCTGTTGGCGTGTGTCAAAGATGGAGCTCCGTCTTTTNTNGTGATTTTGCCACTCAGCCGCTGCGAGCTCCCTGAAAGCGGGTTATTCTCAAACCAAGTCAACACAGTCTATTTTTCAGTGGGAGCATCATGCCAGTTTACAGTATGACCGGCTACGCCAGTGCCCAGATCGGCAGCGCCCCNGAGGGCTCAGAGCGCGAATCCAAAAACAGTGCATCGATCCAGATCGGCCTTGAAATACGCGCTGTCAACAGCCGATTTCTCGACTTGTCTTTTAAGTTGCCAGACGAGTTACGCCAGTATGAGCCGGCCCTGCGTGAGTTGCTGGTCAGCCAACTCAAGCGCGGCAAGGTTGAGGTGCGCATGAGCCAAGATGCGGCCAGTCGCCACCAAATCCCGGAGCCCAGCGCGCGCCTGCTGCAGCGACTCAACAGCCTTCAAGACAGCACCCTCGCCTGGCTGCCCAAGGCCCAAGCGCTGAGTGTTGCTGATGTCATCCGACTGGCTGGTGCCGAGCAGGCTCCGCTGGCCGACATCAGCCAGGAGCAGATCCTGACAATGGCGGCACAGGCCACCACAGCTTTGCTGGCGTCGCGCCAACGCGAGGGCGAGCGGCTGGGCCTGATGCTGACACAGCGCATCGAGCAGTTGCGCAAATTGGCTGCTCAGGCGGTGCCACTGGTACCCAAGCTGGTAGCGCAGCAACGCCAGCGTTTTATTGAACGCTGGCAGGAAGCCATGGCCCTGACTGACAGCGCTGTGCCTCCGGAAGCCGCCCAGGACCGGGCATTGACCGAAGCCACCGCCTTTGCAATTCGCATTGATGTCGCCGAGGAAATCACCCGCCTCAACTCCCATCTTGACGAGCTAGACCGATTGATACTCAAGGGAGGCGAGATTGGCAAAAGGCTTGATTTCCTGATCCAGGAACTGCATCGGGAAGCCAACACCATGGGCTCCAAATCGGCGGCGCTTGAGTTGACTCATATTTCAGTGGACATGAAGGTGCTGATCGAACAGATGCGGGAACAGGTTCAGAACATAGAATAGGGTTCGCTTGTCTACAACGCTTTGAAGCGTGTTTCATGGACTACCCCGGTAATTTGTTTGTTGTTGCGGCCCCTAGCGGGGCCGGAAAATCGAGCTTGGTGAGAGCACTCCTGGAGCTTGATTCGCATGTGCGGCCTTCTGTGTCGCACACCACACGGGCGCCGCGTGGGCAAGAAAAACACGGCCGCGAATACTTTTTTGTCTCAGGCCCTGAATTCGATGCCATGGTCAATGCCGACGCCTTCGTCGAATGGGCAACAGTGCATCAGCATCGCTATGGCACCTCGAAAAAAGCCATCGAAGAGCGCATGTCAGAGGGCACTGACGTGGTGCTGGAAATCGACTTTCAAGGGGCCTTGGCGATCAAAAGAATATTCAGCAATGCGATCAGCATTTTTATCTTGCCCCCAAGCTGGGAAGAATTACGCGCTCGCCTAGAGCGCCGCGGCGAGGACAGCTCAGAGGTGATTGACCTGCGCCTGCACAATGCAGCGAAAGAGGTCGAGCAGGTGAAGCAATTTGACTTCGTTATAATTAATGAGTTGTTTGACCGGGCGCTGTTTGATCTCAAAGCAATCGTTCATGCCCAACGCCTCAAGTTTTCCGTGCAGCTGCGTGTCCGACTTGACACCTTCAAAGCCCTGCACATCGTCTAGTCCACCCTCGAATTTTCGGAGAATTTCATGGCGCGTATCACTGTTGAAGACTGCCTGGCGCAGATCCCAAATCGTTTCCAATTGGTCTTGGCAGCGACCTACCGCGCGCGCATGCTCAGCCAGGGGCATGCGCCCAAGGTCGAGAGCAAAAACAAACCCGGGGTAACTGCGCTTCGTGAGATAGCCGCTGGAAAAATCGGGATCGAGATGCTTAAAAAAGTACCCCTCTGAGGCCCTGATGCAAAGCCCTCAAAGCACCGCTTGCGGTGCTTTTGTTTTTGTACCGTGCACAGTCTGGCCGCTGCGCGCTATATTCGCGGGGTGAACACTGCCAGCATCCCGGTCAAAATAGAGCCGATTCCCGGACATCAGCCGGGCAAACGCAGCACTGCCGCTGGCAACGCCGCCGCCGCCAGTTTCGCCAACCTGATCGAGCGGCTTGACTACCTGTCCCCCAGCGATCTCGAGCGTGTCCGTCTGGCCTACCGCTTTGCTGATGAGGCCCACCTGGGCCAACTGCGCAATGGCGGGGAGCCCTACATCACACACCCGATTGCGGTAGCCGGCCAGTGCGCCGAATGGAAACTCGATGCGCAGGCCCTGATGGCTGCCCTGCTGCACGATGCCTTGGAAGACTGCGGCGTGACCAAGCCCGAATTGATACAACGCTTTGGCTCGCCAGTAGCAGAACTGGTAGACGGCCTGACCAAGTTAGACCGGCTGCATTTTGATTCCCGGGAAGAAAACCAGGCCGAATCATTTCGAAAAATGCTCTTGGCCATGGCCCGCGATGTGCGGGTGATCCTGATCAAGCTTGCTGACCGCACACACAATATGCGCACGCTGACAGATACGCCAAGGGATAAGTGGGCACGCATCGCCAGTGAAACACTCGATGTTTACGCCCCGATAGCCCACCGCCTGGGATTGAACAAGACCTTTCGGGAACTACAAAACCTGGCTTTTCGTCATTTGCGCCCGTGGCGCGCGGAGGTGCTAGACAGAGCCATCGTCAAGGCGCGCGGCCGCCGCCGAGACCTGTTGCAAAACGTTCAGCGGGCGGTGGAGGCCTCCTTTGTCAAGAGCGGCATGAAGGTCAAAATAGCCGGGCGGGAAAAATCGCTCTATTCAATTTATAAAAAAATGCAGGGCAAGCATTTAAGCTTTGCAGATGTTAATGACATCTACGGTTTTCGCCTGGTGGTGCCCAGCACAATAGACTGCTACACAGCATTGGGTACGCTGCACCAACTTTATAAACCTCTCCCAGGGCGTTTCAAGGACCATATAGCCATCAGCAAACTCAACGGCTACCAGTCGCTGCACACCACCCTGGTTGGCCCATCTGGCACACACATCGAGTTTCAGGTACGTACCGAGGCCATGCACATGGTTGCCGAGGCTGGCGTCGCCGCGCATTGGCTTTACAAGGCCAAGGGTCTGCAAGATTCTGGGCAGACTGAGCGAATGGGCTCGCAGTGGTTGCAGTCGCTGCTGGACATCCAGGACGAAAACCGTGATGCAGCTGAATTTTGGGAGCATGTGAAAGTTGATCTGTTCCCGGATGCGGTCTATGTCTTTACGCCCAAGAGTCAGATCATGGCGATGCCGCGTGGCGCCACTGTGGTCGATTTTGCTTACGCCATCCACAGCAATGTTGGCGACCACGCGGTGGCCGCACGAATCAATGGCGAGGCAGCGCTGCTGCGCAATGAACTCAAGAATGGCGATGTCATCGAGATCGAGACAGACCCCACAGCAAACCCAAACCCTGCCTGGCTGAGCTTTGTGCGTACGGCAAGAGCCCGATCAAAGATTAGGCAACACCTTAAAACACTGGCCCAGGCAGACTCCCAAAGCCTAGGCGAAATAATGTTGACCCAAGCCATGCGCTCCGAAGGCATTGAGAACTTACCACCAGATACGCCCGACAAGCAAGCAGTCTGGGAAAAACTGCTGCGCTTCAGCGGCAACCGCAGCCGCGCCGAGTTGCTCACCGACATCGGGCTTGGCAAACGGATCGCGGGCATTGTGGCCAAGCGACTGCTCACACTACTGGTTGCCATCGGCGAGAAGCCCGATGCCGTGCTGCTNACCCGTGAGCGCTTCGGTNCTGGCGAATCAGTCTCNCAGGGNAGCGTGCTNCTTGATGGCAGCGAGAACGCATCCGTCAAATTCGCCAGTTGCTGCCGGCCCATACCCGGCGACGGGATCGTCGGCTATCTCGGTCGCGGCGAGGGTTTGAGTGTGCATATCGACACCTGCCTGGCGGCCAAAAAACTCAAAACCAAAGACAGCGAACGGTTTATCGGCGTGGAATGGTCGGATGCACCCGTGCGAACCTTCGAGACCGGTCTGCTGGTGACCGTGACCAATGGCAAAGGCGTTCTGGCTCGGGTGGCTAGCGCTCTGGCCAATGCAGAAACCGACATCACCCACATCGATATGGGCGACGAGGCCTCGCAGGGCAGCGTTGTGCTTCGTTTTCTGGTCGCGGTGCGAGATCGCAATCACCTGGATCTCGCACTGGGCAAGCTGCGTCGGACCCCTTCGGTGCTGCAGGCGCAACGCTCCAGAATTTTGGGCGCGTTCAATGCAGATCGGGCGCCGGGTAATGAACACTGAGCACTTCTATGCCCACCGGGCCAGCGGGCGTGAGAAGCTGCAGCAGGTCGCCCACTCGGGCCTTGAGCAGGGTCCGAGCAATCGGCGATACCCAACTGACCTCTGACTTGGCACTGTCGGCTTCGTCTGTACCCAAAATCGTGACAGTTGTTTGCGCCCCTGCATCGTCTATGTAGGTCACGGTGGCGCCAAAGAAAATCTGCTCGCTGCCATGGTGCAGCCTCGGGTCGGTAACTGACATGATCTCCAAACGCTGGGTCAGAAAGCGAATACGCCGATCAATCTCACGCAGGCGTTTTTTGCCATAAATATAGTCGCCGTTCTCCGAGCGGTCACCATTGCTGGCGGCCCAATGGACCGCATCCACCACCTGGGGTCGCTCCAGGTCTATCAAAGTGAGCAATTCAGCCTGCGTGCGGGCGTAACCTGCGGGAGTAATGTAGTTCTTACCACTCGCCGGCAGCATAGGCAGCTGCGGAACATCGTCGTCCGAGTCTTCGACTTCCTTGGTGAACGCCTTGCTCATACTAGCCTGCCGGCATCAACAGCGCTTCCCGCAGTGANCGACAAACACCCATTTACCAAGCGCCAGGCGGGCTCGAAATCACTTACCCANGCGCTCGGCGACNGCGCGTTTTCCCAGTTTTCTTGCCGCAGCAATTGCTGCGAGNTGACTCGCNCTGGGCTTGGCTTTACCCTGCTCCCACTTGTAAACAGATTGCCCGCTGACACCAAGTAAAGCCCCCATTTCATTGGCGGTTACACCAAGTTTTTTTCTAAGGCTGGCGAAACCATCGACGCGGAAACGCAAATTGTCCGCCTCTGGAGGAAGCGCTACTTTCGACTCTTTTTGAGACGTCTTTTGCAGCTTGCCAACAAGAGATTCCAAAGCAGCAACACGCCTCTTCAAGGCGGCAATATCAGAGCGGTATTGAGACGATGATTTTTTCAGCGCTGCTGATTCAGACCGAGCCTCTTTCTTGGAGATGCGCGAGATCTCGGTCTTTATTTGGTTGGCAAAAGTGCTCATGGATGCTCCCGAAAAAAATGCTCTAAATCAACTTCTACTTTAACCGAAAAAATTCCAGAGCTGAACCATGCCTATTTAGCGATCGTTTTTACTGGCATTTCCACTCAACTACTCACG
>JGI25928J51866_1000143_pt1 | contig 15912 bp, 16 predicted proteins | sample LauGreFBDMM110DN_2_FD_51866 | JGI IMG/M metagenome (IMG submission 51866)
TTTCGCGCGCTCGGTGTCGGGCAGCGCTTCGAGTCCAGTGAATGCACCGATCGCGATCGGCGCAGCATCGCCGAACACGCCGCCAGTTGACACGATGATCTCGCGGCAACTGAGGGCGATGAGCGTGCCGGCGGAATACGCCTTCGGATGGACCCACGCAATCGTGTTCGCGGGTGCATCGGAGCGGATGCGTTGAATGATGTCGAGCGTCGCGCCGACTTCACCTCCTGGCGTATCGAGCTCGATGACAAATGCGTCAAAGCCTTGCTCACGCGCAGCCTTGAATCGCCGTTCAATGGACTGCAATGTGAGATCATCGATCGCGCCTGTGATGGTGATGATCGCAACTTGCGTGGCTTGTCGGTCGGAAGGCACGCTCGCGATGCCTTGTGCGTGGATGTGCGCTGATGCGAGGCACCACACGCACAGCACGACGCACGACACAGCGAGTTGCTTCCACCAAGGCGCAGGTTCTCGCGTGTGACTCTTCATGCAGCGGAGAAGGATACGCGCTTGCGGGGTGGGAGCCACGAAAGGTACGAAGGACACAAAAAAACTCCGAGCGGCTTGCGCCGCTCGGAGTGGACAGACAGTTGACTTTCAAACAGCCGTTGGGATCAATCCCAAAGAATCAATCCCAAAGAATCAATCCCAAAGAATCAATCCCACGTGATGTTGTAGGTGTAGCTGGTTCCGCCGCCGGTCACGCCACGGCACACCGTGAGGAATGCGTCGCCGCCGGTGTCGCCTTCGTCAGCCTTGAAGATGTTGTCATCGATGTTCGCGTTGTTGACGCGAGCTGGCTGATGCGAAACAGGGGTGAAGCCTTCTTCGTATGTGACGTGATTGTCGTTCCAGACAATGCCGCCCTCCCAAGACTTATCGTTACCGTGAATACCAAGGGTGCGCGACGCGTTGTAAATGGCGTCAGTGAGATCGCCGTTCTGCACGCCGCGGTTTCCGACTACTGCGTAACGGGAGTTCTTGGTGTCCTTCCACTCGCGAGCCTTGCGCGTTCCACCGAGGAGGTGGGTGCCGTACGAGACATGCGAGAGGGCGGTGAGGTCAGCTTTGAGGTTCGCATCCCACCAGATGTCTTGCGCGACGTTCTTCGCTTGGTAGTTGTAGTTCGCCATCGAGAGAACGTTTGGGCTGACTTCAGAAGGAGAGACGAGGATCTGTGGATCGAACGCATTCTCCATAACGCACACGGAATACAGCGCGCCGTGATCATTCTTGGTCTGATCTTCAGCACCACGACCTGGCACGGTACCGAAGCGGTTCTTGAGACCTGGGGTCGGGAACGCGCCGTTGTTGTCGAGTGACAACACGAGGAAGCCCTTGTGGAGCTGTTGAATTTGCGTTTGATCCTTCACGCGACGGGTTGTCGCGCGTGCCTTGTTGAGGGCGGGGAGAAGGATCGCGAGGAGAAGGGCGATGATGCCCATCACGACGAGGAGCTCGATGAGCGTGAAGCCCTTCGATGTTCGAGGATTTCGATTCTGATTCATATGAGTGTGTACTCCTGAGAGAGAATGGTTGTTTGGTGAATAGTGAAGAATCACTGGCAGGTTGGAGTCGTGCCGTCCGTGAGTCGTTCTGGTGCCTCAGCAACCATGGTTGCTGATGGGTTACCGATGACGATGCACATCCAAGTGTCGCCTTCGGTCATGCCCTTGCAGAGGCTGCCGACATAGTCCCACTTGTAGCAGTTGTCCTTGCGGAGATTGATGCTGCCGCACTCGTACTGCACGGTGTCAGGAATCATGGACTTTTCGATCTGCGTGTGGTTGTCGCCGTAGCAAACGTTGCCCTCCCAGGTGGCGTCCGGCGAGATCGCCTGATTCCAGTAGGCCTTCTGGTAGTTGGGTCCGCTAAGCGCACCGCAATAGGTGCCACGGTTGCCCATGACTGGACGCGTNCCATCTGACTTGTTGCTCCAGTAGAACTTCTTGCGATCTCCAACAAGCGCGAGGTGCGCGTAGGAGGTGTTGCATGCACCAGCGGTTGCTTGGTGAATGTTCGCCTTGAAGCCAGTGGTCGTCGAGGTATCCCAGTAGGTGGGAGTCGTCGCGCCGGGCTGAGCGAAGTTGTAGTTGTAGATCGTGTTTTCGGCCACCGCTGGATTAGGATCGATGGGACTGACGACGAGCTTCGTATCGATGAATTGGTTCTGGATCATCGAGGCGTAGAGATTCGCGGTGTTGTTCAGCGCTTGATTCTCTTCGCCCTGACCAGACACGAATCCGAGACCAGGAATCGCGAGCCGTGCGATGCGACCTGGCAGCGGAAGACGACCCTTGTCATCCTGGTTAGACCAGGTGAGAAACGCTTTGTGGATCTGCGAGATGTTAGAGGTGTCCTGCAGAGCCTTCGCGTTGCGTTGAGCCTTGCTCAAAGCGGGAAGGAGCAGACTGATGAGGAGGGCGATGATCGCCACGACAACGAGGAGTTCAACGAGGGTGAACCCGTTCTTCTGACGGTTGGTTCGCATATGCGGACTCTCCTGACTTCCTGAGTATTGTCCGTTGGGCACCGAAAGACATTGATGCCATTGGACGGTTTGAGAAAAAGTGGTACCCAAATAAGGGTAACCCATGAAAGCAAACGAAAGACGAGTTTGGGTGCGGAGCCGGACCTCGAGCGCTGCTAAGGCAGTTGCCACCATGAATGAAGAGATGGTTGCAGGGAGCAAGATCTTTTGCCAGCGTCAGTTGCAACTAGATGCGGGGATTCGTGCCCAAACTCAAGAGCGCCCACTGAGATGCTTCGATCGATTGACGATCCCGAAACGCTCAAGCTTTGGCCAACGTTGGTCAACAACCGAACTCAGATTCAAGTCAGGGTTGACCGCAGCACGAAATCCCACAACCAAAGCAAACTGGTGCGGGCAGTTCAAGATGTCGGCGGCTGCGGCGGATGAGGTGTCGGGTAACCCGACAATCAGGACGGTGTGAGATCAGATCTCGGAATATTCCGCAGTCGTCAGTAACACAGAGTATTGCGTAACTCAGATCTGTCAAGTTCCCACATTCATTGAGTTTGGAAAAATTTATTTTAGAGTTCGTTCCGTTGGTACGCTTTCGCCTCTTCGCCTTAAGGCTCCAAGTCCCGCTTTCGCGCCGCATTTGCCACAGAGGAACCCTATGTCTTCCACCACTCCAACTGCTCTCGATCCCGCCGCACAACTCGCTTCTTTGGGGCTTTCGCTCCCAGCGGCACCCAAGCCTGTCGCGGCGTACATCCCAGCGGTGCGTACAGGAAATCTACTTTTCGTCTCAGGTCAATTGCCGTTTTCGAACGGGCAACTCCTTGCCACAGGACCAGTTCCGTCTGTGGTGTCCATCGAGGCAGCGCAGGCAGCCGCACGCCAGTGCTTGCTCAACGGCCTCGCCGTCATCGCGGATCAACTTGGCGGCGACCTCAAGCGGGTGCGCCGGATCGTTCGTCTTGGCGTCTTCGTGCAGTCGGATGACGGCTTTGGCGACCAACCCAAGATTGCCAACGGCGCGAGCGAATTGTGCGCGCAAATCTTTGGCGAGGCGGGGCGGCATGCTCGCGCAGCGGTGGGGACGAACGCGCTTCCGCTGAACGCGACAGTTGAAATTGAGTTTCTCGTCGAAGTCGATTGACGACGCGCGTGAGGCTCAGAGGCTCATCACAGCAATGAGCGCGAGGTTGAGCAGCACGCTGATGACCGCCGCGACAGCGAGCACGATGAATCCAGTGGAAAGCGACGAGCCGACCTTGCGGACGATCTTTGCGTCGTCGCCCTGCGGCGTCACTTCCGTAGCAAGCTTCGCGAGATCAACCACTGGCCGCGCGAACTCTGGGTTTTTGCCCGCAAGGGCGCAGTCGATGTCAACAAGAAGTTGATCCGCATTCTGATATCGATCGCGAGCATCTTTGCGCAGCATCATCTCGACGATGAGCGCAGTTGGTTCGCTCAGCGAAGGATTGACATGATCCGCAGGCGTTGGCGTGACCTTGAGATGCTTGTGCATCACTTGCGAAGGCGTCGTTCCATCGAAAGGCACGCGCCCGGTGAGCATGTGATAGAAAGTTGCGCCTAGTCCGTAGATATCAGCAGGGGGACCGATGTCCACCGCGCCGCGAATCTGCTCGGGTGAGATGTAGTACGGCGTTCCGAACGCGCGCCCAGCCTCTGCTTCCGCTGCTTCGCGATCGCTCATCGCGCGCGCAAGGCCAAGGTCTGCGAGTTTCGCGACGCCAGACTTCGTGAGCATGATGTTCTTCGGCTTGATGTCGCGGTGGACAAAGCCCATCTCATGTGCATGCTTGAGCGCGGAGGCGACTTGACGGAGGAGTTGCAGTGCCTCGCGCTCAGGAACACGCTTGCGCTCAAGAATTCGATCGTGCAGCGTGTCGCCATCGACATATTCCATCACGAAATAGTGGTGCTCGCCCGCTTGACCGACATCGAGCGCGCCAACGATGTTCGCGTCATTCAACCTCGCTGCAGCGCGACCCTCGCGGTAGAAACGATCGATAAAGGTTGGATTCGAGGAGAACTTCTTCGGCAAGACCTTGATCGCAACGAATCGGTCGAGCGAGAGTTGTTTCGCGAGGAATACCGTCGCCATCGCGCCAGCGCCGAGTTTCCGAATGATCTGGTAGCCAGGGATTTGCTGCGTCGAACGGACGGCTTCGAGATCTGTGCGTAAGCGGTCAATCTGCCGCTTCGTGAGGAATTCGTGTTCGAGAAGTAACTCGGTGAGTGAAACAGGAACACCGTGTGCGGCGCTGCGAGTTTGCGCGATGTGCGCGCACTGTTGCAGTTCATCCGAGCTCACAAGGCCGCGTTCGACGACGATCTTTCCGATGAGCGTGTCGAAGCCTGTTGCCGAGCGACTGCTCTCGTTTGCAGAGCGATTGGAGCCATTGCCCGCCGGAGATTCGGAGGAGGGCTTCGGTTCGTCGTCACTCAGACCGATCTCAGGTTGTCCGTCTTGCGTTGTCAAAGGGGTCGTTCGAATGGGACGCGCGTACAGAGAAGCTGCACGCACGGTGTTGGGGGAAAGGGCAATCTTGGTGATTGTCTCAGTGGATGTCAACTCGCAACCGCTTGCGCCCTGCTCCATGCATGGTCGATACGCCGTTACGCCCTCCGCGGATCCGAAGGCATCGTGAGATTCGTCCGCTTCGTCCTTCGGCGAGACGATTGCGTGATCCCTTACGCTGCTCTGCGTGTCGACTCCTTTGCGGATACTCCTTATTAGGCCTAGCGCGCTCGGCGATGTGGCTCGAAGCGTGCCGGTGCTTGTGTCCCTTCGGAGCGCATATCCGGAGGCCAAGATCTCTTGGCTCCTGCAGGACGGCTTCGAGGATGTGGTTCGGACGCATCCCGCGCTCTCTGCAATCGTGTCGTTCCCTCGCAAGCAGCTTTCGCGATGGTGGACTCCGCGTGGCTTGCGTGACAGCTTCGCGTTCCTGAACTCACTTCGTGGAAAGTTTGATCTCGTTGTTGATGCGCAGGGGTTGTTTCGATCCGGCCTCTTTGCGTGGTCGACGCGCGCGCCGAGGCGCATTGGGTTTCGCGATGCGAAGGAATGCGCTGCGATCTTCTACAACGAACGGATTCGCAATGAAGCCACGGAANCCAATCGTCATGCGGTGCAACGCATGTTGTCGCTTCTTGAAGGTGCGTCGATTCCGACTGTGCGCGATAGCCGCCTCTACACACCGCCAGATGCACAAGAGCGTTGGAGCGACTTCGCGCGCCGAGAGGGCATCAGTGGTCGAACTGCGCTGCTTGCAACAACATCGCGTTGGGCGAGCAAGGACTGGCCGCGTTCGCATTGGCGAGCACTTGCTGAGGCGCTGCTTGCGCGTGGCTACGAGCGAATCCTTTTCACTGGAACCGCGAGCGAACGCGCGCAAGTTGCAGCAGCGATGCCAGAAGGTCGTGCGCGCTTGTCGTCGATTGATCTTGCAGGGCGCACAGATCTAGGGATGACGATGGCGGCGATTCAATCGAGTGCGCTGGTGATCTCCAACGATTCTGCTGCACTGCACATCGCAGCGGGACTGCAACGACCGCTGCTCAGTTTGTTTGGCCCGACAGATCCAATAGAGTCGGCGCCGTTTCAGCGACAAGCGTCAGTCGTTCAAAGTCGTCTGGCTGCGGAGTTCCTTGCGCTCGGTGGGCACTATCGTGATCGAAACATCGGCGACAAAATCATGCAGGGGATTGAAGTCCACGACGTGCTCAGCGCGCTCGACGCTGCGCAGCATCTCGCGGGACTTTCGGATTCGTCCGTCGCGCTTGTGGAAGAGGGCATCGCGTGAACGCGAAATTTCCACTCATTCTTGCGAGCGGTTCGCCTCGCCGCGCGTTGATGCTCCGAGAGGCGGGATTTGCGCCGCAGGTCGAAGCTGCAGACATTGATGACGCTGCAGTACATCTTGAAACGCACTCCGTGGAAGAGTTGACGCTCGCGCTTGCGTTGTTCAAGGCGCGCCGCGTGGAAATGATGCGTCGCGCACGCGGTGCGGAGGCTGCCGTGATTCTTGCAGCAGACACGATGTGCGCACTTGATGGCGAACTCATCGGGAAACCAAGCGACGCTGCACACGCTGACACGATGATCCGCGCGTTTGAAAATCGGCCGCACGATGTGGTGACTGCGTGGTGCATCATTGCGCCCGACGGCTCGCGCGTGCTCGACTCAGATTGCAGCATCGTGCATGTTGGCGCGCTGACGGATGCACAGCGCGCGCATCATCTCGACAGTGGCGCATGGAAAGGCAAGGCAGGTGGCTACAACTATCCCGAAGCACTCGCAGCTGGATGGCCAGTGCGTTGCGAGGGATTGTGGGAAACAGTCGTCGGACTTCCGCTCATTCGATTCGCATCGGTGCTCGAGGAGACATTGCGAACTGGTTGTGCGGCGCATCTACGCGTTGAAGGTGGCGCCGCGTGATGGACGCTCCCGCGCCGTGGTTTCGTGTGCCCGTGTTGTTCGCAGCGCCGACGCTCCTGCTCGCACTCGTCGTGCTTGCGTGGTACGCGCGCGGATTGCTTCGGACTGAGGCCTCGCGTGTCATTCGCGCGCTTCGATTGTGTTCGCTCGGTATCGCCGCGCTCGTGTGCATCGCGATATTCCTCGGGCTTTCAGTCTTCGATCCAGACTCGACGAGCAAGTCTGAGCGCGTGTCCTTTCTCATCGCGTGGGTCGCGGTTGGAATCGGCGTGATGGCTGCGGTGCTGCTCGCGATCGCGGAGTTTGTCTTCATTAGTCGACGCAGCGTGCGCGAGTTTCGCGCGATGCATCGCGAGGCGTTCGGTGGACAGCGCAAGGAGGCGAAGCCATGACGCGCGCAACTGGACCGCTCTCGCCGCTCCTGAAGCCCATCGCATGGATGGCTGCGCGTCTTTATGGCGTCGGGGTTTCGATGCGCAACGCGAAGTTCGATGCGGCGGATGGCATTGAGGTTCTCGAAGCGCATGGAACGCGTGTGCCGGTGATTTCCGTAGGCAATGTGACTGCGGGCGGGACGGGGAAAAGCCCAGTCGTTGCGTGGATCTGTGAAGAACTCGCGCGTTCCGGCAAGCGCCCCGTCATTGCGCTGCGCGGCTATCGATCGCATGCAGCAGCGGATGGACGTGTCGAGAGTGATGAAGCACAGGAGTACGCGATCACTGCGCCGAGCGCACTTGTTGTTGTCGGTGCACATCGACTCGCGTGTTTGCGCGAGGCGCTCTCGAAGCCCGAGGTTGCGTCGTGGATTCACGATGCGGTGGTTGTGCTTGATGATGGATTCCAGCACCGTCAACTTGCGCGCGCACTCGACATCGTGCTCGTCGATGCAACGCGCCACGGTCTCGATGGCGACCTGTTGCCTAATGGTTGGTTGCGCGAACCTGCGCGTGCTTTGCGTCGCGCAGGACTTGTGATCGTCACGAAAGCGGAGGATGCACTGCAGCGCACTGCCGCGTCGCAAGCGGTGACAGTCGCGCGCGGCATCGCTCCCGAAGCGCATTGCACACACGCATGGCGAAGTCTGTCGGTCTACACCGATGGCATCATGCGTCGTGAAAGTGTGGAGTGGCTCGCGACTCGGCGCGTAGTCGTCGCGAGTGCGCTTGGAAATCCGGCGCAGTTTCGTGGCGCAGTTGAACGTACAAGGGCGGTCGTCATCGACGAACTTCGTAAGAGCGACCACCGGGCATTTGTCGCGCAGGAGGTCGAACAACTCCTGCAACACGCGACCGAGGTTGACGCATGCGTTCTCACGCGAAAGGACTTCGTCAAACTCGACGCGGTGGTACGAGGCACAGTGGTGGTGCCCGATCTTGAGATCGCGATGGATCCTGCCAGTTGTGCGCGCCTCCGAGCAGCGATCGACAGCGTCTCGCTACACTGACGCGCATGTCGAGTCGCGAAGAAAGACTGCTTGGACATCTCGCGCAGTGGTCACGCTTCAAGTTGCTCGTGGTAGGCGACTTCATGCTTGATCAGATGGTGATGGGCGCAGCGGAGCGACTCAGTCCCGATGCACCCGTCCCAGTCTTGCGCGTGGATAGTGCAAACAACATCCAAGAAACGCCAGGCGGCGCGAGCAATGTTGCCGTGTGTGCGGCTGCGCTTGGCGGAGATGTGCGTTGCGTTGGCGTGACGGGAAATGACGCAGAAGCTCGGGCTTTGCGTGCGGCGCTTGAACGCGCTGGTTGCGAAGCTGCGCATCTCATTGCAGATCCTTCGCGGCCAACCACCGTGAAGCGCTCGCTCGTCGGACTCGCGCAGCATCGACATCCTCAGAAGATGTTTCGCTTGGACTTCGAGAGCCAAGAACCACTCTCCGTGGAAATCGAGACGCAGTTACTCGCCTCTGTGGAACGCGAGCTCGCATGGTGCGATGTTGTCGCACTCGAGGACTACAACAAAGGCGTGTGTTCGCCGCGATTCTGCGCAGCACTCATGCAACTCGCGCGTGCGGCAGGCAAGCGTGTGCTCGTCGACCCTGCCGCGATTGAGTGCTACAAAAAGTATGCGGGCGCGCACCTCATCACGCCTAATCGCAGTGAAGCCGAACTCGCCACCGGCATGAACACACCGCTTGATGCAAGTGTTCCGCATACCACCATGCTCGCGGAGAAGTTGCTCGCGCAGTGTGCACTTGACGCGGTGGTGTTGACACTTGATCGGCACGGCGCGCTGCTCCTTGAGAAGGGCGGCGCAGTCGTGACGGTGCCGACCGTTGCACGCACGATCTACGACGTCACTGGCGCGGGCGACATGGTGCTCGCAGCGCTCGCGGCGGCACTCGCCAATGGCGTCGCTCTCGCGGACGCGGTGTCGTTTGCCAATCACGCTGCAGGCCTCGAAGTGGAAGTCTTCGGTGTGCAACCGATTCCGCTCGCACAGATTCGACAGAGCATTCTCGCGCGCACCGCTCGNGCGCAGGGACGCGTTCGTGCGCTCGGCGATTTGCTCATCGAACTTGCTGTGCATCGCGCATCAGGTAAGCGCATCGTGCTCACCAACGGTAACTTCGATGTGCTCCACGCTGGTCATGTCGCGTACTTGCGCGAAGCACGGGCGCTCGGTGATGTGCTGGTTGTCGGCGTCAACAGCGATCGTGAAGTGCGTCGACAGAAGGGCGCGATGCGTCCGATCTTCGAAGAGAGCGAGCGCCTTGAGATGCTCGCGGAACTTCGCAGCGTCGACTATGTGACTGTGTTTGAGGAACCAACCGCGCACGAACTTATTCGCGCGGTGCATCCCGATTTCTACGTGAAGGGCGGCGACTACAAGCCTTCCGAGATCGCAGAATTCGCACTGGTGGAAGAATTGGGGATTGCGCTTCGGACGCTCGCGCACCGCGAAGGCCTCGGCTCTCGGGTCGTCATTGAGCGCCTTCGAGAGGCCGAGCGAGTCGAAAATGCTGCTCGGATTTGACACGCGCGCCGCATAATCTTTGGCATTGACCCTCATAATCTTTGGTACGGATCCTCGCGCCGCCTCCGAAGGCAGCACAGTTCGTGTTCGCGCGTGATTCCATTTGCACATGGCGAAATCTGGTGCAGATTTGCGATCGGAGAGAACAGATGAAGATGAGACCCCGCACGAGTATTGTGTGCATCCTGACCGTTGGTTCATTCCTGAGCGCGTGCGCGAGTTCAGTNAAACCGGATCAACCTTCGCCTGCGTACGTGCAACGAAACAGTTGCGCTGCGCGTGATCTTCCATCACTTGTCATGGCTGACTCAACGCGTCGTGACGATGCATTCTTTGCCTCTCGCAACGATGCGCGACTCGGATCCAATCGCGAACCCAGCATTCGCGTCTCTGAGAGCAATCGTTACTGGGCATACGATCAATATTGGATCGTGAACGGGAGAACGTTCCAGAATTATCAGATGACGACNTTATCTCGCGAGCATCTNATTCGCTGACGCGAGTCGCGCGCTCGCGCTTTCACAAATTGAGAACTCTGCACGCATTCGTCGAATGCCACTTGACTTGAGTGCACCAAAGTCTGCATACTCCACCATTGTCCAGAGCGATCCTCAGGCGTCCCTGAGGATCGCGTTGCATTCAAAGTCTCTTTGATGGAGTCCCGCGATGGCTACAACGACAAAGAAAGAACTCATTGACCGTGTCGCTCAGGAGACTGGGCTTGCGCGCGGCGATGTTCGAATCGCGATTCAATCCTTTCTCGATCAAGTCATTCGTGAACTTGGCACTGGAAATCGATTGGAGTTCCGTGACTTTGGTGTGTTCGAAATCAAAGATCGCGCTGGTCGCGTTGCGCAGAATCCAAAGACGCTTGAACGCGTGAGTGTTCCTCCGCGTCGGAGCGTGCGCTTCAAGGTTGGTCGCCTTATGCAAGACTCCCTCGATACGCGCGGGGAAGTTGCTGCGATGGCGTCGAAGCTCGAAGTCTGATTCTGCAACCGTCTCGCCGAATGCTTCGGGAGAAGCTGTCGGAGTTGATACGCGATGCGTGCATTCGGGGTACGGTGCGACTGTGGAAGACCTTGAATCCAAAGACAACGGCCTAGGCCGCGACAACTCGCAGCGTGGACGCTTCCGCAAGAAGCAATCACCCGCAGATGGTGTTGCGTTGCAGCAAGTCGCTGCATTGTTTGCGTCGACGCCACCGATGGCGGTCGAGGCTGAACAGAGTTTGATCGGATCGATTCTCTGGGATCCGAAAGTACTCGGCGATGTCTTGCAGATCGTGCGAAGCGGAGCAGATTTCTCGCAGCCGCGGCACGCACGCGTGTACGACGCGATGGTCGAGCTGTACGACAAGACAGCAACAGTCGATCCGATCTCGCTGCAAACATTGTTGCGCGACCAGAACATCCTCGAAGAAGTGGGCGGCATCGAATATGTCGTCGGACTTGCTGAAGGTGTCGCGAGCCCAGCGCACGCGCCGCACTATGCGCGAATCGTTCGCGAGAAGGCGACCGTTCGCGAACTCATCCAAGCAGCTGGTGAAATTCTCGCCGAAGCACATCAGAGTCGTGATCCCGCACAGCAAGTACTCGAGCGCGCAGAGCAGCGGATCTTCCGCATTGCACAGAAGCGCGAGGGCGCGAGCTTCGCGTCGATGAAGGATCTCGTCGACGAGACTATGCGAATGATCGAAGCGCATGAAGGCAAGGGCTTCATGGGCGTGCGAACGGGATACGCCGATATCGATGAGATGACGAACGGTCTGCAGAAGGGTGAGATGATCATCCTTGCGGCACGCCCTTCGATGGGAAAGACGGCGCTCGCGCTGAATCTCATGGAGAGCATTGGATTGCTCGGCGTGCCGAGTGCGATGTTCAGTCTCGAAATGAGTCGTCAGCAACTTGTGCAGCGCATGCTTTCTGCGCGCGGCGGCATTGATGGACAGAAGATGCGTCGTCACATGCTTTCAGGCGACGATCACCGACGCCTCATGGGTGCATGCGACGATCTTTCCAAGGCGCCGATCTACATCGATGACACGCCGGGTCTTTCGCTGCTGGCGATGCGTTCGAAGGCGCGTCGACTCAAGGAGCAGTACGACATCGGATTCATCGCGATCGATTACTTGCAGCTCATGTCGAGCGGCACCAAGGTTGAGAGTCGTCAGATTGAAGTGTCGGAGATTTCGCGCGGCATCAAGGCGATGGCACGCGAACTTGAAGTCCCTGTGCTCTGTCTTTCGCAGCTCAATCGCGCAGCTGAACAACGCGAAGGTCATCGCCCTCGCATGAGCGATCTTCGTGAATCAGGTTCGATTGAACAGGATGCGGACGTGGTTGCGATGCTCCATCGCGAGGCGTACTACCACCGTCAAGATCCTGATTGGTTAGACGCGAATCCCGATAAGGAAAACTCTGCCGAGTTGATCGTGTGCAAACAGCGCAACGGCCCGACGGGCACGGTCAATCTCATCTGGGATGGCGACACCACTCGCTTCAAGCCCATGAGCTACGCAGCAAGTGACAACGGCGTGAGTCGATACTCTGTCTGAGACGATCGCGAGAATTCGTGCAACCCAACGGTGGAGTTGTGCGTTTCATAGGCGCGACGAAACGCAGATGGATGCACCTTCCGACTCGAGCCCCGCATCACGACTGAAGCTCGCGCAAGCGGGTGAGCCTGTGGCGAACGCGGAGCACGATGAGAGGGGACTTGGGGGTGACGAACTAGAACGCGTGCTTCGAAGCGCAGTAGGAGGCGATGCGCGAGCGTGGGAACGGCTCGTCGCGAATTTCGCGCCTCGCATTCACGGACTTGTGCGGGCGCATGTCGCCGACTCCGATCTTGCGATGGAGATCGTGCAGTCAACGTTCACGACCGTCGCGACGAAACTCGCGGAGTATGTCGAGAGTGGACGGTTCGAATCGTGGATCTTTCGCATCGCAATGAATCGACTGCGCGACGAGATGCGCCGCCGTCGTCGCCACGCGAAGCCGATGGATCAAGGCCATTTCGACAGTGCGCAAAGAGTGGGTGGCTCGAACTCCAGTGAGGAGCCCGGCGAGGGGTTCGATCGTGCGATCGCCGCCGATCGCCTCACCGCGGCGCTGTCGCAACTGAATCCAGAGGATCGTGAAATCGTCGATCTCCGTCACTTCGGCGGAATGAGTTTCAAGGAACTCGCCGCCTACTTTGAAGAGCCGCTCGGCACGCTCCTCGCCCGCCATCACCGCGCGCTTCGCAAGCTGCGGGGCATCCTCGAAAGGCGGGGCCACGATGGCTAAGGTGTTTGGACTATGCGGGCAAGCCCGAGAATTCGTGGTTTTGTGCGTGAGAACAAGGAGTTTTTCGCTCCTCTGGCATTTCTTGCGCTTCGGGATTTCACGCAGCAATGTCGCGCATGGTTGCGCGTTCCTACAGGCTGCAGACAGCAACGTCTAGGAAGGAGTTTCGCGATGACAGACCAATCAGCATTCGATGCACACGACCCTGATCTCGACTCCAATCTCGAGTTGGATCTCACCGCAGCGCTTGATGCGTTGGGCGCGCAATCTCGTCAACTCTCTCCTGAAGCGATCGCTCGCATCGCGCGAGTCTCTGCAGCGTCACTTCCCTCCAATCGGTCTTCTTCCGATGTCGTGAGTTCGTTGCGCTGGTTCAACGCGCGGCCAACCATGCGCTACGCCGTCGCTGCTGGCTTGATTGCCGCGGCTGCTGTGACAACTGCACTCGTGCTCGAACGAAATGCGCAGAAGAGTTCTTCGATAGTGACGCCGCGCGAAGTCGTGATGGTGACTCCTTCCGACACCGTGCTTCCTCAGCATGTCGAAACTGCGCTTGCTCGCGTCGCTTCGCTTGACGAACGCTCTCGCTCAAGCGGCATGGAAGCAGCATTGCTCCAACTTGCGTCGATTGATGTTCCCGCGATCGATTCTTCCGAGCCTTTCGCTGCNGTGCTTGGGTCACGCGCAGTGAGTTACGACGAGTTTGAAGCGGAAATGCGCGACCTTGCCGGCGATGGCTCGACCTTCTAGTTCCTGCAGGCCGTGTGGATCATGCACACCATGTAGACCATGTAAACTTGGCGCTGAGGCTACCGAATGGGCATCACACAAAATCTTCGAATGCAACTGCGCGTCATCATCCTTGGCGTTGCGAGCACCATTGCACTCTCTCTTGCACCTTGGGCCGCAGCTGCGCCTCCTCCGAACGCGCCACCAGATTGGCCGCGCGCGGGTGGGTTCGGTCCATCAGGAAGTGGAACGAGCATCATCGACACGATTGTTGGAGATACGAGTCGCCGTGAGTGGAGTGACGAAGACCTCAAGAGCATGATCGAGATCGCCACGCGCATTTCGCCACGGTGGGCATCAGCGATGGAAGAGCGATTTGCGAAAGACCCCGAAGAGATGCGCCGCTCGCTTCGTGGTGGTGCTCGACGGATGGGCGCGATGCTTGTTCTACGGGAAAAAGCGCCGAAAGTGTTTGAAGCAAAGGTCGCGGAACTTCGTGCTGGCGCAGAGTCACAGCGCGCACTTGATGAACTCATGCAGGGGAAAGCGCGCGGCGCAACGCCAAAGGAACTCGCGACGCTCGAAGCCGCGTTGACGCTGTGCGCGAGTACAGAAGTCGATCTCGCGCTCAAGACACGCACGGAAGAATTGAGCGCACTTGCTGATGCGATGGCGCGCTTTCAGGATGAACTCGCGGCTGACGAACAGCGGCGCGAAGAGTTGACCGCACGATTGCTCGAGCGCTTGCACGCACCCGGTCGCGAAAACCGGGAAAACCGGGAAAACCGTGAAGGTCGCGAAGGTCGTGAAGGTCGCGAAGGTCGAAACCCACGACCCGAGAAGCCGCAGTTGAATCCGCCGCCAGAGCCAGCACCGAGCCGCTAACGCACGCTGCGGTACGCTCCACGCGTGAGCGCGATTTCAACTTCAGCAACACTTCCTCCGCAGGCGCGAGCGCAACCTCGTCATCGATTCGGCGTCGCAGGTCGTATTGGTTTCATCGTCTTCACCACGATGGTGCTTGTATGTGTCTTGAGTCTGCCGTGGAGCCTTGGTGCAGTGGGCGGAACGAGTTCAGCAGCACGCATCGCTCGCAGTGAAGCGTCGAATCTCTCGCTCAATTTGCTTCCGCCAGCGTGGAGCACGCTTAACGAAGGCGACACCGCGCGCGTCACAATCGCCACCGACGCGGGTCAATACATTCCTGGTCGTATGCTCGGCACCGATCGACTCGGACGCGATGTGTTTGCGCGATTACTTGCGGGTGGCGCAGTGAGCCTGCTTGTCGGAATTTCTGCGGCAAGCGTGGCAGTCATCATCGGCACGCTCTACGGCGCTCTCGCTGGCGCAGCCGGTGGAAAGACGGACGCAGTGCTCATGCGCATTGTCGACATTCTCTTCGGCCTTCCGTCGATCCTCCTCGTCGTGCTGCTCGCTGTCGCAGTGGACGGCTTTCTCGAGCGGCGCGGCGAAGACCTCGGTCCTGTCGCACGCCAACTCCTCAATATCGCGACGCTGCTCGCTGCGATCGGCGGCGTTTCATGGCTCACGATGGCGCGCGTGATTCGCGGTCAAGTGCTTTCGCTGCGCGCGCAACCGTTCATGGAAAGTTGTCGCGCGATCGGCGTGAGTCCGATGCGCCAGTTTTTTCGCCACCTACTTCCGAATCTCATCGGTCCGATCACCGTGTATGCGGCGCTCGCAGTTCCCGCAGCAATTCTGTCGGAAGGGTTCCTGAGTTTTCTCGGCATCGGTGTCAGAGAGCCGCTTCCAAGCTGGGGAAACCTTTGTTCAGACGCGCTTCCCGAACTCAATCCGATTGAGAGTCGCTGGTGGCTTCTCGCTGCCCCTTGCGTGATGATCGCGTGCACGCTTGTTTCGCTCAATTTCCTCGGGGATGAGTTGCAAGCACGCTTCGATCCGATGCGCGCCAAACGCTGAGCGAACGCAGGGGGGCGAAAGGGCATATC
>JGI25928J51866_1000152_pt1 | contig 15623 bp, 9 predicted proteins | sample LauGreFBDMM110DN_2_FD_51866 | JGI IMG/M metagenome (IMG submission 51866)
GCATAGACGCATCCCTCAAAGATCTGATCTCATACGGCGGGTATCTTGGAAACCAAGAATTAGCCCGCATTTTAATTTCAGACACTGCAGATCGCGTACACGAAATGGAGCGATGGGGAATCGATTTCGACAGAAACTCTGCTGGCGAGATTAGTTTCAATCGGTCAGGAGCACACGGACATGATCGCAATTTCAGCTTTCGTATTCCAAATGCGAGTCGGCACGATTATGGGTCTCCGCCCGGAATAGCAATGCTAGAGGTGCTTATAGGGCAATTACGCGTCCGCCCCAATATCCAAGTGTTGGAAAATACGGCCCTAGTAGATTTGATAAAAACTGGCGATCAGGTAGTTGGCGCCACAACTTTGAGCTGCGCGACTGGAACCTTGGCCTTTATCAATTCCAAGTCCACTATTTTAGCCACTGGCACTTACAGCCAAATGTTCGGCCCAACCACGGTTTCTGTGGGCGAGACAGGAGATGGCCAAGCAGCAGCATTTCGTGCAGGTGCAACACTAACGAGCATGGAAGCCCACCAGTTTGTGGCAACATCAACTGGCTATTTGCCTGGTACCGTATTTCGCAACGCACTCGGCGAAGATTTTCTTCCTAGATACGGAATGAGTAATCCCACTGATTGGCCGAAGGAGCCGCTGGTGCGCGCAGTCTGGAACGAGATTAAGAATCGGCGGGGCACGGAGAGGAACTCTATCTTTCTAGATATGCGAAGCTGTCCCGTAAAATCCCAAACAGATAACACCGAAATATTGTGGTATCACAAAGAACTGGTTAACAGTCTGCTGCAAGAAGGCATAGATATTTCGAAGGTGCAGGTGGAATCCTTCCCGAGGGCGCACACTACGATTGGGGGCATTTTAATCAACGCCCACTGTGAAACCGATCTNCCNGGCCTGTATGCTACCGGAGCTGCCGCCGGTGGAATATATGGGTTCGCGCGACCAGAAGGCTATACATCCATGATNACATTAGTATATGGGCAACGAGCAGGACTTTATGCAGCATTGGCTGCTCGCGATCGCCCCTTACAAGAACCTGACAATTCTGCTGTCGAGGCCAGCCACGCAAGAATTGCGGCACTCATCACATCCTCCGCCCAGTACAAACCCATAGAACTTTTACAGAAAATTAAAAACGCTTCCTACGACGGCGCATGGGTTATAAAGGAGGAAGCGCAGCTTAAAAAAGGTCTTTCGGAAATTCGTGATTTAGATGCAGTCACACATACGCTACAGGCCTCTAATGGATATCAAATAGCGGAAGCACTAGAGGCACGTAACCTGCTAGTTTGCGCTGAATTGCATTTTATGGGCAGTATTGAACGGAAAGAAAGCCGCGGTGCGTTCTTCCGCAGCGACTACCCCGCTGTAGACAACAAGAATTGGCTAAAAACATTGACTTATCAAACGCGTGACCGTGAGATTATCCTTGATACTCAACCCGCAGACCTCAAATATGTTGCTCTGACTGACGACTGTCCCTACAAACCACCCGTAGCGATAGGCGATCCCTTTGGAATAGAGGCATGACTGGACGGTGCATCTCACATGAAATTTTTCTGAAAAGCATATCTGGCAGGATCACATAGCGCTGATTACATGTCGGAGAAAATACAAATATAACCAAAAGGCTCAAGTTTTAGGCAGCCCTAGGTCCACCAGTTCTTCCTTGCTGAACAATGATCGCACCCCATTTACACGAAACTCAAAACCTAGCCTTAATTCACCGCACCGTAAGCTGACTATAATAATACAGCAGGTACAGTTAATGCCGTGTAATACATCTTCACATAAAATAAAAAGTCATGCGCTGATCTACAGCCCAGCACTTTGAATAACCAGCAGTTGCGGCAATCCACTCTCTGCCGACAAACTCCAAAAGGCTAAAGAACGCAATTCTGTAGAACCTGTACATTTGACGCAGACTCACACGTTCTCGGACTGCGGTCTCTTAGTTACCTTTCATATTTCAGGAGGTTTTTTTTTAGCCCAACGCCTTCTATCCACTNCAAGCACTAACTAGTGCTCATCTTTCCCTCATTTCCTCCACATACTCGATGGGACAAGCAATCGCAGCTGTTGCGAAAACACAACTCGGCAATTAACCTTACTGCGCATATATACGAAGGCATTGCATCCTACCAATACAATTCCGCAATTCTTCGGGAATAATCTTGGCCTTCAAAAAACCACAGCCAGTCGATTCCAATATTTGCGCCACTAGGTACATATTGATAGTTAATTCTGGCATGATCGGAACAAACCTGCTAACCGCCACCTGCCATCCACTGACTCCGGACCGAGGTCAGCTCGTATTCGATGTTCCACCGTACCCATTTACTGCCCGAACAACAATTGACTTAAGTACAAGATTGCACCCGCGGTTAGCAAGACTCAGGTGCATAATTGGGACTCCAGTGGCACCGGCGCTGCTTCCACCATAACCCATCTAAAATCTTAGAACCACGCACACCAACCGACATTGCAATCTGCCTTTGACGTATTTCCGCTCGCTATGCTCCATGACTTAGGCGCCGACACTTGTTGCNATCAGCAAGTAAAGGTAGAACGGGCAATCATGGTACCAATTAGGTATCTGCACGCCATCCATACCTGCATACGCCGCCNAGAACCCTTCTAACGAGGTACGCACCAGATTTAATCCCCAGCACAAGCTAGCTCAACTAATCAGACGCGACTTGTAAATGCAATCAATAGTTTGTTTGCGTGTAGTAAAGGCTAATCTCTGGAAATCAGGCGAACCTACATAGTCGCCTAGTACCGTTCCGGGATTCACTACCATTGCCATCGCAGAACCATTGATTACCTGCCCGCAATTACGTAAACTACAAACCGCCANAATCAATAATCAATGGGTACTCCACNGTAGTAGATTAACCAACGTAACCCGGCAACAAATACCTTGAAGCAATCGCCGACTGCCTACTGCTCATATCGCACAGATTAACGATAGTACATTGGCGAAGTAAGTCTATGCATTATGGTCAACTGGCGATCAAGTCTCGGGCCATGCCGCAGTCGCCGCACTCGCAATCCTCCAGTTGCCATAAGCATCACAAGCCGCATAANACATCCTGTACTGCCCATTTNCAACTTCCAACAGCGACATATCTTCTGCATGGACCGCATCANCGCCTGCGCCATTGTACCCTTCACCATCAATTACNCAGTCGCCGCGGTGCCACTTCAACCCATCTTCAGAGAATGCAGTAAAAATCCGTGAGCGATAGCCCGCCATGTCTACCACGATCGACGCTGCAGCGAAGTCCACACTTCGACCATTCGACTCAGCATCAGGATCTTGGCTCGGGTGCAGGGGGACCACCGTTCCGACAGCCACATCCTGCCACGCCGAATAGACCATTCTCCACAATCCGCCAACACCGGCAGGAGCAACCACTTCCGCTGCAGTAATTCCAGCAGTTTCCAATCCAGTCTTAATATCGCGCAACCGATAACCTGGCTCAATCTCAAATTGCAGCCCATCAGTACTGATGGCGCTCACAATATTATGGAACCGCTGCAACTGCCCCCCTTCAGCAGGCCGCAATTCGTTAGCAAAGCAATAGAGACGGCCCCGACCATCAGGCATAGCAACGTATCTACAGCCGCCCACTCCATCGAACCCTTGGAGCCGAATACCGTCCTCATATACCCAGTCCAACATATTAGACGAAATGGCACTGCAGATCACCGTCGGCTGCCCAAAAGCTCCACGCGCTTCAACGTACATTCTCCAACTACCGTTTTCAAGCCAAGCAATCGTAGGCGCAATTACACGAAGCGACCTAACCACAATTCCTATTTGAGGAGCCAGTCGAATGCCTGGTTCAGGAGTAAACTTAAGGCCATCGCGGGAAAGGGCGCTAAGAATATATCCCTGGCAGGTTGGATAAGGTCTTGCCGGACCAACAGCAGTATAAAACAGGCGAAAATCCCCGTTAGCAAGACGAACAACCGCTGGAGCCTGTACCTTAAACCCATCGAGCGTCCGAGAACACTCCAAACGAACACCTGAATCCCGAATCCAATCGCCAAAAGATTCTGACTTTACATCCTTACTTCGGTTGTTACCTATCACTTTGCAATCCTAATCCTCAGAGACATCTGGAAACCATCTGTTTCGTTTATCCTTGGCTGCAAACTCCCATTTTGTCTTACTTCGATGATGGACAATGGAGATATACAGGTAAGCGCTAGATTCCAAGCACACGCGCAGCCGTACCACCAAGTATTTCTACCTGAGATTCGCGTGACAAAAACATGCAATGCCTTTCAATAAATTCGCGCGATTGCCGGTAAGTGCAGAACCTATTTTGAAACGGCATATCTGTGCCCCACATCAATCTATTTGCACCCACATACTGAACCATCTGCTCCAAAGCCGTCCAAGTTTCGCGCCATGGATAGTCCCACCAGTCGCCGATACGAACTGGAAAGCTCACCTCCAGATGAAGGTTCGGATTACCAAACGGCTCCCAAATCTGGTCGGGAAATTTTAACGCGTTGCCCTCCCGGAAAATACGGTATGGAAAACCGTGCGTAAGAGAACAAGTCACCCCAGGATATCGCTCCATCCAGCGCATTAGCACCTTAAGTTCGGAAAGGTATGCTTCTCGCGGGTCCACAATTCCTTGATCCCCGCCAAGCGTAAAAAATACAGGCACATTTAGCGCCGCAATTGCATCCCAGAACGGTCGGTATTTTCCAGTATCCCAAGTGTCACCGTGATTTCTCGGGCTCATATACCGGTACTCCGGTATGAACTTAATAGCATGTAGTCCATGCACTGTGATAGCCGCTGTAACCTCTCCGATTACTGCATCCAACTCCGTAGCAACCCGCCACTCATCAACAGGTGCCATCGACCGTAGACGATTCGGATACGCACGCACACACTCAGCCAAGTACTTCACGTCGCGGCCAACCATATGGTCAGTATGGATCAGCGCCACGTCGATGCCAGCATAGTCCATTTCCGCAACACACAAGTCTGCAGTGTATTCAAGATTCCTCAATGCCGGTGGGTAAAACTGCTTCGTAAAGTCTTCGCCATCTACTGTCCAGATCAGTCGGCCACGCGCATGATCAGGGCGAAAGTTCACGCCCGTACGTAACCGCCACGGATCTCCCAACACTGGGTCGAGTAGGATATGCGAGCTAGCTCTAGCTCGATCTCTGATGCGCCAAGTAGGCTGATGATGTTGAGCATATGCTATCTGGATAAATCTAAGATGCTCTTCAGCACTCGCATGCCCCGCNAGACTATCGGCTGGCGGAAAACAGTAAACATGGCTATCGACAATCATTCTAAACTTCCCCTACGAATTACGGCGGACTCTGAAACTACTCCTCTACCTCATTCTTCGCTCGAAATCATTGAACAAACTAAACCATCTTTGAACAATGCTATAAATGCACACTATATAGCAAAAGAGATTGGCCAAACTCATAAACGACCCTTGACTAATACTGTACTATACCACACCATCCGATCAAAAGTAGATACTTTTTGAAGTTGCCTCCAAAAGGCGTATCGGATATAGCGAACAAGTGTCATATAGCATTTACCAATAGGGAACTAGTTGTGCCACCTCAATAGGTTGTCTCTGGGTAAGTCGACAACCCTGCAAGTAATCATACGTTTAGGCGGAAATCACATTGCTGGCACTTAGACAAGTGTGTCNCTATAGAGAGCAGTATGACNCCCTCGCCCGGCAAGACGTGGGCTCAAGTATTAGTAAATTCAGCAGGTATGACTTCCACGAAGCGTTCAGCCTTAACATTAGACTTTAGGGAAATGGTCTCGCGCCAATTTGAGGCAGGTCAAGCAGTTCCCACTTCTCACTCGAAGCGCAAACTTTGACGTACGAGCCATAGCCTGTCAGCCCGCAGGTAAGAGCTCGAAAAAGTCTATTGCAATATCAAACTGAAGTGCTCAAAAAGACCAGTACTATAAAACTCNTGTTCGGATAATACGTCGGTGAAGCTGACGAAGAAGCACTCANCACTACCAACCTACAATTGTCAAACCCCTTACCCTCGGCTCTTGCATTTGCTCCCCGGGTTCCCATGATTTCGGTGACCNATCCAAGTAACTCGCCTCACCCTCGTGTCGTCCAGATGGATAAACAACAAGGATGCTCAAGTTCCCAGCGCAGCACCAGCTGACCAAGTGCGAAATGCGCAAGCCTAGACATGCAGCCTGCGCGGACCACCCAGCTCACCGCGCCAGACCGTACAGCAGCATTCTTCATAAGCGCAGTTGACAACCCCCAATATTTCTCAATCAGCTTCGCCTCAGCAGGCCATTAAGGCAATCTCGGCGCGACTACCAGCCCCAGTACAGCGCTATTTAATTGTTTAAAGGCACGAGACAACTACGGTCTCACCAAATGGCAGCACCCGAAAAGACTGTACAAGCAATTACGATGGGCAGTTGTGGCGTAAAGACACACAACGTAATAATAGATTATGCTGACATCAAGAAGTAAATAGTCAATTCAGTATGAGCTATCTACCCGGACACGGTATCAGAAACCTACAATGGAAACTCATCGCGCGGTATGCAGCACAGATTGCTGCACTCCGTCACTGCTTACCACTAACAGGTCACCCACATATTGAAAAGAAAATCTCCTTACAGCGCTATCCAGTATGGTACACTACTTACACAGTAATTCATAGATAGCCAAATGTTTGCTCAAGCGCCCACATCAAAAAAATATGTTAATGCATTCCCNACCTCCAAGTAGTGGACCTATTACAGTTCTCCTCTTAAGTCAACTACCTGATGCCCAAGTAAAGAAACTTCATCAGCTTTCTTCCAGACTTAGATTTGTTGAAGGATTGACAACTGAGAATTTATATCAAACACAAATAGTCTATGGTCCACATGCTGACTTTGATGTGAACGCCACACCAAATTTGCGTTGGATGCAATGCACCACAGTAAACGTCAGCCAATTAATGCATTGCTCCATTGCAAACACTACAATACCGATAGCTAATGTGCGCGGCGCATACGCTTTGGCCTGCGCCGAACTTACAGTCGCATTAGTACTGGGCATTAAGCGCCGCTTTGGACTAATCCATGAAATGCAATTGCGGTCCTTTTGGCCTGATGATTATGAGCCGCTCAAAGGAGAAAACTGCTACGGAGTTACCCTAGGACTTATAGGCTACGGCAGCATTGGCCGACAAGTTGCTCGAATTTGCCAGGCTATGGGTATGAATATCTTAGCCTGCAAACTTCACCCACAAGTTCGCAACGACGAAAGTTACTGCCTGCCCAATACCGGAGACCCGGAGGGACTGATACCAACAACTATCTACGGCCCCAGCGAATTGCACGAGATGCTTAGTCGCAGCGACATTGTCGTATGCAGCTTGCCACAAACCAAACGAACACACCAAGTAATTGGTGCAGCTGAGTTCAAGGCGATGCGTCCCCAAACTTATTTCATAAATGTTGGCCGAGGGGCTGTAGTGGACGAACAAGCTCTTATTTCACAACTTCAAGCGGGAAAACTAGCTGGNGCAGGTTTAGACGTCTTTTCTATTGAACCTCTTCCAAAAGACAGTCCATTGTGGGGCATGCCGAACGTGCTTATCTGTCCCCACGTCGCCTCTTACACCGGCGACCAGTCATTGCTTGCCGCAGGCGTTCTACACGAAAATCTCAGCCGTGACTTGCGCGGTGACAGCTTGCTAAACATCGTTAGTATGAACAACGGATATTAAATGGGCAGATTGCCGCTAGACTGCGCAAGTCATAAGTAAAGTCGGCAACCTACGCATGCCACATTACCAAAAAGTTTTGACGAAGTCCAACCAGCCACCAATCCTTGCTAGATCAATGACTACCGCACGCCTTAGCTCTATGANCTGTAAAATAATTTCAGTGGTCCTATCAAATTTGTGAACTATTATAGATGTGCGGGCACAAATCCGGGNGCACACAGTTCATAAATCCACAAGTGTTACTGCGCTTTATTGCCTAAAACCAACTAAGAACTTTAGCATATGAAGGACGACTTTTGGCTACCCAAGTAATAGCACACGGGCCACCGCCAATATTGTGGTGAAGTAACGTTGCCTACTTATAATTCGTCGAGAACTTAGTCCACTAGCACACCCACATACCTCATAATTAACNAACTTAAGGAAACTTCACAATGATTATAGATATATTGGGAAATTGGCATTTGTACTCTGCAGTATCCACTCGCTTAGATAGAGCGCTCCAATTCTTGGAGTGTTTCAGTACTGGAGCTGAATTGGGCCGCCAAGATATATCTGGTGACAATGCCTTTGCGCTAGTGCAGAAAGTAATTACTACACCACTCAAGNGGAGGCAATATGAAGTTCACCGCAAATATATTGATGTGCAGTATGTCCACAGTGGCCGATAGGTCTTACACTANGCTCCGCTATCTACTCTATCCGAACCAGCCACGCCANTTGACCTGATCTCAGATGCCGCGCTCTAGGAAGTCTCTCCAGGCAATGTTCCGATACCAATTTGTTCGGGCCAATTTGCCATACTGTTTCCGGAGGACGCCCACGTGCCTGTTTGCGACACGGGCGGTTCCGCAGAAATACTTGGGGGTGTTGTTAAGGTCCTGCTATGAACAGTAAGCCTCTATATCACCTGCAATCTAGAAAATCGAACCCGATTTGTATGGGCGCTCCACAATTTTTGATAGTTTGTGGTGAGCAAGTTTGCAATGTTTACTAAGGTGGCCTTAGTAAGCTACTCTGTTACTTGGACAGGGCTTTACGCTTCCTTGGTGGAAGAACCGGTAGCATTCATTCCGTTGGACGACCCCACGGATACTCGCGAAATTGCGCAAGTCCTCGACACTGCTAACGTTGTGATTGGTCCGTGGCCGACATGTGCGGTGCCGAACTACAATGTGCGGCTTGTGCAATCGACAGAGGCGGGCGTCGAACAGTACGATAAAAATCAATTTCCGGAGACGGAATTTCTATGTATTGTTTATGAATACGAACAAGCTATAGCAGAATATGTTTTCATGGCTTTACTGTCCCTCCGGCGCGACCTGATGCGTTGTGACAAATCTCTGCGAATCGGCAACTGGGGCACAGGTGATCCGGTGCCTGATATTGCGGGATCAACTCTTGGCGTAGAAGAATTTGGGCGGATTGGCCGCGCCCTTATTGTACCGTGCCGCTCGTTCAAAATGAATATCATAAGTGTGACGGCGCAAAACTCAGTCGGTGCGCCACCCGAAGGCGTAANATTTTTNGGTGGTCCAGATAGTATCGGCCCCATATTGGTGGAGTCTGACGTTGTCGTTGTTGCCGTACCCCAAACAGCGCAAACAATTGGTTTGATCGGAGTGCGCGAAGTCTCCATGATAAAACGCTCCGCAGTACTGATAGACGTTGGGCGCGGACCGGTGGTGGATGAGACCGCACTGTACGATGCTCTAAGCACCAATCGACTTGCGGGTGCCGCAATTGATGTTTGGTACCGATGTCCACAGACGGATGAACTATGTATACCATCAAATTTACCCTTTCACAATTTACCGAATGTAGTGATGACGCCACATCAGGCTGGAGCCTATGAGCAAAGGTATGCGCGACGCAGGGCTATTGGCCAACAACATTGACCGTATTTCCCGTCGAGAACAACCCATTAACGTCGTGTGGGAGCCAAAAGCTGTTTTGTCAAATAGCCGTGCTTCGTTCGCTAAGAAGGAGGATTCAAAAAATGAAGGTCACAAAAATACGATGGATGCGAATAGAGGGTCTTGATGAACATGGTTTCGGGGGGCAATCTAGGTCAACAGGCGTTCTCATCGTACGCGTGGACACAGATGAAGGGCTCTACGGTTTGGGTGAAGTACAAGATTTTCTTGGTGTGCGAGACGCAATAGACAATATTCGGGAAATCTTAACTGGTGCGGATCCACTGGCTATTCAACCATTTGTCACGGCAATGCTATATGGCCGAATGCCTCATAACAATTTTCCGATAAGCCACACTATGAGCCCCACGGCGACGGCTGTGGGACCTATCGTGTGGGCGGTGTCTGGAGTGGAAATGGCCTTATGCGACTTAGCTGGAAAAGCGTTCAACACTCCAGTTTACAATCTACTTGGCGGAAAATACCGGGACAGAATACTCATCTATGCTGACCGAAGTTGCCCGCATGATATAGCGAATCTAGAGGAATGGCGTGAGCTTGCATGCGCTGCCCGTGACGACGGATTTAGAGTTATAAAATTCGACCTCGATGTTACTGCTTTCGACCATACAGAGGATGAATGGAATCGGGCAATCCCTCTCCGTCAGCTAAACAAGATAGTTCAGCGCTTAACAGCAGTGCGTGAAGCGGTAGGATGGGACGTAGAACTGACCGTCGACGGCCACATGCACTACGATGTGCGCGATTCCATTCGGCTAGCCAATGCGCTGGCAGACCTAAAATTGATGTGGTTAGAAGATCCGACGCCCATTGTCAATCCAGACGCTCTCGCGCGGGTACGTGACAAAAGTCCGATTGCGATATGTGCTGGAGAGATGTTCATAACAGAACAATTCCGTCTATTCGTAGACCGCGGTGCTCTCGACATTGTGCATCCAGATGTGTTGTTCAGCGGTGGCCTTCATGAGACAAAGAAAATCGCAGATTATGCTGACCAGCACTACATTCCTCTCGCATTACATAACAACGGTGGTGCTCTAGCCACTATAGCAGCGGCACACGTTGCTGCCGCATCCCGCAACTTCTTAGGCTTGGAATGTCACTTTTTAGGCTCCAAATTCTTGGAGGATTTTATAGATCGTGGCATTCCACTATTTGACAATGGCCACGTACGTCTAACAAATAAACCAGGATTAGGACTGGAACTAAATGTAGACGTATGTAAAAAGCATATGGTTGCGGGTGAATTGCTTGTTTAGGGGTATTAAACATGGTGCTAGTCACATACCAAATTGCCGACACCCACTCCAAACTCAGATGTAAATCGTAAATCTAATTCTTGTACCATGAGACATACCGCTATACCAGTAACCGCCCCGAAACGAGTCCCGCATGACCACACAGTATCCTAACCCCTGTAAATTTAAGGATAACCCGCAGCATCATTTTTCTTGAGATTTGCAAGGACACTCGACGACCACACTGACCCCAGATCTGCCTGAGAAGTATTGCAGATGCGCCACACTATTTAACCCAGTCGATTAGTGTTGCTACACAAATGCAGTAATAGGGAAATTCCACGCTGAACTTGGATTAAGACATAATCACTTCCAGCTCAGTGGGTGTAATCGCTGACTTACAACACCAACTAAAGTTACATACAGTGTGGAAAGTCTCAAACACTTACGCTGAGCAGTCGCGATATCGTCTTGAAGTAGACTGCTATTTTTCTGGTCAGCTCATTCTTTCACTGTTCTAACTGATGCTAGAGAATATTGACCGGATTTTGTACGCACTATTACCCAAAGAACCATGCCTTACACACCTTGTTCAAAACTCAAAGGTCTTAGCCTTTCCAAAGCTCATCGCACACCTGTACTCACAAGAATCTCTTACTCGCTTCTAAACCCAAAACTCCTGCGCCCAAAACACTGTGCTACCGAGTGCCGCACACCAAGACCTTGCCCCGACGCGCCCGACGTAACCCGAAACCAGATTTATGACGTGGTAGCGGCCTACAGCACGCTTATAGATATGCGGCGCGACCAGTCCATGTCGCGCNAAACCATCGCTTGATCGGCGCTGGTGTGCTCAAGGTCCGGGGTGGCGTCCGCGGCCGNGGCTGACGCCGCCGCTCCACTCCCCAGAGTGGGGTGCACGTCATCACCCGCGAATAAGTCCTAGTTTGAGCCAAGCACCAGCTTAAAGCTCACGAGGTAAGTCAGCGTTAGGATTCCACCAATCTCCGCAATCAAGTACTTTACACTCACAGATCTATCTACGAACGGCAAACAGTGCAGGAGTAAGTGACAAATCGTAAACAAATCAGGCTGCCGCACGCCAACGCCATGAACGTAGTGCACAGAGCGAAGTCGGTGCAGTTGAAAATCAACTGCTTGTACTTGGTATCGCCAGCAACAATGTAGAGACCTGCACAAGATTCCCTCTACCAATAATCAAGCTAGTGAGTGACGCCTCGACCAGCGGGTACATCGCGGTCCTTTGGCGTGCCCCATTGCTACGCCGATGAGGTCCGCCGCATTGACTAAAAAACAATTGAACCGCCCACCGATACACAGCCCATTAAACCATCCAGGAGAACCACCGCCACGCACGAACGGGAGCAATGCGCATATCTCTCCCGTGTGGCCCCACCGCATCGCGAGAGCGACGGGCACGGCAATGAGAATGCAGTAGGCTCAATCTCAACACGACGCTTGTTCGACGTTGTAGTTGTCGTGGGCATAGAAACCATGATGGCCGCGATGTGATACATGGACTGCAAAACGCCGCGCCGCTTGCAGAAATGCGAGGCGCACTCAAAGGCGAGCCTGCGCTTGCGGAGACCTCTTGTGCATTCCAGCACCCTCCACGATGTGGCGCAACACGCAACCTCCAGAGATCGCTCATTCGCCGCGCAACTGCGCAGCGCTCAACTCATTTAGTAACGGTTTGCCTGCTTGAAATCGCACCAGATTCTGAGCGAAGATGTCCCACACCCGCGCCGGGAACGTCTGCGTATCGCCCGAGCCAGAGATATGCGGCGTAAGAATTACATTGGACAACGACCACAGCGGATGATCTGGCGGCAGCGGGTAGTGATAGTGCGTGTCCAACGCCGCGGCGGAAATCCACTTCTCGCGCAGCGCCTGCAGCAGCGCATGTTCCGCGATCAATGCGCCTCGCGCTGGATTAAGCAGGCAGGCGTGCGGCGGCAAGGCTCGAAGCTCCGCCTCGCCCACAATGCCGCGCGAGGCAGGGGTCAGCGGCATCGCCATCACCAGAAAATCCAGGCCCTTGAGAAACTCAAACCGTTGGTCAGGCGTGAAAACGCGATCAGGCAGTTTACCTTGCGGGTCACCGGAGCCGGGTACTACATATTTGTCACCCCGCTCCTTTATGCCGCTGCGCGAGAGCACATGAACAATCATGCCCATGGCCTTGGCCAACCGGGCAGTCTCCCGCGCGAGCCCACCGTAACCCCAGAAGCCAACGGTCGCACCACGGATTTCACGCTGGAAACGCTCAGCACGATCCCAGATCGCACGATCCTGATTGCGGATCATGCCGCGCATATCGCGCGCCAGGTTCACCATCATCGCCATACACCACTCGCCTATCGGGATGTCGAAGGTGCCCAGCGCATTGGACGCACGGATGCCGCGCCCCGGCAGACCCAAACCGATGTACTGCTCATAACCCGCCGACGCCAGTTGCACCCAGCGCACCTTAGCCATGGCATCAAAATTGTGGGGCGCAACGCCCGAGCAAAACAAGATGTCGGCATCGCGCAGCCAATCGATGGGCCAGTCGTCGACATTCCCGCCACGCACGCCAGAGGAGGGCTCATGTTCGACACGAAGCGAGACCCTGGGGTGGACCTTGAGGCGATCGAAAATAGGAGCAAAGGTAGGGACAGTGACGAGGACGTTGAGTTTGGTCATGACGAGAGACTTCCTAAAGCGGGCGTAATGCGTAGTAATAAGTGTGTGGGCGAACAAAGCCCTGACTTATTAATGAGGGGCTCATGGGATAAATTATCGAACGTGCAGGTAGTGAGTTAGAGAAAAACGCGATTCTTAATACTTTACACAGACAAACCAAGTTTTATGAACTTCTAATTTGCTGGGCACTAAATCTTCCGCACCACCAAAGATCGTGTCGCTCCTTCCAATATATCAGAGTTTTACCCAAAACATTGCCCGCGTTTCATCACAGCCCCGATATTGGCAACCGAAATCCAGCATAATCGTCAGCTCCCAGCCAGCAGCCAGCAGCCAGTGCAAAATCTTGCACGCTCTTCCGCGCGCACTATTACTACGACAACGCCAAGTTACTCGCCCATAGTCTAGCCCTGCACCGACACGCGCCAATAATGTCGGGCCAGACAACCGAACACCACTCGCATGTGGAAGTGCGGCTACGGCAGGCGAAGGAGTCTAAAGGGCGGCTGGACGGGAAAGGTAAACATGCGCCGAATCTACGCCGAGTGCGGGAACTCGATACGCACCTCATCAAGCATGATCTGGCCTTCCGGCAGAAACGATCGGTCGACTTCGTAGTCTAAATCAGCACGGAGTTTCTGTAGATCTCCTTCGACGGGATGGAGTGGCCTGGCGTCGACCGGAAAAAAGAGGAGAATGATGTCTACATTCACATCGCGGAGGAGATCGGCGATCGGGGCATTCCCGTAAAAGTCAGTGCGATCGAAGCGCGAACCGAGGTTGACCCATTGAGACTGATCAGGGACTAGATGAATGGTCTGCTCCGACCATTCAGGCGTAATCCACAAAGGCTGCCCGACAAGCACCTGGTTGATGAAATTGGGCTTGGCGGGGTCGCGCGAGAGATTGCCCTGAATATGAAGGCAGAACTGAGAGCCACGCAGCTTAACCTCGCCCTTGATCCGGACGATGAACTTGGCGTTCGTCATATTCGTCGGGAAGCCGCCTTCGATATACCCATTAGGGCCGCCAGCCTCGTCCACCCCATGACTGTTTCCGAAACCCCGCACGGTGTGAAGAATGAAAAGGAGATGTAGATGTCCGCCGCCCGGGGGAGCGTGATTGTAATCCACCCACCAGGGGCTCCGCGACACCACAACCCCTTGATTGAGTTCGAGAAGCCTCGCACCGGAACCTGGCGTATGCTGGCCTTCCCAGCCGATCCAGCCGCCTGGACCGTGGTCAAAGGTCTCCCGGTAAATTTTTTTGTACGTTGTCATGTACCAATTTTATGGTCCGTCACGCACACCCCACGAATGCACAGCAGAGCGTACATGTGCCCATACTCCAAGCGTATGATGTACCCGATGGGATAATTAATCAGCCAGAGCGAGCCGCTGACCATCTGTCCAAACCGCACGTCACGGTCCATCACATCGATCCGAAGTGTAACTGATACCCCACCATACTAAGATGGTACAATAGCGCACAGCTTCTGTCAACCTTAAGTATTCAGGACGGCGCCCGCCTCCCCAACACAGATTGCCACACTCCTTCAGCCATGTCAAAGTTTTCCCACACACAATGGACCACATCTCATCATCACCACTCCGCGCGCAGCCCTAACCACCGCCTGCACTCCGCCAGAAACTAGCACGCACTCATAACTACCGCGCCGCAAGTACTATTACTTCTGAGATGCAGTGTCAACAACTTGCAGTTTGGTCGACCTCCAGATGCAAGATCGGCTCTGCATCGACTCCCGCAATGTCCAACAACCCATCATGCCCGAAATTGTGACGTGCGCTGCTGCCGCTAGCACGAGCTGGCTTCGCGGGCATGCAGCGCGGCCAGCTACCACACCGGCAGCACGCCCGCTCCGCCGGCCAGCGCCCCGAATAAATGCACTGGTAATATTTACTCTGGCTTCTCCCCCAGCTTCTTAGATGACGGGCTCGCAA
>JGI25928J51866_1000166_pt1 | contig 14995 bp, 9 predicted proteins | sample LauGreFBDMM110DN_2_FD_51866 | JGI IMG/M metagenome (IMG submission 51866)
GGTGAATTAAATGCCTCTCATCTGGGTTTGCAAATGATTGTGAATCCCCTTGAAGAACAAACACCTGAATTGGGAATGCTCTTCGATGAAACATTTAAAGGCAAAGGGCTTAAGATTAAAGAGGTTATTAAACGCGGGCCTGCAGATAAGCGAGGGCTAGATCTTAAACCGGGTGAAATAATTTTCGCAATCAATGGGGTGGAACTTAATCCCATGGTGGAAGTCAGCCAGCTACTTAATGGCAAGAATGATGAAACTGTGGCTCTTTTGGTTGGGGTAGAAATCCTGCCTGATCCCAAAACTAAAAATCGTCGAACTGTGGAAATTACCCCGATGCTTCGTGAGCGAATAGCGCCGCTCCTTTACGAGCGCTGGATTCATTTGAATGCTCAAAAAGTATCAGAGATGAGTAATGGCAGGGTTGGGTACATTCATATTCCTGGGATGGATGATGCAGGCCTTGATAGGTTTGTACGGTCTCTTTACTCAGACAATTTTGATAAAGAGGCGTTGGTTTTGGATGTTCGTTTTAATGGTGGAGGGTTCACGCACGATCAGGTTTTAAATTATCTTGGCGCGCAGGATCACACGAAGTTTTTACATCGTGAGGGAGATAAGGGTGCGGTATTAAGAAGCTATGATCGNAAGTGGACCAAGCCCGTGATTCTTATTATTAACAANAGATCTTATAGTGATGCGGAAATTTTCCCCAATGCTTTTAAAACTCTTGGTTTAGGCAAACTTGTTGGGCAACCTACGGGNGGNATGGTGATTGGTACGGGTAGTACGAAGCTGATAGATGGATCAACATTTAGGATTCCCAGAATTGGGGTTTATACCAATTCCGGGGTGGATATGGATACGGTGGGAGTCGCACCGGATATTTTAGTTGAACCAAATCCTGACGATTTTAAAAAAGGGATTGATGCACAATTGCAAAAAGCTGTTGAGGTGATACTCAAGGATATGCAGTCGGGAGATTTTAAAAAAACCGGGAAAGAAAAGATTCTCACCCCTATACGCTGAGATACTCTTTTTAATTAGTAAGGGGATGAGAAGTTAGATAGAAAACTTCCACGATGGCAAGATGAGTTTGATAACAATTTTGTTTTTTGAATATTTGGGATTGAATCTCTTTGCTGAATAGTGGAAGTAATCATAGACTAATTACTAAGTAGATCAGTTTGATTTTTAATCAAAGGGTTTACTAGATTTAAGTGTGGAAGTGTTTGNGCCAATGGTGGCAATATTTCAACAATTAATAATTGAGGTGTCCGATGCCTTCGGCCCTTCTTGTTCAATACTTTGCCGATCTGCCTAGCCCCCGTGAGGGCGAGGATTTTTCTGAATGGCGTGCTCGCCACTTCAAGGCGACCAAGCGTTTCAAAAAACGCGTGCTTGCCAAGTACACTGAAGGTACTTTAATCAGGCTTTTAGATCACAAATTGGTTGAAGCTCGCAAAGCCTCTCTTTTTGCCCTTGGGCTTTTAGGCACCATGGAAGCTAATCCAATCATGGCTAGGTTATTGCATGATGGCGACAGCGATGTAGCAGATATGGCGACAGCCAGCCTGTGGAATCTATGGTTTAGGGCGGATAGCGAAGAAAATAATACGGAGTTGCAAAAAGCGACCAGGGTAAGGGATCGCGAAAAAGCGTTGGAAAGTATGACCAATTTGATCGAGAAGGCCCCCGAATTCGCAGAAGCGCTTAATCAAAGGGCGATTGTTTATTTTCGCATGAAACAGTACGAAGATTCGATTGCTGATTGTCAAAAGGTATTGGATTTAAATCCCTGGCATTTTGGTGCCCAAGTAGGGATGGCACAAAGTTACATGAAAATGAAAAAGCATCGATCTGCGCTTAAAGCGTTTAGAAACACGCTTAAAATTCATCCCCGCATGGAAGGTGTTGCAGATGCGATTCGAACCTTGGAAAAGGTATTAGGGGAAGATGGCGGGCGCAAAGACGATAAAAAGTAGGTTTCGCTTGTCTTTGCATGTAATTCGGGGCCAAAATAGCTTCTTATTTGAAATATTCTGCTCGGTTTTAGCATTAATTTGACCCATATCCCTAAAAATTGCGAATATTCCTCGACTCTAACTTGAATGAATTGCTCATAATTGCTAGTTTGACATCTTAACCTGTTGCGAAATTGTTATGCAACATTTCATTATGTTTTCTTGGTATGGGAGTATTATTCATGGCTCGCCGCCTTCCCAATCGAAAAGATCTTCGCGCTGCTAATGATGCCGCTGAAAATCGCAAAAAAGCTAAGGCTAAAGAAGAAGAAGAACTCGTTGAAGACGAGGAAGATGACGATGATGATGACGACGATGATGACGATGACGATGACGAAGGTGATGAATCCGATGATGATGGTGATGATGGTGATGATGAACCTGCGGATGACGGCTTCTCTGGTGGATCTGAAGACGAAGCTGATGGCGATGGAGATGATGAAGATCGCCCCAAGAAGAAAAAGAAGGCTTTAAAGAAGCCTAAGAAGGAAGTCAAAGAAAAGAAGCCACGCAAGACTCGTGCATCCAAAGTGGTGCGCATGAAGCTTGTATGGGGCGTATTCAGCAATTCCAATCAGAGGGTGGCAGTATTTGATTACCCGAAGAAGAAGGATGCGAACGAACACGCAGAAAAGTTGACAGCAGATAAGAAGACAGGCGGGCCTTACTTTGTACAGCCTGTAAAAGAATTGATCGAGGGGTAAGCGCTTCTCATAAAATGTGATTAAAGAAAAAGCCCGGTATTATGCCGGGCTTTTTCTTTTGACTTAACTTATTTCAAAGTTACATCAGGTTGACATCTTTGGATTGCATTAATTGCTCGATGGCTTTGATCTTGTATTCAATCGATATGACATTGGGAAGATCAAAGGTGTGGTTTTGCGCACCCGATGTTTTGATGATAAGATCGCCCGTCCCGATATTTAAGAACCAAAGGCCCAGGATGCCATGTCTGAATAGATCACTGCGCTGCTTTTCAAAAGTAAGGCCGGTGGCATCATAAACTTTTTCACCATCTCCAATTTCAGTTCTCACTCGCAACTGCCCGGGGCTGAAGGTGACATAAATCTGACGATCGAAAAACATGAATGCAACCAGCCAGATGATTAGTAAACCAGTAGATGCGAATAGGTAACCTCCCAGATTGATGCGGATATCTAACAGTGAGAATGCGCTGGTGATTTTTTCCCAGTAACCTGCAAGCATCAGAATGGTGACACCCATGACAATTACAACAATGACCAGAATAGACCACATTCCGCGCAGTGATACACTGGTGATGAAAATAGTAAGTAGAAGCGTTAGGCAGAAAATTACGCCATAGTTTTTACTTTGTGCCACATAAAGAGTGGGTTGGATTAAAGCCCCTTTTTCATCTTTGAGAAAGGGGTCGTTATCCGGGGCGATGATGACATTTCGTTCCTTCCCATCAATAGTGGTGATGGATTTTGCTTCCGCATGAATAGGGACAACCATTAAAAGGTGCTGATCCCAAAGGGTAAGTGCTGCGAGAATGTAACCTACAAACCAGACAGGCCACCAATAGAACAGCATGGAATGGCTGTAAACGGTGATGTCTCTGGGTTTCGATGGCAAAGTGCTGGGGGATGCTGAAGCAGTGGACATGGGCCTTTTCTCCAAACTTACCTATGGTTGCAACAATCAAATATGATGTCACCCTAAAGCCCAGAGGTTGCCTTGTCAAGAATGCAAAAGAAATTATAGCTTATTGGGGCGACATAAAAAAAGGATCTACTTTATTGATAAAAGTAGATCCTTTGGTTTTTGAGTATCTAATCTTCAACCATCAACCTGTTACTTCGCTTTTTCAGGAATGTAATTCAGAGTGTAATAAGCTTCGGGGTGAAGCAAAGGCAACCCATCTTTTGATCGAACCCCAGCCACGGTGAGGTCGTGGATATGCCCTGCAACAGGTTTATCAATCACGATTCGAACGCTTTTGTTATCGGGTGCGACCACTGCGGAAGTGATTTTTGGGTAAGTGAAATCAACCTCGGGGCTGCCATAGGCAGATTGATAAATATAGCAGTAGGTGCTCATTTTGTAAGATGCAACATCTGCAGCGGTTTTAGGGTCTACAGGATGGGTGAAGGTGAGTTCAAAACCATCGTTTTTAGCACGCATTTCATGGATTTCGAAAGGTACTTTCCCAGTCCAATCCAGACGCTCGAGCGCGAAAGGTTTGTTGCCATGCGAACCCCAACCGCGATTGGTTCCCCCTACGAAGAGGTGCCCGTTTTTGGATGCCATTATAGGAACATTCCCAGAACCAAACCCTTTTCTAAATGGGAAGCATGCGCCTTGATATCTGCCATGAACTTTCTCAAGATGAACGCGCATGACGGTACTATTAGTTTGGTCCGCAACGAAGAGTTGGTTTTGGAAAGGGCCAAACTTGCCTTCGGATTTATCGTAGTCGATACCCGAAGCAGATTGCCCCATTTTCTTATAGGGGAAGTAAATAGCAGGGGGCATCAGTTGGGGAATGCGCTCTGCTTCAATCATCATGCGGGAGCCACTTTTTGGGGTTTCAGGCTTGGGCCCTGCGAGCTTTGCTTCTTTAAGATCAAACCATTTATTGCCATCAGGGTGCCCTTGAAAAGATCCAGGTAATAAATGCTTCAGGCTGCTTGTACCATTCCATGGCCCTTGGTTATCTGTATAGAAGCAATCGCCAGCAGCATTAAAACCAATGCTTCCAGGCGAGCGGATACCGCTGCATGTAGGGGTGAAAGTTCCATCAGCATTAACACGAACGCACCAACCACGATATTTGCTATTGCTGTTAAATGAACCTGTTAAACAAAGAACAATCCAAACATTACCATCCTTGTCAAACTTAGAACCAAAAGCGTATTCATGGTAATCGCCATTGATTTCCCAAGCATCGGAAACAGTTTGAAAGATGTCCGCTTTGCCATCGCCGTTCGAATCTTTAAGTTTCGTAAGTTCGCCTCGTTGTGTGGCGTAGATCCAACCATCCTTGGAGGCTAATCCAAGAACTTCGTGTAAGCCATGTGCATAGCGAGTCCACTTGGCATCTTTGGCAAGATCCTTGGCGAAGGGGTTATCGATCGACCAGATTTCTCCTCTGCGGGAGCTGACATAGAGTTTGTTGTCTGCGGTCAGTTCGATGGAACCTGCTTCAAGGACAACATCTTTAGGGATTTCGAATTTGACAATTTTGTAGTAGTCATCTTCAGTGGGTATCGGATCTGCAGCTTTGGAGAAAGATGCAAGGATGAGGCCTGTAAAAAGGCTTGAAAGTAGCAAAGTATTTTTCATATTAAGAGTCCTGAAGCTTTTGTTGTTAAAGTTAGTTACCAAGAATATTCCTGAACAAGTTTGCAAACACCGTTTTCGAAAACGATAGGAACAAGGATTTCTTTTTTGCCATTAGATTCTCGGACGATGGGCTTCTTGGCACCTACCAAGCGGAACTTGTATTCCCCATCGACCATGAACCATCCCTCTTTTTGCTCTTCGATTTTAGTGCCAACAGCGGCCCTCAAGTAAAGCAACGCAGGTGGGGTTTTACTTTCAAGCGTGAACGCTCGTGAGAACCCGCCCTCTTTGTTTTTTGTGGGTGTGGGGAAATCGGTGATCATGACATCGGCATACTTGTACTGGAAAGAAGGCCTTCCCAAAGCATCGGTTGTATAGCTGATGAAGGTTCCTGCCTGTTCTTTGGAAGTTATAGCGGGCCAATTTTCTTTCTCGCTTGCCAAAGTTGCAAAAGTAGGCCCTGCAGGAAGCGAAATTATATTATCGCCCAAGGGGGGCTGATAACCAACTCCGCGATCGCGCCAATGCCTAGCTGCATCAATGAATGCACCCTGCCAAATCATTGCAACTCTTAGTGAGTTTGCATCAAAAGCCAGATTCACTTTTTCTGGGTAACCAACACCAATGGCTCGAGCGCCTGCCCCTTCGATAAAGTTGCGATAGATGATTGGTTCCCTGTCTGGCACTAGAACAATAGCTTCGCGTGAAAGGCCTTCAGGGGGTGAAGCCTTGGATCCTTGGCTAAGGTAGACATAAATGCCTTCGATTTGTTTTTTAGTACTGCCTTCAAGGATTTCGTCGAAGAATGTTTTACCCATGGGCCAGGTGCGGGCATTCTGGTACCGGGCCTGAAAGGTTGGGGGTCTAGCATATAGCGTTGAAACCAATCGCGCTTTAATCGCTGGGGCATACTTGTGAGATCAAGGGCTTGTATACCTTCCGCTTTTTGATTGTTGAAGGTATGGCATTTGATGCAACCTAATGCTTTGGATCCGACCAAAAGTCTGCCCGAGGTTTTAACTTTAGCGGGTGTATCTGCAAACTGGATGGCTTCTACGGGTGCGATAATGTCAACTTCATCCAGGGGTTTGATCAGATGATTAACATTAGCAGCGCCATACTTGGGCATTCTTGCAAGCATGTACGGCCTTACTTTGGTTCCTTGTTCAAGAACTTGTTTAAGCCAATCGGGGTTAAGCTTGGCGCCAACGCCTGTAAGAGCAGGGGGAAGCCTGCCTTCATCGCCCATTTCGGGTTGGGTGGAAACAAAGGAAGCATTACGAGAATCTTCTGGTCCACCGATTTTGTCACGCTGGTGACATGCGTAGCAATTCAAAGAGAGAAAGGTTTGATTGATCAAAGCTTTGCTATCTGGGGAAGGGGGCATGCTTGCCAAGTTTTTGAGAGCCAAGGCAATTGCAGCTTTTTGTTTTGCATCAAGAGCGAAGTCGGGTGACTTCCCTTGTGGGTTTTCTGAAAGGCAACCGGTTTCGGGGCGCAACTTTAATAATTCCGGCCCTTGTACCACTGCGGGAATTCGCTTGTTGTTTTCATTCATGCCATGGCAATTCGCACACCCAACAGAAGCAAACAGCGCTCTCCCTTTGGTTGCCAATGCTGCATCTAATTTGAAAGGTTCAGGTATGCCGGGCGCTGCAGCAATAGCCACATTTGCAACTGTGGTCGTCCCTTCAGCGGTTTTTTCATCGATCGAGCAAATCCCCGATAAAGGCTGCCTGGGCAGATTATTGCTTTCAATTTCAACCGTTAAAGAGTAATCGCCACCCCCATCAAAAACACCTACTTCAACTTTGTGTTCGCCTTTGTATAGTTCAACTGTTTTGCTGATTACGGTGTGCGGATGAACTCCATCGTTATCGATGATGAGTTTCCCATCGATCCAGATTTTTGAACCATCGTCACTACCCAGATGAAGGGTGTACTTGCCTGCGCTTTGTAATTTGAACCATCCTTCAAAGCGGATTGCGTTGTTGTTCATTTTTTGTGCAACTTCAACATCGAAATCGGAGGCGGTACCTTTTGCAATTGCTTTAAGCTTGGTGAAATCAGGCAGAGTTGTCCAAGAGCCCTCAAAGTATTCGAACTTCAAAACACCTGCAGATTTGGCCGAGGCTTTCGAACTTTGTAGCAAATAGCAGGCAACTGCCTGAGCTTCTTTTTTATCTTTAAGTAGCGCAGGCATTCTTCCAGAAGGGCGTACTTGATGCGGGTTTTCTAGGAAGTTGGTAAGCGAACCCACCGTGTATTTATTTTCGAGAGCGCCCAGAGGAACTGAATTGTTGACATTAAGAATTTCCTTGGCAGCTTGATCTCTTCCAGCATGGCAGGAAATGCACCCCGATTGTGCGAAAAGAGTTTTTCCCAATCCAACTTGTTTGGGATCGAAAAGAAGCTTTTCGGTGGCCCCTGCTTGTTGGGCTAGGTAGTGCGCCAATGCTTTTGCTGTGGCTTGTTTTTCTTGCTCGGTATTTCCCAACGATACTTGGGGCATGGTGGAACCAGGCTTTACTTCATGCGTTTTTGCAATAAAGCTTTCAAAATATTCTGGCTTNATTCTTGCGCCTACTTTATCCAACANGGGTGCTTGCTTTGCTTGGATTAATCCTTTAGTANCAGCGGTTGGNGCATGGCAACTGGTGCAATTTAATTCGCCGAGCAATAGTAAACCCAATTGGGCTTGGTCTATTTCCTTGCCTTGAGAGAACCGTTCGAAGCCAGGCACGATGGGCCTTTTGGAAGCATCTGCTGCCAAAATCTGGGCTGGATTGACCGCAGTTATGAAAAAGCACAGAGCAAGGAAGAGGAAATTTTTTCGCATGGTTTTATAGTTTCTAGGGGCAGTAAGAATCAGGGGGACTAAAAAAAGAAAGCATGACCATCATGCTTTTTTATATTTAGCCTTCAATCAATCGATCAATTGAAGAACCTAATGATAAAAGATTTGTTTTTTAAAGCAAAGAATAATGTGAAAAATTGTTAAGATTAATCTGGTGATCCAGTTTCGCCAAAAGGCCGGGCATGGCTGGGTGCAAGCACATGATCTTGAAGATGTTTGCCTGCGAGGATTTTGTGGTCTTCGTTCAAAAAGAAATCATCTCCAATGGTGTTTTGTTTTCGGGCAGGCAACCAGCGAACATGGCCTCCTACAAACAAGACATTATTACCAGAACCACCATGATTAAATGCGATTTTAGAGTTGGAGAGGTTGGTTTTGTCGGCCAAAATCGGGGAGTCTCCAGGGGATTTGTTGGTAAGGCCTGTAAGAGTGCCTTCGTTGTTGTAGCCAAGAGAATAGGCGTAGTCGCCTCCTGCATCTTTGATTAGGCGTTCGTAACCGCTCTTGGATTTATTTTCATACATGGATGCAAGTTGGTCGAGATTGGTTTCGGTGGGAAGTTTGCGTTGATTGGCGGGGCAGGAGACGGAGTGGTAATCCCCCAGTAAGCCATGCTGCCTAAGGGTTGGGATGAAAACCCCAGCAAAGCTGCGCGGGCCGGAAGGTTCAACGAAAGGGAATTTTCCATCCGGTTGTAAAGAAGCATAGTGTTGAAAGGATTTATGGAATTCGCGCATGTTGTTGGCACTGGCCAATTTTTCTGCTTGGGTCCTTGCTTGATGCAACCATGGTGCAAGTACTCCGCTGATGATTACCAAAAGCCCTGCAGCCACCAGGAGATCAAACCTTCGGATGGAGTTGCGATAATTATTTAGAGATTGAATTTGCTCAGTTTTGGATTTAAACGGCATGGTTCGGGTTTGAGCATCGCGAACACGGATGATGGTTTTCTTGGCAAGATTAAAAGATGGCGGATCTAAGGCACTGTCTTCGTTTAGTAGAGCGAGGTTCTTACGCATCACTTCCAAATGCGCTTGAGCCTCTGGCTCTGAAAGAAGACGGCGCTTTATCTCCGCCACTTCGGCCGACTCATGAATATTCATTGCGTAACGCAAAATCTGGTCCATATCTTCCCCGTTTTCGTTCGTCATGAAACCATATCCTGCATTCGTTCCCAAGATTGCTGGAATTTCTCCAGCGCTGCATGTAACCTAGATTTTACAGTCCCCAAGGGGATTTCTAGAACCTCACTGATTTCCTGATATTTAAACTCGTGAAAGTATGCCAATAACAATACCTGTCGTAAATTCTCGGGAAGCGTATCTATTGCCTGGCGTACTTGAACTTTCTTTTCATCCATCATTGCAGAACTATCGGGCTTTTCGTTATTGCTTTCCAGAACATCGCGCAGGCTGCCTGCCTTGGCGCTACTTTCTCCGCTATCCCATTCGTTTTCGAGGCTGATTGTTTGCCTTCTTTTTCTTTTTCTTGAAGCATCAATCGCCTGATTGGTAGCTATCGCATACAACCAGGGTTTGAACCTTTTACCTTCTTCAAAAGTNTCAGCTTTTTGATAAACCGTCATGAAGGTGGTTTGAAAAGTATCTTCTGCAAGCTCTCGATTGCGCAGATAACGATTCAGGTAACCAAACAGTTCTCCTTCGTAACGATGAACCAAGGCATCAAAAGCGGAAGCGTTTCCCGCACGAAAAAGTTTTAACAACTCTTCGTCAGATCTCTCTGGTGTATTTGATGACTGACTCACACTACCTGTGCTTTCTACGCTGTTGCTTTGCAAAAGGTTCGCTACTAATAAGAAAATCTTTTCTATTTGGATACAAAATACGACTTCTTTCAAAGAAACATGAGCACTAAGCTGGCTTTTGAATTCTCGGAAGCAAGGGTTTTACCTTACCATTCTCAAGTTCTGCAAGGATTTTAATACCCGAATAGCTATTTATTGGCTTTAACGCTTCCCCATAAGTGATAGACTCCCAAGGCGCTGGAAAGTCAAAGCTAGTGTACAACTTTTCAGCAAGCTTTGGTAAAAAGGGTTTTAACAGCACTGCCGCTATCCTTACCGCCTCGATTAATTGTACTAGCACGATCTTGGTTTTTTCTTTGTCTGTTTTTACAAGTGTCCAAGGTGCTGTTTTTTCTGCATATTGGTTCGCAGGATCTAAAATCAAAGACCAGATCTTTTGCAGTGCCTGGCTGTAATGGCAAGTTTCAACCAAACTCTGAACTTGGCCTACAATTNATTTCAGGTTTTCTTCAACAAACAGGGGTTCATCAGAAGCACCAATGTTGGTAAGTTCGCCCTCGTAATTCTTGCCTATCAAACCTACAACTCTGCTGTAAAGATTGCCNAAATTGTTTGCAAGATCTGAATTGTATATGTCCACAAATCGTTGCAAGCTGAATTCCCCATCNGCGGGGAAGGGGCATTCCCTNAGNAAATAATAGCGAAAAGCTTCTGCGCTGAACTTGGTGATGATNTCCATNGGTTCAACCACATTGCCTAGGGATTTACTTATTTTCTGCACATCTCCTGTTTCTTCATTTTTGACATAAACAAANCCATGGCCGAAGACTTTTTTAGGGGGTGCAATACCTGCAGCAAAGCACATTGCGGGCCATAAGGCNCAATGAAACCGGGTTATATCTTTGCCAATCACATGCAAGTCTGCAGGCCAATATTGATTGAACTTTGCTTCATCTATGCCATAACCAACTGCGGTAATGTAATTGAGCAGGGCATCAAACCAGACATAAATGGTAAATTCCGGATCGAAAGGAAGGGGTATGCCCCATGTTTGGCCCGAGCGTGTGATGTTCACATCTTTAAGCTCGGTTTGAACTAGGGCAAGGACTTCATTGCGTCTGCTTTCGGGTTGGATAAAATCTGGGTTCTGNTCATAGAAGGCAAGNAGTTGATCGCGGAATTTGGAAAGGGCAAAGAAATAGCAGGGCTCCAGGCGTTTGACTGCAGGAGTTTTGTGGCTGGGGCAGATCTTCTTTTCATCGAGTTCTTTTTCGGTTTTGAATGCTTCGCATCCTTCGCAATACCAACCTTCATAACCACCTTTATAAATGTAGCCGTTGTCAAAAACTTTTTGTGTGAAGGCCTTACAGCATTGGTGATGTCGGGGTTCGCTGGTTTGAATGAAATCATCGAAGCTTATATCGAGGGCCCGCCAAACTTCTTTGAATTGGTTTGCCATTTCGTCGCAATAGGCCTTGGCATCNAGATTAAGTTCGGCAGCTCTNCGAGCGACTTTAATGGTGTTTTCGTCGTTACCCATGAGAAAGAAAACATTTTTNCCCTGCATGCGNTGGAAGCGAGCCTGNACATCGGCGCCAATTTTTTCGAAGGCGGTACCGATATGAGGTCTGCTGTTGGGGTAATCGATTGCGGTGGTGATAAAGAAGTTCTGACCCGAAGACATAAAGAGCCCTTGTAACAGAAAAAGAGGGAAAATCTTAAGAAGGTAATTCTAGCAGAAATTATGGTTAAAAAAACAGAAACTCAGAAAGGGAGAGAGTAAGAGTAAGAAAAAACAGGAAAAAGGTTGACAGTTGGGGAATAGAGTACTAAATTAGTTTTAGGTTGATTTTGAGACTCAGTATCAATAAGGATCTCTCTGAGGAGTTTGCTCATGCGAAGGAACCTTCTTAAAAAAGCTTTCACCCTTATCGAACTTCTTGTCGTTATCGCCATCATTGCCATTCTCATTGGCTTGTTACTCCCTGCGGTTCAAAAAGTTCGTGAAGCTGCTGCGAGGCTTTCGTGTGCCAACAATTTAAAGCAGATTGGTTTGGCCCTGCATAATCACCATTCGACATATGAATTTTTTCCTACGGCTGGTTCCTACCCGATTGTTACCGCTCCCAATATTCGGGCTTCCAAATCCTGGTCTGTTCATTCAAGGCTCCTTCCTTTTATTGAACAAGAAAACCTTCAAAGGCTCATTGATTTTACCAGAGCNTACGATGTCCAACCCAATGTNACCCAGCAAAAAATCCCCATGTTTATTTGCCCTAGTGAACCCAAAGCTATTCCTAGGCCAGATGGAGCTTTAACTCATTTCCCTTTAAATTATGGCGCAAATATGGGCTCTTGGATGATTTTTGATCCTTCTACCAGCCAAGGCGATGGGGGCGATGGGGCTTTTGCTGTCAACCGTAATATTCGCATTAATGAAATCTTGGATGGCACCAGCCAGACAATTGCTTTTTCTGAAGTAAAAGCTTACACGCCTTACCTTCGCGATGGCGGCAACCCCTCTGCTGCATCCACTGCTATGCCTACTACACCTTCCCAAGTAGTTAATTATGGGGGCACTTTTAAATCTGATTCAGGCCATACGGAATGGGTCGATGCCAGAGTTCATCAAACAGGGTTTACTGCAAGCTTTACTCCCAATACAAAATTTCCTTACACCAATGGCGGGACCGCGTACGACATCGATTTCAATTCTATGCGTGAAGGTATTACCTCGACTTCAATTACCTTTGGCACTGTAACTTCCCGCAGTTATCACTCTGGCGTTGTTAACGCAGTTTTCATGGATGGATCGGTGAAATCCATCCCCAATAGTATTGACCCAATAGTATGGCGAGCGTTAGGAACCCGTTCGGGTGGCGAATCAACCCAAGGCGTTCCCTAATACTTTGGAAGCTAAAGCTTACTTCTTTTTGGTGAAGGCTTTTCTTCGTTCCGAGAAATAAGCTTCGACTTCTTTAGTACCAAGTGTGTTGAAAATTTCATCTTTTTCGAGCCATCCCCGCCTCGCTACCGATACACCATATTCATAATATTCAAGGTCACCAGTGCTATGGGCATCGGGGTTAATCACGAGTTTTACGCCTAGTTCCTTGGCCCGTTTACAATGAATCCAATCTAGATCCAACCTCATAGGGTGCGCATTGATTTCAATCAGAGTTTTGGTTTTTACTGCTTCTTGAAGCACTGCCTCTTGATTGACTGCGTAGCCATCCCTTCTTAAAACAAGCCTGCCGGTAAGGTGACCCAGCATGGTGATAGCTGGATGATTCATCGCCTTGATGATTCTTTGAGTCATTTCTTCGCGGTTCATTTGAAAATGAGTGTGTACACTTCCCACCACATAATCAAACAAAGCTAAAACCTCATCATCATAATCCAATGAACCATCTGCAAGAATATCGCATTCGATTCCTTTGAAAATCCGAAAGCCCTTCATCTTGGAATTAAGCTCATCGATTTCAGCGATTTGTTTCTTCACCCGTTCAGGGCTTAAACCATTGGCAACGGTCAGCGATTGCGAATGATCACCAAAGCCTAGGTATTTCAAACCCAGACTTTGGGCTTTGTTGGCCATTTCTTCAAGGGTGTTTGCTCCATCGCTGTAGGTAGTATGATTGTGAAATACTCCTTGGATTTGTTTAGATTCAACTAAGGTTGGAAGCGTTCCTTTTAAGGCAGCATTAATTTCGCCTGTATCTTCCCTAAGTTCTGGTGCGATGTAAGGAAGGTCTAGCGCCTTGTAGATATCTTCTTCCGTCTTGCATGCGATGTTTTTCTTTTCGCCTGTCAAGCCATACTCGTTTAGCTTTAGCCCGTATTCGATGGCCCGCGATCGCATTGCAACATTGTGCTCTTTGCTGCCTGTGAAATAGGCCAGTGCGAAGGGGAACTCCTCGTCCTTGACAACCCGAAGGTCGGCTTGCATTTTTATCTTGCTGCCATTCACTAGGGCTTCAACAAAAATGCTGGATTTAGTTTCGCCATGCCCAAGCACTTGAATCACTCCCGGAGCGCTCACAAACTTTTCCATAATGGGGCCGGGGGTATTTGATGAAACTAAAAGGTCGATATCCTTGACGGTTTCTTTTCTTCTGCGCAAGCTGCCACACACCTCCATACGAATGACTTCGTTCATATCTTTTAAAAGATTGAGTAGCGTGTTTGCGACAGAGTTGGCTTCATCGAGCCTAACCCTTCCTGCAACAGAGCCCAGAAATTCGATGCCCTCCAGAATTTTTTGCTGAGTCTTGGCGCCAAAACCTTTGAGAGCAGCAACCTTGCCTTCATCGCAAGCAACCTTAAGTTTTTCGAGTGAATCAATTTGAAGTTGATCGTATAGGGCTTTCACTTTCTTAGGCCCCACCCCTTGAATTGCGAGCATTTTCACCAGGCCAGGTGGAACTTTAGCCCTTAGTTCTTCAAGGAATTCGAGCTTCCCGGTTTTTACCAGTGAGGTGATTTTTTCTTGCAGCGTTGCACCGATACCTGCTATTTCTCCGAGGGTTCCCTTATTAACATACGAGGCTATTTCATCGGTCAATTGACCAATAGTTCGCGATGCGTTTACATAGGCATTCACCTTGAACGGGTTCTCGCCTAATAATTCCATTAAGATTCCGATTTCTGCCAACGCTGCTGATACTTGTTGATTATCCATGGGCGAACTTCTCCTAAAGAAATAAGTGATAGCTGAACCTAAGGTATTTGGAAGTGAATATCAAGCTTGGCAGGAATAAAAAAAACAAGCCGTGCTTTGTAAAGCACGGCTTGAAGTTTAGTTATACGAAAAGGATTTATGCGGCTTCGCGGATTCTTTCCATTTGTTGGTAAGGATGCATCATCACTTCGAAAGCGGTTACGATTCGGTCGTTACCCCTTCCATCGATGAGATACCTGCCACATCGCGACATGGATTGTCGTTCGAGGTTATCATCAAGAAGATCAACAACAGCTTCACGCAGGATGGAAGGATTGAGGGTTTCGTGCCAGCCTAGACAGGCAGCAGCACCTTCTTCTTCTAAT
>JGI25928J51866_1000178_pt1 | contig 14601 bp, 16 predicted proteins | sample LauGreFBDMM110DN_2_FD_51866 | JGI IMG/M metagenome (IMG submission 51866)
GCCTGCGAAAAGGCAACAGCATCGTCAAACAAATTCATTTTTACCATTCTGCGCCCATCACAAAAGCGCCAGTCCGAGCGCCGCCATCCTTCGATACCTTCTTCATGCAAACCACATTTTTTGCCCAGCCAATGCAAATTCCAGCTTGAGCATCGCGGCAAAGTGTGCGGCCCAAAGGCTGGCCAAGTTCACTGCGTCACCAACTACCCCGCTCAGCTTTGGGCCAATAGCAGATTGCTAAACGGGTGCTGGCTCTTCCATCGGTATGCATGAAAGTCGCGTTCATCCGTGCTGACGATCCGGCCTTCGCCAAACTCCTCGGCCAGCAAGACCAGCGAAGCATCCGCCAGGTCCATGGGCAAATCCGCATACTGGCGCATCAATTCGGTCAGGCGCGGCAAATGGTCGGCACCCATAGCAATCACGCCAATGCCCTGCGAAGCCAGCGTTTCCATCCATGCCAGCGTCTTGGTAACCCCAATGCGACGGAACATCAAATGGACGCACTCCACCAGAACAGGGTAGGTCGTCATCAATGGTTCGCGGTTGCTACGGAAAAAAGCAACGCATCGGGCGTGATAAGCATCACCCTTGTCTGCCAGCGCCAGCCAAGCGCCCGCGTCCACCAAAATCATGTTTGCAAGCCGACCTTGGCGGAGAAATCAATGTGATGCTTGTAACTGGTGGACAGTTGCTCGTCCGTTTCGATGCAGCCCACAAACCCCGCTTCAGACAGCGCCTGAAAAAATAGCGAGTCGCCACCGCTTTGCAGATTGCCATCATCAACAGGCACCCTGGCAATGCCGTGCCGCTGCTTCACAAACTGCACGAAATCAAGCACCTCCGCCTGCAAGTGCGGCGGCAGGGCTGAAATTTCTAATTCAATTTTGTTGGCGGTAGTCATCGTCTGATCCCTTNGTGGCGCAACACCAGTTTCACGTATATGCCGTGTCCAGTTGATGCAGCATTGTGCAATAGAGTGTATTTCAACACCGCCCTTAGGGAGAGAAGCATGGCACGTCACTACGCAAGCAAAGACTTTTTCTGGTGTATGCCCAACGCCCTGCTGGCCCGGTACTTTCAGGACAAGCCCATGGTTGGCGAGTTGGACTTTGCTGCCATGTCCGCGACACAGCACGGCGATTTTTTTTCCCTTGGCTGGCCCTGCCTGATACCCAGTGCAACACTATGGACGCCGAGTTCCGCAACATCTTCGATCTGAGCTGCGAGAAAGACTGCCGCGCCATTCTGGATGAAGCACAGTCTGCCGTAGTCGCGGTAGCTGATCAAACCCATGCACAGCACTTTTTATATGCAAAATAGGCCGCTAGCCTTCATAGACCGCGCAAGCAGAGCGTTGTTCAAAGCGCAGGTTTGCGCCCATGCTGGGCGCACAAGAAGAAAGGACTTAGTGTCTCTCGACGCTAAGTCCTTATTTCATTTGGTGCGGCTGGCAGGAATTGAACCCACGACCCCTTGGTTCGTAGCCAAGTACTCTATCCAACTGAGCTACAGCCGCTCGGGCTAAATTCTAGCATGGGCTAGTTCTTGGACAGTCTCATGTGACGCCTTGGGCATTTCCCACAAACCTTGGTTCACAGTCGTTTGCTAGACTGGCTTCAACGGCCTCAGGGCGGCCTCACCAGCAAGAAACCAGTCATGTCACGCGAACACAAGAGCTTTTTGATGCGCATCGAACTCATGTTAGAAAAATGTATTTTCGCCAGTCGATGGATTTTGGCGCCCTTCTACATCGGCCTGGTGCTCGCACTGCTCCTGCTGGGATTCAAGTTCCTACAAGAATTTTTTCACTTTGCCGCCAGCATTGCAGCATTGTCAGAAACAGAAACTTTGCTGGGCATTCTGGGGCTCATTGACAAAACCCTGTTGGGCAATTTGCTGATTTTGGTGATCTTCAGCGGTTATGAAAATTTTGTTTCCATGATCGGTATCGCCCAGGGCAGTCCAGACCGGCCGCGCTGGATGGGCGAGGTAGATTTTGCCGGGCTCAAGCTCAAGCTGATCGGCTCCATCGTTGCGCTGTCGGGCATCAACCTGCTGGGAGCGTTTTTGAACCTTAAAAACTGGAGTCCTCAAGATCTGGGCTGGATGGTTGGCATACACCTCACCTTTGTCGTCACCGGCGTGTTGTTCGCACTGTCAGAGAAAATTGGGCATAAAAATGGCCACTAAGACCTGTGCTCGTGCCGGATTACTGCGGCCACAGAGCTTTCTCACAAAAAACACGAGGCAGCCTTGAAGTTTCTAGCTGCTCTAGCCTGCGCGGCCGGCGTCTTTTTTGGCAGCGCCTGGGCAACAGATTTATCCGACAAATTGCAGGGAGGGACGCACCTTTTACTGATGCGCCATGCCGAAGCGCCCGGCATCGGCGACCCGCCTGATCTGAGCCTGACAGATTGCAGCAGCCAGCGCAACCTTGATACGCGGGGCCGCGACCAAGCCAAGCGGATTGGAGACTGGCTCAAGAGCCAGGGCGTCAGCTTGGCCCGGGTATACAGCAGTCCATGGTGCCGCTGCACGGAAACCGCAGCCCTGCTCGACCTGGGTGCGGTCGAGGTGCAACCCTCACTCGGTTCTTTCTTCAACCAAGTACAGCATGCCAACAAATCGACAGCGGCCTTGCAAGCCCTCGTGGCCCGAACACTACCGAGCAGCAACTCGCAGGCCTTGATTCTTGTGACCCACCAGGTCAATATCCGCGATTATGTTGGGGTTACCGTTGACTCAGGCGAGATGGTTCTTGCCCATGTTGACCGCTTGGGCCGCGTGCTTTCCTGGCAGCGCTATCGGTCGCCCTGAACCCGCATGGATAAATGGTAGGGCGTGTAGGACTTGAACCTACGACCAAAGGATTATGAGTCCTCTGCTCTAACCAACTGAGCTAACGCCCCAGACCGTTAACGATTGTACGGGCCTACTTATGGTGGCTTAGCGCGTTGCTGACCAAGCGGGAGGTGATGTCAACGATCTGGATCATGCGGTCGTAGGCCATTCGGGTGGGGCCGATCACGCCCAGGGTGCCGACCACCTGGCCGTCCACCTCATAAGGGGCGCTAACGACCGACAGCTCTTCAAATGGCACGGCCTGGCTTTCGCCGCCGATGTAGATACGAACACCTTCGGCGCGGCCTGCCACCTCTAACAAGCGCATCAGCTGAGTCTTTTGCTCAAACAATTCGAAAGCCCGGCGCAGGTGACCCATATCATGAGAAAAATCGGAAACTGCCAGCAGATTGCGCTCGCCCGAAATCACTACTTCATCGCTGGTCTGGGTGATAGCTTCAGAGCTCACCGCCACTGCCGCTTGCATCAGACTGGCTATTTCAGAGCGTAGGGATTCCACCTCGTTTTGCAGTCGCTCACGCACCTGTTCAAGTGCCAGCCCAACATAGTGGCTGTTCAAAAAATTGGCCGCCTCCACCAGCTGCCCCTGCGAATAATCCAGCTCAGTAAAAATCACACGGTTTTGCACATCTCCCTCAGGCGAGACGATGATCACCAACAGTCGGCGTTCTGAGAGGCGCAAAAACTCAATGTGCCGAAACACCGATGCGCGGCGCGGCGCAACTACCACGCCAACAAAGTGCGACAGGCTGGACAGCAGGTTGGCCGCGTTGGAGATCACTTTTTGTGGTTGATCGGGCGCCAGGCTGTGTGCGCCAAACTGGCCGGATTTGACGGTCAGCATCGTGTCGACAAACAAGCGGTAGCCCCGTGCAGTCGGGATGCGTCCGGCCGAAGTATGCGGGCTGACGATCAGGCCAAGGTCCTCAAGGTCGGACATGACGTTGCGAATGGTGGCCGGCGAGAGCTCGATCCCAGCAGACTTGGATAGCGTGCGCGAACCTACCGGCTGCCCTTCGGCAATGTAGCGCTCAACCAGCGCTTTCAGCAACAACTTTGCCCGTTGGTCCAACATTGACGCATTTTAGTGATGTAATTTGCAAATGACATCCAAATTTCGCCATGTTGCGCTGATCGGCAAGTACCAAAGTGTGGCTTCCGGCGGCTCTGGCGCCTCGTCGCGCCAGGCGATGGAGGACATCGCACAGTTTTTGCACGCGCAGGGCTGCGAGGTGGTGTTTGAGCAAGATACGGCGCAAAACCTGAGCATCTCGGGCTATCCTGTACTCGACGTGGCGGCCCTTGGCGCGCAGTGCGACCTCGGTCTGGTGGTAGGGGGTGACGGCACCATGCTGGGCCTTGGGCGCCAACTGGCACACAGCGGCCTGCCGCTGATTGGTATCAACCAAGGACGCCTGGGTTTCATCACCGACATCCCGTTTGGTAATTTTGCAAGCACCCTTGCGCCCATGTTGCGCGGCGACTACGAGGAAGACCTGCGCAGCCTGATGCACGGCCGGGTGATGCGCAACGGCCACTGCGTATTTGACGCACTGGCCATGAACGATGTGGTGGTAAATCGCGGCGCCACCTCCGGCATGGTGGAACTGCGGGTCGAGGTGGACGGGCATTTTGTGGCCAACCAGCGGGCCGACGGCCTGATCATCGCCACGCCAACCGGCTCCACCGCTTATGCCCTGTCGGCCGGTGGGCCCATGCTGCATCCCTCAATCCCAGGCTGGGTGTTGGTACCGATTGCGCCGCATACGCTGTCAAACCGACCCATCGTGCTTGCCAACACCATGGAAATCGCAATCGAGTTGGTTTCTGGGCGCGACGCCAGTGCCAACTTTGACATGCAGTCTCTCGCCTCGCTGCTGCACGGCGACCGAATTGTGGTGACCCGTTCAAACCATCAGGTGCGTTTTTTGCACCCCTTGGGCTGGTCTTATTTCGACACGCTGCGCCAAAAACTGCATTGGAATGAAGGAGCGGTCTGACCGTGAGCCTCAAGCGCCTAGCCCTGCGGGATTTTGTGATTGTGAGCGAGCTCGAGCTCGAATTCTCTAGCGGCTTTACCGTGTTGACCGGTGAGACAGGTGCTGGAAAATCGATCCTGATCGATGCCCTACAGCTGGTCACGGGCGGGCGCGCCGATGTAGGCGCCGTGCGCGAGGGCGCCAAGCGAACCGACGTGAGCGCCGAGTTCGGCACCAGCTCAGCCATTGAGGACTGGCTCAACCAGGCAGGTTTTGACGCCACCGGCAACCTGCTCCTGCGCCGTACTGTGGATAACCAGGGCAAGAGCCGGGCATGGATCAATGGCAGCGCAGCCACCGCCGCACAGCTTCGCGACCTGGGCGAGCAATTGCTCGACATCCACGGCCAGCATGCCTGGCAAAGCCTGACCCGGCCGGACGCGGTGCGCGGACTGCTCGACGCCTATGCTGGCCTAGACAGCGCAGCGCTAGGCCGAGCCTGGCAGGGCTGGCGCTTGGCCCAGATAGCCTTAACGCAGGCGCAATCAGCCCAGGCCAGCTTGCAAACCGAGCGCGAGCGGCTGGCCTGGCAAATTGCTGAGATCGATCGGCTTGCGCCAGCGGCGGGTGAATGGAGCGAGCTCAACAGCGAGCACGCCCGCCTGTCCAACGCACAGGCCCTGCTGGACGCCGCCAACGGCGCTGTGCAAAGCCTCGATGAAGAAGAGCAGAGCGCGGTGCAGGCCCTGCACTACGCCTGCCAACTACTGCAGCAGCAGGAGCACATTGAGCCGACCTTCAAGGGGCTGGCCGAGGTTTTGAACTCCAGCCTGGCGCAGGTGGAAGACACTGTGCACGGCCTGCGCGCCTACCTGCGCCGCACCGAACTCGATCCGCAGCGCCTGACCGAGCTCGACGAGCGGTTGACGCTGTGGTTGTCGCTGGCGCGCCGCTACCGGCGCGACCCGGCCGAGCTGCCAGCGCTTCTCACGGCCTGGCGGCAAGAGCTCCTACAACTCGAGGCCGCGGCTGATCTGGCCACGCTGCAGGCAAATGAACAGCTCGCCTTGCAGCGCTACCAACAGGAGGCTCGCCACATGTCACAGGCCCGGGCCAAAGCCGCGCCGCAACTGGCCCAAGCAATCACCCGGGCGATGCAGGGCCTGGGCATGCAGGGCGGGCAATTTGAGGTGGCGCTGCAGGCGGCGGCCCAGCCGATGCAGCACGGCCTGGAGGACGTGGTTTTTCTGGTCGCAGGCCATGCGGGAAGCACGCCGCGGCCGGTCAATAAAGTCGCCTCGGGCGGCGAGTTGTCGCGCATGGCACTGGCCATAGCAGTGACCACCAGCCAACTTGGCGCAGCGCAAACCCTGATTTTTGACGAGGTAGATGCCGGCGTGGGTGGTGCGGTGGCACAGACCGTGGGCCGCTTGATGCAGCAACTCGGGCAGGACCGACAGGTTTTGGCGGTGACCCACCTGCCGCAGGTGGCGGCCTGCGCTGACCAGCACTTGGTGGTGGCCAAGCAGTTACAGCAGGGCGCCACACTGAGCTCGGTCAGCCTGGTGGAGGGCGGGCAACGGGTCACTGAAATAGCGCGCATGCTGGGCGGCGAACGCCTCTCAGACACAAGCTTGGCCCATGCCAGGGAAATGTTGCAAGCCAAGGCCTGAGGTCAAGCAAAGCGTTACCACATGGCCCAAGAAACCCCAGCCCATCAGTCCAGCCAAGTGGTGCTGATCACCGGCATGTCCGGCTCGGGCAAGTCAGTGGCACTGCATGCGCTTGAAGACGCCGGTTATTTTTGCGTGGACAACCTGCCACCCGAATTGCTGCTCAGCCTGGTCGAGCTGGACAAAACCCGCCCGAACAGCCGGCTGGCCATCGCCATGGACGCTCGCAGCGCCGCCTCGCTGCCACTGCTGACGCAGCATTTGGCCAGCCTGCGCGAGCGGGGTATCGCAGTGCAGACGCTGTTTTTGGATGCCAGCACCGAGACCCTGGTGCGGCGCTACTCCGAGACCCGGCGCAAACACCCCCTGTCGCAGGGGCTAGCGCTGCAGCCAGACCAGCACCGGGCGCTGGTGGACGCCATTGAGCTCGAACGCGAGCTGTTAAGCGAACTGCGCGAGCAGGCCCATGTGATCGACACCAGCCTGCTGCGAGGCCCGCTGTTGCAGGCTTATGTGAAATCTTTTTTTGCCGCGCCGGCAGGACAGCTGACCTTGGTGTTCGAGTCGTTTTCGTTCAAGCGGGGCATTCCGGGCGATGCAGATTATGTGTTTGATGTGCGCATGCTGCCCAACCCCCACCACGAACCGGCCCTGCGGCACCAGAGCGGGCGCGATGCGGCTGTGGCCGAGTTTTTACAAGGTCAAGCCGAGGTGCAGCAAATGCTTGCACACATTCGGCAGTTTTTGGACTATTGGCTGCTGGCGCTGGCACGAGATCACCGCAGCTATGTCACGGTGGCGATTGGCTGTACCGGTGGCCAGCACCGGTCGGTTTACCTGGTCGAGCGGCTGGCGGCCCTCTTCGAAAACAACTGGAGCACACTCAAGCGGCACCGCGAGCTTGATGCCGCTTGAGGCAACTCCAAGCTCGCAGCGAAGGGCCAACCCCAGCCAGCGGCCGATCTCAAGCGGCTGTCAGCCACTTGCGTACGGGTGCCGGCAGACCCAGCCCGGGCCAGCGCTCAGGCTCAACCCAGGCGCCAGCCAAGCCCAGCGGTAACGCATCTGGCAGGTGCAAACGCAGCGGGTACAAATACAGGTCTTTGTGCGTGAGCACATGGCGCAATGCGCCGCCCGCTTGCAAAGCGCCAAGGTAGGGCTCGGGCAGGGCCGCCTGCAGCGCTGGCAGATCGTCAAACAGCGGGAAGCAATACAGACCTGCCCAAACGCCAGGTGTGGGCCGCTGGCTCAGCCAAACCTCACCGCTTGCTGTGCTGGCCCAGAGCAGCCAGAGCGACTGGGTGCTGCGTTTGAGGCTACGCGTTTTGACCGGGTACTGGGTCTGCCGGCCCTGCGCTTTGGCAACACACAGATCGGCCAGCGGGCAGTGTTCGCAACGGGGCTGGCGGGCGGTGCACAGGGTGGCGCCCAGATCCATCACGCCCTGCGTGTAGCGGGGCATGGTCTGCTGCAGGTCAAGCAGGGGCAGCAGGTCTTGGGCCAGGGCCCATAGCGCACGCTCGTTGGCGGCGCTGGCCAGATCAGCCTCAAAGCCCAGCACCCGGGTCAATACCCGCTTGACATTGCCATCCAGAATCGCCACCCGCTCGCCAAAACAAAGCGCGGCAACCGCAGCGGCGCTCGAGCGGCCAATGCCTGGCAGGGTTTGCAACAGAGCCGCCGTGGGCGGAAACACTGCCCCGTGCTCGGCCACCACCTGCTGGGCGCAGCGATGCAGGTTGCGGGCTCGGCTGTAATAGCCCAGCCCGCTCCACAGGCCAAGCACATCATCAAGCGCTGCATCGGCCAGGGTGACAACATTGGGGAAACGGGCCAGGAAGCGCGTGTAGTAAGCCATCGCTGTGGCCACCTGGGTTTGCTGCAGCATGATTTCCGACAACCACACCCGGTAGGGGTCACGCGTGTTTTGCCAGGGCAGGTCGTGTCGGCCGTGCTGGCTTTGCCACTGCACTAAGCGCTGGGCCAGGTCGGCGGCCATCAGGGCGCGGCTCTTTCGCGGCTCATAGCGCTTGGCACAGGGGGCAGTAAAAGCTCGAGCGCTGCCCCTGGCGCAAAATTTTGATGGGCGTGCCACAAACCCGGCAAGGCTGGCCGGTGCGGCCATAGACCATGGCTTCGAGCTGAAAATAGCCGGTTTCCCCGCTGGCGCTGGAGAAATCGCGCAAGGTGCTGCCGCCCTTGGCTACGGCCCGGGCCAACACCTCACGAATCGCAGCATGCAGCCGCGCCACTCGCGCCCGGCTGATCTTGCAGGCGCGCAGCGTTGGCCTGATACCGGCCAAAAAAAGCGCCTCCGAGGCATAGATATTGCCCACACCCACCACCAAATCGCCAGCCAATAAAACCTGCTTGATGGCCGCCTTGCGCATTTTCAGACCCTTTTGAAAATCCAACAGCAAAAAACCATCACCCAGGGGCTCTGCGCCCAGGTGGCCGAGCAGTTTTTGGGCGACGGGGTCGGCTTGCGAGCTGGCATAAACCACAGCGCCAAAGCGCCGTGGGTCGTGCAGGCGCAGCGTGCCCTGACTGGTGACTAAATCAAAATGGTCATGCACCCCACGGGGGGGCGGGCTATTGGCAAAACTCAGGCTGCCCGACATGCCAAGATGCAGCAGCAATAAGCCCTGGTCGAGGTCCAGAAGCAGGTACTTGCCGCGCCGGCGCACACCTTGTACACGGCGGCCAGCCAGGGCTGTCGCCGGACAACCCAAGGGCCAGCGCAGGGCCTTGCCCAAACTCGCAAAGAGCACCAAGGCGCCCTGGATGGCCGGGGCAAAGCTCAGGCGGGTCACTTCTACTTCGGGCAGTTCAGGCATCAAAGACAATCAGGGGAATCAACAACGGGGACTGGTATGGATTATTATGGTCTGATGCGAATTGCCCCCAGATTTCCTGTTTTGGCACTGTTGTTGAGCGCGCTTTGTGCGAGCGCCCAGACCACCAGCCCCCCGGCGCCAGCGGTGCAAAGCTCGGCACTTGATGCCGCTCTGTTTTACCAACTGCTGCTCGGTGAGCTCAATGCCACGGGCGAGGATCCGGGGGCTGCGTTCTCCTTGATTCTCGACGCTGCCCGCAAGACGACGGATCCGAGGCTGTACCAGCGCGCGGTTGACCTGGCCTTGAAGGCTCGCTCTGGTGACTCTGCGCTGCAGGCCGCGCGCGCTTGGCGACAGGCCCTCCCGCTGTCACGCGAGGCCAACCGCTATGTGCTGCAAATCCTGATCGGCATGAACCGACTGGCTGAAACAGCCGAGCCGCTCAAGCGGGAAATTACCAATGCAGAGGCGAAAGAGCGGGCTATCGCGATAGCCAGCATCCCGCGTTTGTTTGCCCGCGCCAGCGACAAAAAGGGCGCGGCCCAGGTGGTTGAGCAGGCATTGGCAGAATATCTGATCACGCCGGCCCTAGGTGTAGCCGCCTGGACCACGATCGGCCGCATGCGCATGGAGGCTGGCGATGGCAGCAGTGCTTTGGAGGCAGCCCGCAAAGCGCAGGCACTTGACGCCAACGCCGAGGGGCCGGCCCTGTTGGCACTGGCGCTGATGGCCGCCAAGCAAACAGCGGCCGAGGCGCTGGTCAAAAAATACCTTGATGGCAAACCACAGGCAGAGGTTCGGCTCGAATATGCCCGCAGCCTGATCGAGGCGAGACGCTATCCAGATGCCGCCAGCCAACTCGACACCCTGACCAGCGAGCGTCCGGAAATCGCCGAGGCCTGGCTGATGCGCGGCGCACTGGCCTTGGACGACAACCGGCTTGAGTTGGCAGAAAACGCTTTCAAGCGCTACCTTGCACTGGTGCCTGCGCGCAACTCACGCAGTTCAGCAAGTGCGGAGAGCCAAGGCCTGGTACAGGCCTATTTAGCTCTGGCGCAGATCGCCGAAAAACGCAATGACATGCCCCAGGCGGAGAGCTGGCTCGCACGCATTGACAGCCCAGAGGAATTGCTCAACGCGCAGCTGCGCCGAGCCGGTATTTTGGCCCGTCAGGGCAAGCTTGACGAGGCACGCAAACTGATTCGCAGTCAGCCTGAAAAAACTGCTGCGGACGCGCGGCAAAAACTCAATGCCGAAGTTCAATTGCTGCGGGAAGCCAAGCAATACCGCGCCGCCTACGATCTGCTGTCGGAGAGCCTGAAGCGCTTTGCAGCTGACGCCGACCTGAGTTATGACCTGGCCATGATGGCCGAAAAGCTGGGTCGCTTTGATGAAATGGAGCGCCTGCTGCGCGCTGTCATCACCAGCAAACCCGAGTACCAGCATGCCTACAACGCGCTGGGTTATTCACTGGCCGAACGCAGCATCCGCCTGCCCGAGGCGCGGCAACTGGTGCAAAAAGCCCTGGAACTCGCGCCCAATGATCCTTACATCACTGACAGCCTGGGTTGGATTGAGTTCAAGAGTGGCAATTTGGCTGAAGCACAACGCATTCTGCAGGCCGCCTACAAAAACCGCCCCGACCCAGAAATTGCCGCCCACCTGGGCGAGGTGCTTTGGGTGATGGGCCGGCGTGAGCAGGCGCTGGCCATCTGGCGCGAAGGCATGGTACTGAGCGCCGACAATGAAACACTGCTCGAAACCCTCAAACGCCTGCGCGTGAAATTGTGAGTCGCTTGCTGGCGCTCGTTAGCGCCCTGCTGTGTGCTGCCGTCTTGATGGCCGGCTGCGCAACACCCTCCAAGCCCGGGACAATGAACGGCTCTGAGGCCTGGCCCTGGCGAGGACGCTTGTCAGTGCGGGTCGAGTCGCAACCAGTGCAGTCCTTCACTGCAGGCTTTGAGCTCAGTGGTAATGCTGACGCTGGCGCACTGACCCTCTACACCCCACTGGGCACCACCGCTGCGGCGATGGCCTGGTCACCGCAGCTTAGCCTCTTGCGGGTCAACAGCCAGACCCAGCAATTCAGCTCCCTTGGGGCGCTGATGCAGCAAACATTGGGTACAGCACTGCCGGTAGAGGCGCTTTTTGCCTGGCTGGCGGGTGAGCCCATGGCAGCTCCGGGTTGGCAGGTCGACCTGTCTCAGCGCGGCCAAGGGCGAATCAGTGCGCGGCGGCAGCTGCCCCTGCCCGAGGCCGAACTGCGACTGGCGATGGAACCATAAAAACATATTGCTCGAGCCGACATGCAGTCACTCTACGATCTCAGCGCGCCGGCAAAGCTAAACCTTTTCTTGCACATCACTGGCCGGCGGGACGACGGCTACCACCTGATTGAGTCGGTTTTCATGCTCATTGACTGGTGCGATACCCTGCACATGAGCCGGCGCGACGACGGTTCGATCAGCCGAGAAGACTTGGGCGCAGCGCTACCAGCCGATGATCTGGTGCTGCGCGCTGCGCGGGCGCTGCAAGTGGCAAGCGGCTGCCAATACGGCGCGCACATCGGCATTGACAAGCGCATTCCCGCCCAGGCCGGCATGGGCGGTGGCTCCTCTGATGCGGCCACCACATTGCTCGCTCTCAACCGGCTCTGGCACCTTAACTGGCCGCTGGAAAAGCTGCTGCCTATCGGCCTGCGCCTTGGTGCCGATGTGCCCTTTTTTTTGCATGGCCACAATGCATGGGTGCGAGGCATTGGTGAAATCATCGAAGCCGTCGAACTCCCAGAGGCCGAGTTCTTGGTAGCCAAACCTGCAGCCGGCCTATCTACCAGCGCCATCTTCTGCCACCCCGGCCTCGAGCGCAAAACCGGCACTGCTATACTTTCGCCGCTTTCTTGACAGGCCCTTCGATTTTGGCCGGAATGATTTGCAGAGCGTGGCAGAAAAAATCTGCCCCGGTGTTGGTGAGGCCCTCCATTGGCTTGAAACCCTGGGGCTCAGCGGCCGGATGACTGGATCAGGCAGCGCAGTTTTTGCGCACTTGGGCCAACCGGTTGGTTTAATTGGGGATCCTCCCCTTTGCCAAAGCAGGGTTTGCAAGAATTTGCCGGAGCATCCGCTTGCGGGTTGGGCAGCTGGTACAAGTATTTAAGGTCGGCAGCCCTTGGCTGTTGGTCCCGCGTAGGGGAGTCGCCAAGTTGGTTAAGGCACTGGATTTTGATTCCAGCATGCGAAGGTTCGAATCCTTCCTCCCCTGCCAAACCCGCATGGTCGTGGGTCTGATTGAAGCTTACTGACAAACTGAATTGAAGCAACTGCAAGACCACAGCGACCGTTCTACGATGTCTCAACCAATCCCGCAAACATCGCTTACCCCTGATTTCTTGGTATTCACCGGCAATGCAAACCCAAGTATGGGCGCTGACATTGCCAAGCACCTGAATATCTCGTTGGGCGCGGCCACGGTCGGCCGATTTTCTGACGGCGAAGTGACCGTCGAGATCAATCAAAACGTGCGCGCTCGCGATGTTTTTGTGGTGCAGTCCACCTGCGCGCCAACCAACGAAAACCTGATGGAACTGCTCATCATGGTCGATGCGCTAAAACGCGCCTCGGCCGAGCGAATCAGCGCAGTCATCCCCTATTTCGGCTATGCGCGCCAAGACCGGCGGCCACGCTCCAGCCGGGTGCCTATTTCTGGCAAGGTGGTGGCCAACATGCTCCAAGCAGTGGGCGTGGATCATGTGCTGACCATGGACCTGCATGCCGACCAGATCCAAGGGTTTTTTGATATTCCGGTCGACAATATTTACGCATCCCCAGTTCTGTTGGGCGATTTGCGGCAAAAAAATTACGATGATTTGATTGCAGTATCACCAGATGTGGGCGGCGTGGTTCGGGCGCGGGCCCTGGCCAAGCAACTCAACTGCGACCTGGCCATCATTGACAAGCGCCGCACCAAGGCCAATGTCAGCGAGGTGATGCACTTGATAGGCGAGGTCGACGGCCGCAACTGCGTCATCATGGACGACATGATTGACACCGCTGGCACGCTGCTCAAGGCGGCCGAAGTGTTGAAGGCCAGGGGCGCCAAAAAAGTCTATGCCTACTGCACACACCCGATTTTCTCGGGGCCAGCGATTGAGCGCATTGTCAGCGGCGATGTGCTCGACGAAGTGGTGGTCACCAACACCATACCCCTGAGCGCAGCCGCCCTGGCCTGCAAGCGGGTGCGGCAGCTGTCGGTGGCACCCCTGTTTGCCGAGACCATACAACGTATTGCCAAGGGCGAATCCGTCATGAGTTTGTTTTCAGATCAGGAGAANCTTTTCTGATCTGAATCAAAGTGGGNTCGTGGCTTGTCCTTTTGGGCGCCTCGGGCTTTTTTAAACCGGAGCTTCACTGGTCGCGGTGGGCTCCTCTAGGAGTAAGTTATGAAATTTGTCGCTTTTGAGCGCGCCAAGCAGGGTACGGGTGCGAGCCGCCGTCTCCGCATTTCCGGTCGCACNCCCGGTATTGTTTATGGTGGAACGGCTGAGCCCCAAAAAATCGAACTCGATCACAACGCACTTTGGCATGCCCTTAAAAAAGAAGCCTTCCATTCGTCCGTGCTNGAGATGGAACTGGCCGGCGGCAGCAGCCAGGTGCTGCTGCGTGATGTGCAGATGCATCCTTTCAAGCAATTGATCCAGCATATTGACTTCCAGCGCGTGGATGCCAACACCAAGCTGCACATGAAGGTTCCGCTGCATTTCAGCGGCGATGAAAACTCACCGGCCGTCAAGACCGAGGGTTGTATTGCCAACCATGTCATCACCGAAATCGAGGTGCTGTGCCTGCCTGCTGACCTGCCCGAGTTCATCGCGGTAGATTTGAGTGGCCTGAAAAAAGGCCACTCGCTGCACCTGGCCGATATCACCCTGCCCAAGGGGGTTACCGCGGTCACCCGGGGCAAGAACAACCCGGTGCTGGTGTCAGTGGTGGCCGTGGCCGGGGCTGAAGTCCCAGCGGCAGACACCGCCAGCGCCGCGGGCGCACCGGCTGCCGCCAAGGCTCCCGCAGGTAAGGCAGCTGCCAAGGCAGCCCCGGCGGCCAAAGCACCGGCAGCCAAAGCACCGCCAGCCAAAGCCCCTGCCAAAAAATAAGCGCTGTCAGCTGGTCTGCCTGAACAAAAAGGCAGTCCGCATGACCAGAGCTCAAGCGGCCCNCCCAGTGTGGGCCGCGCCGCTTGACAGCCAACGGG
>JGI25928J51866_1000184_pt1 | contig 14370 bp, 10 predicted proteins | sample LauGreFBDMM110DN_2_FD_51866 | JGI IMG/M metagenome (IMG submission 51866)
GATCGCTTTTACTACTTTTGACATCAACCAGTAGATAACAGGCAAGTCATAAAAGACACTAGTCATCATGGGGATGATTCTGCGTGTTACAACTTTCCCGATTAAAAAAGGATCAAGGTATGCTGCATGATTTGCAATCATGATGACTGGGCCACGGTAAGGCATTTGCTCGATACCTAGGCCATGCGTTGACATTTTGTAGGGAAGGATTAAAGCAATGGAAAGTAGTTGCTCCAAAAAAGCCCTAAGGGTGACCCAAGCGAGGATAAGCCCTGCTAAAACCAGCAAAACTCCTGCCAGCATAGGTGTGAGTTTTAGTTGGTAAAACAGCCATCCAAAACTAATTGCAAATAACCATGGAGCAAAATTGAACAATAGCATTGCTGGAGGAGTTGCAAGCAAATCTTCAGGTCGGCAAGCCCGCCTACAACAGGCTAAAACATTTGCAATCCCAAGGCTTGCCAACATTGCAAGTAGGATGATGTTTTCGGGATATAAAACAAAAAACATCAAACTTGCACCCGATAAAAGGAGGCCCCAAGGTGCGGATCCTATGGTTCTGAGTGGGTGATTGATGATATAAAAAAATAGAATTCCAACAAAACTACTGATGGTGATTAAAGCTAAATGCTTTGAGCTGGAAAAGCTTCCAAGGAAATCAAATCCATTAGCTTCGATAAGCAATAAATAAAACAGCGCTAGGAGGATTCCTAAAATCATGCTTCTTGCGATCAGCGGGATAAGATCATCTCTCCAAGTAGATGGGTAGATTTTTGAGTTTTCGGGTAGTGATTCAGGGGCTTCGTGGGTGCAAAGGAAGTAAAACGCAACGGTACTAAACAACCCAGCAGCTTGGGCAATACATAGGAATGAAAACAATGGGAATAGTGATTGATCTGGCGCTGGTAAGATGTTTGTTGCTGCAAATATGCTAAAAGGTAATAGCAGTGTGGTTAAAAGCATTCCCGCATTATCGATGCTTCGAGCAAGTGTTTTGTTTTGGTTTGTAGCAAGAAGGAGTGAGTTATTCCAGAAGGTTCGCCCAAGTCCCATGGCGAAGCCCAGAAAGATTGGGTCAGGAAAAAAGCCTGTAAATAAAGGAATGCTCAAGAGTCCCAACGATAGTAAAGAGCCGAACGAGGAAAGAAGAATGTCGCTACGGCTTTTACGAAGCGAAAAAACAAACCCAGAAAAGGCGAATCCTATTGCTAGATGGAGCAATAAAATACTCGGCGTATCTAGCCCATGGTAATTCGCTTTAGATGCTGCAATTATAAAAGACAGTGCAAAAAAATCGGCAAAGGTTCTAATTAAAGATGCAACTAGATAAGCGATAGAAATCATTTTTATGCTTTTTAATGGGATGTAAGGGGGAATCCGTTTTCTCGCCATACTCGGATCCCGCCATCCATGGATATCACATTGCTGTAACCCATTCTGGCCAGATTTTCTGCGGAAAGCGCAGAGCGGAAACCACCACCACAATAAAGAATGATTTCAGTTGCAAGGTCAGGTACCGCTAATTCAATGTCTCTTTCGATTACACCTTTACTGAGGTGAATAGCGCCAGAGATATGATCCGTTGCGAATTCGCTTTCTTCGCGGACATCGATGAGCAGAAGTTTTTCGCCTTTGTCGAGGCGTGATTTAACATCAATGACCGTGGTTTCTTTGACATTTTTTTTTGCATCGTGTGCAATAGCCAGAAACTTTGGAGAATGATTGGGAGCCATATCACGCCTACTTTCAAAAGCTGTTTAGTTAAAGAACCCCAAGGATAAGTTCGGTCAATAACTGATCGAGCTTTTCATAAGGTAGTTTTCTTGATGCAAGTGCAGTGGGGTCAAAGGTCATTTCTTTAAGCTTGGTTGCAGCTTCAGGAGTGAACTTTGAAAGCGAGCCTTGCAAGTTTTTGGATGCCCCGTGGACTTCCTTGAGGATGCTTTGGATTTCTTTGTTTTCGTTGAACTGTTTGACTTTTTCCTGCATGATTTTATAGGTGCGCAGGTTTCTATCTACGAAATCCCAAGGGTTGGATTCAGTACGGTAAGGGTGACAATCAAATCCGATCGTCCCAGCATACTTATGATCTATAAGAAGCTTTGTGGTGAAGAATGCTTCTTTAAGATCATCGCTACCAAAAGTAAGGTCTTGATCGAAACGCAAAGGTTTTTGGCCATTAAGATGCACATCCAACAACTTGCCTGCATCAAGGGCCTGGGCAAATTCATGGTAAGGGTTTAATCCTGCCATCTTGATGTGGGCTGTTTCAGGATTGATGCCACACATATCAGGGTGATCAAGCGTGTTGATAAACGCAAGAACACTGCCTACTGTGGGTAAATACAAGTCACCACGGGGTTCGTTAGGTTTTGGTTCAAGACTGAATTTGATCTTGTAACCTTGGCTTCGAACATAATTGCAAAGGAAGTTCAATGATTCTCTAAACCATTTGAACGCTTCGATCGGGTCTTTACTGGCATCAACTTCAACGCCTTCACGACCGCCCCAGAAGACAAATATTTCGGAACCAAGTTCATTTGCAATATCGATGCAACGCATGACTTTCTGGGTTGCGAAAAGTCTTACCGCGGGATCGGTGCTGGTGAAAGCGCCATCCTTGAAAATGGGGTGATAGAAGTTGTTGGTTGTTGCCATGGTTGCTTTGATGTTGTTGTCAGACATGCATTTTTTAATGCCTGAAACAATAGCGTCGCTTTGGGCTGCGGAGGCACCAAAGGGAATGATGTCGTTGTCGTGGAATTCAAAACCGTAGCAATTTCGATCCGCAAGGCCTTTGATGCAATCCAAAGCAGAAATCTCGGGTCGTGTTTGATCGCCAAACGGATCTCGACCTATTCTGCAGGCACCAAATACCAAATGCGAATTTATCTTCTTTAACTGGAGCATAAGAATGTGATGACATGAAACTATCCTTTCCTAAAAAATAATGGTTGAAATAATCAAAGTTTACTTGGTGTTGGCTTTTGAACTCTTAGCTTGGGTCAACACTTCGAAAATGGTTGTCATGAAAACAGGCAGGTCATCAGGCTTTCTGCTGGTAACTAGATTCCCATCCCTAATTACTGCTGCATCTACATAATCTGCCCCAGCATTGATCACATCATCTTTAATGGCAAAGAAGCAAGTGGCTTTCTTGCCCTTCAATGCCTGAGTGGAGCACAAAACCCAAGGGCCATGGCAAATAGCGGCAATCATTTTGCCTTGCTCTGCCATCACGCTGACCAACTTGATCATGGCTTCGGATCTACGGATGAAATCTGGTGCAAACCCACCTGGGATTATGATGCCATCAAAATCGGAGGGGTTGATATCACGGGCCGCAACTTCGCTTTTAGCAGGGTAACCAAGTTTGCTGGGGTAGGAGTGGTTTGCTTCTGGGCCAACCATTACCACTTCCGCTCCAGCTTCTTTAAGCCTGTAGTAGGGGTACCATACTTCCATTTCCTGATATTGTTGTTCCAGAAGTACAATAATTTTCTTTCCATGAAGGCTCATGCAAACTCCTTTAAAAATCTAATTCGCCTAATCTAACTTTATTGATGATGATCGCAAAGAATATTCTTGAATGATTTTCAGGATTTGTTTTTGTACCAATTCAGTGTTTCAGCCATTCCCTCATCAAAAGTTTTAGCAGGGGCATAGCCTAAGATTCGTTTTGCTTTTTCGATACTGAAATCTAGGTTTAGGCCTAGGAACTTTATATTAGCTTTGGTGATTTTTGGTGCTTCCAGGGCTCCACGCTTTAAAGCTTTCTTTTCCATAGAGCTTGCAATGAGTTTCACAAGCCAAAGCGGAACAGGTAAGAAAAAGGGCGTGGGCAGATTCATGCCCTTGGCGATGGTCGTGATAAATCGTTTTTTACTTACTTTTTCGCCATCGGTGAGGTTGAATACTTGCCCCACTGCGTTAGGGTTATCAAGGGCCAGAAATGCAGCTTGCACTAGGTTGCCAACAAAAATATTATTCATGGCATAGCCACTGCTGCCTATGTACTTCACTTCTTTGGTTTTAAGTTTTTCCATAAGCCTAGGCAGAACAGTACGGTCTCTAGGGCCATAGATAAACCCGGGCCTTAAAACCACGATTGGGTAGCCTTTATCTTTGTGATACTGAAGTGCCAGTTTTTCAGATTCCATCTTCGATTGGGTGTAACCATCAAAGTGTTGATCTGGAGGCGGAGTGGATTCATCGGTTTGGTGGTGGTGCCTAGCTTCGTAAACCCCCAAGCTGCTGAAATGGACAAACTTGTAGAGCTGGGCGGGATTTAAAGAATCTAGAAGCTTTCGAAGCCCTTCTACATTTACTTGCCTGTAAGAATCAACACTGCCCCAGTCTCCAACCTTAGCTGCACAGTGAAATACCGTATCTACCCCTTGGGTTGCTTCAATGGGAAGGCTTTTGTCTTGTAAATCCCCCCGGACTACCTCAACCCCTAGCTTTTCCAAAAAAGAACCATCCGAGCCCGTACGAATCAAGGCTTTAACTTTGTAACCTCTTTTAACAGAAGCTTCTGCAAGGCTGCTGCCAACTAAACCGCCAGCTCCGGTTATAAGGCAAGTGCGATTGTTCATATTTAAACCCATTCAAATTGTGTAAGTTGTCACAACAGTACGATATTTCAAAAAATCACTACCCTCATTTTTATGAGATATAGGTTTTAAATGTGACTATCTCTGCAAATAATTCCAAAAAACAGTTTTTTTAAACTATTCCTAAAGCTGATTACTTCTTTCGCCGATAGAGTTTATTCAATTCATATTGACACTTCATTCAAGTTACCTTATTGAACCCCCCGACTTGCGAAATACCTTATACCCACTCAAGGGTTTGTTCATGCTGGTACGATATAGAAATAATCTGAGTCTTATCCATCCGCTATTTGCAGCGGTGTTCCTTTGCTTATCCCTAAGCAATCTTCTGGCGCAACAACCTGCTTCTCCAGGCAAGTTGATGATTGCAGATGTGATTGTTCAGGGTAACCGGGTTGTTGCAACCCAGGCAATTACTTCACAACTAGCCACCAAACCGGGTAAGGAATATCAGCCCAATGTAATCCAAGATGATGTGCGGAAATTAATGGCGACAAAACAGTTCGCGCATATTGACCCAAGAATTGAAAGTCTTCCTGATGGTAAGGTCAACATCTTTTTCCTCGTGAAAGAATTTCCCAGTGTTGTACAAAATGTTACTTACCTTGGGGCCAAGCACCTAAACGAAGAAGAACTTGGTCAATTAAGTTTGGTATCTAAAGGGAAACCCTTAAGTCCGATCACCAACAAACTTGCATGTCAGGCAATTGTTCGAAGATACAACGAGCAAGGGCGCCCATTTGCGAGTTGCGATTTGCTTAAAGGTGGCGATTCTGCTGATAAAGAAGTGATATTTAATATTACAGAAGGCCCGCTTGTCAAAGTCCGGTCTGTCGACTTTAAAGGTCAGGAATTTGTTAGGGGCGCTGTGCTTGCAACCCATATTCAAACTTCCAAGAAGTTCATGGGGTTGTTTGGCGGTACCTATAACAGTGCGATGGCAGATGCAGATGCAGTGAAACTTGAAGAATATTATAAATCGTTCGGATTTCTGGATGTACATGTTTCGCGAGAATTGGTTTGGACGCCAGATGGTAAAGAAGTGGACATTGTATTTCATGTGAGAGAAGGCATTCGTTATCAAGTTCAGGGTACGCCCCAGGTTGTAAACCTTAAATCCATGCCTGCAGAGCAAATTGAGCAGTTGAGCAAAATCAAAGGCGGGGAATACTTTAACGAAAATAAAATCAACGAAGATAAGAAGTTGATGGAAGATTATGTGGGTTACTCTGGTCGAGAAATGCGCTTAAATCCNGTNCCNGTGTTTTCTCCAGATGTTCCAGGNTTGGTAAGAATTCAATATGAAGCATTTGAAAGGCCGCCCGCTCGAGTTGGGCAAGTGTTTGTGGTGGGTAATGAACGAACAAAGCAAAATGTAATTCTTCGTCAGGTGCCTTTGTTCCCAGGTCAGGTTCTGACTTATCCTGATTTAAGATTGGCAGAGAAGAATCTTGCTAGATTGAATATTTTTGAAGCTTCTGCTGATGGAGTTCGTCCAACCGTCACCGTTCTAGATCCAGATCTGGAATCCGAATTCAAAGATTTGTTGGTAACGGTTCAGGAAGCCAGCACCGGTAGCCTTCTCTTTGGCGTGGGNGTTAACTCGGATGCGGGTATGAATGGTAGTATCGTTCTAAATGAGCGAAACTTTGACATTACCAGAATTCCTACAAGTTTAGATGATTTGATGAGTGGCGGTGCGTTTAGAGGTGCAGGTCAGGAATTCCGATTGGAAGCTGTGCCTGGTACCCAGTTACAGCGCTANACTGCNAGTTTCCGCGAACCATTCTTGTTCGATTCTTTGTTTAGTTTTGGCGCCAGCGGNTATTATTACACACGCAGATTTGATGAATATGATGAAACTCGAGCAGGGGGTAGGTTTACTCTAGGCAGAAAATTAAACCAGTATTGGAATGCAAACGCTAGTTTGAGAATCGAAGATGTTGGGGTTTATCGCGTACCTGCTGGGGCGCCTTCGGATTACACTTCGGTAGAAGGTCAGAACTTCCTCCTCGGTTTACGAGCCAATGTTACCAGAGATTCCAGAGATTCTTACCTCCGAGCTACNGAGGGTAGCATCTTTGATTTATCCTTTGAGCAAGCTTTTGGGGCCTATAACTTCCCCTTGGTTTCTGTCGAAATGAATAAATTCATCACCATGTATCAGCGTGCCGATGGTAGCGGTCGCCATGTGATGGCTCTTCGTTCCCAGTTCTCTTGGGCAGGCGATGAAACTCCCGTTTACGAACGATACTTTGCAGGTGGTTTTAGATCGATGCGCGGCTTCCAGTTCAGAGGNGTTAGCCCGAATACAAATGGTTACATGGTTGGTGGTGACTTCATGTTCCTGAATTCCATGGAGTATCAGGTTCCTCTTAAGGCTAACGATCAGATATTTATGGTCGGGTTTATTGATAGCGGTACGGTTGAAGCAAACATCAGTAAAATAACTGATTACAGAGTTTCTGCTGGTGCAGGTTTAAGGTTTGTGGTTCCGATGTTAGGGCCAACTCCAATTGCCTTGGATTTTGGTTTCCCTATTGTCAAAGCTGATACTGATCGAACTCAACTCTTCAGCTTCTGGATGGGATTCTTCCGCTAATCAGTTTTATCAATTCAATGCGGCATCCAAAAAAAGAGGCTTAGCCTCGGGGGGTTGGATGCCGTTATTTTTTTTCTTCGATTATTACTTCTTCTTTAATAACTTCTATTACTTCCGACTTCGGTGCGTAAAAAGATTTGAACCCTAGCTCCGTGGGGGAGAAATTCCCTGTCCGTGAATCGGTGAATGGGTAAGACATGCCATTGTAAAGATAATAAGAACCATTGGGTGAATAAACTACGCGGGGCCTGAAGTTTCCCAGTCTATCAACTGCAAGATATTGCCAATGGTTGTAGGCGCTTTCTTTGGGATAGAAAATCATTTTGTCTGGTGCGGGTGGATCAGCAAAAAGAATTGCAGGAGTAGGTCTACCTACAACACCATCTACGATAACTTGATTTGCACTCATAATATTCAGAGCAACAATTAAAGAAGAAAGTTCCATTGAATCATCCCTTAAGAAAAGTAAGAGAATCAATCATCTCAAAAGTGATGGTGATATGAAACAAAAAGACCCGGGAAGGCCAAAGTGCCTATATTCCCGGGTCGTTTTAATCGTTATAACTGGAAATAGTCTCTGCCCATTACTTTATTAATAAGTAACTGCACCCTCAGAAGCTGATTTCACGCACTTTGCATACTTGGCTAGCACGCCTGCTTTTTCTCTGGGCGCTGGGGTTTTCCATGCAGCCTTCCGCTTTTGTAGCTCGGCATCGTCTAGATGAACTTTCACTATCTTAGCTTCCGCATCAATGGTGATAGTTTCGCCCGTGTTAATCAATGCAATGGGTCCACCAACCCAGGCTTCGGGAGAAACATGGCCTACAACTAAACCGTGTGTGCCACCTGAAAAGCGGCCATCGGTGATAAGACCAATGCTATCACCAAGCCCTTGGCCTACCAATGCTGCAGTGACAGAAAGCATTTCGCGCATGCCAGGTCCACCAACTGGGCCTTCACCGCGGATCACCACAACATCGCCAGCCTTGATCTGCCTTTCTTGAATCGCATGGAAGCAAGCTTCTTCACCATCAAACACCTTTGCAGGCCCAGTTATTTTGCTGCTTTTTAATCCTGCAATCTTGGCGACAGCGCCATCTGGTGCAAGGTTGCCATGCAGCACAACAATATGCCCTGAAGCATGCAGGGGATTGTTTAAAGGTCTTATTACATCTTGCTTTGGGTTTTTGTAAATGGTGTCGACATCCTTTAGATTCTCTGCAAGGGTTTTTCCTGTGCAAGTGATGCAATCACCATGCAAGAACCCTGCATCTAGCAATGCCTTCAGAACTGGAGGAGTTCCCCCAACCTTGTGAAGATCATGCATCACATATCTGCCACCTGGCTTTAAATCAGCAAGGTGAGGAACTTTTGCCCCAATGCGATCGAAATCAGCAAGGGTCCACTCCACTTGTGCTTCTTTTGCAATTGCCATCAAATGTAAAAGCGCATTGGTGCTACCACCAGCGACAAAACAAAAGTGTAGGCGTTTTCAAGCGATTTACGAGTGATGATATCTCTTGGGCGAATGTTGTCTTTTACAAGTTGAACCACTTGCTTGCCCGCTAAAAAAGCTTCTCTTTCTTTGGCGGCACTTACTGCGGGGTTGCTTGCTCCATAAGGAAGCGAAAGGCCCATGGCTTCGATAGCCGAACTCATGGTGTTGGCGGTGTACATGCCGCCACAAGAACCCGCACCGGGGCAAGCTTCGCATTCGATTTTATGGACGCCCTTTTTATCCAAGGTTCCTGCCTGATTCCTGCCCACGGCTTCAAAAATCGAAACAATGTCGATATCTTCACCTGCAGGCCCAATGCCAGGTAGGATGCTCCCACCGTATATGAAAATACTTGGTATGTTGAGCCTAGCCATCGCCATGACACAGCCGGGCATGTTTTTGTCGCATCCGCCAACCGCAATTAAACCATCATGGTTCATACCAGCACTGACCACTTCAAGGCTATCCGCAATAACCTCGCGTGAAACTAGGCTATAGCGCATGCCTTGGTGGCCCATCATAATGCCATCGGAGGCAGTGGGCGCACCGTAAATTTGTGGCACACCACCACCGTTCGAATTCCTTCAATCCCTTTTCGTGCAAGCCTGTCGAGGTGCGCATTGCAAGGGGTGATATCGCTGAAAAGGGAAGCTACTCCAATAATGGGCCTATCAAAGTCGTCATCATGAAAACCGACAGCGCGAAGCATGGCCCGATTGGGCGCTCTTCCAATGCCTTCAGTTGTAGTTAAACTAGTTTTGTTGTCCTTAGGAGCCATGACAGAATCTCCGGCAAAGTAAAATAATGGTAGCCTGGTTGAACCAGGGAGAGTCCAAGGTAACCCAAGGAGAATCTCATGGGTATGTTTTATGAATAAAATAAAGGAAGGGTTGAAGAATATTTTGAAGAACTATTTTTGAATTGGTTTGCTTGCAATAGCCAGCCATGGTTCCCATTCTTTGCGNACCGAATCGTCCATGTCNTTTAATTGGGATTTAAGCTCNGCCAATCTTTGGGCAACGAGGTCGAATTGGCCCAAAGCTGAATGGCATCGAACCATACCACCCAAGGCGTGAAGCATTTCTTTTTTACCCCGGGTTTTGGCAGCTAATCTGGTGTAAATAAGCATCGCTGCTTCGTATTGGCCCATGTTAAATTTGCATTCTGCNGCAAGCAATGGGATGAGTAGTCGTTCTTCTTCTGAAAGTTGGGTGATTCCAAGCGGGGAGTCTGCAAGTTGTTCCAGATCTTGATANGTATCAGCNGATTTTTGCAACCATTTTCGATGTTCGGCCTGGTAATGAGTCTTGGTTTCATCTGTCGTTTTTTCGCCAAGGATGAAGTTCTGTTGCTCTTGATTTGCAAGTTGGCGATATGCCTCGCCTAGTTGCAGTCTTGCCCTTACTGCCTGATTGTTTTTGCCAAAGCGTTCCAAGGCTTCCTCATAGCGCCTGACAACCATGCGGTAGTTTTTTCGTTGGAAGAATATCGAGCCGATTGCGAATAGGGATTTTTCCTGCGCATCGGTGTCTGGATCAAAGCGAAGAAGTTGAAGATTTTGTTCCAAGGTTTCTTCTGCCTGGTCCAATTCGTTTTTTTCGATGTGGATTAATGCGAGATGATACCTTGCATTATAACTATGAGGGCCCTTATATTTTAAAGAAGTCAGATAAGAGTTTTTGGCATCGTCGATACTTCCTGATTCTTTTTGCACATCACCCAGTTGACATAGGGCGTTTCCCAATCGGTTATCAGTGCCTGCAGAATTTATAAACTTTACCAATGTTTCTTGAGCTTTAGGCAAATCTTTACCTTTGCGGTATCTGCTTACCGCCTTCCATAATTCTTCTAAAGATCTTGGGGGCGCTGCGGCCTGCGCTGCTGATTTTACATTTAAGGTTGCAGCTTCAACAAACAGTTCATTACCAGCCTGGTTGATTGCTTTTATTTTGGCACTATCTATCAGCTCAGATGATTCCTTAAGCTTGGATTCGGCCCATGAATTTAAAACCTCAGATCGTAAACTGAGTGCCATATAAAGGGGGAAAACTTTCTGAAGCGAATCATTGATTTTTAATGCCAACTCGAAGTTCGAAAGTTGGACAGATTCCAACTGCGCCTTTTCAAATATGTTTTGCACTTGTTTTATAGTGAAATATTGATTCCTCCAATCTTCCTCTGATTTGCAATTTTTAACCAACATCTCAAGGCTCTTGGTTAATAGAGGTAAATCCTTATTCTCTAAGTGAATTTGCGCTAGCTGGAATGAAGCTGCATAACGCTCATCAGATTGGCTTTTTACTTCGCATTCAGCCCAAGCCTTTTCTGCTTCTTTTATCAAATCAATCTTTTTTAAACATACACCTAAGAAATATAAAGGCTTCCCAGAGTCTGTTAATACTTCCTTGGGGGAATCCAATACTTGTTTCCAAATGTTTACTGCCTCAAGCCATAAACTCTCTTCCATGTAACTGCGTGCAAGCAATTGCCTGGCTTTTATTTCCAAGGTTAGATTTGTGGGAGAATTGATGTTTTGCAGCACTTTTCTTGCTTCATCTGGCCTTTGCAATTTCATCAGTAATTCCCCGCCTAATATTTGTGCAGGAATTCTTTTTTCTTCCGAAAGAAGGGGGATGTTTCTGAATTCTTCATTCGCTTTAAGTGCTTTTATATAATCTGGATTCAACGATCTCATATACCCAAGGGATAGTAAATTCAAACTCTCTGGATCCCTGCNCGGTTCAAGATTCCCTTTTTCTAAGCTTTCTATTGCTTCTTGTATTTCTACTTTTAACAAAATACAGGCCTTTGCAATCAGGAAGTTATACTTCTGTTTGTCTTCCTCTAATAGATTTTCTTTTTTGATGCTTCTTAATGTTTTTAATGCTTCATCCCAATCAACNACAACNNTTGCGCTTTCAACCTTTAAAAGTGAGATCTCAGNAAAATAAAGCTTAGCTTGGTTTTGTATTGTTAAATCTGCCGAAGCTTTTTCAATTATCTCTCTGCAGGCTGATTGTGCTCCATTTAAATCGGAAGCTTTTACCAATGCATTTACCTTTTCAAATACATAACTATTCTTATCTGTNNTTATATTTCTTGTTGATGCTTTGTGGAAATTTGCTGTTCCTAACGCAATTAAACTCAAAATAAATAAAGGTATTTGCCAAGCAGTTCGCCATTTGCTTTGGCTCTTCCTTGCTGTATCAGGTTTATTGGAATCTTTCATACCCATAAAATTTGAACTAAACCCTGTATTTTAAAGATTATCACCTANAAGAAGTTGCTATTTCACAATCTTGGTGTTTCCGTCAAGAGCAGCTTTATAGTTAAGNTTTAGATTTTAAATTCATTATGATGTTTGATATGAGACACTNTATATTGTTTTTTAAAATAGGGGATATGTGATGAGTGGGAACCAAGGTGCATCAATATTNGATTTAGATTCACCTCAATTAATNATTGATCTGGATATTCTGGATAAGAATCTTGCGACGATGAAAAATGGGTTGAATGGGAAGAATCTTCGTATTCATTTTAAATCACTTAAATGTGGTGGCTTGGTGAAATATCTCATGAACAAGGGGCAGAGCTCTTTTCTTTGCGCCAAACTTAATGAAGCTGAGGTTTTGGCAGATATAGGTGTAAAAGATATCCTGATCGCAAATCAAATCGTGGGTGATCTTAAAATTGCCCGTGTTGATTCTTTAAAAACAAAAGCCAAAGTTAAAGTCTGCATCGATTGCGAGGAGCATCTCGTTGCTTTAAGCAATTTCTCGCAAAAATTTAATACCTCATTCGATGTGCTTGCAGAGGTTGATATTGGAATGAACCGGTGTGGCACATTCCCGGGCGAGCATACTTTAGATCTCGTGAAAAAAATTGTAGATGCCAAGAATATTCGTTTTGCAGGCCTTCAAGGTTATGATGGCCATCTGCAACTTATGCTGGGTAGTTCTGAAAAAACAGCTAAGGCTTTTCAAGGACTCAAATCCTTGGTGGACACCAGAAGATTGATCGAAAAAGAAGGGATAGAAGTACCCTTAGTCACAACTGCAGGGACGGGCACTTGGGAATTTGCGGTTCAAACAGACGGGATTGACGAAATTCAACCAGGTTCATTCTTACTCATGGATTGCATTTATCATCAGGCTCGTCCGGAATTCCAACCTTCCCTTACGGTGCTTTCCACCGTGATCAGTAGGCGCCCTGGGCTTTATGTTCTTGACGCTGGTAGCAAAGCAATTTCTAAAGATTTTGGTATGCCAATTATCAAAGGCAAACCGGATGAAAAGATTTTTAAGTTAGCAGAAGAACATACTCGGGTTGAGTGTAATGAGCAATTGCCTGAAATAGGTGATAAACGCGAAGTGGTTACTGCTCATTGTTGCGCAACGATGAACCTGCATCGAAATGTTGTTGCATCACGCAAGGGCATAGTGGTTGATATCTGGCCCATAGAAGCCAGCGGCAGATACGATTAAGTTTGTCAAAAACTCCATATTTCTTTTAAGCATCGATTTTTCGTTTTGCGCCTAGTCGTTTCCCGACCTTTTTGTTAATGCTTGACTTATTTTGTTTGCAAGATAATTCCACTGCATTAAGATGTGGTTCTGCTATTTTTCTCGTCGTCAAATTTATGTTTTCCTGCACATATTAGGATGTCCGCTATGTTTGAAATTCGTATTCAGAATATAAAACAGGTCTTTGGAAGACTAATAGTTGCTAATCTTTACAAGGTGAGATTCTTAACACAGCAGCAGCATCAAAAGTTGCTTTCCTCTTTTGTATTAGCCTTTGTTGCATTGCTTTGTGGTGGGCAGAATCTTTTAGCTCAAGGTAATTTACTTCGGAATGGTGATTTTCAAGACGATTGGATTACCTATGTTCCTGAACTTAAGAATCATCATTGGAATTACACTACTGAAGTATTTAATAGGCGGGATTATAATCCGGATGCCTGGAAAATCACCGGATCTTGGGAATGGCGTGACGCAGATAAGCCTCGTGGCCAGCGTAAATTGATTTTAAATTCCCCTTCAAAGGCAACTCAAACAGTAAGTTGGATTGCCATCCATAATCCCAAAAAGCTTGCGGGTTGGCCTGATGCAGGTGGTTACCCAAGTGTTACTCCAGTCCATAGCTCAAAACCTTTGTCTCTTGTTCGAGACCTAACTTTTTCTGCAAAAATTGCTGGGAAAGATATTCCCAAGGATGCTGTGTCCTTATCAGTTTCTTGGTCCAATGTCGCTTCCAATGAACCTTCCACCGCCAAGAGTTCTATTGCAACTGTAAAAATTCCTCTCCCCGAAGGTACCTATGCAAATAAAACCGTTGAAGTAAAATTGACTGCTGCTAGCTGGTTAGAAATTGCAATGAAAGAAAAAACTTTCGCAACCTTGGGGGCAATGATACCCATGGGGGTAGTTTGTGAGATTGAATACGGCACAGGGAAAACGGGTTCGGTAGAATTATTGGAAACATCGTTGGTTGAACCCGGGCCTNNATCCCCCAATTTATTCAAAAATGGTGATTTTGAAACTGATAATATCGGTTACCCATCGGGTTGGTCCAAACCTCAGCGTTTCCGCTATTTTCCCCCAGGTATCTATTATATTTTTAACACTTGGCACAATAGTAATTCGGATAATCGCGGA
>JGI25928J51866_1000186_pt1 | contig 14331 bp, 15 predicted proteins | sample LauGreFBDMM110DN_2_FD_51866 | JGI IMG/M metagenome (IMG submission 51866)
TTTTGATAATAATCTCTAATTTGTTTTTCCTGCCCAGGATACATGCTCATTTGTTTTTGTAATTCCTGCTGAAGTTCCTGTGTTGTTACTTGAATTTTATAATCTTCTCCAATTTGATTTAATACTAAAGCAAGTTTTACTCTTCGTTTTGAAATATCTAAAATATCTTCTTCTTCTTCTTTAGTAAGTTTTATGTCTGAATGATCATGTCCGTGTTTATGATCNTCATGAGGTTCATCTTTATGNGCTTTTTCATGTATAAAACTATGTTTAACTATTTCTTGTTCATTTTTTATCAAGTCTTCNGGNAGGTCAAACTTACAGTTTTCATCTAAATAATCTAAAATTTCTTTTCTAACTATTGTTTCCGTAATTGAAGACTGCTCTTTAGACAGTTGTTTTTCTAATAGAATTTTTAAATCGTTTAAATCTTTTGCTCCTAAATTTTTTGCAAATTGATCATCGATAACTACTGATTCTGATTTTTTAACTTCTAATATTTTGCAATTAAATATTGCAGTTTTATTTGCTAACTCTTTATTTGGATAATTTTCTGGTAAATTAATCTTAACATCTTTTTTATCGCCAGATTTACATGTTAATAATTGCTCATCGAAACCTTTAATAAAAAGTTCTTTTCCTAAAATAATTTGAACCTTTTGACCCTTATTACCCTCAAAAGGTTTGGAGTTAACAGTTGCCTCAAAATCAAAAACTACTAGATCGCCTTTAACAGAACACTCGCCTTCTTTTTTATTAACGTATTTTTTTTGACCTTCTGCTAATAAATTAATTCTTTCTTCTAAATCTTTTTTTTCAATTTTTAATTTATAATCAGTTAGAGTTATTTTCTCTAATTCGATTTTTTTTATTTCAGGAGTCTTTTCAACAGAAATTGTGTACTCTAAGTCTTTATCTTCTCCTGAAGATTTGATTTCAATTTTTGGCTGACTAGCAGGTTTAATTTTATTTTCATTTAACGCTTGATAAGTGTTGTCCTGTAAAATTTTTTCTAAAACTTCTCCATATAATGCTTGGGCAAATTGTTTTTTTAATAAATCTACTGGCGCTTTTCCTGGTCGAAAACCTTTAATGTTAATAGTCTTCTGCAATTCAATAACTCGTTCTTCTATTTTTTTATCAATCTCTTGTTTCTTAACCAAAACATTTAGATTGGTCTTTAAGCCTTTAGATTCTGATACTGTTACTTTCATATTCTACATGGTGCGGGAGAAAGGACTTGAACCTTCACATCTTTCGATACCAGTTCCTAAGACTGGCGTGTCTACCGTTCCACCACTCCCGCTTTAATATTAATTAAATTTTGAATGGTGAATATAGCTATATTATTAAATGCTTTCTAGGATTTATTTATAAAATATAGGATGCAAAATAATAGGATTTGCTTATATAAAAAGCAAATTTGATTATGAAACTCAAACTAGTAATAGGCAATAAAATTTATTCAACATGGTCACTAAGACCATGGTTAGTGTTAAAATATTTTAATATCCCCTTTGATGAAGTGAGAATTAAGTTAAGAGATAAAAATACTAAAAAAAATATATTAAAATTTTCTCCTTCTGGAAAAGTCCCTTGTTTGATTTATAGAAAGATAAGGATATGGGATTCTTTATCAATCTGTGAATTCTTGGCAGAAAAGTTTAAAAATAAACATTTATGGCCAAAAAATAATATTGATAAAATAATGGCTAGAAATATTTCTTCTGAAATGCATAGCGGTTTCATCAACTTAAGAAAAAATTTAAGTATGAATTTCTTAGGTAAAAATCTCAAATTTAAAAATAACAAAGAAACATCTGTTGAAATAACAAGAACTAAAAAAATTATTGAAAATTGTCTTAAAAAATCTAAAGGGCCATTTATGTTTAAAAAATTTTCTATAGCAGACGCTATGTACGCGCCTGTAATGTTTAGATTTAAAATTTACAATATAAAATTATCATTCGTATTGGAAAAATATCTAAATACTGTATTAAACATGAAAGAAATAAAAATCTGGCTTTTAGAGGCAAGAAAAGAATTAAAATGATGCGTTATATAATAATTATCACTGCTATCGTTCTTCCTTTTGTAATTTATTATTTGTTAGTTCGTTTAACTAAAAAAGTTGACAAGAAATTTCCTTTAATAACTTTATCATTAATAAGTCTTGTTCTTTTAATTTGTTCTTTAATATATTTTAGGTTTACAAGCACACAGCCTAAGGGCCTAAATTATACTCCACCAAAATATGAAAATAACAAAGTTGTGCCTTCGAAAATCAAATAAGATTAATTATATTTTTTTGCTAACCATTCTAGTGCTTTTGGTAAATTTTTAATTATATCTTCTAACTAAAAGCTCTTTATTTTTTGAAACATTGCTTGATATATAATCTGCACATTTTTCTCCTGCTGATTGCATTAAAGAAAAAGAGTTTTTTCTCAATTTAAATTCTTTTTGTTCAATAGCTTTAATTTCTGATGAATTTAAAATCATTTCTAAAAAAACAATCTATAGTTTAATTTATACTCACACTTTTATGCATACCTGACATAACTAAAAAACAATGGAATTTATTGCTTATAATTATAGTACATCTACAATAAAAAATTAAAAACAAGATTAATAATTAATNAAGGGAGAAATTAATGAGTGCTGCATCAGATATACTAAAATTAATTAAAGAAAAAGAAATAGAGTTTGTAGATTTAAGATTTACTGATCCTAGAGGAAAGCTTCAGCATATGACTCAGGATTTNACAACNNTTGATGAAGATTTTTTAAATGACGGAACTTTCTTTGATGGTTCATCTATTGCTGGATGGAAGGCAATNAATGANTCTGACATGATTTTAAAACCAGACTTATCTAGAACATTTGTTGANCCTTTCACTTCACACAACACTCTAGTTTTATTCTGTGATATTATGGATCCTATAAAAAAGGATTACTACGAGAGAGATCCTAGATCTATTGCAAAAAAAGCAGAAGCATATTTAAAAACTACTGGAATTGGCGATACAATCTATTTTGGACCTGAGCCAGAATTTTTTATATTTGATGATGTTAAAATTTCTAACACTATGCAAAAAGTATCTTTCCAAGTTGACAGTAACGAAGGTCCTTACAATGGAGATAAAGAATATCCAAACGGAAACATGGGTCATAGACCAGTTGTTAAAGGTGGTTATTTCCCAGTGCCTCCAGTTGATAGCTGTCAGGATTTAAGAGCAGAAGCATTAAAAGCAATGAAAGATATGGGAGTAAAAGTTGAGAAGCATCACCATGAAGTTGCTCCTTCTCAGCATGAGTTAGGTACAATGTTTGATACAATGGTACGCAACGCTGACAATATGCAAATTTATAAATATGCAGTTCAAATGGTTGCTCATTCATTTGGAAAAACTGCAACNTTTATGGCAAAACCAATTAAAGGAGATAATGGATCAGGTATGCATTGTCACCAATCTATTTGGAAAGCTGGTAAGCCACTTTTCGCTGGAGATAAGTANGCAGGACTTTCTCAAGAGTGTCTTTATTATATAGGTGGAATTATTAAACACGCAAAAGCTTTAAATGCTTTTACTAATTCAACTACTAACAGCTACAAAAGATTAATTCCTGGATTTGAAGCTCCAGTTATTCTTGCTTACTCTGCAAGAAATAGATCTGCAAGCTGCAGAATACCTTTTAGCTCAAATCCAAAAGGGAAAAGAGTTGAAGTTAGATTTCCAGATGCCGCTGGAAATCCATACTTAACTTTTGCTTCTATGTTAATGGCTGGTATTGATGGAATTAAAAATAAAATTGATCCAGGAAAACCATTCGATAAAGATTTATATTCTTTGTCAGCTGAGGAACTTAAAGGAGTTCCCCAAGTTTGTGGTTCTTTAAGAGAAGCTTTAGAAAACCTAGATAAAGACAGAAGCTTTTTAACTTCTGGTGGAGTGTTCACTGATGATCAGATTGATGCTTACATCGAGTTAAAGATGACAGAAGTATACAACATGGAACACACTCCTCATCCAGTTGAATACCAAATGTATTACAGCTGCTAATTACAATATTTTAAAATTTAAAACCCCGTATCTAAAAAATACGGGGTTTTTTTTGGCCTAAAATAAAATTTACGTCTGTATTTTTACGCAAATTAATCTAATGCTGAGCGTGTGGTAAAAAATAATAATTATTCCGCTAAAGATATTGAAATTCTAGAGGGTCTAGAACCTGTTAGAAAAAGACCTGGAATGTACATTGGCGGTACAGACGAAACTGCGTTTCATCACCTTGCAACAGAAATCATTGATAACTCTATGGATGAAGTTACTGCAGGTCATGCAAAAAATATTTACGTAAAATTAAATAAAGATAAATCATTAACGGTAACTGATGACGGAAGAGGAATTCCTTTAGATAAACATCCAAAGAAAAATAAAACTGCACTTGAAATAGTAATGACAACATTACATTCGGGTGGAAAATTTAAAGAAGGAACCTATTCTACTTCTGCTGGATTGCATGGTGTTGGTCTTTCGGTTGTGAATGCTTTGTCTGAAAAGTTAAAGATAGAAGTCTTTAAAAACTCTACTATTTTTGAACAAAATTATTCAAAAGGAAAACCTTTAAATAAATTAACTAAAAAAGGGANATCNAAGATTAAAAATGGAACTCAAGTTACATTCNCTCCTGACAAAGAAATTTTTGGNAAAGAACTAANTTTTGTTCCAAATAGAGTGTACAATCTTTGTAAAAGTAAGGCTTATTTAGTTAAAGGCATTACAATACATTGGGAATGCGACAGAACTTTAATAAATAGAAAAGACGATACTCCAAATAATGCAAAACTTTTTTTTCCTGACGGTATTGTTGAGTATCTAGATAGTGAGACTAAAAATTTTACTAAAATAAATGACAAAACATGTCATCATAAAAATAATTTTGATGACAATAAGGGAAAATTTGAATTTGCAATTCAGTGGCATAATGAAATTTCTGAATTTAAAATTTCTTTTTGTAACTCAGTACTAACTACTAACGGCGGAACTCACGAACAAGGTTTTAGATCTGGTATTGCAAAATCTATAAGAAAAATTGCAAAATTTAAAAATAACAAATTAGTAGCAAGCGCAAGCGCTGATGAAATACTATCGAATGCAAGTTATATTGTCTCAGTTTTTATTAATAATCCAGAATTTGAAGGACAAACTAAATCAAGATTATCGTCTGCTTATATTCAAAAATATTGTGACGCTTCTATAGCAAAATCAGTTGAAGATTGGTTTAATCAGCATCCTAAAGCATCAAATTCTATTCTCACTTTTATTGAGGGAAAAATAAGAGAAAGAAATCTACTAGATCAAAATCTTGATGTTGGAAGACAAAGTGCGACAAGAAAAATACGTTTGCCTGGAAAACTTGCAGACTGCACTAGTTCAAAAGTTGAAGGTACTGAATTGTTTATAGTTGAAGGAGATTCTGCTGGAGGTTCTGCAAAGCAAGCTCGAGATCGTAATTTTCAAGCTATTCTTCCTTTAAGAGGAAAAATATTAAATGTCAAAAACTCTAATACTGCAAAAATATTAGCTAACACCGAAATATCAAATTTACTTCAGGCGCTTGGTTGTCAAAGAAGAGAGAAGTATACCGATAAAGATTTGAGATATGAAAAAGTAATTATTATGACTGATGCTGATGTTGATGGCGATCACATAGCGAGCTTACTTTTAACTTTCTTTTTTTTCGAAATGCCAAATTTAATTAAAAATGGACACCTGTATCTTGCGGTTCCACCACTTTATAAACTTACTATATCAAACCAAATTTTTTATGTACGAAACGATATTGAAAAAGATAAATTATTAAAGAACCTAAAAAAAGGATCTAAAATCGAAATAAGTAGATTTAAAGGATTGGGTGAAATGATGGCTCAACAATTAAAAGAAACAACAATGGATATTAACACCAGGTCTTTAATTAGAGTAACTGTTCCAACAAGCGATTATAAAAAAACAAATAAATTAATTTCAAATATTATGGGTAAAAATGCGGATTTAAGACTAAAATTCATAGAAGAGAACGCACCAAAAGTTAAAAATATAGACTTATAATATCATTTATAGAAATTTATTTTTCTAAGATCTCCACAATTAATTCCATTAAATTGAACAGTAGAATTTATAATCTCATTAGGTTTTGATCTTTTTTCAACAACAAAAGCTTCGTATTTTTTATCTGCAAAAGAATAAGCTTCTATTGATAATGAATTTCGTTTTTCTTCTTTAGAAATGTTTTTAATTTCTAATGTCATCTGACAAACATCATTTTGTCTTGCTAATGTTAATAAAGAATACGTAATATCAAACTCATTCTCAATTATAACATTAATTGGTTTTGCCGGATCTTTGCTAATAAATGGAACTTTTACATCTTTAGAGCAAGATACTAATAACAAAAGAATAAATAATATTCTCATAATTGTGGTGCCCTCGGCCGGACTTGAACCGGCACTCCCAAAAAGGGCAAGGATTTTAAGTCCTTTGTGTCTACCAATTCCACCACGAGGGCTTTAGTGTTGTAATGCTTATAATGAAATTACATGGGCTTGTTAAGTAGAAATAAATAACTTAACTGCTTAATTTTCTTTTAAACTCAAGTAAATCTTCCAATGTGGATTTTTTTTGCGCGGGTTGTCTTAATAAAAATGCAGGATGAAAAGTAGTTAAAATATCAAAATAGGAATTAATAATTTTTATATTTTTCCATTTACCTCTTACTACGCTTAATGGACCAATATGATTTAAAACTGCTGATGCCGCTGTAGCACCAAGTAATAATATACATTTGGGACTTATAATCTCTATGTGTTTGAAAAGAAGTTTTTTAAATTCATTTATTTCTTCAGTTGTAGGCTTTCTATTCTTATCAGGTCTATAATTTACTACATTCGTGATATAAACTTTTGATCTATTGAGATTAATAGATTCCAAAAGACCGTCCAAGAGTTTGCCTGCTCTGCCCACAAAAGGTTTTTGCAACTTATCTTCAGTTCTGCCAGGAGCCTCGCCTACTATCATAACTTTTGCGTCTTTATTGCCGTCTGAAAAAACTAAATTTTTTCCAGGAAAATTTTTATTGAATTTTAACATTGTGTTTTTTAATTTGGATAACTCGCGATCTTTATCCATTAAGATTTTTTAATTTTCTTTAAAATTTTATCTAGAATAATTTTGCACTGTTGTATTTTTTTTTCAGAATAACCTCTTATAACAAGAGCAGTGCCTATTTTTCCTGATTGAAAGAAAGGGTAACTGCCAAGACTTAAATTTTTAAATTTCTTTTGCAGTTTTCCTAGGTCTTTTCCTATTTTGCTTTCAGGTAAATTTACTTGCACAGTTACGCTATAAACTTTCTCACCCCTAATTATTAATTTTTCTATAAATGACATCATTGACTGCAGGATTGCGGGAACACCTGGTAGTGTAAAAACATTTTTTACGTAAAAACCAGGCGCTGAACTTGAAGGATTATAAATTAATCCAGCGCCTCTTGGCATCTTTGCCATTTTCTTTCTTGCTTCGTTAAAATAGGAATCTTTATAGTGTCTCTCTAAAATTTGATAAGCTTCTTTGTTATATTCATATTTTTTTTTAAATGCTTTTGAAATTGCAAAGGCCGTAATATCATCATGAGTTGGTCCGATTCCTCCAGTTGTAAATAAATAATCATATTTTTTCCTTAACAAATTCACTGAAGATATAATTGTATCAAGTTTATCAGGAATAATTCTGACTTCTTTTAACTGGACGCCTCTTTCATTTAACCATTTAGCAAGAAAGGATGTGTTGGTGTCTTGAGTTCTGCCGGATAAGATTTCATCCCCAATTATTAAAATAGCTGCGAAAATTCTTTTTTTTTTATTTCGTGTAAGCATCTAAATGATATTAATACTTTTAATGAAATTTGACACTCATCTAATTAAAACAAAATTCATAAAAAGATACAAAAGATTCTTTGTAGATGTGATGTTAAATGATGAAATTCTCACAGCACACTGTCCAAATTCCGGATCAATGATGGGACTTCTTAATGAAGGTGAATATGCATGGATTTCTGAATCAAAAAATACAGAAAGAAAATTAAAATATACTTTAGAAATCTTAGAGCACAATAAAGAGAAAGTTGGTGTTAATACTCACTTAACAAACAGGATTGTAGAAGAAGCGTTGATTAATAAAAAAATAAAAGAACTTGAAAAATTTGATCAAGTTAAAAGAGAAGTAAAATTCAATGATAACACTCGATTTGATTTTTTAATTTCTAATAAAAACGAGCAAGCTTTTGTAGAAGTTAAAAACGTTACATTAAAAAGAGAAATAGATTACGCAGAATTTCCTGATGCTCCAACTACTAGAGGACAAAAGCATTTATTAGAGCTTATTAACGCTAAAGAAAAAAAATATCAGGCTTATTTGATATTTCTAATACAAAGGGAAGATTGCAATATTTTTAGAATATCTAAAGATATTGATAAAAAATACTATGAAAATTTTATACAAGCTAAAAAAAAAGGCGTTAAATTTTTATGCTATTCAAGTAAAGTAACTGATAAAGAAATAATTCTTAACAAAAAAATAGAAATTAAATATTAATGAAAGTAGAAAAAGAGGAATTTTCTTCTGTTAAAATATATAATGAAGTCGATTTTAATGGTTTAAAAAAATCTGGTGAGCTTGCGGCAAGACTTTGGAATATATAGAAAAACTTATTAAGCCAGGTGTTAAAACAGATTTTATTGATCAAGCTGCAAATAAATATCTAAATGATCATGGGGCATTTTCTGCTCCCTTATTCTACAGAGGTTATACAAAATCAATCTGCACCTCTATTAATCATGTGGTTTGCCACGGTATTCCAGGGGATAAAGTTTTAAATGAAGGGGATATTGTTAATGTTGATATCACTTCAATATTAGATGGCTACTATGGTGATACTAGCAAAACATTTTCTGTTGGTAGTATCTCTGTGAAAGCAGAAAAACTTCTTAAGGTCACTTACGAAAGCATGATGGAAGGTATTAAAATTTTAAAACCAGGAATTACTTTAGGCGATATTGGATTTGCTATTCAATCTTATGCTGAATCACATGGTTGTTCCGTTGTTCGAGATTTTTGTGGGCATGGAATTGGCAAAACATTTCATGAAGAGCCTAATATTTTACATTATGGAAAAAAGGACGAAGGAATGAAGTTAAAAAAAGGCATGGTTTTTACAATTGAGCCAATGATTAATCTAGGAGAATATCATACTAAAGTATTACAAGATGGTTGGACTGCAGTTACAAAAGATAAATCCTTATCAGCACAATTTGAACACACAGTTGGTATAGTTGATAATGGATACGTAATTTTTACTTTATAATAAAATAGTGTTAATGAATTATAACGTATCCAAATGATCTCAAGATATTCACGCGAACAAATTNCAAAAATTTGGCAACCCGAAAATAAATATAAAATCTGGCTAGATATAGAAATCTACGCAGCGGAAGCAATGGAAAATTTTAAAATTATTCCAAAAGGCATTGCTAAAGAAATAAGAAGAAAAGCGAAAATTAATCCTAATAGAATTGATCAAATTGAAAAAAAAGTAAAACATGATGTTATTGCTTTTCTTACATCAATAACAGAAAAGGTTGGTCAAAAAGCAAAATTCTTACATCAAGGAATGACATCTTCTGATGTGCTNGATACTTGTTTTAATATTCAACTTTATCAATCAGGAAAAATTATTTTAAAAGACTTAGAAGATCTTTTAAAAATTTTAAAAACAAAATCAATAAAATATAAAAAAACAGTTTGTGTTGGTAGAAGTCATGGCATTCATGCAGAGCCTGTAACTTTTGGATTAAAACTTCTTACTTATTATGCAGAATTTAAAAGAAATAAAAAAAGAATGGAGCAAGCAATCAATGAAATATCAACTTGCGCAATCTCTGGAGCTGTTGGAACTTTTGCTCATATCAATCCAGGAATTGAACAGTATGTTGCAAAAAAATTAAAATTCAAAGTAGAGCCAATTTCAACACAAGTAATTCCAAGAGATCGTCACGCCTATTTCTTTAGTATACTTGCAATAATAGCATCTTCTGCTGAAAGATTGGCTACTGAAATAAGACACCTGCAAAGAACTGAAGTTTTAGAAGTTGAAGAATTTTTTTCAGCTGGACAAAAAGGTTCTTCAGCAATGCCTCATAAAAGAAACCCAGTTTTGTCTGAAAACATTACNGGACTTGCGAGATTAATTAGAAGTTATGCATACCCAGCTTTAGAAAATGTCGTTTTGTGGCACGAGAGAGATATTAGTCATTCAAGCGTTGAGAGAAATATCGGACCAGATGCAACGGTTACATTAGATTTTGTTTTAACAAGACTTGCTAACGTGATTAAAAATTTAGTTGTTTATCCAAAAAATATGCANAAAAATTTAGAAAAATTTAATGGTCTNATTTTTTCTCAAAANGTTCTGTTAAAATTAACTCAAAAAGGAATGACGAGAGAACTTGCTTATAAAGTTGTTCAAAAAAATGCTATGAAAACATGGTCTGCAAATGAAAGTTTTTTTGATAATTTAAACAACGACAAACAAATTAAATCCAAATTATCCACAGACGATCTTAAAAAACTATTCAACATGAATTCTCATTTAAGATACATTAATACTATCTACGGAAGAGTATTTAAAAGCTAATGGCTAAAGGAAAACAAATATACGAAGGTAAAGCTAAAATATTGTACGAGGGTCCTGAAAAAGGAACTTTAATTCAATATTTCAAAGATGACGCAACAGCCTTTAATAATAAAAAAAAAGCAATTATCGATGGCAAGGGTGTTTTAAACAACAGAATCTCTGAATTTTTATTATCACAGTTAAACCAAATAGGAATTAAAACGCATTTTATAAAAAGATTNAATATGCGTGAACAGCTTATTAAATCTCTAGAAATTATTCCAATTGAAGTAGTAGTTAGAAATATNGCTGCTGGAACTTTTTCAACTAGACTTGGAATTACCGAAGGAACAGATCTTAGTAAACCTATTTTAGAATTTTATTATAAAAATGATGAGCTTGGCGATCCATTGGTTAATGAAGAGCATATTCTTGCTTTGAACTGGGCAACACAAAGTGAATTAATACATATCTCTGAACAGGCTTTAAGAATTAATGATTTTTTAGTTGGATTATTCAGAGGAATTGGAATTAAACTTGTTGATTTTAAGTTAGAATTTGGACGCCAATGGATTGGCGATGAAGTTGAAGTTTTTTTAGCCGATGAAATTAGTCCTGACACATGTAGATTGTGGGATGTTAAAGATGAAAGAAAATTAGACAAAGACAGATTCAGAAGAGATCTTGGTGGATTAATAGAGGCATATCAAGAGGTTGCTCGTAGACTTGGAATCATGCCAGAAGGTTCAAATATTAAAGAAATTAAGACTGGTTTATCAAAAAATTTAACCGCGTTAAAAAAAAAATAAAAACTTGAAGTTACAAGTCATTGTTACATTAAAAAAGGATGTTTTGGATCCTCAGGGTTTAGCAATTAAAAACTCATTGTCTAATATGGGTTTTAAAAATATTGAAAGTTTAAGACAGGGAAAAACATTTGAAATAATTGTAAATGAAAAAGATGAAAAGGTTGCTCTTTCCAAAGCTAAAGATATGTGCGAAAAACTTTTAGCAAATCTGACGATTGAGGACTATTCAGTAAAAGCCATTAAAGAATGAAGGCCAGTGTCATTGTTTTTCCTGGCTCTAATTGTGATCGCGATGTTAAAATTTCCCTTGAAAAATTTGGTATAAAAACCTCAATGGTATGGCATGCAGATGCCAAGCTTCCAAAAACAGATCTTGTTGTTCTTCCAGGAGGATTTTCATATGGAGACTATTTAAGATGCGGAAGTATTGCTTCTAAATCAAGAATTATGAAAGAAGTTACAGCTCACTCAAAAAAAGGTGGGTTAGTAATGGGTATTTGCAATGGTTTCCAAGTTCTCGTTGAATCTCAACTTTTGCCTGGCGTTTTAATAAGAAATATTAATCTTAAATTTATATGCAAAAATATAACTGTAAAAGTAACCAACAATAAAACAAATTTTACTTCTAAAACTAGCAGAAATTCTGTTCTTGAAATTCCAATCGCTCATAATGAAGGTAATTATTTTGCAAGCAAAGATCTAATTAACGAATTAGAAGATAACAATCAAATTGTACTTCAGTATTGTGATACCGCCGGAAATATTAATGAACAATCTAACCCCAATGGTTCAATTAAAAATATTGCAGGAATTATAAATAAAAAAGGAAATGTATTTGGTCTAATGCCTCATCCTGAAAGAGCATCAGATGAGCTTTTGGGTGGTATGGATGGATCAATAATTTTCAAATCTTTAAAATAATTATGCAAAAAGTTAGTAAAGAACTCGCAATAAAACACGGTCTAACAGCGGAAGAGTATAATAAAATTATTAAATTAATGGGTAGAAACCCAAATTTAGTAGAGCTCGGAATTTTCTCAGCAATGTGGAATGAACACTGTTCATATAAATCCTCAAGAATTTGGCTTCAGACTTTGCCCACAAAAAATAAATATGTAATTCAAGGGCCGGGTGAAAATGCTGGGGTTGTTGATTTTGGTGATGGCGACGTTGTTATTTTTAAAATTGAAAGCCACAACCACCCTTCTTATATTGAGCCCTATCAAGGTGCTGCAACCGGCGTTGGTGGAATATTAAGAGATGTTTTTACAATGGGTGCAAGACCTGTTGCTAATCTAAATTCAATAAGATTTGGCTCACCTAATCATGAAAAAACAAAATATTTATTAAATGGAGTTGTTTCTGGGATTGGTGGATATGGAAATTGTATAGGTGTTCCAACTGTAGGCGGTGAGACTGAATTTGATGAATGTTATAATGGAAATATTTTAGTCAACGCAATGAACATTGGCGTTGCTAAAAAAAATAAAGTTTTTTATTCAATAGCAAGTGGCATTGGGAATCCTGTTGTTTATGTTGGTTCTAAAACAGGCAGAGATGGAATCCATGGAGCAACAATGGCATCGGCTGAATTTGATGATGATTCTGAATCAAAAAAACCAACCGTTCAAGTTGGCGATCCCTTTACTGAAAAATTATTGTTAGAAGCATGCTTAGAGTTAATGCAAAAAAAATCGATAGTTTCAATTCAAGATATGGGAGCTGCTGGTCTTACTTCTTCGTCTATAGAAATGGCATCAAAGGGTAACCTTGGAATCAAAATAAATTTAAATTTAATTCCTTGTAGAGAGAACAATATGACTCCTTATGAAATTATGCTCTCTGAAAGTCAGGAGCGAATGTTAATAGTTTTAAAAAAAGGTAAAGAAAAAGAAGCTAGAAAAATATTCGAAAAATGGGGATTAGATTTTGCAATTATAGGACAATTAACAAATTCAAAAAAACTTGAACTAGAATTTAACAAAAAGAATGTATGCAGTATTCCAATTCATTCATTAGGTGATAATGCGCCTAAATATAAAAGAGATTTTATAACTTATAGTTACCCAAAAATAATTAATCACGATTCTGATATAGAGAAATTAGATATTAAAAATTCCTTAATTAAAATTTTATCACATCATAATTATTCAAATAAATCATGGGTATGGGAACAGTACGACCATATGGTAATGACAGATACAATTCAAAAACCAGGTGGAGACTCTGCTGTTGTTCGTTATCATGGAAAAAACAAAGGTATCGCTGCTACAGTTGATTGTGTGCCCAGATATTGTAAAGCCCATCCAAAGTCCGGGGCGATGCAAGCTGTATGTGAAACTTGGAGAAATTTAATTTCAGTTGGAGCGCAGCCTATTGCCATTACTAATTGTTTAAATTTTGGGAACCCTGAAAAAAAAGAAATTATGGGCCAGCTTGTCGATAGTATCAATGGAATGAAAGAGGCTTGCGAAGCTTTAAATTACCCAGTGATATCTGGAAATGTATCTTTGTATAATGAAACAAATGGTGTTGCTATTTATCCAACTCCAACGATTGGGGGTGTTGGGCTTTTAAAAAATATTAACAACATGATGACATTTAATTTTAAAAATACAGAAAATATTATTGCTGTTATCGGAGAAACGTCAGGGCACTTAAGTCAAAGTGCTTTAATATATGATATTATTGGAGATAAAGACGGCCCTCCTCCTCAAATTAATTTAAAAGAAGAGAAGAAAAATGGTCTTTTTGTTACCGATCTGATCAAAACAAAGTTAGTTCAAGCGGT
>JGI25928J51866_1000187_pt1 | contig 14291 bp, 10 predicted proteins | sample LauGreFBDMM110DN_2_FD_51866 | JGI IMG/M metagenome (IMG submission 51866)
TAGTTGGCCTGGAATGAATCCGCTTTCTGAGGATGATAAAAAAAAGCTTGAAATAAGAGATAAAAGAGCAATGGATATTGAGAAGAAAAAAATTGAGTATTTGGGTTATCTGTTAAAGTATGAGGAGTTTCTTAAAAAATTAAATTCTGACAACAAGAACATAGACAACAAATAAGGCGCCCTATGGTTCGTTACTATATCAAAAGTGGCATTTCAAAGGTGGGTCCTTTCTCCATTGATTCTCTTCAATCCATGGCCAAGGCGAATCAATTGCAGGCGATCGATTTGCTTTCCATTGATGGTAATAATTGGGCCCAGGCCCGTTTTATTGCTGGTTTATTTTCTAACGAGTCAGATGTGCCTGGAGTAATTACACCCGACTTCAAGAACATAGCGACTAAACAGCAAGAGTCTCTTGGTATTTTCGCAATTCTTAAAATTCTAATTCCAGCAGTCATTTTGATGTTTTTGTTTGGTCTCTTTCTTGGTTGGATAAACTTTACTCCAGACCTTAAAGCAATCGCTTTGGTTCAAGAAAATCGAGACAAACTTGAAGTTGAAAATAAAGCCCTTAGTGAAGCTATTCGAACCATCTATTTTCCAAAGATTGATCATCAAAAAGAAGTAGACAAAATTTCTTCAGAATCTCAGACCTTCATAATCAAACTTCAAAATGAATTAAAGAACGATAAATCGAACTATGATGGATCCATCTTAGGTTTTCATGAAAAACTTAAAAAAGCTGTGGATGAAGCGAAAGACTTCTCGAAAAAATTCGAGATGATCGAAGAGGCTATTATGCCTTTTAAAACATTGGTTGATTCATTGCCCGATGAGCCAAAACTTTTGGAGTTGCTAACTAAGTTGCAGAAAATTCCTGAAGGCGATAGAAGTCAGGCTGTTTCTAATTGTCTAAAAGCATTAGGCGAATTAAAAGGGGATGTAGCACAAAACATCAAGTTTGATTACAGGATTAACAAGAATCGTTTTAATGAATCGATTGCTGAACTGGTTATTTCTTGGTCTTTTTGTATAGAACGCCTTCATGCACTTTCCACAACTCACAAAAATACTGAAGCTTGCATCAATGTTATGGATGACATTAAGATAGGCAACGATCTGATTGGGAAATTCATGCTTGAACAATTTTCAGATTTAAAAAGAACTGAAGCAATTAAATCTAAAATAAATCGCTCTTTAATAAATGATGCGGTTAAAAAGAAAGCTTTGCTTGCTTTCGAAACAGCGCAAATAAATGCGACATCCGTTCTCGAATTTTTGAAAATAGATGCTGAGTCAAAGCCTAAGAATAAGCCTAAACAAAGTGGGCAGGGGTTACAGAAAAAAGCACAGGAGTTGATTCAAGATATCGCAATTAAAACACGGGATGAGAATCCTGTGCGCTTAGAAATTCATGCTCTACAACTTGAATTACTTTCTGAGTTGGTCAAAGACTTGGTTTTAATAAAGGCTTGCGATAAGGATTTGCAGAACGATCTTACTAAGTATAAGTTCTTTGGTCCTTTTGGGGAGGCTCTAGAGAATAAGGAACGCCGTAAAGATTTTACCAAAACCATTTATGATAAAGCTGTAGGAATGAGTTCACGAAAGCCTGAAGACTTGAAGAAGCATCTGGAAGCAATTGCGTTTAATTATCAAATTGTTGAGATTTCAGGGTTGTTACTGAGTAAATAACCGAGGTTTGTGCGTTTATGAGAATTGAAAAAGCTGTAATGACTCTGAAGAATTACACCGAATCCAAAGAGCGATCGCCTAGTTCTGCAGTAAGGGAAGCTGCGGAGGATTATGTGCGTGCATGTGAATTGATCAACACCGATTTAGCTCGTTTAGAAGAATTGCTTAATAAGAATCTTCGATCTGAAGCAATGCAATATGCCAACATCGAGCCTAGGATTGAAGATCAGGTTGCGCAATTGAATTTTCCGGGTCGGATTGATTTTGAAATGATGGCTGCTTTTCAGGATCTGCCCGTGGGATCACCTTTAAAAATGGAGGTGATCGAAAATTTGCAATCAGCTTATGCAGAATATCAATCATTGGAGCATCAATACCGTAATTTACGGAAGTTGGTTTTGGAAAGGGCGCCCGTAGGCGAAAGGGTGAAGGCTTTGCGTGAAATCGCAATGCTGGATCGGATAAATGCAACACTTATCGAAGATCTTGCGGTGTTAGAAAAGCAATTGCAGGTGGAGTTATTGAATACGATCAGAAAATCTGCACAAACGGGTGATATTCAGGAGATGTTCGAGGCGAAAGAGGAATTTAAGCAGAACTGGATTAACCCGCCTGCACCCGGAGTTCTTAACGAAGTTGAAACCATAACAAGCAAAAAGCAAGAAGAGTATAGTTCTAAAGAGTTAACGGATCTAGCAAATCGTGGTATGTCTTATATGCGGGCCAAGGATTATCAAAACGCAAAGAAGTGTTATGAAAGTTGGGCTGCTGTTGCAGGTCGAGTGGGTGTAAAACAAGGAGATAGTTACTGGGCAAGAATTGAGCCATTGTACTTGTGGCTGCAAAAATACGAGAACGACTCTAAGGTAAAGGAATTTGCAGACATGCAATTGTTTGCCTTAAGGAAGGCGTTACTCGAAGTTGTTCTTGATGGCAAGTGTGCACAACGGATAGCGGAATTAGAGCGGATGTATGCAGAGGCGGAAAGTGCGGGTGCTAAGATACCAAAAGATCTGCAGGGGTTGTTTGATTCAACGATCAACAGGATGGATGAGTATCGAAAAAAGCAAGAGTTGTTTGTTCTAGCTGGGTTATTTGCGGGCGGGATCATTCTGCTTTTGGCGTTTTTGATTTGGATGGTTGCCAGGTCGAGGTGATTATAAAAAAGGGAAATCATGGCTTATTATTTGCGGATTCAGGGTAAAACCTTCGGCCCACTCAATCACCCGGAAATGCTTCAGCTTAAGCAAAAAGGGAAGTTGAAACCATTTCACGATGTTTCCACGATCAAGTGGATTGGTTTTCAGCATCGACCTACTCAGAACTCTTTCCTCAAGCTATGGCTCAATCTAATGATGTGCCTCTGGGCGCTTTTCAGGCAGATGTAAGCCCTGTTTTTCCTGATAAAAACTACAGCCAGGCACCCCCGATAGATAATGGTAATGGTGCAGGGGCTTTTTCGCAGATTGGTGATTTGGCAATTGCAACCATGATGACTGCAATTGCGGGCATTATGCATTTTGTAAACATTCAACTTCAATTTAGTACGGTTACTTTTTCTCTACCTTTCCAAAACAACATTGATAACGATCATGTTATTCTGGTAGTGATCACGATTTTTTCCCTCTTGGTGATGTTTGGTCTGCTTATTGTCGGCGGTGTTTTTTTCATGAAGGCATCTCAGGCACTTCGCTCTTCAGGATTCGCAATCAGTTTTTTAATATTGATGGTGCTTGCGCTTGTGTTCTTTTTGGCATCTGCGGTTACTTTTAGCGCAGGAAAAACTTTTGATACCTTGCGGGTTGGATTTATTCTTTCTATCCTTGGATCGATAAGTTACTACAGTGCGTTTGCAGTCCTTACTTTTCTTTACAATCGGGCTTTTGAAATTATCAACCGACCAGGTATGGCTTATTCCTCCCATCTGCTCGGTTTTGCCCTGATGGGGGTTATTTTTCTGTTTTCTTTGAGTTCTTTTGTGAATGCTTTTATGATGAATCCCCTCAATGATATGGCCAAGGTGTATTGGGTTTCTTCGCTAATAACCCTCGAGATGCTGGGATTATTGCAGGTTTTTCTGGTTTGGTTCCTTTATCACACCTTTTCATTACGCTTTTATCTTAACAGGATTATTACTGGTAAAGCCTAGCCTTCCATTGACCTTTACCCCTCCTTTCTGGCATGATTCATCCTTCCAATCAACGAGGATAAGCCATGGATGGCATCAGTAAGCCGAATAACATTTACGATTGGACTAAGCACCTTTGGTGTGAAATTCTTTTCCCCACTTGCGATACCCAATCGCCAGAAAAAGGGATGCTTTCACATCGAATTGTTTTATGTATTCTTGCTCTTCTCCTTTTGTTTAGCAGGCTTGATTTTTCTTTGTTCGAACCTGATGAAACCCGTTATGCAGAAATCCCACGCGAGATGCTCGCCAATAATGAATGGCTCGTACCGCTATTAGGTGGTGAACCCTACCTCGATAAACCACCTCTGCTTTATTGGCTTACNATGTTTTCATATCAAACATTTGGTGTGGGAGTTTGGCAGGCCCGTTTGGTGCCAGCACTTGCGTTATTGCTTGGATTGATTTTGACCTATGAATTTGGAAGAAGAATCGTTGGATCGCGGGAAGCGTTTATTGGGACTTTGTTTTTATTACTGTGCCCCGGATTTATAATCATGGGCAAGTTGCTGGTGCTGGATGGCTTGTTAGCCATGTGTATTCTTGGGTCATTATTTGCGGGTATTCTTGCGATTCGAAAAAATGAATTTCAAATGGGATGGTGGATTGCATCAGGGGTATTTGCTGCCTTGGGGATGATCACGAAAGGGCCGATTGCAATTGTATTGACTGCTCCCTGTTTTTATTTGATCACAAGAATTGATGCAAGATTTGTAAAACCATCCTTGAAGGCATGGGGGATATGGTTTGGGTTATCAATCGCTTTGTTTTTGCCATGGTTTATTTTCGTAGCTATTCGGAGGCCGGAGTTTCTATCGCATTTTGTTTGGGAACACCATGTGATGCGATTTTTGGAACCGTTTGATCATCAACGAGGAGTGTTCTTTTATATTCCGGTGTTGCTAGGTGGAATGTTGCCTTTATTGTTTGTGTTATGGCCTTGGATAAAATCTCTGCAATCGGTGAGTTTAGAGCAAAGAGCCACTCGTTCGAAAGAGATTGGGTTTTTATTGCTCGCAGGTTTCTGGTGCTTGTTTTTCTTCAGCCTATCGGGTTGTAAATTGCCCACTTATATTCTTCCAGCATTTCCGCCCTTGGCTTTGATGTTTGGTGCTTTCTTGGTTCGCAATCATTATCTACAAAAGAAATCGACTCAAGTGATTGCAGGGGGATTGTTCCTTTTACTAGGATTTACCCAAGGGGTTGCGCTGCCTTGGTATGCGGATTATAGATCGCCTCTGATGGCAAAAAGTATTATCAGGGAACTTTGCACAGATGAAAATCAGGCAGTGGTTTGCTATCCGAGAGAATGTAATGCCGTTGCTTTTTATCTGGGGAGAGAAGATTTTAAAAATTATCGTAGCAAGGATTTTGATGAGTTTCGCGATGTGCTGTTATCGCGAAAAAAGACAGTTGTGCTATGCACTCATCGCCATGCGTTACAAGGATTAAAGCAATTGCTGCCCGAAGAATTGGTAGTAAAGCAGGAGTACCGGCTTAATTTAAAAGAGCCTGATTTTCTGCCTAAAGACCTTGCAAAGAAGGCGCCCAAGTTGTTGGGAGAAACTGCGTTGGGGTTGTGCGATATTGCAGTGATCGAGCATCGGGTTGGAAGCACGATTCGAACCACGAGTTTTAAACCTGAAAATGAAGGAAAGCGTTAACCGCCCAGAGTATTGATGTAAGATCCATACATTCTTGCAATGATAAAAATAATAAACCCAGCAGTGCAAAGCCAAACAGCGCCACCCATCAAGTAAAAAATAAGGGAGAGCTGCCTGCCTGCTTCTTCAGAGTGTTGAAGGGCCAGTCGTTTGCAGGTTTCTGGGATGGAACCCGCCTCTTCGGCGACTTCAATTTGCGCAAGATACTCTTCTGGGAAATGCTGCATTGGGATAATGCTTGGACGATGGGTTGACCTTTTTTCACCGAGGCAAGAACAGGCTGGCAGGCTTGAATAAAGGCATCGTTGGAGGTGATTTCCATACTGAGTCTAAGGGCTTTTTTTACAGACATAGGTGAATCGAGAGTCAAGCCAAGCCCGATGGAAAATTTCCCCAATGCGCTTTCTCTAGGTAGGCGCCAACCATGGGCAGGTTGACAAAGATTGCTGATATTTTAGCCTTGAATGCACCGTTGTTGAGTACGATTTTCCAAAGCAAAATCCCACCGATTATAATGCTGCTGATAATCCCCAAAAAGACGATGGAACCTGTTGCGCCTTGTAATCCCCAGCCCAACGGGTCGTAATCTGGCTGGCCCGGTGCCTTGGGAAGAAACCCGAGAACAAGAATCAGAATTGCGATGACAGCAATAGCCATACCGAATTGAAAAATAGGCATGGTGATCTGGCTTTTGAGTTTGCGTTGAAGCATGGCTTGTTCGCCATAGTGCCTGGAAAGTTCGTTAAGGATTTCCGGAAGGCTGCCAGTTTCTTCACCAACTTGAATCATGGAAAGCATAAGGAGGGGAAACAAGTGGGAATGTTGATCAAAGCTTTCTTTAAGGGAATCGCCGTTTGAAAGAGAATCAGCAATTTGCCTGAGGCTTTTGAAAGGGTGGAACCACCTCTTTTTTCTTCCATGCGTAGAATCCGAATGGGGTCGAGCCCTGCGTGAAGGCCCCGGGATAATGTCCTGCAGAAGTTTTCTAAAGCAGTGGCACTTAGTTGGGAAGAAAACAAAATCAGCCTCTTTTCAAAGAATGTACTGCAAATGTCGAAAACGAATATTGATGCGGACTATAATGATGATTGAGTTTATTAATCATTAAGTTATTGTAATTGGTCATGAGCATGGATCCTACAATATTGGAGAATTTTGATGGTAAGGTGAGGCTTTTTCCTCTGCCCAATGTGGTGCTATTTCCGCGTGTTATCCAGCCATTGCATATTTTTGAACCCCGTTACAAGCAGATGGTCGAAGATGCGCTGGAAGATAATCGTTTGATTGCGTTGTGTTTACTGCAACCCACTGCCGGCCTCGGTGGTAGCACATCCCCCATTTATCCTGATATATGTATTGGGCAGATTCTTCAGGAAGAGCGATTACCTGATGGCCGTTTTAATTTGCTATTACAAGGGGTATCTAGGGCTAAAATTATAAGCGAAGTTAATAATGGGAAGCTTTACCGAACTGCAAAAGTTGAAATATTGCACGATGTGCCTAACTCTTCAGTAGAAAATGAAGATCGTATGCGAACCAGGTTGGTAAAGAGGATGACCAAGTGGTTTACGCAGCAACCCAGTGCCAAAGAGCAACTTGACCGGTTGGTGAATAGCGATCTAAGTCTGGGAAATCTTTGTGATGTATTTAGTTTTGCTCTGCCATTAAGTGTGGATATGAAAATTTTACTTTTGCAGTTGGTGAATGTTGAAGATCGAGCCTCGCTGTTGCTTGAAGTGATTGAACAAATGACGCCTGAAGTTACGAAGCGACCTTCAAGTTCTGCGCCATCTAAAAAATATCCACCCGATTTTAGTGCTAACTAACGCGCTCTAGCAGGGTTGCAATTCCCTGCCCACCGCCTATGCACATTGCAGCAAGAGCGTACTTGGCATTCGACCTTTTCATTTCGTGAACCATGGTGGTGATAATCCTTGCACCCGATGCACCCAATGGATGCCCCAGAGCAAGCCCTCCGCCCAGCTTGTTGATTTTTTCAGGATCCAGCTTCAATTCTTTGGCAACTGAAAGCACCTGCGCTGCAAAGGCTTCATTAATTTCAATGATCTCGATCTCATCTAAAGAGAGACCGGTTTTTTGAAGTATTTTTTGAATTGCGGGCACGGGCCCTATCCCCATGTACAAAGGGTCATTGCCTGCGATTGCCATTGCTCGGACTTTTGCGAAGGGAGTTAGCCCAAGCTCTTTTGCTTTTTGATCCGCCATCATCATGATTGCAGCAGCGCCCACGCTGAAAGGTGAAGCATTGCCTGCAGTGATGGTTCCATTATCTAAAAAAGCAGGCTTAAGCTTGGCGAGTGCTTCCAAGGAAGTATCGTGCCGAATGGTTTGATCGATTGCGAAAGGTTGAAATTCCCCGGTGATGGAATGGCCCCAAGTGGGGATGATTTCGTTATTGAATAAGCCCTCTTTGGAAGCGGAGGCAGCGAGCTGATGGCTGCGAAAAGCAAAAGCATCTTGAAGCTCTCGGGTAATTTGGAATTTAGATGCAAGATGTTCGCAAACCATGCCCATATGAAAGGCATCTGCGCAATGGCGTTTCAGCATTTGTGGGCTGAGTTCTGGGATAGTATCCCATCCCGCCTTATGCATATGTTCGACGCCCCCTGCAATTGCAACATCATTTTCACCGGTTAGAATTACCCTGGTCGCTTGATGAAGTGCTTCAAGGCTGGAACCACAATTTCGATTGACGGTGGTGCCACAAACTGTGAGGGGAAGGCCAGCAATCAAAACTGCCTGCCTAGCGACATTGTAACCTTGCTCGTTGATTTGCCTGGCACAGCCCCAAAAAACATCGTTGATGAGATTGGGGTCAATGCCAGAGCGCTCGACAAGGCTTTTCAGAATATCAGCACTGAGATCATCGGGCCTGACGAACCTAAAAACGCCCTGTTCAGGATGGGCCCGAGCCACGGGGGATCGTACTGCATCAACAATCCAAGCTTCAGTCATAAGTAGATCCTATTTCGCTTTTGCGGAACTGGTTTTGTCAGAGATACAGTATAGCGAGTTCCAGGTACGGATGAAGATTTCGCCTTTGGAAATCGCAGGTGAGGCGTAGCACATTTCGCCAAGTTCATTCTTGGAAAGAATCTCGAACTTGGGGCTGGCTTTGACAACCCAGGTATTGCCATCATCATCAGCGATATAAAACTTACCATCGCCATAGACAATGGAGGCGTGGTGCTTTTTGCCTAGTTTTTCCATCCAGAGTCGTTTGCCTGTTTTGGATTCGATGCACCCAAGATAACCAGCGTCTGAAACGACATAGAAATGTCCTTCATGAGCGATGGGGGAGGGAACATAGGAAGCGCCCTTTGGCCCGTTTTCTTTATGGGGGATATGCCAAACAACATGGGATTTGGTGACATTGCCTCGGCCATCAGGGTTGATGCCCATGAGGTGATACTCAGGGAACCCGGTGGAAAGAAAAAGGATCTGGTCAATAAATACAAGGCTGGCGACATATTGTTCGGTGGGGCCATCGATGATCCAGAGAAGTTTACCAGTGTCTGCATCATAACCGGTGACACACTTGCTGCCGCTGAGAACAAGCTGGGTGATACCGGGGAATTTTTCGGTGTTGATAAGGACAGGGGTGCAATAGCTTCTGGTTTTGTTGGGNCGATCAACGCGCCATTTTTCTTTACCGGAGTTTTTTTCGTAAGCCACGATATATCCTTCAGCATCTTGATCGCAATTGAGGATTACAAGATCCTTGTGAAGAACAGGGGAAGAGCAGAAACCATGTCGTGAGAGAAGTTTGCCTGGGCTTTGTTCCCAAACTTTGTTGCCTTCGAGGTCGTAACAAAAAAGGCGAACAGCGGGGAAATCCATGAAGCTGATCCAGAGGTGTTTGCCATCGGATGCGGGGGTAGCGGAGCTGAAGCTATTTTCGCCATGCTTCTTTTCGAGGTCGGAAACTAGAAGAGGTTTATCCCAGAGAACTTTGCCTGAATTGCGATCAATGGAAAGGAGTCTGCGTTCTTGTTTATCTTCAAGGCAGGTTGAAAGGAAAATGCGATCGTTGATGACAATGGGGGAAGAGTGACCTTTGCCTGGGATGGAAGTTTTCCAGCGAATGTTTTCAGTTTTATTCCATTTGAGGGGAAGGTTTTTCTCGGAAGAAATGCCATCGCCTCTGGGGCCACGCCAAGCGGGCCATTCNTCAGCAAAGAGGAAGTTGGATANAGANAANAACGCAGTGAAGAAAAGAATGTTGCGATGCATGTTGGGAAGTCTCCAAGGTAAGGAAGGACAATNAATCAAATTGATGAATATATCCTAACGCTTCTAGCGGGAGTTTTCGCCCTTTTTCTTGAATGAAAAGCCCATCTTTTGAGATTTCCCCTATTTGGGTGATGCGGAGGCCCTGTAAAGGTTGGTCTTTTAGTAATTGTTGGGCCTCAATAGCAGGTAGGGAAAATAAAAGCTCAAAGTCTTCGCCATCCCCCAAAGCGTGTTCTAAGGGCGTTTTGTCATCATTCATCTGGAATGCAGCTTCAGCAATGGGGATTTGATCAGCAAAGAGAGTTGCGCCACATTTACTTTCAGCGCAAAGGCGATGAAGATCGAGTGCAAGCCCATCGCTAAGGTCGATCATGGAACTAAGGTTAGTAAGTTGAGAAAGAAGCTGAGCTTCAGCGATTCTGGGGTTAAAGTCTAAATGTTTACCGAGAATGGAGCCCCCTAGTTGGCCAGTAATTAGAAGGGCATCGCCTGCTTTTGCAGTGCTACGAAGGATGGGCCCTTTTGGCCCGGGGTAACCAAGTAAGGTAATGCTGATTGCTAAAGGTCCGTTCCAAGAGTTGGTATCGCCTCCAACGATGGCAGTATCAAAAAGATCTGCGGCTTGTTTGATGCCATTAAAAAGTTGTTGAGCGAGGTTTTTCCCGCCATTTCTAGGCAGCGCCAAGCTTACTAAAGCAGCATGAGGAATGCCAGCCATGGCTGCAATATCGCTTAAATTAACATTCATGGCTTTGCGCCCGACTCTTTGTGCGCCAGCTTCTGCCAAGATAAAGCAACTGCCATCGAGGAGCATATCGGAGGTAACAAGACAAGGTTTATTTATGGGCCAAGAAAGGACCGCGGTATCATCCCCAGGCCCAACGGTAACCCATGGTTTGGGAGTTGTCTGGTTTCTAAGCCAGGAAACAAAATCAAGTTCAGCTTTATTGCCCATGATTCATAATCCTTTAACAATTAATTCTTATGTTATTGTTACGATAATGCATGCAGATTGCAGCAAAGTGTGTAAAATAATTTTAGATGACTTTGAACTTTTGGTAAGTAATGAACTATGCGAACAGANTACTCATTAAACCTGCCTATGGAATCAGCTTCGATCCTGATTCGGATATTTGATAAAAGCCCGATGAGGACTGAGAGTGAGATTTCCGCTCTTACCTTCAGTAATCCCCATACGATCCTGACGATCGAAGAAGATGGGGTTCTATGTTTCTGGAATACTGCCACCAACGAGGAGCAGATAAAAAAAGAACTTGAGCCGATGATACCCCTTTGGCGGTTTAATCAAGGTTCAAGCCTTGCAGCAGGTGCATCTGATTATATTCATGTGATGGATGTGCAAACGGGTGAGCACAAATGGGGTGCCCGATCTTTAAGCTGGGTTACTGCGCTTGCTTTTTCACCAGAGAGTGACCTTCTTGCAACCGGGCATGAAGATGGCAAAGTAAGGCTTTGGGATCTTAAGAATAAAAAGCCCATTGCTGAAGTGCATCTATCCAAGTTGGGGGTTAGCGCACTGGCATTCAAACCAGATGGGCTTGAGTTAGCAGTTGCAACCGAAGATTGCAGTATCACGCTTTTGGAAACTAAGGGCCTAAAGCAGGTGGGTAAACTTGTGGGGCACAAGGATCGAATACCCTCGATGGTATGGTCGCCCGAGGGAGACAGGCTTTACTCTGCGGGGTGGGACACAACGGTGCGGGTGTGGAATGTTGCTGATCGAAAACCCATTATTCTCTTAAACAATCATGCTATTCAAGTGCAGGCAATTGCGATAAGCCCAGATGGGAAATATCTTGCGTCTGCAGATTCAGATCTTCTGGTGCGGATTTGGTCAACCGAATTATTTCAGGAAGTTGGCGCCACACGCGAGATGGATGAGGAAGTTCGTTTTCTTGCTTTCAGCCACGATAGCAAGACTTTGGCAAGCGGGGGAGTTGTCCACATAAGTGCGTGGGATTTTGAACCCCAAACCAAGCTGTCGCTTTCTGTACATCCAGGAATGCTGCGTGATTCTATTTGCGTTCACCCTGTTCAAAAAGAACTTCTGGTTCTTAACCCGGGCCATGCCCTTAACATTTGGAATATTGACAGCATAAAAGATAAGCCTTTCCCTTACGGTATGAACGACCCGGAAGATTTTCTTTCGTTTGCGCTTTCAAAAGATGGCGAAGTAATGGCGGGATCTTTTATCTTTCAAGGCTCTAAGCAGCAGCTTGGAAACCCTTCTTGCGCTATTGCCCTTTGGGATTTTCACGCAGGGAAACTCAGTAAAATCATCGACAGTTCCTGCTCTCCTGCAACCAGTATGGCTTTTTCACCCTGCGGAAAATTCTTGGCCTATGGCGGGGTTCTATCTACTGAAGTTCGTGTTTGGAACCTTGAAACTAACAACCCGTCCATTCAACTTACTGATGCTGTTGATGGGCACTCCATCTCCGATGTTGTTTTTGTTCCCGATGCGAATCGATTGGTCGTTGCAGGGGTTGATTGGTTGGCGACTAGTGGCAAAGATGGCCAGATCGCTTTGTGGGATTTGGATACCAACAAGGTTGTTAATAGTTGCAGCATGGGTGCATTTCACTTGGCAATAAGTGAGGATGCAAAGTACTTGGCTTGTGCCCTTGTAAGTAAGCAGGTTTTGGTGCTCAATCTTCAAACTTTTGAAAAGGTAGCGATGTTAGGAGAGTTCCTTCACGCAATCAACTCTATTTGCTTTAGCCCCGATGGGAAAATTCTTGCAGCTTCAGCAGAAGATCAGCAGGTAAGATTCTGGTCGGTCGAGAACTTCACCCACCTCGGAACCCTGACCATTGATTTCAGGGTCAAAGCCATCGCTTTCAGCGTGGACTCCAGCCATCTTTTTGCCCTAGGCAATCATAGTTATTGTTGCCAGTACGATGTTCAGCAGTTTCTTGGTTTTACTCCCCCGCAAAATAAGCCCTTATAATCAGTTGTCTAGACACTAAGCTTTTTATGAACACTCCTGCGAATCAGAACTTCCAAAACAATTCAGGGGCTGCTAAAGATGGCGAGCTCGGGGGTAAATTGATTGGCGATTTCAAAGTGCTTTACAAGTTGGGTCATGGCGGAATGGGCCAGGTGTTTCTGGCGGAACAGGTTTCACTCAAACGAAAAGTGGCACTCAAGATATTAAGAACCGATCTTGCTGAAGATAAAGATTCGCTGCAACGATTTAAAAAAGAAGCTGAGGCCATCGCTCAGGTTGTTCACCCTTGCATCGTGCAAGTTTATGCCATTGGTGAAGCTGAGGGTCAGCATTTCATGGCGCTTGAATATGTTGAGGGCAGAAACCTGAAGGAATATCTCAGCCTGCGGGGTACGCTGGATGTTCATTCTGTAGTCAGTATTTTAAGGCAGGTGGCGTCGGCATTACAGCGCTCGAGCGAATTGGGTATTACCCATCGCGATATTAAGCCAGAGAATATTCTTCTCACCCGAAAAGGTGAGGTTAAAGTTGCAGACTTTGGGTTGGCTCGCTTTGCAGCAACCATCCAACCTCTGAACCTTACGCAAACAGGAATGACCCTAGGCACGCCATTGTACATGGCACCCGAGCAGGTTGAAGGAAAACAAATAGACCAGCGCACCGATATATATTCCTTAGGGGTGACCGCCTACCATATGATTGCAGGATACCCGCCCTATCAGGGTGATAACGCTTTTGAGGTTGCGCTCAAGCACTTGCGTGGTGAAGCGGAATTACTTGCAACGATTCGTCCTGATTTTCCCAAAGACATCTGCGGGCTGGTACAAAAAATGATGTTGATCGACCCGGTTAAAAGGCCGCAATCCTTTGTGGAGATTTTGCATTCTCTTGTGCAGGTTTCTAAGAACGAAAAGATAGATTTGGAAATGCTAGCATCATTCCCGAGCATTACTGCGATACAAAATAGCGATACGCAAGTTTTTCAAAATGGAACGACAGGTGTTTATCGTGCCCCTTTTAATCCGTGGGACGGGTTGATTTCAAAGGGGAGATTGCTTTTGATGGGAAGTGTTCTGAGTGCACTATTTTTGGGCATGTTCACAGGCCGTTACCTCAACTATTTCCAAATTTCAAATTCGACAACGATTTCAAACATGCAGGAGATTGATGAAGATATTTTGGACAACAGTTACAGTGAACAATCCTTGAAGCTGACTGTGGATCGCTATTTGAATTCCAATTCCAAATTTAAGAACACGACGGGGGGATCAGGAGTTTGCACTGATCTGGGCTTGCTTTATCTGGGTGGCCACAAGCTTGGAGATGCGGAAAAACTTTATCAAGATTGCAAGCTTAACAGCAAGTACGAAAGCTTGGGCAATCTTGGTTTGGGGATTGTGTATGCTTTGAAAAGTGAGCCCGATAAATCTCAGGAGTTCCTTAACAAGGTTACCCCCAGCTTTGCAATTAACATTTGCAACACTTATCCGGAAATGAAGTTTTGGATCGCAGAGTCCAT
>JGI25928J51866_1000188_pt1 | contig 14200 bp, 12 predicted proteins | sample LauGreFBDMM110DN_2_FD_51866 | JGI IMG/M metagenome (IMG submission 51866)
ATTGCCTTGGCTTTTGTGCGTTTACAAGTGGCCGAACGCATGGACCGTGTATTTAAAGATGCGCCCCTTGAAGTGATATTGGTCAACACCCGCATTCAAGACACGCCACCTGACAAAGCGCAAGCCTTAGCCCAAACGCAATTGGCTGGAGGGGGCGAACTCAAATCGGGACGTGCCGCGTCGCCTCTGCTGAGCGCCAACGAAACATCACAAGGCGAAACCACGCAAATGTTGCAGCGACAAGTTGCCGCCATGCGCAAAGAACAATCTTTGTTGCTCGGCCAAGTAAAAGACATGATTGCGGCTATTCCTCCCCCCCAGCCAGAAAAGGGGCGCGTCGCTAACGAGGCGATCGAACAAAAACGTCGCCAATTACTTAAGCTGTTGGCTGAAATCGAATTGCGTATCGAGCAAGACAATTTACGTCCGCGCAAACACTACATCAGTCCCGCCACGCGTGAAGTCGCCTATGCCCAGTATTACGACGTCATGCGCCGCAAAATTGAAGAACGCGGCACACGCAATTTTCCTGAACGTATGGGCCAGAAAATCTATGGCGAGCTCACCATGATCATCACCATCAACGCAGATGGGCGTGTCCTCAATACCGAAGTGGTGCAAGCATCTGGCAACAGTGAGCTTGATCGACGCGCCCAAGCGATTGCAGTGAGTGCGGGCCCTTTTGGTGAATTCACCAAAGAGATGCGCAAGCAGGCGGATCAGCTCGCCATCATTTCGCGTTTTATTTTTAGCAGCGACAACGCCTTACGCACGCTTGGCGAAAAGACGAATTGAGACTGTAGCGTATGGATTTTCAAAACATATTGCGCTCTGCCCGCCACCCCATCACACGATGGGTACTCTTAGTTATTTGCGCATTTTTTGGTTTGCAATTATTTTTCTTGATAAAAATCGCACTGATGGCACGCATAGCACCCGAATCAACTGCATTCGAACGCTCACAAGCTTGGCAAATATTGCAAACTAAGCAGCGCTTGCCCTGGCGGCAAACTTGGGTGCCGTACAGCAAAATTTCTGACCAACTCAAGCGTGCGGTGATCGTGTCCGAAGACGACATATTTGCCCAACACGATGGCGTTCAATGGGAGGCCATCGAAAAAGCCTGGACGAAAAATGCGAAAGCAGAATTGCAAGCCAGTCGTGCCGCACAAAAAAATCCTTCGGTCAAAGTGGTGGGTGGCTCCACCATTACCCAGCAATTGGCCAAGAATTTATTTTTGGCAGGCGAGCGTACTTTTCTTCGCAAAGGCCAAGAGTTTGTCCTGACACTGATGCTCGAGGCGCTATTACCTAAGCAACGTATTTTGGAGCTCTACCTTAACCACGTGGAATGGGGAGAAGGTATTTTTGGCGCTGAAGCAGCAGCGCAACATTATTTTTCTAAATCCGCTTACCAACTTAGCCCTTGGGAAGCCGGTCGCTTAGCAGTAATGCTGCCGCGTCCTAAGCATTACCAAAAATTCCCTTCATCTGAATACCTCGCCGGTCGAACAGAAATCATCTTGACCCGCATGCCACGTGCGCAACTTCCCTAAGGACAAGCGATGCGTATCTTAGGAATTGACCCCGGCCTGCGCACCACGGGTTTTGGCGTGGTCGATTTAGATGGACAAAAGTTGCGCTACATCGCCAGTGGAACGATTCGCACGGACAAAGTCGAGCAAGGACTTTTGCCGCAGCGTCTCAAAGTTTTGTATGACGGAATCCATGAGGTGATTGCCCGTTACGAACCACAGAGCAGCGCNGTNGAAATTGTGTTCGTCAACGTCAACCCGCAAGCCACTTTGCTGTTAGGTCAAGCACGCGGCGCATGCCTCACTGCGCTGGTGTCATGCAATTTACCTGTAGCCGAATACACCGCATTGCAAATGAAAAAAGCAGTGGCTGGTCACGGNAAAGCGCAAAAAGCGCAGGTGCAAGAAATGGTGAAGCGTTTGCTCAATCTGCCCACCTTGCCAGGACCCGATGCAGCGGATGCTTTAGGGTTAGCGATCACCCACGCACATGTGGGCCATTTAATGCATCAGTTAGCGCAAGAAACGTCTTTGACGAGAACTACCAGCGGTATGTACCGCGCGGGTCGCAGTAAATAATTACCAAGCAGGGGCTAAATGTGCCAATCCTGGTGGTGCTTGCTGCACATCTTGGAAAGTCACTGTCTCATAGCTATCAGGCTGACTTAATAATTCACGCAAGAGTTTGTTATTCATCGCATGGCCCGAACGAAATGCGCAGTAAGACGCCAACAAGGGCTTGCCTAATAAAAACAAATCGCCCATAGCATCAAGAATTTTGTGTTTGACAAACTCGTCGTCATAACGCAAGCCATCGCTATTCAATACCTTGTAGTCGTCCATGACGATGGCGTTGTCTAGACCGCCACCCATGCCCAAACCATTAGCACGCATCGTTTCAACATCTTTCGTGAAGCCAAATGTGCGAGCCCGCGCAATATCGCGGGTGTAGACATCTTTGTCCATATCAAAGACAACACGTTGGCCGGTTTGGTCCACTGCGGGATGGTGAAAGTCAATCTCGAAAGTGAGTTTGTAGCCATGGTGCGGATCTAAGCGCGCCCACTTGGTGGACTCGCCTTCCCCTTCTTGTACTTGCACACTTTTGAGAATACGAATAAAACGCTTAGGCGCGTTTTGTTCCACGATGCCCGCGCTTTGCAAAAGAAAAACAAAAGACGATGCCGACCCATCCAAAATCGGCACTTCTTGTGCGGTGATATCGACATACATATTGTCAATACCCAAGCCTGCACAGGCCGACATCAAATGCTCTACCGTGTAGACCTTGGCACCACCATTCGAAATGGTCGACGCCAAACGGGTATCCGTCACCGCAGTAGCTGTGACGGGGATATCTACCGGAACAGGCAAATCGACTCGCCTAAACACAATCCCCGTTTCAGGTTGTGCAGGTCGCAGGGTGAGTTCCACGCGTTGACCGCTGTGGAGGCCCACACCAACGGCTTTGGTGAGTGATTGGATGGTTCTTTGTTTCAGCACGCAGCTATTTTCTCCGAATCTCAATCAGCTTGTTTGCGCAAGAAAGCTGGGATTTCGTAGTCGTCCATTCCGCCTGAAGACAAAGCATCTACTTTTGCGGCAGCTTGGGTGCGGTTGGTTCGCCAAACACTAGGAACGGCCATGCTGTTGTAGTCGGGTTGTGCTTTTGTTACACCCACACCTAGTCCTGCGGCCAAGTTGCTCAAGCCTGCTGTGGTAGCAGCCATGATGCCTGCGGGCGAAGCATTGGGTGCATTGTGGGTACTAAAGCTGTTGTTGTCTGTACCCGTGCGCAACACTTGCAATTGCGGAGCAACACGTCGACCACCCGCTAAACCTGTCGCAACAACGGTCACGCGGATTTGATCGTCCAATGATTCGTCATACGCTGTACCGTAAATCACATGGGCATCAGGCGAGGCAAATTTACGAATCGTATTCATCGCTTCGCGCGACTCCGACAACTTCAATCCGCCTTTGGCCGCGGTGATCAACACCAAGACGCCTTTAGCGCCTGACATATCCACACCTTCAAGCAATGGGCAAGCCACCGCTTGTTCCGCAGCAATGCGTGCTCGGTCTGGGCCGTTGGCTGCAGCAGTGCCCATCATGGCTTTGCCCGTTTCGCTCATCACAGTGCGCACGTCTGCGAAGTCAACGTTGACCAAGGCTTCGACATTGATGATCTCGGCAATACCACCAACAGAGTTTTTCAACACATCATTGGCAAATGCAAAAGCATCGTCTTGGCTAGCGTCTTCGCCCAACACGTCNAGCAATTTTTCATTCAAAACAACGATCAATGAATCGACATTGGCTTCTAGCTCAGCCAAACCTGACTCCGCATTGTTCATGCGTCGTGTGCCTTCAAACTCGAAAGGTTTGGTGACTACGCCTACCGTCAATATTCCCATTTCACGTGCCACACGTGCNACTACTGGNGCAGCCCCAGTGCCTGTTCCACCGCCCATACCGGCGGTGACAAACAGCATATTGGTACCCTCTAAGGCTTCACGGATTTGGTCTTCTGCAGCCTCTGCCGCTTCGCGGCCTTTTTCTGGAATGCTGCCAGCCCCCAAGCCGTTCGATCCGAGCTGAATCACTTTGTGAGCATTGCTGATACGCAGAGACTGCGCATCGGTGTTGGCACACACAAACTCAACACCTTGAACGCCTGAGCGAATCATGTGCTCCACCGCGTTGCCGCCGCCGCCGCCCACGCCAATCACTTTGATTTGCGTGCCAGAGTTGAAAGTTTCTACTTCAATCATTTCAATACCCATGTTATTTCTCCGATCAATCTAAAAATTTGCAATTGCCTTAAACGAATATGTTCTTTGTTTTTCATGCATCTCCTTATGAAGGGGGTGCAGTTGCCACACAAGGTCGCCATCGTCGACCTCTGTGCATGGGGTCCGGAGGACTACCTCTGGCCAAATAAAGCAAGCGTTGTGGTGTCATGGTTAGAAGTTCCCCACAAACCAATCTTTGACACGGTCTACTGCAGTTTTGACCGTGCTACTTTTTTGCGATACCTTGAAGCCGCGCATGCGTGCCACGCGCGCCTCTTCTAACAAGCCCATAGCGGTAGCAGCACGCGGTTGCGACACCATATCTGCCAAACCACTCTTGTAATTAGGTACACCGCGACGCACAGGTTTCAAGAAAATGTCCTCGCCCAACTCCACCATGCCAGGCATGACCGCGCTACCGCCGGTGAGAACAATGCCAGAGGAGAGAACTTCTTCGTAACCCGAATCACGGATAACTTGTTGTACCAACGAAAAAATTTCTTCCACGCGCGGTTCGATCACACCGGCCAAAGCTTGGCGACTCAACATGCGTGGACTGCGATCACCCAAGCCAGGAACTTCCACTTGAATCTCTGGGTCTGCCAGCATTTGTTTGGCAAAGCCTGATTCAATTTTTATTTCTTCCGCATCTTTGGTAGGTGTACGCAAAGCCATCGCAATATCGCTAGTGATCAAGTCGCCGGCAATCGGAATAACGGCTGTGTGGCGAATCGATCCATTGGTAAATATGGCTACGTCTGTGGTACCTGCACCAATGTCAACCAAGGCCACGCCTAATTCACGCTCATCATCTGTCAAAACAGACAAGCTAGAAGCCAATGGGTTGAGCATTAATTGGTCTACTTCCAAGCCACAGCGACGCACACACTTGATGATGTTTTCAGCGGCACTTTGTGCACCGGTGACGATATGCACTTTGGCTTCTAAACGAATACCNCTCATGCCAATCGGCTCACGNACCTCTTGGCCATCGATCACAAACTCTTGGGGTTGCACCAAAAGCAAACGTTGGTCGGTAGAGATATTGATAGCCTTGGCAGTTTCAACAACACGTGCCACATCTGGCGCAGTCACTTCACGGTCTTTCACCGCGACCATTCCCGTGGAATTCATGCCACGTATATGGCTGCCNGTGATACCGGTGTACACGCGGGTAATCTTGCAGTCGGCCATAAACTCGGCTTCTTTCAAGGCNTGCTGAATGCTTTGCACGGTGGCATCTATGTTGACTACGACTCCGCGTTTCAATCCATTACTCGGAGCCACACCCATACCGGCAAGTTTGAGTTCGCCGCCGGGCAAGACTTCAGCCACGACCACCATCACCTTGGCCGTACCAATGTCTAACCCCACTACCAAATCTTTGTACTCTTTTGCCATAACAGCCTCGTTTCTTACCTAATCTNTTCAGTTGCGCGAAATCGCGGCTTCCATCGTGCTCACGCCATGCAATCGAATCGCATAGCCGTTGTCATGNCGCAAATCAATTGCCTGCAGTGACGAAATTTTTCTCCCCAATTTCTGCGTAACACCAGCCAATGTTTGGTCGACCCGTTGCATACGCGCAGTTACTTCCGCCACATCACCGCGCCCAAGTTCAATCACGGCACCTTGTTTCAAATAAGCGCGCCAACTGCCACGCTCCGTGAGTTCTAAGTTGCCCATGTCTAGGGTTAAGNCATGGAATAAGGGGACCAATGCTTCGTACATCTGCCACACCAATTTCGATTCACTGTCCGGGCCTTTGAGCCGTGGAATTTTTTCGTTTTCTAAATCTGCCAAATTCGCTTCGAACACTTCCCCATACATATTGAGTAAGCGCGATTCGCTCTGTTCGCCCCAATACGCCACAGGTCGGTGCTCCTGCAATGTCACACGTAAGCGGTTGGGGAATTCGCGCTGTACCGTAGCCAAGCGAACCCATGGCACGCCCTCAAATGCATTGCGTACTTGACGCAGATCTGCCGTGAAGAAATTGCCTGTCATGCGGGTAGTCACATTAGCCCGCAAAGTCGTTACGTTGTTGTGGTCCACTTCGCCTTCTACCGTGATGCCAACCAAGTTAAATACCGGCAGATGCACCANGCCCCAAAACACCGTGAACACGATGCCCAAAGTCAGGCACGCAAACATGAAAGAGCCCACNATGTGCATCAATTTCACATCCCACGGCACTTCCACGGCCGTGCTTTTTTCAGCACGAACGCGCGTGTGGGTGGTGTAGCGTGAAGTGCTCATGCTTTTTTGCCACCTTGCAAGTGGTCTAAAGTTGCGCTGTGCAGTAACTGAATGCACAAGTCTTCATAACTGATGCCTGCTGCACGTGCTGACATAGGCACCAAGGAATGGCTGGTCATCCCAGGAGATGTATTCATCTCTAATAAATAAGGTTTGCGGTCTGCTGCGCGCAGCATGATGTCCCCGCGGCCCCAGCCTCTACAACCGAGTGCGCGGTAGGCGGCGACTACCAATGCTTGGATCGCTTGTTCTTCTTTGTCGGGCAATCCACTCGGGCAGTGGTACTTCACATCGTCCGTGAAGTATTTGTTCTGGTAGTCATACGCTCCATCTGGCGCCGCAATGCGCACCACAGGCAAGGCCTGTGCGTGTATGCCATTGCCAATCACTGGGCAAGTCAACTCTTCGCCATCGATGAATTCTTCGCACAACAAGTCAGGGTCATACTGAATTGCCAACTCAGCAGCAGCTTGTATTTCGTCAGCTGTTATGACTTTGGTAATGCCAATCGATGAGCCTTCACGCGGAGGCTTAACAATCAGCGGAAGACCTAATGTTTGGGGAATTGCAGCAATGGCTTGTTGCGATTGCTCGTCAGGCGCAAGGCTCACCGACTTAGGCGTTGATAGACCCAATGCGGTCCAAATCCGTTTGGTCATCACCTTGTCCATGGCAATGGCAGAAGCCATCACACCAGAGCCCGTATAAGGAATGCCCAACAACTCCAATGCGCCTTGGACAGAACCATCTTCACCATAACGGCCATGCAAAGCGATAAACGCATGGGTAAAACTTTGCTGAGTGAGTTGATCCATGGCTTGGTTCGCTGGATCAAATGCATGTGCATTCACCCCTTTGCTTTGCAAGGCTTTGAGGACACCTTCACCAGACATCAAAGAAATTTCACGCTCTGCTGAGCGCCCACCCATTAGCACTGCTACTTTGGCGGTACTGATATCGAATGGCTTGATCGTTGTCATACTATTTATCCCGCGCTTTCCAACTGCTGTTGCGCAATCGCTAAAACTTGAAGTGGCACTTGCCCGATAGACCCTGCACCCATACACATCACCACATCACCGTCTTGTGCGTTTTCATAAATGACTTGGGCTAGTTTGTGGATGTCCTCTGCAAACACCAAAGACTCGAATCCAGCCATGCGTAATGCACGTGTCAGTGCGCGTCCATCGGCAGCGACTATCGGTGCTTCGCCTGCTGCATATATTTCTGTTAATAACAAAATATCGGATTGCGACAACACATGGACAAAATCTTCAAAGCAGTCGCGTGTACGCGTGTATCTGTGTGGCTGAAACGCCAAAATAAGACGCCTGTCTTGGAAGGCACCACGTGCTGCTGCTAAGGTGGCTGCCAGTTCAACGGGATGGTGACCATAGTCTTCGATCAGAGTGAAATGCCCGCCATGTTTAGCAACCACTTCTCCGTGGCGTTGGAAACGTCGGCCGACGCCTTTGAATTCAGACAAGGCTTTTTGTACCGATGCATCGGGGACATTTAATTCCACAGCAATGGCAATCGCAGCCAAAGCATTTAAAACATTGTGTTCGCCTGCTAAGTTCAAATCGATGTCCATGTCGGGCATCTCCACACCGTTGCGGCGTTGTACGGTAAATTGCATGCGCCCGTTGTTGGCTTTGACATTGACCGCACGCACTTGTGCACCTGCATTAAAGCCGTAACTCGTAATGGGTCGCGAGACATCCGACAAGATGCTGCGCACGGCTAGATCGTCGGTACACAAAATAGCCGCGCCGTAAAAAGGCATGCGATGCAAAAACTCGATGAAGGCTTTTTTCAAATTATTGAAATCATGGCCATAGGTGTCCATATGGTCGGCGTCAATATTGGTCACCACAGCCATCACTGGTAACAAATTCAAAAATGATGCATCGGACTCATCCGCTTCCACCACGATGTAGTCCCCTGAGCCNAGTTGCGCNTTNGCNCCNGCACTGTTTAANCGTCCGCCAATCACAAAAGTAGGGTCTAAGCCNGCCTCTGCCAAAACACTCGCCACCAAACTNGTNGTTGTNGTTTTGCCATGGGTTCCTGCAATCGCGATGCCTTGTTTCAAACGCATCANCTCTGCNANCATGACNGNNCGCGGCACAACGGGTATNAACTTGGCGTGCGCGGCAACTACCTCCGGGTTATTTGCTTGCACCGCAGTTGACGTCACCACAGCATCTGCACCTGCAATGTGTTCAACAGCATGACCAACATAGGTGCGAATCCCCAACCCAGCTAATCGCTTCAAAGCTGCGCTGTCAGATATATCTGAGCCTGAAATGGCATAGCCTAAATTCAGTAAGACTTCGGCAATGCCNCTCATTCCAGAGCCACCAATGCCTACAAAGTGGATATGGCGAATGGCGTGCTTCATGCAACAACTCCTTGGCTTGCTAGTTGCTCGCAGATGGCCACTGTTTTTTCAGTGGCATCGGTCTTGCGCATGGCGTAGGCTTTTTCTGCAACCTCTACTAATTTTTCGCGTGTCAGTACCTGCAACTGATCTGCCAAGCCCTGCGCGGTGAGTTCGGCTTGCGGCATGAGCCAACCGCCTCCAGCATCCACTACAAATTTGGCATTGGTGGTTTGGTGGTCATCCACCGCATGGGGGAAAGGCACATAAATAGCCGCCACACCAATCGCCGCTAATTCTGTGACCGTACTTGCACCAGCCCGCGCAATCACCACATCGGCATGGGCAAAGGCTTGGGCTGTATCTTCAATAAAAGGTGTCAATGTGGCTTGCACATCTGCTTGTTCATACGCTGTACGCAANGCATCTATTTGCTTGGCACCACTTTGGTGGATGACTACAGGGCGACGAAATTCCGACATCAAGGCCAAAGCCTGTGGCACAACTGTGTTGAGTGCTTGTGCNCCTAAGCTCCCACCCACTACCAAAAGCTGCAAAGGCCCATGGCGCTTGGTTAAGCGCTCCGCTGGACGCGCTTGTTTGACAAACGCTTCACGCAATGGGTTTCCAATCCACTGTGCTTTTTTCAAAACACCAGGGAAAGTTGTCAATACAGATTGCGCAAACAGGGCTAGCACTTTGTTNGCCATGCCCGCTACAGAATTCTGCTCATGCACCACCAACTTGTGTCCAGTAACTGCAGCCATGAGGCCTGCCGGAAAGCTGATGTAGCCACCCATACCCAATACGACGTGGGGTTTGATGCGGCGCAACACTTGCACGCTTTGCCAAAACGCACGCAGCAAATTAAATGGCAAAGTAAATAAGGTCATCAGGCCCTTACCTCGCACGCCCGAGAACTGCACCTGCTCATAGTCAAATCCATGCGGAGGAACCAATTGGCTTTCCATGCTCGGTGCAGGGCCTCCCAACCAGTGCACATTCCATCCGCGCTCACGCAAACGGTGCGCCACGGCCAGACCCGGAAAAATATGCCCGCCTGTGCCACCAGCCATGATGAGTGCAGTTTTCATAGCCGCCCTCCATGCATCAGCACGCGGTTTTCAAAGTCCACACGCAAGACCACTGCAATAGCTACCAAGTTCAACAAGATGGCCGAACCTCCATAGCTCATCAACGGCAACGTCAACCCTTTCGTCGGCAACGCACCGAGATTCACCCCAATATTGATGAATGACTGAAAGCCCACCCAAATACCCACACCTTGCGCGACTAATCCTGCAAAAACGCGGTCCATGGCAATGGCTTGGCGGCCGATGTACATGATGCGGCGGGTCAACCACATGAATAACCCGATGATTAAAACCACCCCAACAAATCCAAACTCTTCCCCAATAACGGCTAGCAAAAAGTCGGTGTGCGCCTCAGGTAACCAATGTAATTTTTCAACACTACCGCCTAAACCTACGCCAAATATTTCGCCTCTGCCAATAGCAATCAACGAATGGGTGAGTTGGTAGCCTTTGCCAATCGCGTTCGTTGCACTCCATGGATCGAGGTAGGCAAAGATGCGTTCGCGTCGCCATTCAGACGACGCGATGATCAACACAAAAACGCCAGCGATTAAAAAAGACATCACTAAGAACATCCGGGCGTTCACACCACCTAAAAACAAGATACCCATGGCAATGACAGCGATCACCATGAAGGCACCCATGTCTGGCTCTACCAGCAACAAGCCGCCTACAACCGCCACTGCAGCAGCCATAGGCAATACAGCAGCAAAGAACTGCTCTTTGATTTCCATCTTGCGCACCATGTAATTGGCGGCATACAACAACACGCCCCACTTCGCTAATTCAGAGGGTTGGAAATTTATAAAGCCAAAACTGATCCAACGTCGTGCACCGTTGATGGTTTTGCCTACAGAAGGAATGAGCACCACAATCAACAATGCGATGGANACTACAAATACCCATGGACCAATGCGCTCCCACGTATTCAACGGGATTTGGAATGCGATCACCGCTGCNANAAAGGCCACGATCAGCGACACAGAGTGGCGGAATAAAAAGTAGGTAGACGAGTAATGTCCGCCAGTGCGCGGGTTGTCTGGTAATGCGATGGAAGCTGAATAGACCATCACTAAGCCAATCATTAGCAAACTAAATGTGGCCCACACCAATGGTTGGTCAAACCCTTTGACGTGCACGGGTGCAGCCGTTGTGCGGGTGAATTCAGTTCCGTGCACACGCACGGGTAATGCGTCAAAGTCAGCTTGCGGACGCGCCCCCAACAGAGAACGCAGCGCATGGAACCAACGTACTGGTAAACCCAACTGAAGACGTGCCATGCGTTCGCTCATACCAGCACACCTCCATGCACGTCTAGTTCTAAACCTAAATCTAGAGCCAGTTCTTGCACCGCATGGGCAAATACTTCGCCGCGGTGCACATAGTTTTTAAACATATCGAAACTTGCACAGGCTGGGGACAACAACACTGCGTCCCCCGTCTGGGCTAAGCTTTGACACACTTTCACTGCGTCTTCTAAGCTAGGTGCGTCATGCATTGGTACACCTGCACCTTGCAATACTTGACGCAGTTCCACCGCATCTTTTCCAATCAACACGATCGAACGAACATATTTTTGAATGGGCGCTTGCAATGGAAAGAAGTCTTGCCCTTTACCATCACCACCCAATACCAACACGATTTGACGATCGGCCCCCACGCTATTGATAGCTGCGACAGTAGCGCCTACGTTGGTGCCTTTGCTGTCGTCGATGTATTCCACATCTTGCAAAATAGCCACAGACGACACGCGATGTGGCTCTCCTCGGTATTCGCGTAAGGCATACAACATGGCAGCCAATGGTGCGCCTGTTGTACTCGCCAATGCCAACGCCGCCATGGCATTGAGCGCGTTATGGCGGCCGCGAATACGCAATGCATCTACTGGTAATAGACGTTGGATATAGATTTCAATTTCAGTAGTAGCGCGTGACTTTCTGGTTTCATCCACATCTAGTGCACGCACCAACCAGGTCATACCGTTGACAGTCTCTAATCCCCAATCACCATGCTGGGTAGGCGTATCACCGCCAAATCGCATCACTTCACGCGGCGACCGTTTGCTTGCTTTGGTTTTGGCAACAGGCGCTGGCAGCATGGCCATGACTTCCGCGTCTTCACGATTTAACACCATGCAAGCGTGTTTTCCAAAAATATGCGCCTTGGCTTTTGCATAGGCTTGCATATCGCCATGCCAATCAAGATGGTCTTGGGTCAGGTTGAGCACAGTCGCCGCTGTGGGCTCAAAAGTATCCACCTGGTGGAGCTGAAAGCTGGATAACTCCAACACCCACGCTTGTGGCCATTGGGCTTGCTCTTGATCTAAAGCAGCAGACAAGGTGTCGAGCAAGGTGGGGCCAATGTTTCCTGCTACTGCTACCCGCAGACCAGCACGTTCTAACAACTGCCCCGTCAATGCTGTGACTGTTGTTTTGCCATTCGTTCCTGTAATAGCCAATACATGTGGTGCGTATTGCGTATCTATTTTTAATTCTTCCAAGGCTTGCGCAAACAAGCTGAGTTCAGTGCCTACCCACAAACCCGCTGCGTGTGCTGCTTGCCATACAGGTGCTACCGAATCAGGCGTTAGGCCAGGGCTCTTGAAGACAGCACGAATGGGCTGTCCTTCTACCAATGACGCATCAAATGGCGCATGCTTGAACACAACGCTTGGGTGTTGTGTTCTTAATTGCGCAAGATGGGGCGGTTGTTCGCGCGTATCCACCACCACCACGTCTGCACCATGGCGCACGCACCAACGCACCATAGCAAGCCCCGAGTCACCTAGACCCAGAACCAGCACAGAGAGTTGTTGTAATGCGCGCATTCGATGCTTACCTTAGCTTCAACGTGGACATGCCGACTAAGCAAAGCAGCATGGTGATGATCCAAAACCGGACAACGACTTGCGTTTCTGTCCAGCCCGATTTTTCAAAATGGTGGTGTAGTGGTGCCATCTTCAAAATGCGCCGGCCTTCGCCATATTTTTTCTTGGTGTATTTGAAGTAGCCCACCTGCAACATCACAGACAGCGCTTCCACCACAAAAATTCCACCCATGATGGCCAGCACAATTTCTTGCCGCACGATCACAGCAATCGTGCCCAATGCTGCCCCCAAAGCCAAGGCGCCTACATCGCCCATGAACACTTGTGCTGGATGCGTGTTGAACCATAAAAATGCCAAGCCTGCTCCTGCCATAGCGGCGCAGAAAATCATCAATTCACCAGAGCCTGGGATGTAGGGAAATATCAGGTACTTCGAATACACCGAACTACCTGTGACATAGGCAAAAACGCCCAATGCAGAACCCACCATCACTACCGGCATGATGGCCAATCCATCTAGGCCATCCGTTAAATTCACTGCATTGCTAGAACCGACGATGACGAGATACGTCAAGATGACAAAACCAAAAACGCCTAAGGGGTAACTTACCTCTTTCATGAAAGGCAACAGCAAGCCAGCTTTAGGTGGCAAGTTCACGTCAAAACCAGACTGCATCCAGGAATAAAACAATTCGAGCACGCGTAAGTTNCTGCTCTCAGAAATACTAAACACCAAATACAAAGCGGCTAACAATCCAATCAAGGATTGCCACATGTATTTTTCTCGTGAGCGCATACCTTCNGGNTCTTTACGNACNACTTTGCGCCAGTCATCGACCCAACCAATGGCACCAAAGCCAAAGGTNACGAGCATCACAATCCACACAAATCGGTTGGTTAGATCTGCCCATAACAAGGTGGAAGTGCCTATGCCAATCAATATCAACACACCGCCCATCGTGGGCGTACCGCTTTTAACCATGTGCGATTGCATGGCGTAGTCACGGATAGGTTGGCCAATTTTTAAAGCCACCAAATACCTAATCACTGCAGGTCCCGCAAACAACCCGATGAGCAAGGCTGTCAAAGCGGCCATCACTGCCCGGAAAGTGATGTACTGAAACACCCGAAAGAATCCGAATTCGGGCGACAAGGTTTGTAACCATTGCGCCAAAGTGATCAGCATGGCGTGGTCTCCTGCGGGTGTTGTTCAGATTGTTTTGCAATGGCTTCAAGCACGCGTTCCATCTTCATGAATCGTGAGCCCTTCACCAGTACGCTAGCCATCTTGGGTAATTCATGGCGTA
>JGI25928J51866_1000197_pt1 | contig 13925 bp, 11 predicted proteins | sample LauGreFBDMM110DN_2_FD_51866 | JGI IMG/M metagenome (IMG submission 51866)
TCTCTACAGCGCAGAATTACCACCCCAATGTCCGGTCGAACTCCAGTTCCGGGATTGGCTCAGCATCGACACCGGCGTCGTGCAACAACCGATCATGCCCGAATTTGTGGCGTGCGCTGCTGCCGCTAGCTCAGGCGAAATTCGCGGGCTTGCAGCGCGCAGCCGGCTACCACACCGGCAGCCAGCCCGCTGCGCCAAACCAGCGCCCGAGCGCAACTGCCAGCCGGCCGCGGAATAGGGGCATCAACGCGGCCATATCCATCACTTTTCTGTNCTCGCTTCGGCCAGAACCGAGAAAAACTTTACTTGTGTTTGGCTTGCTACAGCCAAACGCAANGAAAAACAGATTTTTTAGCATGTTGCTTATGTATCTGACGACAAACATTTATNAACGTAGCAGATGGCGCAGCTATATCAATTCCGCTGATATTTCCACATCCGTCCTTGAACGCCTAACTCAACTTCACCCACATAGAGATTCCCGGCCCGGTCGGTGCAGATGCCGTGGGGGCCGCCGAGCCAGAAACCGGGTGTTTCGCTCGGTGCTAAGTCAGCCCATTGAGCTAGCAGCCGACCAGGGTATCCTTCGTCATCCAAGGCGAAGATGCTAAGGCGACGGCCTAGTTCCGCCACGTAGACCACTGGTTCGTGAGGATCAAAGTGAATCGTGTTGGGGCGTAGAAGATCGTTCCAGGCGCGTAAGTATTCGCCGTTGCTGTCGAAGATCTGCACGCGGTTGTTCTCGCGGTCGCAAATCCAGACGCGGTCCTGGGCATCGACGCGCACACTGTGCGAGATCGAAAACTGGCCTAGCCCGTCACCGCGTTCGCCCCACGTAAGCAACAGCTCGCCAGCAGCGCTATATTTATGTACCCGGGCGTTGCCATAGCCATCCGATACATAAAGCTCGCCGGTGGAAGCCACCGCGGCGTCGGTCGGGCCGCTGAAGGGTGCGCCGTCGACTATAGCCGCTTGTCCAGGGGTGCCCAAGGTCATCACCAATGCTCCCATTCGATCAAACTTTAAGAGACAGTGATTGACCGCATCGATGAAGTAGACGTTGTCTACGCTATCGATGAAGAGACCGTGTGCTTGATTAGTAAAGAGTACATCGTCGCCCCAGGTTTCGAGCAAATTGCCCTCCGTATCAAATACGGCCAGCGGGTGTTGACTGCGTGAAGCCACAAAGACCCGATCCTGCGCATCAACGGCCAAGCCGACGATCTCGCCCAAGGTCCAACCGGCTGCCACCATGCCCCAGCCTTTCACGAGTGAGTAGGTATACTTGCCGCTACCAAAGTTCATAGTTTTCTCTCCATCTTGTGTTTCCCAAGGACTTTCACAAAACTAAACTTTTAGCTGATGACGAGCATGTAGGGGTAGGAAATTCAAGGCTGTTTTCCTCATCTAAGAGTAATAAGCCCATACCCTTCTTGTCAACCCAAGATCTTAACACGACCGCGCCCGCTTTCCGACAAGAGATCGTCACGCTCCCTCAGCTATATCAAAGATTTCGCAGAAAATACCCAACCCTTCATCTCGACCACACCACCAGCACACGCAGCCCAAAGCACGAGCTTCTCTGTGCCAGAAACTAGCGGGCACTCTTACACTCCGCGCCGCAAGTACTGTTATCCCTGCGGTGCCGTGTCACCAACCAAAAGTCTGGTGGCACTCGAGTAGTCGAGTTTCCAGAAGCTCCCGGAGATTGCAGGCGCCTGCAAATACTCTGTCGCCCGTGCGCCGGCATCTGTAGCGGCAAGGCGGATCGAGGGCACTAGCCAATCCGGCGCAGTGGCTTACTGCGCTCTGCGGCGGCGGATCTCTGCCGAGATGGCGGGCACCACTTGATGCAGATCACCAATGACTGCGTAGGCAGCCTTGGAAACAATGTACGCCTCTTTATCAATGTTGATGGCCAGGATATTTTTGGAAGCCATGGCCCCCACCCAATGCTGGATCGCGCCGGATATGCCGCATGCAAAGTAAATATCAGGCGCAATGCGCGTACCGGTCTGGCCCACTTGATCGGTGTGATTGCGCCAGCCATTGTTGGTGACCGCACGCGAGCAACCGACGATGCCATTCAGCAGCTTGGCAAGCTCTTCGAGCGAAGCAAAGCCTTCCGCTGAGCCAACACCGCGGCCGCCGCCCACCACCACCGGCGAAGTTGCCAGCGTAACACCGGCTACGCGATCCACGCGCTCGCGCACAAACGAGTGCCTTACCGCTGCATCCAGCTCTACTTCAATGATCGTCACGCTTGCGGATGCCGGCGCCTCAACCGGCACCACCATATGGTTTGCAAGGGTAACGAGCTTGACTGGCGCATCAAGCTCGGATTCCTCCAGCAGCGACCCGCCCCAGCGCGCGCGCACCAGGCGCAGCGCCTGGGACCCGTCAAATTTTGCGTCAAACTCTGTGCAGTTCATTGCTGCAGGCAAATCGAGGCGCGCGGCTGCCTGTGCAATCACTTCGTGCCCGCGCTCCGTGCCGGATCCCATCACTACTTGCGGAGCGCATTTGCGCACCAGCTGGGCCACCACTTCGCCCCAGGCCTCCGGCCCAAAATCCACAAGTGCTGCGTGATGCGCTTGATGCACAACGNTTGCGCCGTGTGCCGCAAGGATGTCCCGCAAGCCATCCGCATTCGCGCCGATNGTGAGCGCTTCCATTGTGGTGTGCAGCTGNGCGGCCAGCTTGCGGGCCGCCGTAAGCAAGCCAAGCGATGCGGACTCGATGCGACCGCGATCNTGGCCGACCACCGCCAGCACACTCATTTNAACACCCCAATTTCTTCCAGCAAATCCACCACTGCTGCTGCTGCATCCGGGCCCGTGCCAAGAATTTTTGTGTTGCGCACAACCTCCGGCGGACGGCGCAAATGGATGAGCTTTAGGCCGCCCGCAGCGCAGGCTACCGCGCTGTGCTGCACTTCAACCTTCTTCGATGCAAGGCGGCCCTTCATGGTTGGGTAGCGCGGCAGGTTTATGCCTTCCTTCACGCCAACGGCTGCGGGCATGGGCAGCATGTAGATCTCCACGCCAGCCTCGCTCTCGCGCCTTACCTTGGCCATGCCGTCTGCAATGTCCAAGCCCTTGGCGCCGTTGACCATGGGCCGGCCAAGTTTCAGCGCCACCCGGATGCCCACCTGATAACCGCCTGAGTCCGCCGACTCGTTGCCAAACAGGAGCAGGTCAAATTTGCCACCCGCTGCTTCAAGGCTCTCCACCACCGCAGTAATTGCCTGCGCTGTGCGCTGCGCATCCCAGTCGGCGCCATCAATCGGCACGAGCACGGCTTTGGCCACTCCGGTGCTTACGGCAGTGCGCAGTTGTTCCTGCGCCTCGGCCGGCCCGAGAGTAAGCACGGTAACTTCGCCGCCGTGCTTTTCCACCAGTTGCACCGCCTGCTCCACCGCGCACTCCTCATGCGGGCTTACGGTGAAGCCCAGAAAAGCTGTGTCCACCGCCTGCCCGTCTTCTGTGATGTTGATGCGCGCCCCCGGCGCCGGCACGCGCTTCACACAGACAAGAATGTTCATGCCGGCCGGCCGCAGCCTAGCTCTTCATGCGGGCATCGGTGGGGTCAAACAGCGGCTGGCTGCCCACACGCGCCACCCGCACGGGGAACAACTCATTCATGTACATGACGCGCAATTCATTGCCTTCAACGGCATGTTCGGGCGTCAGATACGCCAGCAGCAAATACTTGCCCAGCGACGGCGCAGCACCGGCTGTGGTCACGCGNGACACGCGNCCCTTGGCATCCACAATGCGCGCGCCGCTCTTGGTCAGNATTGGCTCATTGCCGCCAGTGGGAAAGCGCTTGATGCCCGTCTTGCCGGTCTGGTCCAGCATCTCAAGCGTGCACAGCACGGCGCATGGCTTGCCAGCCCGCGCCTTCAGGTACTCCGCCTTGCCAATGAAGTCGGCTGCCTTCACCTTCGCGCGTGCCAAGCCGGCCTCAACCGGGTTGTACTCGCTCTCCAGCTCGGCACCCATCAGCCGGTAGCCTTTCTCGATGCGGCCCGTCACAGCGTACACGCCCATGCCAACCGGGATCACGCCAAACTCGGCGCCGGCCGCAGCGATTGTGTCCCACAAACGCAAGCCGTGCTCCATTTTGGTGTACACCTCCCAGCCGTTCTCGCCGACATAGGAAATGCGGAACATGGTGCAGGGTACGCCGCCAATCAGCACATTGCGCACGGCGCCGTACGGGAAACTGGCCTGCGCCACATCGTAGGGCTTGTGATCACCAGTGACAATCTTGGCCATTGTCTTTTGCGCATTCGGGCCCCAAACGCCAATTGTGCACAGCGCCGCCGTCATGTCCGTGAACACAACCGAGCCATCCGTTGGCATATGGCGCCGGAACCAGTAGTTGTCGCGCCCGCCATCGAACGCGCCGGTGATGACGCGGTAGTGCTCGGTGGCGAGGCGCATGATTGTCAGGTCGCCGCGGAAGCCGCCCGCCGGGCTGAGCAGCGGCGTATAAACCGAATGCCCCACCGCAACATCCACGTTGTTCACGCACATGTACTGCAGAAATTTCATTGCGCCCGGCCCGGTAAAGTCGAATTCGTTGAAGGCCGTCAGGTCCACCATGCCCACTGAGTCGCGCATGGCAAGGTGCTCGGCATTTGTAATCGGCGACCACCAGCGGCCATCCCACTCATGCGCGCGCGGCTCGCAGGCAGCTTTGTATTTGTCCATCAACTTTGCGTTGGATGCAAACCACTGCGGGCGCTCCCAGCCGCGCGCATCAAAGAAGGTTGCGCCGGCGGCTTCCTCGCGCGGATAGAACGGACTGCGGCGCATTTCGCGCTGCGAACCCCATTGCTCGCGCGGGTGCACAATGCCATAAGTTTTGTTAAAGTGCTCGTTGCAGCGCGCGTAGATGTGATGTTCCGTGCGCTCGTGCGGGTAAAAGCGGCTGATGTCCGAAGAATGCGGATCGCACAGATGCGGGTAGCCGTACGTCATCCACTCCGCCACCAGCTGCGCAATGCCCGGGCCCTCTTTGATCCACACGGCAGCAGCCGACCACAGGTTCTTCACCTCAATCGTCTCGCCCAGCACCGGCATGCCATCCGGCGTCAGCGAAAGCAAACCGTTGATCGCATACTTGATTTCCGCGTCGCCCAGCATGCCCATCAATTCAATCGCCTGTTCCATCTGCGGGTCAAAGTCTTCCTGGGTAAGCGGCAGTTCAGTTGGCGAGAGCGCCGCCGCTTCGATGGACGGAATGTCATTGGGGTGCATGAAGATTGCGCGGTGGGCGTACGAGCCCACTTCCATCGACCCGGCGGTCTGGCGCTCGTAGCAAAAAGTGTCCATGTCGCGCACAATCGGATACGCCACCTCTGCATTTGATTGTTGCAGAATGTCGATTGGGCCGACGTCGGCCATCTGATGCACCGCCGGCGTGAGCGGAATGCTGGCGCCGGCCATCGCGGCAATGCGCGGACTCCACACACCGCAAGCCACCACCACATGCTGCGCCTCAATGCGCCCCTTGTTTGTGACCACAGCCTTGATCGCGCCATTCTCCACTTCAAGGTCGAGCACTTCAGTGTTGGCCAAGATCTTCAGCCCGCCGGACTTGACGGCACTTTCGCGCATCAACGTGCCGGTTTGCAGCGAATCCACCACTGAGACACTGGGCGTGTAGAAGCCGCCCAGCACAATCTTTTCATTAATGAATGGCACAAGCTCCTTCACCTCGGCCGGTGTCAGCAGGCGCGCGTCGATGCCCCAAGACTTGGCCGAAGTCATGCGCCGGTTGAACTCTTCAAGGCGTTCGGGCTTGCGCGCAACTTCGATGCCGCCACAGGTGTTGTTCATGCCCAGCTCAATGTATTGCTTCTGTGAAGCCAGCGTGAGCATTGCCATTTCTTTGTTGTGATCAGTGGGAAAAATAAAATTTGAAGCGTGGCCGGTGGACCCGCCCGGGTTGGGCAGTGAACCCTTGTCAATCAGCACCATATCGGTCCAGCCCAGGCGGGCCAGATGCCCAACCAGGCAGTTGCCAACAATTCCCGCGCCGATAACGACTACTTTGGCCTGCTTGGGGACATCACTCATTTTGAACTCCTTGGTTTAGTGCGGTCTTGATCAGATGATCGGTGATATATCTCTACAATATCACGGAATTGGGTCGCACACAAAGCCGCGATTTGCGGGGTTTGGCACTTGGCCGGCACCCGCAGCGCGCAAACTGACTGCAACCCAAGCCGCATTATAGTGCGGTTTGCACTGGGCCGATGCGGCACCAAGGCCCGCCGCCGGCAGTGGTGATATTGCCTGCAGCCGGCAGCAGCCAACGCGCACAGCCACCCGCCCTCTACCCGGCAGCGCCATTCAGCGCATGGAGTGCGCTTGGCGGGCACCACCTTTNATTCAAATTGCCCGGCAAGCAGCCTTGACTCGGACGCCNAGACTGACTATGATAAGCATGCAAGTTCAATCCTATATACAACACAGACGTTGATCTGGATTAGTACGCGCTAGAGCAGTGTTCAGAGAGCCGCCAACAAGGTGTGATGGCGGTACACCAGCAAGCGCCGAATGGCCCAGTGAGTCGTGCGGGCGAACCCTCCCCGGAGGCAGTAGCTCACACCGGAAGCGCACCGTTATCAAAGCGCAGGGCATCGGTGTTGAGCCTGTGCCTCATTTAGTGAAGCAACCGCAGCACATGCGCAGCGGATAGCTTAAGTAAGGTGGTACCACGGGAGCCCCTCTCGTCCTTTATGACGGGGGGGCTTTTTCTTTTCCGAGCGGGAGGAACCTGTGATATTGCCAACCACCGATAGAGCCGCGCCAACCAGCGCGCCCGTCTGGCCTGCGCCGGCCGAAGCAGCCGAGCTGTTTCAGCGCGGTGAGCTTGTTCCTGTTTACAGCACGCAGCTGGCGGATTTAGAAACACCGGTCTCGGTTTACCTGAAGCTGCGCCAGCTGGGCGGTGCGTCCTTTTTGCTGGAGAGTGTTGAAGGCGAAGAGCAAATCGGCCGCTACTCATTCATTGGCGCAAACCCGGCCGGCGTAATTACATTGCGCGGCAACAGCGCCACGCTCATGCGCGGCGGCAAGGCGGTGGCGCACACGGTGCCGGCGGGCGACCCACTGGCGCTTGTGCGTGCAGAAACCCGGCGCGCAACTGCAGTGCCAGTGGCGGGGCTGCCGCGCTTCACCGGCGGCGCAGTTGGCTTTATGGGCTATGACCTGGTACGCCACTTTGAGCGCCTGCCAGAAACCGCCCGCGCAGAGCTGGACATTCCGGACGCAATCTTCCTGCTGGTCGACACGCTTGTCATCTTCGACCACTTTCGCCACCGCCTGCATGTGCTTTCCAATGCGCGCAACAATGGCGACCCGCAGCGCGCCTATGCAGACGCACTGCACCGCATTGAAATGGTGGCAGGCGTGCTGGCGCGCCCGCTGCCGCCCATGCCGGAAACAGCTGCCATACCGGCGGGTGCAATGCAATCCAATGTGACCCAGCACCAGTTTGAGAAAAATGTGCTGCAAGCCAAGCAGCACATAGCCGCCGGCGACGCATTCCAGATTGTGCTGTCGCAGCGCTTCAGCCGGCAGAGCGGCGCGCCGGCTCTTGCCATCTACCGCGCGCTGCGCGCCGTCAACCCGTCGCCGTATATGTTCCTGTTTGAGTTTGGCCAGATGGCAGACGGCCAGCCGTTAAGTCTGGTGGGCGCTTCGCCGGAAATGATGGTGCGCCTGCAGGATGAGGTGGCCACCGTGCGCCCGATTGCCGGGACGCACCGCCGCGGCGTGACCGCAGCGGAGGACGAGCAGTTTGCCGCGCAGCTCTGCGCCGACCCCAAAGAGCGCGCCGAGCATGTGATGCTGGTTGACTTGGCGCGCAACGACCTGGGCCGCGTGTGTGCGTACGGCACCGTCAACGTCCCGCGCATGATGTACATCGAACGCTACTCGCATGTAATGCACATTGTGAGCCAGGTGCAGGGCCGGGTGCGCGCCGGCATGGACGCGTTCGACCTGCTCAAGGCCACCTTTCCCGCCGGCACGCTGAGCGGCGCGCCAAAAGTGCGCGCCATGCAAATCATTGAGGCGCTTGAAGGCGTGCGGCGCGGGCCGTATGGCGGCGCGGTTGGCTACTTTGGCTATGACGGCTCAATGGACACCTGCATCACCATTCGCGCCGTTACCAAACATGGCAACACGGCGCACATTCAAGCCGGCGCGGGCATTGTTGCGGACAGCGACCCAACGCGCGAGTATGAAGAAACCATCAACAAGGCGCGCGGCATGGACCAGGCCTTGCGCGACGCCGAAGCCGGGCTGCTTTAGGATCCGGCCATGATATTAGTCATCGACAACTACGACAGCTTCACCTACAACATTGTGCAGCAGCTGGGCGCGCTGGGCGCCGACATGCTCGTAAAACGCAACGACGAGATCACCGTTGCAGAAATTGGTGCGCTGGCACCCAGCAGCATTGTGATCTCGCCCGGGCCCGGCACACCCTTGGACAGCGGCATCTCGCTGGATGTGATCCGCCACTTTGGCGCCACCGTGCCCACGCTGGGCGTGTGCCTTGGCCACCAGTGTATTGCGCATTTCTACGGCGGCGCAGTGGTGCGCGCCGCGCAGCTGATGCACGGCAAAACCAGCCTGATAGAGCATGCTGGCGACCAGCTCTTCCACGGTGTGCCGACGCCGTTTGAAGCCACGCGTTACCACAGCTTAATTGCGGCCGGGCCGCTGCCCGCAGTGCTGCGCATCACAGCGCGCACAGCCAGCGGCGAAATCATGGCGCTGCGCCACCGCCAGCATCCTGTTTTCGGCGTGCAGTTCCATCCGGAAAGCATTCTCACAACCCACGGCCCGCAGATCCTCAAAAACTTTCTTGCGCTGCGCTTTGCGCCGCCCGCCCGCAGCGAACAAGTCAAACAGCCCGCCATCACCAACCAACAGGAGCAGCGAACATGACATCCACACCCACCACCATTGTGCGCGCGATTGAACTCATCAGCCGGTTTGGGCACCTGCAGGCGCACGAAGCCGCAGACGTAATGAACCAGATAATGCGCGGCGAAACAACTGACGCCCAGATTGGCGCCTACTTGATGGCGCTGCGCATGAAAGGCGAAACGCGCAGCGAAATTGTGGGCGGCGCACGGGCAATGCGCGAGCACGCCACGCGCATCACCACCAAAGCCAACGGGGATCTGCTGGACACCTGTGGCACGGGCGGCGACAAGTCCGGCACATTCAACATCAGCACCGCCGTTGCCTTTGTGGCGGCGGGCGCCGGCGTGCGCGTGGCAAAGCACGGCAACCGCGCCTCCACCAGCAAGTGCGGCAGTGCGGACGTGCTTGCAGAGCTGGGCCTAAATCTGGATCTGACACCCGCACAGGTTGGCGCCTGCATTGACGAGACCGGCATTGGATTTCTTTTTGCACCCAAGCTGCACCCGGCCATGAAGTTTGCAATCGGCCCGCGCCGCGAGCTGGGCATCCGCACCATCTTCAACATCCTTGGCCCGCTCACCAATCCGGCCGGCGCCACACGCCAGTTGATGGGTGTGTTCGCGCCGGACCTGACGGATTTGATGGCGCATGTGCTGGGCGAGCTCGGCGCAAAATCCGCGTTCGTTGTTTGCGGCTACGGCAGCCTTGACGAACTGACAACCACCGGCCCCAACCACGTCAGCCATTTGCGCAACGGCGAAGTGCGCACCTACGATTTGGATCCGGCCACGCTGGGCTTCCGCGGCGCCAACATCGCCGAGCTGCTGGGCGGCGACCCGCCCGCCAACGCGGCAATTCTGCGCGGTGTCCTGAGCGGCGGGATTCAAGATGGCAAACGCGATATTGTGCTGCTCAATGCGGCGGCAGCGCTGCTGGCCGCAGAGCGGGTTGCCGATCTTGAAAGCGGGATTGCGCTGGCGCGCACGGTCATCGACGACGGCGCAGCGCTTGCCAAGCTAAACAGCCTGATTGCGTTTACGCAGCGGATGGCCACGTGACGCTGGNGCACAGCTCTACAGTACTGGACAACATTCTGGCCAACACGCAGCTGGAACTGGCAGCGCGCCAATGCGCAACGCCNCTGTCCGTGGTGGTGCACAGCGCCGCTGCAGCGCCCGCGCCNCGCAANTTTCTGGCAGCGCTGGCGCTTGAGCGGGTCGCTTTGATTGCGGAGATCAAGCATGCCTCGCCCAGCCGCGGCGTATTGATTGATCCGTTTGACCCTGTGGCGCTGGCACAAACTTATGCTGCAAACGGCGCAGCGGCAATTTCCATCGTTACCGATGAACGCTTCTTCCAGGGGCACCTCGACCATTTGCGCGCCGTACGGAAGATTGTGGACCTCCCCATCCTGCGCAAGGACTTTATGCTTGACGCATACCAAATTTACGAAAGCCGCAGCGCCGGGGCAGATGCGGTGCTGCTGATTGTTGCCGCACTCACCGACGCGCAGCTGCGCACACTGGCGGAGCTGGCAGCCAGCCTCGGGATGGCAGCAGTTGTCGAGGTGCATAACGCCGCGGAGCTGGAGCGGGCCCTGCGCATTGACCCGCGCGCCATCGGAATCAATAATCGCGACCTCAAAACTTTCAAGGTCAGCACCGCCACCACCACTCACTTGGCTGCGCACATCCCGCCGGGCGTGGTGCTTGTGGCTGAGAGCGGCATACTGCACGCTGCAGATGTGCGCGCTATGGGCGCTGCCGGCGCACACGCGGTGCTGGTTGGCGAGGGGTTGCTGCAGGCGCCGGACATTGCGGCGCGGGTGCGCGAGTTCAGCAGCCAGCCGCGGACGGCCNNCCATGCCGCAAGTTAAGATCTGCGGCGTCACCACGCTGCCGGACGCGCTCGCTGCCGCCCGCGCTGGCGCGGCGTTCATTGGGCTGAACTTTTACAAGCCCGGTCCGCGCTACATTGAACCCGCCAGTGCGGCCGCACTGGCAGCGGCGCTGCGCGCGCAGCTGGCTGCGCACTGCCCGCTGCTCGTGGGCGTTTTCGTCAACGAAACCAAAGCCGAGCTGCAGGCGATTTACGACCAGGTGCGCCTCGACTTTTTGCAGCTGAGCGGCGACGAGCCGCCGGAACTGCTGGCCGCACTGCACGGGCGCGCATTCAAGGCCATCCGGCCAAAGAGCGTGACCGAGGCGCTGGCCTTGGCAGCCAGCCACGCACCGGGCGCAACCCGCGATGAACGCGCGCCCGCGCTGCTTCTGGACGCGTATCACGCGGCGCTGTACGGCGGCACCGGCATGCAGGCCAGCCGGGAAGTGGTGCTGGCAGTAAAGGCGCTTGTGCCGCGCGTGATGGTGGCCGGCGGCCTGACACCCGCAAACGTGGCTGACCTTGTGGCGGCTGCCAACCCTTGGGGTGTTGATACAGCCAGCGGTGTGGAAAACGGAAACCCGCGCCGCAAAGACCATGCAAGTATGGAAGAATTTATAAAGCAAGCAAAGGCTGCATCCCAAACAATCCTATGAACAAAACCCTCGAGCAAACATTGCCGGACGAGCGCGGCTATTTCGGCGCGTACGGCGGCCGCTTTGTGCCGGAAACGCTAATCCCGGCGCTTGACGAACTTTTGGCGGCTTACGAATCCGCGCGCACAGACTCCGCTTTTCAGAATCAACTCGCCAACCTCCAGGCCACCTACGTGGGGCGCCCCACACCGCTTACGCACGCGCGCCGCCTCAGCCAGCAGCTGGGTGGCGCACAGATCTACCTGAAGCGCGAAGACCTCGCGCACACTGGNGCGCACAAGATCAATAACGCCATCGGCCAGGCACTGCTGGCACAGCGCATGGGCAANCANCGCATTATTGCGGAAACCGGTGCGGGGCAGCACGGNGTGGCGGCAGCCACCGCCGCCGCTTTGTTGGGGCTGGACTGCCACGTTTACATGGGCACAGTGGACATGGCCCGCCAGCAGCCCAACGTGTATCGCATGCAGCTGCTGGGTGCGGAAGTGCTGCCCGTGGCAGCCGGCAGCAAAACCCTAAAGGACGCCATCAACGCAGCCATCCGTGACTGGGTCACCAACGTGCGGTCCACGCATTACATGCTCGGATCCGCCTTGGGCCCGCATCCTTACCCGCGCATGGTGCGCGATTTCCAAAGCGTCATTGGCGTTGAAGCCCGCCGCCAAATTCTGGAGGCTACGGGCCGCTTGCCTGACCTGTGCATCGCTTGCGTGGGCGGCGGCAGCAACGCCATCGGGCTCTTCCACGCTTTCCAGGCGGATGCAGCGGTGGATTTGATTGGCGTGGAAGCGGGTGGCAGCGGAATAACCAGCGGCGTGCATGCAGCGCGCTTCTCTGACCCCGAGATTGGCCGGCCGGGCGTGCTGCACGGCACACGCACATTTGTAATGCAAAATGGGGACGGACAGATTGCGGACACCCACAGCATCTCTGCCGGATTGGATTACCCGGCCGTGGGGCCCGAGCATGCCCACTTGCGGGAAGTTGAGCGTGCCCACTACACCTGCGCCACCGACGCAGAAGCGCTGGCAGCCTTTCATTTGTTGTGCAAAGTGGAAGGCATCATCCCCGCGCTGGAGAGCGCACACGCTGTTGCAGAGGCAGTGAAGCGCGCCCCGGCATTGCCGGGCACAGCCATCATCATCGTAAATCTTTCCGGGCGTGGCGACAAAGACCTGGATACCGTGCTGCAAGAGACAACCAGATGAACGGCGCGGCTCACGGCCTGCCAGCGATTGCCGCCATGTTTGCGGCAGCGCGCGCCGCCCAGCGCAGCGCCTTCCTGCCTTATTACCCCATTGGCTATCCATCTTACGCGGAGTCACTGGATGCCATTTCTGCGCTGGCAGAACTTGGCGCGGATGGTTTTGAGATTGGCGTGCCCTTCAGCGACCCGCTGGCCGACGGACCGGTCATTCAAGCTGCCACCCAAACCGCACTGTCAAACGGCATCACCGTGCGCCGCTGCCTGGATGCAGTGCGTGAACTGCGGCTACGCGGCGTGATGCAGCCGATGCTGCTAATGAGCTACCTGAACCCGCTGCTGGCGTATGGGCCGGGCGCCTTTGTGACAGACGCAAAAGCAGCCGGCGCAGACGGCGTCATCATTCCGGATCTTCCGGTCGAAGAAGCCGCCGAATGGTCGGCCGTCTGTCGCAGGCACAACCTTGCCCAGATATTGTTTCTTGCCCCCACCAGTGATGCGGCCCGCATCGAAGCAGTGGCGGCACACGCAAGTGGCTTCCTCTATTTAGTCTCTGTAACCGGGGTAACGGGCGCACGCTCGGACCTGCCGCCCGACCTCGCAAGTTTCATTGCCCGCGTGCGTGCGCGCGCGGGCGGCCTGCCCTTGGTGCTTGGCTTCGGCATCAGCAGCGCCGCGCATGTGCGCCAGATCGAACAGCTCACTGACGGGTTTATTGTTGGCAGCGCGCTCGTAAAAGCCGCACAGGGCGGCGTTGCAGGGGTGCGCGCGTTCGCAACTGAATTGCGCGGGACGTAGTGCGCGCAGCCCACACCGTGGGCGGATACTCACGGTCAGTGATTGCATGCTCCAGCTGCCCCACAAGCTCAGCATTGTTGGCGCTGGGTGTAATGTGGAAGAATGCCGTCCAATCCTCCGTAGCCGGCCGCACCACGCGCAACCACAAGTTAGCTGCAGCGCCTTACTGCCCGTTGGCAATGCGTCGATGCGATAGCCAATCAGACCAAGCTCAACAACAAAGAAAAAAGTCGAGACAAGCAAAACGCAATATATGAACCGTACATGGCAGCCATTCAGTCTTAAGTAGGTGATTCTCTCGAAGTACAGCTATACACAAGCAACTTCTGGGAACTACCTTAATATATAAACAAAGACCACATGTATCACACTAACTTTTGCTTACAACACATCCTTTGGCGCGCCTTATGAAACTCCTTAATTCAGGTT
>JGI25928J51866_1000198_pt1 | contig 13882 bp, 12 predicted proteins | sample LauGreFBDMM110DN_2_FD_51866 | JGI IMG/M metagenome (IMG submission 51866)
CGCCGACCAGGGCGGCGGCAGCGCGGGCAACTCGCAGCGCCAACAGCGGCGCGCGCAAAGAGGCCACGCCCAGCGCTTGCGCCGTGGCGCACAGGGCTTGGACAATCTGCGCATCAAGCCCGGTGTTGGGCAAGCGCAAGCGGGCGGCCTCGATGTCCGCGCGGCTCCAGTAGACGCTGGACTCCGGGATGCCTGACTGCAAGTGCAGATGAAAAGCCAGCCGGTCAAGCAGGGCTGCGGGCAGTTGCTCCTCGTCCTCCTGGCCTTCGTCCAGGGCCACCATGCCCAGCCGGGCCGGCTGGCGCAGGGCCAGGCCATCGCGCTCGAGCAGCACCTCGCCGCAGTCCAGCACAGCGGCCAGACGCGCCGCTGTGGCAGCGCTGAGACGCTCGGCCATAGCCAACATGACCACACCACCGTCAGCCTGCGCCAACACGCCGCGCTGCGAGACTGGCCGGCCGGCTTGCAGCGTGGCGGCCAAGTCCAAACCCCCGAGCAAAGCGCTGTCGCTGATATGCAGCGGTATGCGCCGCAGGGGCACGCCCGCCGGCAGCAGCGCTTTGACCAGCGCCAGCCACTGGTCGCGCCCCGGGTCGGCGCTGGCACGCAAGGCCACACCGCCCAGGCCGGCTGGGTCGACTGCAAACAGCGCAGCCACCAGCGCGGCGTCCTGGCTCGGCTCGGCCGGCGCTGCCTGGGCTGCGTTCATGCGCTGCCCATGAGCTCCGTCAGGGCGCGTTGCACGCGCACGGTTGAGCCCGCATCGTCCAGCGGGTTGCGGCGCAAGCGGTGCCGCAAGGATGGCGCTGCTGCCTGTCGCAAATGGGAGTCAGCAACGCAGGAGTCGCCTTGCAGGGCTGCCAGCGCCCGGGCGGTGCGCATCAGGGTCAAATCGCCACGCAGGCCGTCCGTACCCAGGGCCATGCAGAGCTGCGAGGCACGCTCCCGCGCGGGTTGCGGCACCTCCACCTGGCTCAGTCGGGAGCGGCCCAACAAAATACGTTTGCGGGTGCGGTTTTCTTCGCGTTGCCATTGCAAGACAAAGCCGGCGGGGTCCTGCTCGTAGGCATCACGCCGGCGCACCACCTCCACCCTGGCGGCGAGATCCTCCGGGGTTCGGACTTCGACCGACAGACCAAAACGGTCGAGCAACTGTGGCCGCAACTCGCCCTCCTCNGGGTTGCCNCTGCCCACGAGCACAAAGCGGGCCGGGTGGCGCACGCTCAGACCCTCGCGCTCGACCACGTTTTCGCCTGAGGCGGCCACATCGATCAGCAGGTCGACCAGGTGATCTTCGAGCAGGTTCACTTCATCAATGTACAGAAAGCCACGGTTGGCGCGAGCCAGCAGGCCGGGCTCGAAAGCCTTGACGCCCTGCGTCAGGGCGCGCTCCAGATCAAGGGCGCCGACCACCCGATCTTCGGTGGCCCCCAGCGGCAAATCAACAACAGGCACTGGTATGAGGTGGCTGCGCAGCCGCCCGCCCGACCCACTGCGCAAACCCGCGCAGCTCTCGCAGCCGCCACCGGCCTTGGCTGGATCACAGGCATAGCGGCAGCCCACCACAGCCCGCATTTTGGGTAAGAGCCCGGCCAGCGCCCGCACTGCAGTCGACTTGCCGGTGCCGCGATCACCAAAGACCAGCACGCCGCCAATGCTCGAGTCAACGGCGCAAACCAGCATCGCAAGCTTCATCTCGTCTTGACCCACGATGGCTGAAAAAGGGAATGTCATCGATGTTGTCCTGTCGGGGAAAGGGTGGCACACCAGCGCCATCCGGGGCGGCGCCTTTGCCAGGGCGACATTATGCTTTCTTGAACTGCCGCTGGCGGGGGTGCTCCGTGGGCGCTTTGTCCAGGCGTCGGGGCTTGGCGCGNGCGAAGTTCCACCAGGGCAAGACCTGCCGCATCGACAGCACCTGGCCGCTTTGCTGGGGCGCATAACCGGCTACCTGGCCGAGCTCGGCGTGCCAGGCGCCGGAGCGCAACACATCCAACAGGGCCAATGTGCCGGGCTGCGCCAAGGCCGACTTCAGGCACACCAGGTGGTAGCGTTCCTGCGCCAGGGGCACAAAGTCCAGCCCGGCGCTTTGCGCCGCCACGGCAATGCCCAGCGCCGCTTGAGCCTGCCCGGCCGCCACTGCATGGGCCACCGCCGCATGGGAAGGCTCGGTGCGCGCATAGCCGTTGATCTTGGCCGCAGCCAGCCCGGCCTTGGCCAGTAATTCGTCAAGCACCAAGCGCGTGCCGCTGCCCAGGGCCCGGTTGACGAAGCCGGCCTGGGTGCGCGCCAGGTCAGCCAGGCTGTGCAGCCCCAGCGGATTGCCCGGCGCGACCATCAGGCCTTGGGTGCGTGCGGCAAAGCCGATGATCTTGTGCCGCCCGGGCTGCAGCAGCGCCTGGTAGGTGCGCTGAGACAGTGAGTTGGCGCTGGTGTCTTGGAGGGTGTGAAAACCGGCCATCACGCAGCGGCCCTCGTTAAGCGCCCGGATCGCGTCAACGCTGCCAGCAAAGCGAATATCAAGGTGGAGTTGCCCCGGCTGCAGCCGCAGCGCGTGCTCGCGCAGGCTGCTGAGGGCCTCGTCATGGCTGGCATACAGCGTAACAACATGGGCCGAGTCATCAAAGGCCACCGCAAAGCTGCGTTCGAGTTCGGCGCGCAAGCCCTCGATGTGTGGTGCCAAGCGGGACTGTGCTTGGCGCTCTGCCCACATCAGCTTGGCGCCGAATTCGCTCAGCTGGGCGGCCTGCCCCTTCTCCCACACCACCAACTCCTTGCCAAGTTCGTTTTCCCAGCGTTTCAGGTGGCCCCAAACATGGCGGTAAGACAGCCCCAGTGCCCGTGCACCGCCCGAAATTGATCCCTGAGTAGCCACAGCTTGGAGCAGGTCAATCAGCGGATTACGCACCATGGCCGGGCTGCTTTGACGCGACAAAGAGTAGTGGAGCTGCAGCCTATGCACGGTGTTTCATATCGCCAAACAAAGAGTCAAGGGCTACGATAACCCAACTCATGGCCGCATTTACCGACAGCGCCGCAGCAGCGCTGCAACTTATCGCCAGCAATGACCCCGCCCTGTGGGCCATTGTTGGACGCTCACTGGCGGTCAGCGGCAGTGCCTGCCTGATCGCCGTGGTGCTGGGCCTGCCGTTTGGCGCCTGGCTCGGTGTGGCCCGGTTCCCGGGCCGGCCGGCCCTGCTCACGCTGCTAAACACCTTTTTGGCGCTGCCCTCAGTGGTGCTTGGGCTGGTGGTCTATCTTTTGTTGTCGCGCTCTGGGCCCCTGGGTTTTCTGGGTTGGCTGTATTCATTTCAGGCCATGGTGCTGGCGCAGGCCCTGCTGGTGTTGCCGGTGGTCAGTGCCCTGACCCATCAGGTGGTGGCAGATGCCGAGTCTCAGCATGGCGAGCAACTGCGCTCGTTGGGTGCCCGGGCGCTGCTGCGCAGCCTGTTGTTGGCCTGGGACGAGCGCTACGCCCTGCTGACCGTGGTCATTGCGGCATTTGGGCGAGCCATCTCCGAGGTTGGGGCGGTGATGATTGTGGGCGGCAACATGGACGGGTTCACCCGGGTCATGACCACGGCCATTGCCCTGGAGACCTCCAAGGGCGACCTGCCCCTGGCTCTGGGCCTGGGCCTGATTTTGTTGCTGGTGGTGCTGCTGCTCAATTTGTGTATCGGCCTGCTCAAGCGCTGGCGGGAAAGTTCAGAAGGCCTCGCCGGGGCCCGACAACCAGCCTTGAGCTGACACCATGAAAGCCCTGCTCCAACTTGCCCAAGTGTCGGTTTTCTTTGGCCACCGCTTGGCCGGAGTTCGGGCCCTGCACCAGGTCAGCCTGGCGCTGCTGCCGGGGGAGCGGGTGGCCCTGGTGGGTGCCAACGGCTGCGGAAAAAGTACGCTGCTGCGCGTCTTGCACGGCCTGGTACCACCAAGCGAGGGGGCTTTGCTGGGCAGCCCTGCGTTACGCCAGGCCATGCTGTTTCAGCGCGCGCACCTGTTGCGCCTGTCGGTACAGGCCAATGTTGCTCTGGGGCTCTGGTTGGCTGGGCACAGTTTGAAACAGGCACGCAGCCTGGCCTTGCAAGCGCTGCAGCGCCTGGGCCTGGCCGATCTGGCCCGCCGTCCGGCCCGCCAGCTCTCCGGTGGGCAACAGCAACGCGTGGCCCTGGCGCGCGCCTGGGCGCTGTCGCCCCAGTTGCTTTTGCTTGATGAGCCCACCGCCAGCCTGGATCCGCATGCCAAGCGGGAACTCGAGGCCATGATTGCCGGCCTGGCAGCTCAGTCGCCGGAAGTCGCCCTGGTGTTTGCCAGCCACAACCTCGGCCAGGTCAAGCGCCTTGCCACACGGGTGATTTACCTCGAGCGGGGCTGTGTTTTGGCAGACCTGCCCGTGGAAGATTTTTTTTCCGGCCCCCTGCTTGCCGAGAAATACCCCGAAGCTTTNTTGTTCGCTAAGGGAGAGTTGGTATGAGTTTGGGTTCCACCCGGGCCCGACGCGTGTTTACCCGCTGCCTGGCAGTTTTTTTCTGCGTAGCGCCGCTGCTGGTACAGGCTCAGAGCATCGTCATGGCCTCCACCACGTCAACCGAGCAGTCCGGCCTGTTTGCCCACTTGCTGCCTGAATTCAAAAAAATCAGTGGCTTGGATGTGAAGGTGGTGGCAGTGGGCACTGGTCAGGCGCTGGACATGGCGCGCCGCGGTGATGCCGATGTGTTGTTTGTGCATGACCAAGAAGCTGAAGAAAAAATAGTGGCTGAAGGCTTTGCGCTCAAGCGCCATGCCGTGATGTACAACGACTTCGTGTTGATCGGCCCGGCNGCNGACCCGGCGCGGGTGCGTGGCCGTGACATCGTGCTGGCCCTGCAAAAAATTTCCAGTACCAAGAGCGGCTTTGTTTCCCGGGGCGACAAAAGTGGCACCCATGCAGCGGAGCTGCGCTTTTGGAAAATGGCTGGCCTGGCACCCGCGCCGGGCAGCGGCTACCGGGCCTGCGGTTGTGGCATGGGCCCGGCCCTCAACATTGCCGCTGGCAGTGGCGCCTACCTGCTGGCCGACCGCGGCACCTGGCTGAGTTTCAAAAACCGCGGTGATCTGGCTGTGCTGGTGCAGGGCGACAGCCGCCTGTTCAACCAGTACGGTGTGCTGCTGGTTAACCCGGCCAAACACCCCCATGTGAAGGCCGCAGAGGGACAAAAATTGATTGATTGGGTGCTCTCAGCAGCCGGCCAGGCGGCGCTGGCGAGCTTTCAGCTCGGGGGTGAGCAGTTGTTCTTCCCGAACGCGGCGCGGTAGGCGCAGACCGTACACCCAGATCGGCTGACAGGAAGTAAATTTTCTTTACAAATCAGTGTTTGGGCCCGGTAGACAATTTGGCCGTAATAAACAGCCCCTTGTTTTCCAAGAGCGGCCGAGTTGATGCAACTGATTGAATAAAAGCACATGACGCCTTTGGCACCGTGGGTAAAGGTCAATACCCGGGCCCTGCTGATGCAGACCGCCGCAATCCCGCTGCTGGCATTGGCCAGCCTGTACGGCCTGGCGGCGCTTGGCGTGGCAGCGCTAGAACAGGGTTCAATCGAAACCGGTGCAGGCCCGGTGGTGGCGCTGGTGTCCATGTTGGGGGCCGTCTCTTTGTCGGCGATGGCCGGCTGGGCCTACCTGCTGCGCTTGCTGCTACGCCTGGAAATCGCTGAGACAGCCCTCAACAGCGGCAGGGATGGCTACTGGATTCTGGACCACAGTGGCCGCTTTCTCGACATTAACCAAAACTATTGCCGCATGGTGGGCTACACCCGGGCTGAAATCTTGGCCAAGAACATTGCTGACTTCGAGGCGGTGGCGAGTGCCGAGCAGGTTGGAGCCCAGATCAAACGAATTTTGGCCAGCGGCACTGAAAGTTTTGAAACCAGACACCAGCACCGGGATGGCGACTGGATTGACCTGGAGATCACCGCCACCCGTATCGCGGAGCGCTACCTGGTGGTCTTTTTGCGCAATGTCTCGGGCCGCAAGCTGACCGAAGCCCGGGCCCATCACCTGGCTTTTTTTGACGACCTGACCGCCCTGCCAAACCGCCGGCTGATGCAAGACCGCATCGAGCAAGCCCTGCTAAGCAGTTTGCGTACCGGCAAACACGGGGCCCTGGTTTTTCTTGACCTCGACAATTTCAAGCTCATCAACGACAGCCTGGGCCATGCAGCGGGTGATGATTTGCTGGTGCAGTCGGCGCAGGCACTGCGGGCCTGCGTCCGGCTTGGCGACACCGTGGCAAGGCAGGGCGGCGACGAGTTGGTGCTGGTGCTCGAGCGGCTGAGCCAGGACCCTGGCCTTGCCGCGCAGCAGGCCGGGGCCATCGCAGAGAAATGTCGCTTGGCCCTGGCCAAGGCTTTTCTTGTGGCGGGCACCGAGGTTTTTGTGACCGCCAGCTTTGGCGTGGCTTTGTTTTGCGGCGAGCGTGTTGCGGTTGACACCCTGCTGCAGCGGGCCGACTCGGCCATGTACCAAGCTAAGTCACTGGGCCGCAACCGGGTGGTCTTTTTCTCAGCCGATGTTGAGCAGCGCATGGCAGGTCGTGCCCTGTTTGAAGCCGAACTCAGCCGGGCACTGAGTGCAGGCCAATTGCGTTTGCACCTGCTGCCGCTGGTTGATCTGTCCGGCCAATTGCTGGGCGCGGAGATGCTGCTGCGCTGGCAGCATCCCCAGCGGGGTCTGCTCAAGCCGGAGGATTTCATGCGCGTGGCCGAAGAGACCGGTTTGATTGGCCCGATCGGGGCCTGGGTGCTCGAGGCCGCCTGCCAGCACTGGTCCGGTGGGCCGGCGAGCCGGGCCGGGCCAATTTGCGCCTGTCGGTCAACATCAGCCTGGTGCAATTCCTGCAAGAAGGTTTTCTGTCTGAACTCGTCGGCCTGCTGGCGGCCAACCCATTTCAGCCCAGCCGACTGGCGCTGGAATTCAGTGAAAAAATGCTCAATAACGACCCTGGCGCTGTGGCCCACAAAATGGCCCAGGTGGCGGACCTTGGGGTGTGCATCGCCATGGACAACTTTGGTGCCGGCCTGTCACCCCTGACCCATCTCAGGCGTTTGCCCCTGCGACAGGTCAAGATAGACCGCTCTCTGATTCAAAGCCTGTCTGACAGCGACGCTGATTTGGTGCTGGTGAGCACCATCATCAGCCTGGCCACCAAGCTCGGGCTGGAAGTGGTGGCCGAGGGCGTCGAGACCCAGGTCAGTCGGGAGATTCTGCAAAACAACGGCTGCAGCACCTACCAGGGTTTTCTGTTCAGCCAGGCGCTGCCAGCTGAGGAGTTTGAGGCCAATTTGCTCCACCGCTGGGCTTGCGCCTAGCCCTGGCAGTTCGCTAGATACAAGGGTCTTCCCTAGGCCCATGTTGGTCGGAAGGGTCAATAATGCAGCAAGACCAAGATGAGTTTTAAAACGTTTACTCCAGGAGATCAGCCATGCATGTTCAGTTCAAGGTTAACGGCAAGTCTGCGGCCCTCGAGGTTCCGCCCAACACCCTGCTGGTGCAGGTGTTGCGTGAGCAGCTCAAACTCACCGGCACCCATGTGGGCTGCGACACCGCCCAATGCGGCGCCTGTACCGTCATCATGGATGGGCGATCCATCAAATCCTGCAATGTGCTGGCGGCCCAGGCGGATGGTTCTGAGATCACCACCATTGAAGGGCTGGCCGCTGCCGACGGCACCATGCACCCGATGCAGGCGGCCTTCAAGGAATGCCACGGGCTGCAGTGCGGTTTTTGCACCACCGGCATGGTGATGAGCGCAGTCGATCTGTGCAAGCACTACCCCAAGGCCAACGCGGACGACATCCGCGCCTTGCTGGAGGGCAATATCTGCCGCTGCACCGGCTACCAAAACATCGTCAAATCCGTGCAGCAGGGCCAGGCGGCCATGGCTGCCCAATAAAGGAGACACATCATGGGTGCATCCGATTTTTCCAAACTGCCGCACATTGGCGAGGCTGTGCGCCGCAAGGAAGACTACCGCTTCCTCACCGGGGCCGGTCAGTACACCGACGACATCACGTTTGCCGCCCAGACCTATGCGGTGTTTGTGCGCAGCCCGCACGCGCATGCGCTGATCAAGGGCATTGACTTGACCCGTGCCAACGCCATGCCCGGCGTGGTGAAAATTTTCATTGGCAAGGACCTCGAGGGCAAGATGGGCGGCCTGCCCTGCGGCTGGCTGATCAATAACCCCGACGGTTCCCCCATGAAGGAGCCGCCGCACCCGGTGCTGGCCTTGGGCCGTGCCCGCCACGTGGGCGACCAGGTGGCGATGGTGATTGCCGAGACCCTGGAGCAGGCCAAAAACGCCGCCGAGGCCGTGGAGGTGGATTACGAACCGCTCAGCGCGGTGGTCGATGTGCGTGACGCTGCCAAAGCGGAGCCGCTGCACGAGGTCGCGCCGGACAACCATTGCTACAAGTGGGCGCTCGGTGACAAGGCGCAGGTGGATGCTGCCTTTGCCACGGCGGCCCACATCACCAAGCTTGACCTGATCAATAACCGCTTGGTGCCCAACGCCATGGAGCCGCGCGCTGCGATTGGCAGCTACAGCCGGGCCACCGAGGAGTACACCCTGTATGTGGCCAATCAGAACCCGCATGTNGAGCGGCTGCTGATGACCGCCTTTGTGNTGGGCCTGCCCGAGCACAAGGTNCGNGTGATTGCGCCNGACGTGGGTGGCGGCTTTGGCTCCAAGATTTACTTGTACGCCGAGGATGTGGCCCTGACCTGGGCTGCCAAGCAGGTCAACCGCAGCATCAAGTGGACCTGCGAGCGCTCCGAGTCTTTCCTGACCGATGCCCATGGCCGCGACCATGTCAGCCACGCCGAAATGGCGATGGATGCCAATGGCAAGTTCCTGGCGATGCGGGTGCACACCGACGCCAACCTGGGCGCTTACCTGTCCACCTTTTCCACGGCGGTGCCGACCATTCTGTACGCCACGCTGTTGGCCGGGCAGTACACCTGCCCGCAGATTTATGTCGAGGTCGACGCCTGGTTCACCAACACCGTGCCGGTGGATGCCTACCGCGGCGCCGGCCGGCCTGAGGCCACCTACCTGCTCGAGCGACTGGTGACCCGCTGCGGCTGGGAGCTGGGCCTGTCGCAAGACGAAATCCGCAAACGCAATTTCATCAACAGTTGGCCCTACCAGACTCCGGTGGCGCTGCAGTACGACGTGGGCGACTACCGCGGCTGCATGGACAAGGCTGAGGCGCTGGCCGATGTGGCCGGTTTCGCTGCCCGCAAGACTGCCAGTGCCGCCAAAGGCCTGCTGCGCGGCATCGGTTATTCGAGCTACATCGAGGCCTGCGGCATTGCGCCGAGCAATATCGCCGGCGCACTCGGCGCCCGAGCCGGCCTGTTTGAGTGCGGCGAGGTCCGGGTGCATCCAACCGGCAGCGTCACTGTGTTCACCGGCTCGCACAGCCACGGCCAAGGGCATGAAACCACCTTTGCCCAGGTGGTCGCGGCCCGTCTGGGGATTGCCGTGGACGCGGTGGACGTGGTGCACGGCGATACCGGGCGCGTGCCGTTTGGCATGGGTACCTATGGTTCGCGTTCGATCTCGGTGGGTGGCGCAGCCATCATGAAGGCGCTCGACAAAATCGAGACCAAGGCCAAAAAGATTGCCGCTCACCTGATGGAGGCCAGCGACGCTGATGTCGACTTCGCCAACGGCGAGTTCACCATCAAGGGCACCGACAAAAAGGTTACCTTCGGGCAGGTGGCGCTCACCGCCTACGTGCCGCACAACTACCCGCTCGACAAGTTGGAGCCGGGCCTGAACGAAACCGCGTTCTACGACCCAACCAACTTCACCTTCCCGGCCGGCACCTACATCTGCGAGATCGAAATCGACCCCGCCACCGGCACCACCCGGGTTGACAAGTTCACCGCGGTGGATGATTTCGGCACCATCATCAACCCGATGATTGTCGAAGGCCAGGTGCACGGCGGCTTGGTGCAGGGCATCGGTCAGGCGCTGATTGAAAACTGCGTTTATGACCGCGAGACCGGCCAGTTGCTGAGCGGCTCGTTCATGGATTACGCCATGCCGCGCGCCGACGATTTCCCCGACTTCAAGATCGACACCATCTGCACGCCCTGCACCCACAATCCGCTGGGCACCAAGGGCTGCGGCGAGGCCGGCGCCATCGGCTCTCCGCCGGCGGTCATCAACGCGGTGCTGGACGCGCTCAAGAGCGTGGGGGTGACTGATCTGGACATGCCGGCTTCGGCCAGCCGGGTCTGGGAAGCCATCCAGGCGGCCAAATAAACACAACAACCGACCAAGACACAGGAGCACACACCATGTACCCATTCACCCTGGAGCGGCCCAGCACCCTGGCTGCCGCCACCCAACTCGCGGCCAATGGCGCCAAAGTACTGGCTGGCGGGCAAACCCTGCTGGCTGCCATGAAGCTGCGCCTCTCCCAGCCCGGCCAACTGGCCGATCTGGCCGGCGTCAAGGAGCTCAGCGGCATTTGCCGAGATGGCAATGCCCTTGTGATTGGCGCCATGACGCGTCACATGGATGTCGCCAACCATGCCGACGTGAAAGCCCTGATCCCCGGCCTGGCCGATTTGGCTGACCATATTGGCGACCGCCAGGTGCGCGCCATGGGCACCTTGGGCGGCTCGGTGGCCAACAACGACCCGGCCGCCTGCTACCCCAGCGCCCTGCTCGGGCTGGGCGCCACGGTGCACACCACCTCACGCAAAATTGCAGCTGACGACTTCTTCCTGGGCATGTTCAGCACCGCGCTGGCCGAGGGCGAGCTGATCACCGCGGTCAGCTTCCCCATCCCCAAGCGGGCGGTGTACATGAAGTTTGTGCAGCCGGCCTCGCGCTTTGCGCTGGTGGGCGTGTTTGTGGCGCAAACCGATGCCGGTGTGCGGGTGGCGGTGACCGGTGCCGCTCAGGGGGTATTCCGCCACAGTGGCCTGGAAGCCGCCCTGAACAGCAGCTTCACCGTGGCCTCAGCCGCTGGCGTGGCGATTGACGCCTCCGAGCTCAATGCCGATATCCATGCCTCGGCCGCCTACCGGGCCAACCTGATCAGCGTGCAGACCCAGCGCGCCGTGGCTAAACTGCTCGGCTGACCGAGCGCGTCCTGCCAGGCCCCGTGTTGTCCGACGCGGGGCTTTTTTTATGGGTACCTGAGATGTCCAATTTTTCCAGTATTGATGCCCTGGTGACCGCCCTTGAAGCGGCCGGCTACTACGCCGACCGCAGGCTGGCCACGGCTGTTTTTTTGGCGCTCAAGCTGCAGCGCCCGCTCTTGCTCGAAGGTGAGCCCGGGGTCGGCAAGACCGAACTCGCCAAGGCCCTCGCCAAAGTGCTGGGCCGGGAGTTGCTGCGCCTGCAGTGCTACGACGGGCTGGAGCAGCGCGAAGCCCTGTACGAATGGAACTACGCCGCCCAGTTGCTGCACATGCGTGCCGCACAGGGCCGCGAGGCCGACGTGGCCCAGGTCGAGCGCGAGGTCTACCAACCGCGCTACCTGATCAGCCGGCCCCTGCTGCAGGCGCTGCAAACCCCGGCGCCCGGCGCCGTGCTGCTGATCGACGAGGTGGACCGGGCTGACGAGCCCTTTGAGGCCTTTTTGCTGGAGTACCTGGGCGAGTACCAGGTCAGTATTCCCGAACTCGGCACGCTGCGGGCCCAGGTGAGCCCGGTGACCATACTCACCAGCAACCGCACCCGTGAGTTGAACGACGCGGTCAAGCGTCGCTGCCTCTACCACTGGCTTGATTACCCCGAGCGCGACCGCGAGCTGGCCATCGTGCGGGCCCAGGTGCCGCAGGCCTCGCAAGCCCTGTCGGCCCAGGTGGCTCAGGTGGTCATGCGCCTGCGCAGTCAGCCCTTTGCCAGCGCCTTCCAGCGCGCGCCCGGCATTGCCGAAAGCGTGGAGTGGGCCAAGGCCCTGATAGCCCTTGACACCCTGGTGCTGGACCCCGAGCTGATGTCAGACACGGCGGGTATTTTGTTCAAGCAGCGCGAAGATGTGGCGGCGCTCACCAACGACATGGCCCAGGACCTGTTGCGGCCCGAGCCCGAAGCCTGAGCCTGAGCTCGTATGCAACTCGGCGACGCGCGCACCGGCAAACTGGCGGCCAACCTGGCCGCCTTTGGTCGTACCCTGCGTCGTGCCGGGGTGCGGGTTGACAGCTCACGCATCGCGCTGGCGTTTGATGCCGCGCTGGCGGTCGGCCTGGACGACCGGGCGGACTTGGCGGCTGCGATGGAGGCGGTGCTGGTCAGCCGCGAGCAGGACCGTGATGTGTTTCGCGAGCTGTTCGAAGTTTTTTTTCGCAACCCCAACCTGGCCCACAAACTGCTGGCCCAAATGTTGCCCAGCGCCGAGGGCAAGGCCGAGCCCAGCAAGCGGCGCCCCCGGGTGCGCGAGGCCCTGACGCCTCAAAAGGCCTTTGGCCAGCAGGTCCAGCCCAAGCAGGAAGACCAGAAGGTCGACTTTGACGCCGCCATGACGGCCAGCGACCAGCAGCGCCTCAAGCACGCCGACTTCAATGCCCTGTCGGCTGCCGAATACCGGCTGGTGGAGCGCCTGGCGCGTGATGTCCGGCTGCCTTTGCCCGAGTTTGACTCACGCCGCACCCGGCCCGGCGAGCGCGGCAGCCAGTTGCATTGGGCCGGCGTGATGGGCTCGGCAGTGCGCACCGGCGGCGAGCCCATGGCCTTGCCGCGGCGCCAGCGCTGCCGCCAGCCGCTGCCGCTGCTGGTGCTGGTGGATGTGTCGGGCTCGATGGAGCGCTACTCACGGCTGCTGCTGGCCTTTTTGCACGCCGCCACCCGCCGCCACCCGCGCCGTGATGTGTTCGCCTTCGGCACCCAGCTGACCGACCTGGCGCCCGCCTTTCGCCTGGCCGATACCGACGCCATGCTGGCCCAGGCCAGCGTGTTGATTGAAGATTTTGCGGGCGGCACCCAGCTCGGTGAATCGCTGGTCGCGCTGCGCCAGCAGCATGCCCGGCGTTTGGTGGGGCGGCGCACCCTGGTGCTGCTGATCACCGACGGCCTCGACACCGGCGAGCCCGCTCAACTGGCGCAAGAGCTGGGCTGGCTGCGCCGGCGCAGCCGGCGCTTGTTGTGGCTTAACCCGCTGCTGCGCTTTGAGGGCTATGCGCCACTGGCCCAGGGTGCGGCCGTGCTGCACAAAGAGGCGCATGGCATGGTGGCGGTGCACAACCTCAGCCGGCTGGATGACCTGGCGGCCAGCCTGGCTGCCCTGATGAAACGCTGAGCCCCCGCTGCACGAAAATACAGCCAAATCCCGTCAGACAAGGACCGTACCCCCATGGACATGCAAGGCAGCCGCCAACTCGCCATCACCCAGCAACAGGCCTGGGATGCACTCAACAACCCCGAGGTACTCAAAACCTGCATCCCGGGTTGCGATCGAGTGGAGGCCACTGGCGAGAACCAGTATGCGATCGGTATGGCCGTCAAAATCGGGCCGGTGGCGGCCAAATTCACCGGCAAGATCGCGCTCAGCGACATCCAGGCGCCCGTGAGCTACACCATCTCGTTTGAGGGGCAGGGCGGGCCGGCCGGCTTTGGCAAGGGCAGGGCCGAGGTGCTGCTGGCGCCCAATGCCGAGGGCCATCTGCTGAGCTACACCGTGCAGGCCTCGGTGGGCGGCAAGGTGGCGCAACTGGGCCAGCGCCTGATCGACGGCGCCGCCAAATCCATGGCCGAAGATTTTTTCAAGCGTTTTGATGCCGAGATGCAGCGCCAGTACCCCCAGGCCTATGCCGAAAAGGTCGCTGTGGCAGCGCCGGCTGCGGCGGCTGTGGCAGCTCCGAATGCGGTGCCGGTCTGGGT
>JGI25928J51866_1000200_pt1 | contig 13823 bp, 14 predicted proteins | sample LauGreFBDMM110DN_2_FD_51866 | JGI IMG/M metagenome (IMG submission 51866)
TACCGTGAACCCTCTCTCGGCGTAGCTAACGATGGCTGGCTGGGTATTGCACAAGCCAAATGGTCACCAGACAACCTACGTATCAAAAATTGGCCATTGACTCTCTCTGGGCAAGCCACATTTGGTTATGTCGACTACACAGGCTCTGGCACTATGGCCAACCAACCTACAAGCATCTACCAGTTACAACTGGAGAGTCCGCATACTGAATGGGTAAAGGGCTACCAAATAAGCCCTGGGGTTGGTTATCGCTATTTGTATAACGATGCGCGTGGCACCACCAGCACCAACTATGGCGGCTATCGGCGCACCAGCGAATACCTATTTGCCAGCCTTGGCGCAGAGAGGCCATTTGGCGAGAACTGGCGCGTAGCGGTGCAAGGCTACTATTTATTGAGCGGCAGACAAACTTCGAATTTATTTGACGTAGGGGGCAACTATGCATCGCAAGGACCCCTACAAAACACACAACGCCATGGCTTTGGTTGGAAAGCAGGTATTTGTAAAACTTACCAAGCCTTGGACTTATGCTCTAACTTTGAATATTGGCAAATTGGCGCATCAGACAATTACTCATTTGTGTCGAACGGCAGTCGATACACCATTTATGAGCCTAGCAACAACACCAAGTCGTTTCAGTTCACTGTTAACTACAAGTTACACGAGTAATTAACACTACTCCTCCAGTACATCACGCACCGAACTATGGAACCTTGTTAAATCTTCTTAAACCGAAGCCTTAAAAACAGCAAACCGCAGGCTGTAATCACCACAGGCGGCAGCGAACCCCAATTCAACCAAGTCCAACCTTGTGTTGTCACTAAAGCACCAGATGCGAACGAGGTAAGCGCCATGGTGGCAAACACACAAAAATTAATCGCAGCTTGTGCTTTGTCTTTTTCTGGTGGCGCGTAGGCTTGCATGGACAGCGTGGTACTTCCAGTAAACAAGAAGTTCCAACCAACGCCCAACAAGAACGAGGCTAGTAAGAACTGGTGAAGATCCACACCAGACAGTGCAATGCTGATACACGCAATATTGAGCAAGACTCCAACGCCCATGATGGTCAGCACACCAAAGCGCTTGATCAAATGGCCTGTTACAAAACCAGGGGCAAACATGCCGATGACATGCCACTGCAACACCCAAGCCGTGTCTTCAAATGACATGCCACACACTTGCATGGCCAGAGGTGTGGCGGCCATCAATAAATTCATCACGCCGTAGCCTAAAGCAGCCGAGAGAGTCGCTATAAAAAACACGGGTTGGCGCATGATTTCGTTCAGAGGGCGTCCCGTTTGGTCACTGGCTTTCTTAGGCGCAACAGGCGGGAACTCAATGTAAGACATGACCGCCATCGATAGCAATGCAATTCCCGCTAATGCCACATAGGCACCCGCAAAAGGAAGCCCCAACCAATTTTTAGTGTGCATCGCCAAATTAGGGCCGATGATGGCACCCATCAACCCACCAGCCATCACCAACGAGACTGCTTTTTCTCGGTAATCTGGGGCGCATAGTTCAGCGGCAGCAAATCGGTACAACTGGCCATTGGCGCTGTAATACCCTGCCACCACCGTTGCCACTACCAACAAAAGAAAAGAGCTATGCAGAACTGCCCAAGCGCCAATTCCTGCGGATATCAGTGCAACCAGTAGCCCTAATAAAAAAGATACTTTTCGGCCAAAACGCTGTTGTGACCTGGCAACTATTCCTGTGCTCAAAGCACCACCCACCACATAACCCATAACAGGCAAGGTTGCCATCCAAGGAACAGGGGCCAAACTCAAGCCCACCAATCCATTGATCGCTATAAAAGTAACGTTATTGGTTAAAAATAGACCTTGCGCGATGCTTAGTAACAATAAATTTTTATTCATGCTCACAGCTTAACTGATTGACTGTAAGTAATTATTCTGAATACACTGGCCGAGTCTTTTCTTATTTATCAATTTCTGACATGCAAAACAACTTCTACCAAGATACTCTCGGATTACTCAACGTATCAGAGAGCGAAGCACAGCTTCCCAACCGCCGCTTAGCGCTTCAAACCGCTTTAGGCATTGGCTACTGCGCAGCAGCCATGCCCTTGATTGCGCAAACCGCTATCAAAACGCCAACCGATGGCCTTGTGACGGGAGAAGTCACGATAGATGTGCAGGGTTTCAAAATGCCAGCATTTCGTGCGGCACCCAAAGGCAAAACTAATTTACCCGTGGTGTTTGTGATTTCAGAAATTTTTGGTGTGCATGAATACATTGCTGATGTGGCGTGCAGATTTGCCAAAGAAGGCTATTTAGCCATTGCACCTGAGTTATTCATCCGTCAAGGTGACCCGAGTAGTTATGGTGAGGTGGCTAGGCTACAAGCAGAGGTCATCTCTAAGGTGCCTGATGCACAGGTGATGAATGACTTAGACGCNTGTTTGGTATGGGCTGACGCGCATGGCGGTAATTCAAAACGCCTAGCTATGACAGGTTTTTGTTGGGGTGGACGCATTTCATGGCTCTATGCCATGCACCAACCCAAGCTCAAAGCTGCTGTGGCTTGGTATGGGCGTTTAGAAGGGCAAAAAACTACAGCTGCGCCACAGCATCCGCTAGATCTGGTGGCCAACCTGAAAGCACCCGTCTTAGGTTTGTACGGAGCAGCCGATACAGGCATTCCATTGACATCGGTGGATCGCATGAAATCTGCACTCACGCAACTTGCTGCGCAAGGCAATGCCGCAGCCAAAGAGAGTAACTTTGTGGTGTACCCCGATGCACCCCATGCCTTCCATGCCGACTACCGTCCTACCTACCAAGCAGGTCCTGCGCAAGACGGATGGAAGCGCGCATTGGATTGGTTTAAGAAATACGTTTAAGACCATCAAAAAAACCACACTGGAGCACTCTATGCCACTAACCCTAGCCTTTTCCCGAAACATCCTCTCCCTTATCTGCTTACCCGTTCTGGCGTTAGCCCTACCAGCATGGGCTGGAAAAACATTAGACGCAGTCAAACAACGCGACCAAGTGGTGTGTGGCGTCAACACAGGACTCGCTGGTTTTAGCGCAGCAGACAGCCAAGGCAAATGGAGTGGCCTCGATGTCGATATGTGTCGCGCTGTCGCAGCGGCTGTTTTAGGAAGTGCAGACAAAGTGCGCTATGTCCCGCTCTCCGCACAACAACGCTTTACGGCTTTGCAGTCTGGCGAGGTGGATGTGTTGTCTCGTAACACCACGTTCACCCTCACACGGGATGCTTCGTTAGGGCTTCATCAAACTGCAGTGACGTATTACGACGGCCAAGGATTTATGGTGTCGGCTAAAGCAAATATCAAAAGTGCGAAACAACTCAAGGGCGCAACAGTGTGTGTCCAAGCAGGCACCACAACAGAAAAGAATTTGACCGACTTTTCGCGTGCCAACAAACTCGACATCAAACCCGTGGTATTCGAAAAATTCGATGCGGCAAATGCCGCTTATTTCTCGGGCCGCTGCAAGGCCTACACCACGGATGCTTCTGGGTTAGCGTCAATTCGTACCAAAGAAGCAAAGAATCCAAAAGACCATGTCATCTTGCCTGAACTTATATCTAAAGAACCGTTGGGCCCTATGGTTCGACGCGGAGATGATGAGTGGTTNGCGATTGTGAAATGGACTGTATATGGATTGGTCGAGGCCGAAGAGTACGGTATCACTTCAGAAAATGTCAACAGCCTCAAAAACGACAGCACCGACCCCGTTGTTTTACGCTTGCTCGGCAAATCGGAAGACACAGGCAAGTTGCTCGGCTTAGAACGCGAATGGTTGGCGCGCGCTGTGCAGGCAGTAGGCAACTATGGCGAGATTTTTGACAAACACCTTGGCGAAAAAACCCCGCTCGGCCTCAAACGTGGATTGAACGCGCAATGGCACAAGGGTGGCTTGCAATACGCGATTCCTATCCGATAAATAGCGCTTCACGTACAAAACATTTATGTTGAACTGGCGCAGTCAACGCGTCCGCGCCTGGATTTACCAAATCGCTTTAATTGGCATGCTGATTGTCTTAGTGGGTTGGTTGTTGCATAACACCCTCGGCAACATGCGTATGCGTGGCATTCAAAGTGGTTTTGACTTTCTGCTGGATCCCGCAGGATTCGATATCGGTGAAAGCATGTTTACTTTCAACTCTACACAAACCTATGGACAAGCATTCTTAGTCGGACTGATGAATACCTTACGCGTNTCTTTGATCGCGATTGTGATTTGCACGCTATGGGGCACTGTGTTGGGTATTGGCAGACTCTCAGGCAACGCCCTTGCTCGGGGACTGTGTTATGCCTACACCGAATTTTTTCGCAATATTCCGCTATTGCTTCAATTGCTCATGTGGTACGTAGTGTTGGTCGAACTCATGCCAGACACAGAGACGCCCTTGCATTTTCGTGACTGGGTGTTTTTAAGCAAAGAGGGGCTTGCATTGCCATGGCTCATGTCAGACGGATTGACTTTGACACCTGAATTTTTGGCTTTAACTTGGGGCCTTGCTCTCTACACATCCGCTTTTGTGGCCGAGGTGATTCGTTCTGGCATTCAGTCTGTACCCTTTGGTCAAGTTGAAGCGGCGCTGAGTATTGGTTTGTCACCTTGGCAAAGATTGCGCTTAGTGGTGTTGCCCCAAGCTTTACGCTTGATAGTGCCACCCTTAACTAACCAATATTTAAATGCGATCAAAAATTCATCCCTTGCAGTTGCTATTGGCTATCCAGATTTGGTCAGTATTTCAAACACCTCCTTGAACCAAACAGGACGTGCAGTGGAATGCATCGCGATTGTGATGGCGGTTTATCTGACGCTGTCATTGCTTACCGCTAGCGGGATGAATTATTTCAATCGNCGTGCNGCCTTGAAAGAGCGGTAATGCANCACCACGCAAGCAATTTGCTACCCGCTCGACAACCGCCTTCACACAACATCGGAGTTGTGCTGTGGGCCAAGCACAACTTATGGGGAACGCCGGCTAGTGCAATCACCTCGGTACTGCTTGTTCTACTCTTGCTGTGGTCTATTCCATCCCTATTGGAATGGTCTGTATTCCATGCAGTTTTCTTAGCAGACGCAGACCAATGCCAGGCAGCACGTGATATCGGCGCATGCTGGGGCGTAGTGGCAGAAAAATACCGNTCGATATTGTTTGGGCGCTATCCCTTTGATGCTCAGTGGCGGCCTCTGCTAGCAACCCTNGCGCTTACTTTACTGTTGGTGATGAGTTGTCGGCCTACATCATGGAATCGCTATTTAGCAGTTGCGTGGATATGCGTATGGCTGTTGTTTTTCGCTTTGATGGGCGGCGGCAAATGGTTTGGCGTTCCCACAGGGCTTGTCTACATCCCTACAGACCAGTGGGGCGGTTTGCCCTTGACGATGATGTTGGCCACTTTATCTATCACGCTGGCGTTTCCATTGGCTATTTTGGTGGCACTCGGACGTNGAAGCTCAATGCCCGCCATGCGCAGCATATGCATTNTTTATGTGGAACTGGTCCGTGGTGTACCTTTGATCTCAGTGCTGTTCATGGCTAGTTTTATGCTGCCGTTGTTATTGCCTACTGGCACATCACCCGATGTATTGATTCGCGTGCTCGTTGGCATCACATTGTTTTCTGCCGCCTACACCGCAGAAATTGTGCGCGGAGGTTTGCAAGCGATCCCACGTGGACAAATAGAAGCCGCTTACACCTTGGGTTTAAGTTACTGGCAAACACAACGACAGGTCGTATTNCCGCAAGCTTTAGCGCATGTAGTGCCTAGTTTGATGAACAATTTCATCGCGATTTTCAAAGACACTTCTTTGGTGACTATTGTGAGTTTGTATGAGTTGTCTGGCGCGCTTGGATTGGCCATCAGTGGCGACCCCAATTGGCGCCCCTTCAAAATAGAAGCCTACCTCTTCATTACCCTGATTTATTTCTGTATTTGCTTTGCTATGTCGCGCTATAGCCTGTGGGTAGAGCGTCAGGTATCACACCGCTGAAATACTAAGGAGCCTTTGTGACCCTTCCACTCATCAAATTTGAAAACGTCAACAAATGGTTCGGTACATTTCACGCTTTGCGTGATATCAATCTTCAGGTCCACCGTGGCGAGCGCATTGTTATTTGCGGCCCCTCTGGTTCGGGCAAATCGACCTTACTGCGTTGTATCAACCGTCTTGAAGAACACCAAGAAGGCAAACTTACTGTGATGGATATTGAGGTAACAGATGATCTTAAATCCATAGAGCGCATCCGTCGCCAAGTCGGCATGGTGTTTCAACAGTTCAATCTATTTCCTCATTTGAGTGTGTTGGACAACCTCACGCTTGCGCCAATATGGGTCGAGAAAGTCAGTCCTGAGCAAGCAAAAGAACGAGCCATGCAACAGCTTGTGCGCGTGCATATCTCTGAGCAAGCGCACAAGTTTCCTTTGCAACTCTCAGGCGGTCAGCAGCAAAGGGTGGCGATTGCACGTGCCTTGTGCCTCACGCCACAGATTTTGTTATTTGACGAACCCACTTCAGCGCTAGACCCAGAAATGGTGCAAGAAGTATTGGACGTGATGACAAACCTGGCACAGCAAGGTGTCACCATGTTGTGTGTGACGCACGAGATGAATTTTGCACGCGCAATAGCNGACCGCGTGATTTTTATGGATGAAGGNCAAATCATCGAGGANGCACCACCAGAGGCCTTTTTCGAACACGCACAACACCCACGCACGCAAGCTTTTCTTAATCGTCTGGTGGCTTAGGCCCCCTCTCGTGAGCCCACCGAATTGGTCTCAATAAACATAGGGCATACGATAAATCACNAGATTTATTTTTCATACATAATGTTTTTTGTAATGCAAACCCGCTTAATTTAGGAGCCATGCACATGAATTCATGTAACCAATTTTCATTAATCGCTTTTGCGCTGTTGTTTTTTGGCCTCTCCACTGGCCACGCACAACAAAACGCTGCTGCACTTCACCAACGCGCCAACGCTGCGATGTGTTCGAATTGCCACGGAACTGAAGGTAAAACCGTTGACGGCTCTGCAGTACCTTCTATCAATGGCATGCCCAAAGACTACATGGTATTGCAGATGAAGGCATTTAAAGACGGTACCCGTCCTGCGACCGTGATGCACCAACTCACCAAAGGCTTAACCGATGCGCAAATAGAGAGCATTGCTATTTACTACGCCAACAACAAGCGTTAAACAACAACAAATTTGCAGGAGATTCGCATGAAACGTCGTAATTTTGTTCAAGCCTCAATGGCTTTAGGCTCCATGGCTTCTTTAGCCAGTTTGGTGGGTTGCGCCACCACTGGTCGCATTCCTGAAAAAACACGCGTCCTGGTTGTGGGCGGCGGCTATGGTGGTGCCGCGGCTGCTAAATATGTACGCATGCTCTCCAACTACCAAATTGATGTTGTACTAATCGAACCAGAATCAGCCTTTGTTTCGTGCCCAATGTCTAACTTAGTCATTGGTGGAAGCAAGACCATTTCAGACATAACAACGCCCTACGACAACCTAGCGAGTAAGCATGGCGTCAATGTAGTTCGTGACTACGTGAGCAATATCGACGCTAACAAGAAAATAGCGACTCTTGCAAGCGGCTCCAGCATTCGCTATGACAAGATGATTCTTTCACCGGGTATTGAACTGATGTTCAATACGGTAGAGGGTCTCAAGCAGGCGAGCGACTCTGGTCAAGTTTTGCAAGCTTGGAAAGCTGGACAAGAAACTACAAACCTACGCAAACAACTCGTTGATATGCCTGATGGTGGGGTTTTTGCCATCACTATCCCAGAAGCGCCCTATCGTTGCCCCCCTGGTCCATATGAGCGCGCAAGTCAAGTTGCAAATTATCTCAAGCAAAACAAACCTAAATCCAAGGTGTTGATATTGGATGCCAACCAAGACGTGACGTCTAAAGGCCCGTTATTCAAAAAGTTTTGGGCAGACAACTACAAAGGGATCTTGGAATACATTCCTCAGCACAAAGTAACTGCTGTTGATGCCAAATCAAAAACTTTGAAGTTTGAGGTGCAAAACGACGTAAAAGCGAATGTCCTTAACGTTATTCCTGCAATGCGAGCTGGCAGTATTGCCGTGCAAACTGGCCTAGCCAATGCCAACAACCGCTGGTGCGGTGTGAATTATCAAACTTTTGAATCGACGCAAAGTAAAGATATACACATCATTGGCGACTCTATCTTGGCCGCACCTGCCATGCCTAAATCTGGACATATGGCTAACTCACATGCCAAAGTCGTTGCCGCTGCCATCGTGGCCCAGCTCTCAGATTTAGCTATCAATCCTGAGCCTTATCTGATGAATACTTGTTATAGCTTTGTCAATGACAAATATGTTGTGCACGTTGCCTCTGTGCACCAATATGACAGCAAAGACAAAACCTATAAAACGGTTCCAGGTTCTGGCGGCTTGTCTGCAGCACCCAGCGAATTAGAGGCTATCTATGCATGGAACTGGGCACAAAATATTTGGAACGATACTCTGGGCTAGTTGCTAGTTGCTAGTTGCTTATTCATTTTGTGCATTTAAAAATGTTGTCAGACTTGAAAATTTAAATACGCCTTAAATAGCATATAGCCTGAGATACAAAATAAAAGTAGGGCAAAACCTCGTTGCACTTGCCAAGCTTGCAGTTTACGAGAAACGCGACGGCCAATCAGCATGCCGCTGATCATGGCGCCTACAAAACTAATGGTTTCAACAACCGGCAACTCGGCGCCTGCAAGTAATGCGTTGACAACGCCACCACTTCCCACCAAAGTAATGACGAACAGTGACGTTGCCACAATACCTGGCAATGCCAAATGGGTGAAACGTCGCATCAAAGGCACAATTAAAAAACCACCGCCTACGCCTAGCAAGCCCGTCATCAGTCCTGTCAAGATACCAATGGCCGCCAATACCAATGCAGCCACAGGCGTCCAAATAAATTTTCCAGTTTCGTTGCTAATAAAAGCTAAGCGCAACGCGTCTTCTTCTAGATTGATATTGGTTTGTTTTGATTGTTTGTAAAAGCGCCAAGATACCGCTAGCATGAGTAAGGCAAAGCCTCCCATTAGCAAAAATTGCGGTAAAAGATGTGCCCAATATTGCCCCAACCGCGTCATTGGAATTCCGCAAACCGCCATCAACATGGCGGCTTTGTAGCGAACTAGTCCATGCTTGAATCCATCGATAGCACCCACTGCGGCGCCTGCAGCCACAGCAATTAGCGCCACAGGTGCGGACTGCTGCATAGTCCAGTGCATGCCTGCAACCAACACAGGTACGGCCAAAATGCCACCGCCAGCACCAGTCAATCCCATGATGGCGCCTATAAAAATACCCAGAACTAGAACAAGGGTCACGCAGCGCCCCTTAATTGACTGCCATTCCTATTGCATGCGCTAAACACTTGCAAACGGTTTAGTTTGCGTGGAGTTAGATTACAGGGAGATGGCAGAGATGTCATAGCCAGCGTTGGCCGCTATTTGCACCAGAGACGCCCTATCCATAGTTTTGGCATTTGAAAGGGCCCACAAAGTTGTGCAGCGCATGCCCGAGCGGCAGTAAGCCAAAACAGGCTTAGGTAATTCTTCCAACATCTTGCCAAACTCTTGGCCTAACTGAGGCGTTACCGCGCCAGACACTGCTGGCAAATAACGAATAGGTAAATTAGCTTTGATAGCCGCTTGCTCAATGTCTTTGAAAGCGGGTTGTCCGGGAACTTCGCCATCAGGTCGATTGCATATGATGGATTTGAATCCTGCTTTAGTTATGTCAGAGACATTATTTTTGGTGATTTGGTCTGCCACCGATAGTTCATCGCTTATCTTTTTGATCTTCACGCTTTACTCCTAGTGATTTGATTGGACTCATCAGCCTACTTTAATTTACTTTGGCTTGGAAACGCGGCGATTAAACATTTCAAACAACTGCATACCTATCACCATGAACACCACAAACAAAACACCTTTGACTTGACCCGATGCCATCGATACAAGCCCAGGTCCAGGGCAAAACCCAGCTAAGCCCCAACCCGCACCGAACAAGACAGCACCAATCACCAGGGGCTTATCGATTTGGTTGCTTTTAGGTAAATGCAAGGTGCCGCCTAAAAAGTTGACAGTTCTTTTCTTGGCAAATGCAAATGCAAAAAAACCAACCGCAATAGCACCCGCCATCACCAAAGCAAGGGATGGGTCCCAAGCACCAAAAATATCTAAAAACCCAATGACCTTTCCTGGATCGGTCATGCCGGAGAGTATGAGTCCTAAGCCAAATAACAATCCGATTAAAAATTCACTGATTCTGTGTTGCATATCTATTCTTTTTAAAAAGCGTGACGCATCACGTAGACCACCAAAAAACCCAAGCCCATAAATGTCAGCGTAGAGACCAAGGAGCGTGGCGACAGCCGTGAGAGTCCGCATACGCCATGTCCGCTGGTACATCCTGATCCGTAGCGCGTACCAAACCCTACTAGTAAACCAGCAACGGCTATCGCTATGTAGCCTGCCTCTATGCGTGGTGCTTCCAAATAGCCAGAGGGCAATAACAGCCCGCTCACAAAAGGCGCAGCTGCCATACCCAGCAGAAACGCAATGCGCCATCCGATATCACCCAATCGAGGTACTAACAACCCGCCCAAGATGCCGCTGATACCCAAGATACGGCCGTTGACCAATATGAATGCAGCCGAGGCAAGCCCCAACAAAATTCCGCCGCCCAAAGACAGCCAAGGTGTGAAATGAATCCAATCAATCGTCATATGTGCCCTTATGGTTTGCAATATTGTTCGTACAAAGTACCTATGACAGCCATGGCCTTCGGGCTCTTGACTTGGTAATAGATACTCTTTCCTTCGCGCCGCGTTTCGACAAGTTCTTCATCGCGCAACACGGTGAGTTGCTGGGAGAGTGTGGGTTGACCGATACCGAGAATCTCTTCAATCTCGCCCACCCTTAACTCGCCCTTGGACAGTTGGCAAAGAATCATCAAGCGATCTGGGTTGGATAGCACTTTCATCAGCTTGCACGCCTGCTCTGCCGCACTGTGCATTTGCTCTAGTTCTAGCGATACAACACGCATACAAGCCCTCCTTGAATTAATTTTTCATATTCTATTGACTTTTAATATATCTGTCAATATACTATTTAAAACTTAATTTAAAGGCCTTGTAATGACTACCTCCAGCCAAAAGCCCATCGTCCACGGCCTCTTCGACACAGCCACTTGGACCGTTACCTACATCGTCCACCACGGCAAAGGCACATCCTGCGCCATCATTGACTCTGTTCTGGACTACGACCCAAAGTCGGGCAGAACCACCACAACATCAGCCGAAAAAGTAGTTGATTACGTCAAAGAGCACCAACTCCAAGTGGAGTGGATTCTTGAAACGCACGCCCACGCCGACCACCTCAGCGCGGCCCCCTATCTGAAAAAGCAGTTAGGCGGAAAGATGGCGATTGGCGACCACATCACCCAAGTTCAGAAGGTCTTTAAAGGCATCTTCAACTTGGAGTCAACATTCAAACAAGACGGTTCGCAGTTCGACCATCTACTCGCAAGCGATGAAGAATTCAAAGTTGGCGAATTGGTTGGAAAAGTTTTATTTGTTCCCGGACATACCCCAGCCTGCGTGGCTTACCAATTTGGCGATGCTGTCTTTGTGGGTGACACCATGTTTATGCCTGATGTGGGAACCGCTCGTTGTGACTTCCCAGGCGGAGATGCGCGCACCCTGTATGCATCCACTCGCAAAATCTTGAGCTTACCTGCACAAACGCGACTCTTTATGTGCCATGACTATCCGCCAACTGACCGCGAAATAGCTTTCGAGACCACTGTTGCAGAGCAACGCGCAAAAAATATCCACGTGCATGATGGCATCACAGAAGCGCAATTTGTAGAAATGCGCAACAAGCGTGACGCCATACTGGAGATGCCTGTTTTGATCTTGCCTGCTGTGCAGATCAACATTCGCGCTGGGGAATTGCCGCCTAAAGAGGCTAATGGTGTCTCTTACGTGAAGATTCCATTGAATGCGCTTTGAATTTTTGCTTTACGGATTTAGGTTAACTAGCCCATCCTGGGTTAGGCAAAACACCCTCTAACTTAGGCGTATTGAGTTTGCGTGAACTCACTTTGCCGCCACTGGCTTTGAGCCATTGCTCTGCAATTTCCCATACGGGTTTGAGATTCTGACTCTTCGCTTCTTCCGCTACGGGCGCCCAACCTGCTACTTTGTATTTTTTATTGGCATCGATGAGTTTGCCTTTCAAGCGCATATCACCAATACGGTTACCCATTTTTTCATTCGGGCGACACACGTACTCCAAGCCACCCACGCGCACCATGTCGCCACCTTGTTGGTAGTAAGGGTCTGGGTTGAACAAGTTGTCGCACACGTCTTCCAAAATGGTTTTGATGGTCTCCCCCGTCATCTCACTAACAGTGGTATATGAATACGTAGTCGCCGTCATATCCATCAACCATTCACGCGTAATCGCTTGGCCCGGCAACAAAGAAGTGCCCCAACGGAAACCAGGCGAGAACGCTAAATCAGCACCTTGCACATCCATCAATGCATCTAACAACAGTTGGTCGCCAGTGCCATTGAAGTTGCCACGGCGATAGAGTGTGCCTTCTGTTACAGCGAGCTTCTCATTCAGCTTTACCTCGTAAGGTGCGCGCACCTTAGTGATCAATGCTTCCATCTCACTGTCAGCAGGCAGCATATTGGCAAAGATGGGTAAAAGTTTGTAGCGGTAGTCGGTGATGCGCTTGTTCTTCACTTCGAAATCTAAAACACCTAAGAACTTTCCATTAGAACCAGCGTTGGTAACAATAGTTTTACCAGCCTTGTTATTCACCAATGTGGCGACAGGCATTCCGTCATGCGTATGGCCACCCAAGATGGCATCGATGCCACTGACACGACTCGCCATCTTTAAGTCGACATCCGCGCCGTTATGCGAGAGAAGAACAACCACCTGCGCACCTTTTGCACGCACCTCGTCCACCATCTTTTGCATGTTTTCATCTTGGATACCGAATGCCCAGTCTGCAACCATATAGCGTGGATTAGCAATCGGTGTGTAGGGAAACGCTTGACCAATGATGGCGCAAGGCACTCCATTCATTTCACGCATCACATAGGGTTTGAACACTTGATCACCAAAGTCTTGGGTTTTGATGTTTTGTGCAATGAACTCAATTTTTCCGGCAAAGTCTTTCTCAACAATTTCTTTGACGCGGTCCATGCCATAAGTGAATTCCCAATGGCCTGTCATCACATCGACACCCAGCAACTTAGACGCGTCCACCATGTCTTGCGCATTCGTCCACAACGATGTGGCTGAACCCTGCCACGTATCACCACCATCTAGCAAGAGAGCTCCAGGGCGACTTGCCTTCAAACGTTTCACCAAAGTTGCTAGATGCGCAAAACCGCCTACTTTGCCAAAGCGACGCGCAGCAGTTTCGAAGTTGAGGTAGCTCATGCCATAGGCTTGTGCACTGCCAGGTCGGATACCTGCGGTTTTTAACAAATGCTCACCCACCAAATGTGGCAAGTTGCCTTTCATATTGCCAATGCCTAAGTTGACACTGGGTTCACGAAAATAAATGGGCTTTAACTGCGCATGGCAATCGGTCATGTGCAAAAAAGAAACTTGGCCAAATTTCGGAATGTTATAGAGACCATTGGCTGCTTTTGCTGCATCGGTCTGGGCATACGCATGCATGTTGAGGCCAGCCACACTTCCAGCACCCATAACTTGCATGAATTCGCGTTTGGTTAAATT
>JGI25928J51866_1000203_pt1 | contig 13783 bp, 14 predicted proteins | sample LauGreFBDMM110DN_2_FD_51866 | JGI IMG/M metagenome (IMG submission 51866)
AAATGCATGACGATTAATGCCGCCTGCTCGCGCCCCAGCACAGCTGTGCGCTCTTCATTCACGAGCACATGCACCGGGCCGTTGAAGGGCGCGCGTTCCATCACGCGCACATGTGCGCCGGCGCGCAGCCCCAGCTGCGCCAAGTAGCGCTCTTCCGCCGGGTTGGGCGATTGCACGCTGGCAACAGTGCCCGCCAGCCCGTTGGTTAGCTCACTCAGGCGCGTGCTGGCACCGCGCTGCAGCTGGCCGGTGCGCGTCGGTATCGGGTCGCCATGCGGGTCAAAGCGCGGGTCGCCCAGCTTGAGCGCAATGCGCTCCTCAAAATCTTCTGAGATCACATGCTCCAGTGCCTCGGCTTCCGCATGCACTTCGCCGCCCGTGTATCCCAGCGCCTCGCTCAGGTACAGCTCAATTAAGCGGTGATGGCGCAGCACCTCCAGCGCAATTGCGCGGCCGCCCGGCGTAAGCGTGACACCCTGATGGCGGGCGTAATGCACAAGCCGCGGCTTGTGCTCCGCCAGCTTCTTAAGCATACCGGTCACCGACGCCGGCGCAATGCCCATGCGCGCAGCCAGCGCGGTGGTGGAAACCGGCTGCTGCTCCCTTTCCAGCGAGTAGACGGCCTTGATATAGTCTTGCGCGGCGCTGGAAAGCTGGCGCGTTTTGGCGGCGGGCTGGCGCATGTGCGCGGAGTATAGTGCGCTGCGCAGGCGCTGTTATACTGGAACTGCAAAAGGTGTGGACGAAATTTTGGACGAGTCTCTGCAATTGACGGCGGCTCACATGGCGCAGATGCAGGCCTGGCTGACGGCTGAGCTGCCCAATGAGGGCTGCGGCCTGCTGGCCGGCAATGGCCGGCGGGTGCGGCAGGTGCTTGCATTGCCCAATGCAGAGCGCAGCCCGCAGCGGTTCCGCGCTGAAGCAAAAGCGCAGGTGGCTGCCATGCTGGAGCTGGACCGCAACGGCTGGGAGCTGCTGGGCGTGTTTCACTCCCATCCCGCCAGTCCCGCGCAGCCTTCGGAGACGGACCTGCTGCAGGCGTATTACCCCGCGGCCGTGAGCATCATTTTTGGGCAGCCGGCAAACAGCAGCGCGTGGGAAGCGTGCGCGTTTCGCCTGCAAGCGGGCAGCAGCCGGCCGGTGCAGCTGCAGCTCATAAGCGATTCTGTTTCCAGCGCATGAGCCCTGCCTTGCTTCCCCCACTGCTTCCAGTACAGCCGCGCTAATGCAATCCGCACTCAGCGCGCTGCTGATTTTAATTGGCTATGTGGTGGGCGGCGTGCCGGTGGGGCTGCTGGTGGTGCGGCTGCGCACGGGCGTGGATGTGCGCACTGTGGGCAGCGGCCGGTCCGGCGCCACAAATGTAATTCGAGCGGCCGGGTTTTGGCCGGGCTTTGCCACGGGCTGGCTGGATGTGTTGAAGGCTGCGCTGCCCGTTTGGCTGGCGGTGGGGCTGCAGCCGGAGGCGTACTGGGTGCACACGCTGTGCGGTGCGGCGGCGGTGCTGGGCCATAACTATTCCATCTTTCTGCGCGAGACTGTGACCGATCCGGATAGCGGACGCGTGCGGATGGTCTTGCGCGGCGGTGCGGGCGGGGCGGCCACGCTGGGCGGAGCGATGGGTTTGTGGCCGTATTGCGTGTTGATTATTTTTCCAATGGGGGCGCTGGTTTATTTTGGCATTGGCTATGCGTCGGTGGCCACGCTTTCAATTGGCGTGATGACAACAGTGATCATGGCGTGGCGGGCGTCCGCACTGGGCATGCCGTGGGAGTACACGCTGTATGGCGGGCTGTGCCTTGTCTTGCAAGTTTATGCGCTGCGCCCCAACTTGAAGCGCCTGATGAACGGCACCGAGCGGCTTGTGGGCTGGCGCGCCAAGCGCCACTCCGGCACCCTTACGGCCGACCCCGGCGCCAGTACAAAGGAGTAACGAAATGAAGAAGCAGCGCCGCAAAGAGCCGCCCACCGCGCCACGCAAGCCATCGCGCGCCAACACCGTGCTGGTGTTGCTGGGCTTGATTGTGGTGCTGGCAATGGTGTTGGGGCCGCTGCTCAGCTTTGCGTCCGCCGAAAGCGACCCCGCGCAGCCGGTGACTGAGACGCAAGCGGTGCCGGCCGGCTAGCCGGCGCGCAGCGCAAGCAGCAGCGCACCCGCGCCGGCTGCCAAATATCCGCCGAGCGTACTGCGCGCAATGGGCAGCGGCTCGCGCAGCAGCCCGCTGCACACATGCAGCGCCANCACCAGCAAAGCAGCACCNGCTGCGGGCGCAAGCGGCCAGTAGGCCAGCGCCCATGCGCACTCTGCCACAATCACACCCGTCACAAGCGCGCTCACGCCTGCAGGCGCTGCGCCCGCAGGCGCCAGCTGTGCCAGGCGGTAGGCCAGCAGCGCCGCCACCATAAAAATAATTGCTGCCGCGGCCAGGGGGCCGGTGCCGGCTGCGCGCAGCCAGCCAAAGATGCACAGCGCCGCCACGTACGCCAGCCAGTCCAGCAGCAGGCGCGTGGTGCGCTGCGCTGCGGGCGCGGGATCCACATGCGCATACTCGCATATTAATACCAGCGTGAGAAACAAGACCCCCAGCAGCAGCGCCACAGCCCATGCCGGGCTTACGGGCAGCAGCTGCAGCAGCAATCCCACGCCAATTGAGGCCAGGGCGGGCAGGATCCAGTGCGCTGGCAGCTGCAGCGTACTGGGCGTGCCGCCCCACAGCGGATGGCTGCGCAGCATTGCGTCACCACCACTGGTGATCAGCGCCGCCACCAGCAGCAGCACAACCGTGTCGCCATTTATCCGCAGCGCCACGGGCATGCCCAGTAAGGTTGTTTCCACCAGGCGCGTGGGCAGCGCCAGTACGCGCGCCAGCGTGTAGGCCAGTGCGATGGTTGCGGCCAGCACGCTGAGCTGGTCGGTGGCGGGCAGCAGATTGCGGCGCATTGGGTGATTTTAGCAGGCACCTATAATCGCACGGTGATTGTGTTGCGGCTGATTGCGGGTGTGCTAGCGGGCTGGCTGCTGAATGCGCTGGCGGACTCCTGGCCAAAGCGGCGCTGGGGCGCGGCTGCGCGCGGCACGCCGCAGCCATTGCGCCGGGTGTTCGTGCTGCTGGCAGCGGGTGGCGCTGCGCTGGGCTTGCATCAAGCTGGCCAGCCGCTGGCAGTGCAGCTGCTGCACAGTGCGCTGCTGTTTAGCCTGCTGCTGGCGGGTGTAATCGATTGGGAGCAGCGCCTGCTGCCGAATCCGCTGCTGCTGCTGGCGGCCGGCATTGCGCTGCTGCTGGCTGGATTGCGCATTGCCAGCGTGGCAGCGGCGTTGCTGGGCGCCGCAGTGGCGGGCGGCTGCATGCTGGCAGCTTACGCCGGCGGACGCTGGTATGCCGGCGCGGGTGCGCCGCCGGCACTGGGCTTTGGCGATGTGAAACTTGCAGCTGTGCTGGGGCTGGCGCTTGGCGTGCAGGCTGTGCTGCCCGCGCTGCTGGCGGGTGTGCTGCTGGCAGGCGCAGCGGCGCTGCTATTGCGCGTTGGGCGCGGCTACCAGCCGGGCGGATTTATGCCTTACGCACCGTGGCTGCTGCTGGGGGCGCTGCCGGCCCTGCTGCGCTGACGCAGCACGGCGCCAGCCACAAGCAGCACTGCGCCGAGCTGCGTACTGCCCCAGCCCCAACCGAGGCCGGGCAGCGCGCCATACAGTGCGCCGGCAATCGGGCGCACCAGCAGCAGCGGCCAGCTGTTGGCAGCCAGCCCGCCCGCGGCGAGCAGGGCAAACCCCGCCCAGTACCAGCGCTGCCCGCGCAGCACTGCGCCCAACACGCAGCCGCCCGCAGTTGCAAACAAGATCCACATTTGTGACTGCAATTCCGGTTCGTTGCGGTAAAGCAGGAATGGTTCCGCCAGCACGCCGAAGCCCAGCAACGGCACCAGCAGCAGCAGCGCGCGGGTGCGCGGCNGCTGCCATGCCCACGCGCTGCTGAGCACAATTGCAAAACTCAGCGGCGCCAGAAAGTTGAGGCGCCCCACTGCCAGCGCGCCGCTGCGCACCTGCGGCAGGTAGGTCACCCACTCGGAGAGGTCAAGTGCGTTGAGCGAGAGCGCCGCAGCTGCGTGCGGGATCCATGGCCCAAAGTAACCGGCCCACAAAAGCGCCAGCCCCAGCGGCAGCAGCCCGGTAGCTACACGGCGGCCGGCTAGCATTGCGGCGGCACGGCGGGCAGGCAGGCGCAAAAATTCATGGCTAATAAAATGTGGTGCGCAGCACCGGTTGAAAAAGCTGCGTGCGATGTGCGCAGACCGCATCCATTGCACACTGTGCGCAATCCGGCGCCGTCATCTCCGGGCAGCGCGTGCGCGCGTTAAAGAAGAACCAGTCGATGGCGGCCATGCTGCGGCCGGAGCTTTGCGCCAGCTGTTGCATGGCACTATACACCGCACTGCGCACCGCCCACTCATCCGCTGCCGGCAGGCGCTTGCGCGCGCCAAGGGCGGCCAGCAGTGCGGGCTCGCTTGCTTCCACCAGCCCCATGCGCAGGCACATGCGCTGCAGGTGATAGTCCACAATTGGCGGCAAAGGTTCAGCGGGCGCCGGCTGCAGCCAGCGCTCCGGCCGCTCAATCAGAATTAAGGCGAGCAGCGCGGACTTCTTGCGCAGCGGATCCTCTTTGTAGCCGCCCACATGATCAAGGCTTTGCAGCAGCGCCGCCAGCGGCAGCGGCTGGCTGTTTGCATGCGCCAGCATGGCGGCGGGCGTGGCTGCCAATTCGCACAGGTCGCTGCCATAGGCACGCGCCTGCTGCAAGTGCAGGCGCAGCGCGGGCATGGGCTGGGTGCCATCGTCCGCGCGGAAGATGGCCTGCAGCCGGCTGCTGCGCAGCGCAGCTTGCTGCGCGGGCGCTGCAAACGCGGGCGCGGCCTGCAGTGCGCTCCAGTAGGCGTGCCACAAAAAGTCGCTGCCCTTGCGCTGCTGCCCGCCTTGCGCGGCCAGCAGCGGGCGCGCGTAGCGGCCGGCGCGCTCGCTCCAAAATCCAAACTGCTGCAGCGTGGCTGCAAAAAAGAAGTCCAGCGCTGCGCCGTGGCCGGCGGGTGGAAAGTGCGGGCCGGTGAAGTTGAAGGGCTGTAAGTTTGGCAGCGCAGCCACCAGCCGCGCGGTGCGTTGCACTTGTTGTGCGTTTACCTGCACGCGCAAATCTGTTGGGGCAGTGGCGTTGGCGGCGGTGTGCGCAAAGAGGACGGCTGGCCCGACGGCGGTGACCATGGCGGCGGCCAAAGGCATGGCGCTGCGCGCTGCCTGCTGCGGGTGCGCGCCGGCGCACAATGCCGCCAGCGTGGCGCCGCAAAAGGTATCGCCGGCACCCGTGGCATCCAGCTCTTGCGCGGGCGCGGCCGCAATGTGTGCTGGTGTGCGCGCCCTGCACCACCAGTGCGCCGCCCGCGCCCTGCGTAATGAACAGCAATTGCCCGGCGCGCACGCGCGCGGCGCCTGCACCGCCCAGGAGAATGCTTGCTTCGTTCTCGTTCATAAAAAATATGTCCGCAGCCGCCAGCAGTGCGCGCACGGTTTCAGTTTCGTTGGTTGCAACGCGTGCATACGTGCCCGCGGAAATGCGCGGTGCTCCGGCGGCGCGGCACGCCTGCAAAAATTCCAGCTGGCGCTGTGCGCTGCTAAGTGCGGCAATATGTATGCAGCTGTAAATGGACAAGTCTGCGGGCAGCTGCGCCGGGTTGAGCAGCGCTTCTGCGCCCCAGCGGGCGTTTACAAGTGTGGCGCGCCCGCCGCCGTGGTGTGCAATTTCAAAGTGGGGCAGCTCGGCTGCTGTAACCAGCGGACCCAGCCAGGTAATGCGCTGCGCTGCGGGCTGCAGCGCAGCGGGCATTTCTGCGGGGCGCGGTGCCAGCATGCTCACGCGTGCGCCGGCGCAGCTGGCAGCCACGGCCGTGTACATGCCGGCGCCGCCCGCGGCCTGCTCTGTGCGCCCCGCAAAGTGCAGCACATCCAGCGATGCGCCGCCAATTACCAGCAGCTGTGTCACTGCAGCAGCGCGGCAACGCGCGCGCAAATGTGCTCGGCTACCAGCGCCTTGCTTTGCAGCGGCAGTTCCTCCACGCCGCCGTGCGCATCCAGCAGCGTTACGCGGTTGGTATCCGTGCCAAAGCCCGCGCCGGGCTCGCTGATGTTATTGGCCGCCACCAGCTGCAGTTTTTTGGTGCGCAGTTTGGCGGCTGCGTTTTCCAGCAGGTTTTCACTCTCGGCGGCAAACCCAACCAGCACGCGCGGCCAGCCGCTTTGCGTGCGCTGTGCCACAACCGCAGCGAGCACATCCGGGTTGGGCTCCAGCACCAGTGTGGTTGCAGCTGCACCGCGCTTAAGTTTTTGCGGCGCTGCGGCTTGCGGCCGGTAGTCGGAAACGGCTGCGGCCATCAAGAGCGCATCGGCTTTGGCGGCGGCCTGCAGCACGGCGCTTTGCATTTGCTGCCCGGTTAACACATCAACGCGCACGGCACCCACCGGCGTTTCAAGGGTGCTTGGCCCGCTAATCAGCGTTACCTGCGCGCCGAGATCAAGCGCAGCCTGTGCCAGCGCAAAACCCTGTTTGCCGGTGGAGCGGTTGGTGAGCAGGCGCACGGGGTCGATGGCTTCGTGCGTGGCGCCGGCCGTGACCACAAACTGGCGCCCAGCCAGCACACCGCCGGCGCCAAGCGCAAGGCGGATGTGGCCAAGCAGTTGCTGCGGCTCCAGCATGCGCCCCATGCCAGTGTGGCCGCTGGCCATGCGGCCCGCAGCGGGGCCGGCGCAGCGCGCGCCGCGCTGCAGCAGCGTTTGCATGTTGGCTTGCACGGCCGGGTGCAGCCACATGCCGCCATCCATTGCCGGTGCCAGCAGCAATGCGCAGCGCACAGCCAGCGCCGTGATCGTAAGCAGGTTGTCGGCGCGGCCATGCGCCAGCTTGGCCAGCGTGTCTGCGCTGCACGGCGCCACCACCAGCAGCGCCGCGCCTTCCGCCAGCCCAATGTGCTGCACATGCGCATCCGCGGCCCACAAATCCGTGTACACGCGCCGGCCGGTTACCGACTCAAAGCTAAGCGCGGTAATGAAGCGCGCAGCCGAGTCCGTGAGGATCACATCCACCAGCGCACCGGCTTGGGTAAGCTGGCTGGCCAGATCCGGCGCCTTGTATGCAGCGATGCTGCCGGTTACGCCAAGCAGCACGCGCTGGTTGTGCAGCCGGCTGATCATGCGCGGCCGCCCGCAAGCGCGGTCACTGGTTCAACTCCCAGATGATGCGCAGCCCGTCGAGCGTGAGCCATGGCGCAACAATGTCAATCACGGCGGTCTCACGCGCCAGCACCTCGGCCAGCCCGCCGGTGGCAATCACCTTCATGTCCGCCCCCAGCTCGGAGCGGAAGCGCGCCACCATGCCTTCCACCAATCCCACGTAACCATAAAGCAACCCGGACTGGATAGAGTGCACTGTGTTGCTGCCAATTGCTGCGGGCGGACGCGCCAGCTCCACGCGCGGCAGTTTGGCAGCGCGCTGAAAGAGCGCGTCGGCGGCAATCTCAATGCCGGGCGCAATCGCGCCGCCCAGATAGTCGCCATTGGCAGAGATGGCGTCGAAGGTTGTGGCCGTGCCAAAATCCACCACGCAAGCCGGGCCGCCATAAAGCGCATGCACTGCGGCTGCATCCACCACGCGGTCGGCGCCCACCTGGCGCGGGTCGTCATAGCGCACGCGCACGCCGGTGCGCACGCCGGCATCCACCACCAGTGGTGTGCAATGCAGGTATTGCTGGCAGGCGCGCAGGAAGGTGCCGGTGAGCGGCGGCACCACGGAAGCCATTGCCACACCGGTGATGTGCTGCGCTGTATGGCCGGCGTGCTGCAAAAATCCAACGAGCTGCAAACCGTACTCGTCAGCGGTGCGCTCGCGTGCGGTGGCCACGCGCCAGCGCGCGCCAGGCTCAGCGCCTGCATATACGCCGGCGGTGATGTTGGTATTGCCGATATCGAGGGTTAGCAGCATGTCAGCAGGCTCCTGCGGCGATTGCAGCTGCAGAACCGGGGCGCTGCCAGACAGCCAGCAGCTGCCGTTGGGCGGGCAGAGGATATTGAGTTCATTGTGGCCGTCTCGCTCGCAAAGGATGCCAGCGGCTGCCAACAGTATAAGCGCGGGGGAGCGCGGCGGTCAACCAGCGGCAGCGCGCCGCCTACAGTTTTGCGGTTACCTTGCTGATGTAGCGGAAGCCCTCGGTCACATGTTGCGCCGCGGTGAGGCCATCCACATAAATCTGCGCTGCCACGGTGTCGATGATGGGCAGCAGGAACTCATCAAACGGTGCTGCAGTCGGCAGAGCCTGGCCGGCCACAAATGCTTCGCCACCCTGCACCAGCAGTACGCGACAGCCGTAGCCGTGCAAATCACTGGCGAGGCGCGCGGTCATGGCTTGGTATTCGTTGGGCGCCGCAAACAACACCGCACCCATGCGTGCGTCTGCACTTTCCATTGGCCCGTGCCGGAACGAGCCGACGCTGTGCGCCAGCGCGTGGCCCTTGGCCCACTCGTTCACCATCATTGCACCCTGGCGCGCACTGACGGCGGGCGCGCCCTGNCCCACAAACACCTGCCAGTCCGCGCTGCCCACGNCTGCCAGCCAGCGNGCTGCAATGCTGGCGCAATTCTGCAGCATTTGCTCAATGTGNTCGGCCACGCGCGCCAGCTCGTCAAACGCGGCTGCATCCAGCCGGCCCTGCCACGCGCGTGCCAGCAGCCACAGCAGCGCGAGCGAATTCACATAAGTCTTGCTGGACACCGTCTCTTCCGCGCCGGCGTGGAGCGCAAGCACGCTGCGCGCGCTGTGCGCCAGCACACTCTGCGGATCATTGGTAATGGCCAGCAGCGCACTGGCGGGGCGCAGCTGTGCGCACACCGGCTGCACCTCCGCACTGGCGCCGGATTGTGAAACGAACACAACTGTTTCTGCGCGCGCCAGCCAGACATTGCCGGGCTGCAGCAGGTCTGCAGCTTCCAATGCCAGGGCTGCAATGCCGTTGCGCTGCAAATGGCGCGCGGCCAGCAGCCCGGCGTGGTGCGATGCGCCCATGCCTAAAAACAGCGGCTGTGCGCCGGCTGGCTGCGCCAGCAGCAGCTTGCGCGCTGCGGGCTGCTGGTAGTAAGCAGCCAGCGCGCGCAGCGCTGCTGGTTGCTGGCACATCTCATCAAAAAACTTGCTCATACTTGCTTATGCTCCCGCTATTTGATTATAAAGGTGCGGGGTGCGAGTCGCTGAGAAACTGCAAGAGCGCCGCGTTGAAGGCCTGCGGCTGCTCCACCATGATCGCATGCCCGCCATTTAATATCAGCTGGCGCGCGCCGGCAATGCCGTGCACAAGCCCGGCCTGGTTTTCTGGCAGCACAGTTGCGTCTTGGCTGCCGGTGATTACCAGGGTTGGCACGCGCACTGCGGCCAGCCGCGATTGCACATCAAAGCGCGCGAGCGCCAGCATGGCGCTGCGGTAGGCGCGCACATCGGATTGCAATATCTGCCGGTAAAACGCGGCGCGCCAGTTTTCTTGCGCGGGCAGTGGAAACACATGCTGCGCCACGGCGCGCGCCTGGCTGGGCAGCCCGCGCAGGTGCAGCAGCAAGTAGCGGCGCGCAAAGTAAAGCAGCTGGCGCGGGCCGCGCGCGCGCAGGCGCGCAAATGTGCTCACGAGCACCAGGCGCTGCACCAGCTGCGGGTAGTCCAGCGCAAGCTGCAACGCCACGGTGCCGCCCATGGAAATGCCGGCCACGCATGCGCCCGCCGGCTGCAGCGCGTGCAGCAGCGCAGCCAATTCCGCAGCGGCATCGGCAATCCGCCAGCGGCCGCCGGCAAATGGCGAATCGCCAAAGCCAGGCATGTCCGGCACCAGCACACGCCAGCCGGCGCTGCGCAGCGCGCCGGTTTGTCCTTGCCAACCGGCATTGTTGGAGCCAAGGCCATGCACCAGCAGCACGGTGCGCGCTGCATCCGCATTCAAATCCAAATGGTGCAGCACAGGCTGCCGCTCGCTATTGCGCCGGCGCGCGGAAGATAAAGAACACTGCGCCCAGCAGGCAGAAACCCGCGTACAAATAATTCAGGGATGGCTTCTCGCGCATGTAGAAAATGGCGAACGGCACAAAGACCGTAAGCGAGATTACCTTCTGCACAATCTTTAGCTGCGCAACATTAAACAGCGTGTGTCCGGCGCGGTTGGCCGGAACTTGGATCATGTACTCGAAGAAGGCAATGCCCCAGCTGATGATGGCAGCCACAATCCAAGGCATGCCACCGAGTGACTTGCGGTGCCCGTACCAGGCGAAGGTCTTGAACCCGTTGCTGAGCATAAGCCCACCCACAAAAACAATTGCGGGAGTGTTGATCATGGCGCGATTTTAGCAGTGCGCCATTGGTGCGTTTGCTGGCCGCCGCCATGCCCGGCTTTACGCGCGGCCGGCAGCGGGCGCGGGACGCACGGGCGCGGGAAACTCAACGCGCACGCGGGCCACCGCCAGCCCGTCCACCGCCAGCACGGAAAAGTGCACGCTGTCTTTGTGTGTATGGCGGTCGCCCACTTGGGCGGGGCGCCCCAGCCATGTAATCATCAAGCCGCCCACTGTCTCCACTTCTGGCAGCGCGCCGGCTTCACCGAGGTCCACATATGCTTGCAGCTCCTGCACCAGGCAGGTGCCATTCAGTTCCAGTACTCCCGGCGCCAGCTCTGTCAAGGGCTCGTGCTCCTGGTCAAACTCATCGCGCACTTCACCAACCACCTGCTCCACCAGGTCCTCAAGTGTCACCACTCCGGCCGTGCCGCCAAACTCATCCACCACCAGCGCCATGTGCAGGCGCTGGCGCTTGAAGGCCGCCATCAGCTTGCCAACCGAGTAGCTCTCGGGCACCATGGGCGCTGCGCGCATCAGCAGCCGGATATCAAACGCATCGCCGCGCGCGCGCAGGCGGTGATGCGCCAGGTCGCGCACATGCAGCACGCCAATCACACTGTCAATGTCCCCTTCGTATACCGGGAAGCGGCTGAAGCGGCTGGTGGTGACAAGATTGAGAATTTCTGCCAGCGGCATTGTGGCGGGGATGCCCTGAATTTTGATGCGCGGGGTCATCACCTGGTTTACCTGGCGCTCGCTGAAATTAAATATGTTAAGCAGGATCTCTTCCTCTGACTCGCGCAGCAGGCCGCCTTGTTTGCTCTCGGCCACAATCTGCTCCAGCTCTTCAGTGGAGTGCAGGCTGGCATGCCCGGAAGCCGGCGGCACGCCAACAGCGCGCAGCAGCCACGCGCCGATGGCGTTCAGGGTGCGCGTGGGCCAGAGCAGCAGCACCCGCAGCGCCTGCATCGGGCGCGCCACATTCAGCGCCATGGTGCGCGGGTTTTCCAGCGCCAGCGCCTTGGGCACCATCTCCCCCAACACAATGTGCAGATAGGTGAGCAGGGCCAGGCTAAGCACATGCCCGGCAGTTTGGGCTGCTGCCACCGGCATGTCGGGCAGCAGTTGCAGGTAAGCCGCCGCAAAGTCCGCCAGCTGCGGCTCGCTGTACACGCCCAGCCCCAGTGATGCAATCGTGATGCCCAGTTGCGCTGTGGCAATATATTCATCCTGCAAGCGCGGTTGCTCCAGCACAGCCAGCACTGAGCGCGCCACGGCGTTGCCTTGGCCGGCCAGCTCTTCCATTTGTGTGGGGCGCACGCCGATGATGGCAAACTCGGCGGCGACCAGCAGGCCATTGAGTGCGACCAGCGCTGCCACCACCAGCAGTGCCAGCAGCAGTTGCGGTGCAGCCGGCAACACGGCAGCTGCCGGCGGGAGGGCTGCAGCCAGGCTAGTCACGCACTGCCACCGCCCACTCGCCAACTTGCGTTTGCACCTTTGGCCCCAGCAGCAGCGAGACCTCCAGCACGGCCAGCTCGTCAATACTTTCCACGCGCACGGAGATGCCGGGCACGCCAAGCGTCACTTCATCGCCCACGCGGGGGCGCCGCCCGAGCGCCTCAAACACCAGCCCGCCGAGCGTGTCCATCTCTTGCTCGGGCAGGCCGAGCGTCAGGTACTCGTTCACGTCCTCCACCAAAAGTTCGCCGCGCAAAAAGAGGCGCCCGGTTTTGTCCGCCGAGACCAGCGCATTTTCTTTGGAGTCGAACTCATCCTGCAGTTCGCCAAATATTTCTTCGAGCAAATCTTCGATGGTGATGATGCCGGCTGTGCCGCCGTATTCGTCGAAGACGGTGGCCATGTATTGATGCTTGGCTTCAAGCGCGGTCCACACCGCATCGAGCGCCAGCGTCTCCGGCACAAACACCGCCTCGCGCAAAATTTCGGCCAGGTTTTCGCGGCCTTGCACCTGCAGGCGCAGCACATCCTTGATGTGCACAAAGCCGATGATTTGGTCGATGGTGTTGCGGTAGAGCGGGATGCGACTATAGCCGGCTTCGCACGCGCCTTGCAGCAGCGCGTGCACTGTGCTTTCCGCCGGCGCAGCGTACAAGCGCGTGCGCGGGGTCATTACCTGGCGCGCCACGTGGTCGCGCAGGCGCAGCGTGTTGCGCAGCATTTGGCGCTCGTCTGCATCCAGCACGCCGCCGGCATGGCTGTCTTCAACCAGCTGCTCAATTTCTTCGGCAGAGTGCAGGCTGCCGCGCACCGGTGCACTGCTGCGCCCCAGCAGGCGCAGCAGCAGCAGCGCGCTGCCGTTCAGCAGCCAGATCAGCGGCGCAAACAAAAGTTGCGAGGCGCGCATCGGCAGCATACTGGCGAGCGCCGTGCGATGCGGGTATTGCAGCGCGATGGACTTTGGCACGAGCTCCCCCAGCAGCACCAGCAGAATGGTGAGCAGCAGCAGCACAGCCGTGGCCGCCAGCGAATGCGCTTGCGCGCCGCCCAGCAGCGGAGCCAGGCGCGCTGCCAGTACGGCCTCGCCATAGCTGCCCAGCAGCAGGCCGGTGAGCGAGATGCCCACCTGGCAGGCTGCCACAAACTGGTCAAGCTTGCGCGGATCTTCGAGGATGGGCAGCAGCTGGCGCGCAAAACGGTTGCCGGAAGCTGCCAGCTGGCTGATGCGCGTGCGCCGCGACTTTACAACGGCAAACTCCGCACCCACATACAGCGCGGTCAACCCCGTCAGCAGCGCTACGATGATGAAACTAGATAACAAGCAAGATTGCGGCGGGCGCGCTGCAATGCGCGCACAGCCCGGAAGGTCCCCCTAGCGGGGCATTATAAAGCAGCGGCGGGTGGGCAGGCGCAGCGTGCCCGCTCCGGCAGCCCGGCCAATCGGCTGGCTTGGTATGTGCTTCAGTGATTTACCGGCAGGCATTTGTTTATTGCGGTTTGGGAAGCCGGCCATGATTGTAGCAAGCAGCGCACGCAAGCTGGCTGGATATAATCGCAGCAGTTGCCGGAGTGGCCCGTGCCCCCGCAATTTGGTTGCATGTGCCCGACTCCCACGCAAATTGGCCGGATTTTTGGCAGCCGCGCGCTGCCGTGTGCNTGTTTGTTGGCGGCTGCGCTGCTCGCCGGCTGTGGCACAGCGGCGGCAAAGTCGCGTGCGGCAGCACTNGCAGCTTCCGGGGCGCGGCTGGCGGTGCNCCCGGGCAGCACGGCTGCNGTCGGTGCCCAGGTAAATGGGGCCACACTGCCGCCGCCGGCGCCCACGCCCGTTCCGGTGCCTACGCTTGTGCCCTCCGCTGCCAATCCGCTGGGCTGCGCTGGCAATGTGTTTGACCGGGTAATGGAGCGCATGCTGCCACGGC
>JGI25928J51866_1000204_pt1 | contig 13749 bp, 11 predicted proteins | sample LauGreFBDMM110DN_2_FD_51866 | JGI IMG/M metagenome (IMG submission 51866)
TGGGGCCCGGATATCACCATTGAGGAGGGTATTGGGCGGGCCGACAACTGGATCATCAAGGGGGAGTCTCCCAACGCCAAGGCCGGGGTGAACTGGCACGGGTTTGGGAAAATGGCAGCCGGCTTCAACATGCTCGACCCAATCAAGTCGACGATCGTGACGCCTGGCATGGACCTCAATGGCAGGTTTTCCGCAACTGGCATCCCGGCCAGCGTAGTGACCAAATTTTTGGCCGAGCACGGCGTGGTCGTAGAAAAAACTGGGCTGTACAGTTTTTTTATTATGTTCACCATTGGCATCACCAAGGGCCGCTGGAACAGCATGCTGACTGCGCTGCAGCAGTTCAAGGACGATTACGCCAAAAATCAGCCCATGTGGCGCATCCTGCCCGAGTTTTGCCAAAAGCACCCCCGCTATGAGCCCATGGGTCTGCGCGACTTGTGCCAACACATNCATGCCCTGTATGCCAAGTACGACATTGCCCGCCTCACCACCGAGATGTACTTGAGCGACCTGANGCCGGCCATGAAGCCGAGTGACGCATACGCGCACATTGCGCTGCGCAAGACCGAGCGGGTCGAGATTGACCACCTTGAAGGCCGTGTGACNGTTGGTCTGGTCACCCCCTATCCGCCNGGCATTCCGCTACTGATTCCNGGNGAGGTGTTCAACCACAAAATTGTCGAATANCTCAAGTTCTCGCGCGAGTTCAACGCCAAATGCCCGGGCTTCGAGAGCGATATTCATGGCCTGGTGGAAGAAGTTGGCGACGATGGCAAGGTGCATTATTTTGCCGACTGCGTGGTCCCCTGAGCGCTTGACAGATCCTCCTGCGGACAACGCCCGCGCCGGGTCGACGACTTAAGGGGCCTCGACCACCGCCACAGCGGTCTGGCTGACGCCACAGTCGACATAAGAAATCTGCCCGGTCATGCCTGAGGCCAGGTCGCTGAGCAGAAAAGCGGCCACATTGCCGACCTCATCAATCGTCACATTGCGGCGCAAAGGCGAGGCACTCGCCGAGATTGCCAGTAGCCGGCCAAAGTCTTTGATACCGCTGGCAGCCAGGGTTTTGATGGCTCCCGCGCTCAGGCCGTTGACCCGAATACCGCGCGAACCCACCGCCTCTGCCAGGTAGCGCACCGCCGACTCCAGGGATGCTTTGGCCAGCCCCATGGTGTTGTAACTGGGCACCACCCTGACCCCGCCCAGGTAGGTGAGGGTCAGTAGGGAGGCCCGAGCGCTCAGGTAGGGCAGTGCGGCTTTGGCCATGGCCGGAAAGCTGTAGGCGCTGATGTCATGGGCGATGCGGAAGTTTTCCCGCGTCAAGCCGTCAAGAAAATTACCGGCTATGGCTTCGCGCGGTGCATAGCCGATGCTGTGCACCAGGCCGTCAAAGATGGGCCAGTGAACCGACAGGTCCGTGAACAGTTGGTCGATTTGTGCATCGTCGCCCACGTCACAGTCAAAAATCAAGCTGGAGCCGAAATTTGCCGCGAATTCGGTGGTGCGCTCCTTGAAGCGTTCCCCCACATAGCTGAAGGCCAATTCGGCGCCCTGCTGGTGGCAGGCGCGAGCGATACCGTAGGCAATCGACCTGTTGGAAAGGACGCCGGTGACCAGTATTTTTTTGCCGTTCAGGAAACCCATATCGTCCTCAAAATCTCAGCGGTGAATTGATGCAGAATTGTCGCATGCGCGGTTTCTTGTTTTTTTTGTGTCTGAGCCTGGTTGGGCCCGCTTGGGCAGCCTACGGCTATGCGCTGTGGGGCGATTTGAAATACCCTGCCAACTTCTCTCATTTCGATTACGTCAATCCGCAAGCTCCGAAGCGGGGCGAGTTGCGACTGGTAAGCAATCTGCGGGTTTCGACATTTGACAAGTACAACCCCTTCACCATGAAGGGATCGGCCCCGGCCTATCTCTCGGACATGCTGTTTGACGCCCTGCTGACTGGCGCCCTTGATGAGACCGCCGCTGGCTACGGGCTATTGGCCAGCGATGTCGAGGTTGCAGCAGACGGCCTGAGTGCCACCTTCAAGCTGCGCCCGCAGGCCAGGTTCCACAACGGCGACCCGGTGCTGGCTGCAGATGTCAAACACAGCTTTGACACTTTGGTGGGGCCGTACACCTCGCCGGCCTATAAAACCCTGCTTGAAGATGTGGCTGCAGCCGAAGTGGTCGATGAGCTCACGGTGCGCTACCGCTTTCGTAAGGCCAACCGAGAATTGCCGCTGCGGGTGGGCGGTTTGCCAGTCTTTAGCCGACAGTGGGGTGTGGAGAACGGCGTCGCCAAGTCTTTTGACAAAGTGGTGATGGATATCCCAATTGGCAGCGGCCCCTACCGGATTGGACCGGTGCGTTTTGGCAAAGACATCACTTATGTGCGCGACGCCAACTACTGGGCCAGGGAGCTCAATGTCAAGCGCGGCAGCCACAATTTTGAGCGCATCACTGTCAAGATCTACAAAGACAACACCGCCCGTCTCGAAGCGCTCAAGGCCGGCGAGTTCGATCTGATGCGGTTTTTTTCCGCCGGCGATTGGGCCCGGCGCGTTACCGGCAAGCGTTTTGACAGTGGCGAATTGGTCAAGACCGAGTTCCGGCACCGCCTGCCCTCGGGGTTTCAGAGCTATGTGCTCAACACCCGGCGCGAACGTTTTAAAGACCCCAGGGTGCGCCAAGCGCTGGGCCTGGCGCTCGATTACGAGTGGATGAACCGGCAAATGTTTTACAACGCCTACCAGCGCGTGAATGGCTTGTTTGGCAACACCGATTGCCAGGCCGGTGGCCTGCCCGAGGCCTCAGAGTTGGCCCTGCTGGAGCCTTGGCGCAGCGAGGTGCCCGGCGCTTTTTGGCAGTATGACGGTGCCACCACGCACCGACGGCCAGCAGAGCCTGCGCGGCAATTTGCGCCAGGCCCAGGCCCTGCTTAAAGCCGCTGGCTGGGAGGTGCGAGATGGCGTTTTGAAAAACGCGCGCGGTGAGACTTTCGTGATTGAGTACCTAGACAGCAACGAAGCCGGTGCCCGGGTGGTCACGCCCTGGGCCAGAAACCTCGAAAAACTCGGTATTGCACTGAAGTTTCGGCCGGTAGACTTTGCCTTGTACCAGCAGCGTTTACAAAAATTCGAGTTCGACATCACGTCGCTGGCCTACGGTGGCACCCACAACCCCGGGCAGGAATATGCCGACTTGTTTGGCTCTAAAGCCGCCGACGTGGAAGATTCCGGCAACATGTCTGGCATCAAGAGCCCAGCGGTTGACGCCTTGATTGGCGCCATGACGGCAGCCCGCACCCGAGCCGAGTTGTTGCCCGCCTGCCGTGCCCTGGAGCGCGTCATCAGCCACAGCCACATCCTNATTCCCCAGTGGGCCGCTGGAACGCACCGCATGGCCTACAACAGTTGGCGCCTGCAGGGGCCGCCTGCCATGCCCCCCTACGCAGCTGGTGAGGGTTGGGCCATTGACACCTGGTGGGCCAAATAAGCATGTTGACTTACATCCTCAAGCGGCTGTTGCTGATGGTGCCCACCCTGCTGGGCGTGCTGTTGGTGACCTTTGTGGTGATCCAGTTTGTGCCTGGCGGACCGGTCGAGCAATATTTGGCCGAGTCCCGGGCCGGCAGCGGGCAGGGGGCTGAGGGCGCTGGCTCGGCTTACCGTGGCTCGCAAGGGGTTGACCCGAAACGCATCGAGCAAATCAAGGCCTTGTATGGCTTTGATAAGCCGGCGCACGAGCGCTTTATCCAGATGGTGCAGCAATTCGCCCGCTTCGATTTGGGCCGGAGTTTTTTCCAAAACAAAGACGTGGCGCAACTGATCTACGAAAAGCTGCCGGTCTCTATCAGCTTGGGGCTGTGGACTTTCTTTATCAGCTACCTGGTCGCCGTGCCGCTGGGCGTGGCCAAGGCGGTGCGCGCTGGATCGCGCTTTGACCTGGTCACCACGCTGTTGGTGATGCTGGGCTATGCGATACCAGGTTTTGTGCTGGGGGTGGCTTTGTTGGTGGTGTTCGGTGGGCAGTTACAGTGGTTTCCGCTGCGCGGGTTGACCTCCAGCAACTGGGATGAGCTCACCTGGGGCGCACGCGTGGTTGACTACCTGTGGCACATCGCCATGCCGGTGACAGCCATGGTGTTGGGCAGTTTTGCGGTTACTTCTATGCTCACGAAAAATGCCTTTCTGGAAGAAATTCGCAAGCAGTATGTGGTGACCGCACGGGCCAAGGGCCTTGATGAGCGCCAGGTGCTTTGGAAACATGTGTTCCGCAACGCTTTGATTCCGATCATCACCGGTTTTCCCGCGGCTTTTATTGGGGCCTTTTTTACCGGCTCGCTGCTGATCGAGACCCTGTTTTCGCTCGATGGCCTGGGCCTGCTGAGTTATGAGAGTGTGATTCGGCGTGACTACCCGGTGGTGCTGGGAACCTTGTACTTCTTTACCCTGATAGGTTTGGTCACCAAGCTGGTGTCTGATTTGTCTTATGTTTGGGTGGATCCCCGTGTCAAGTTCGACTGACAGCAACACAAAATTCCTGGCTCGGCCTGGCAATTCGCCCGCGCGCCGAGCCTGGGGCCGGTTCCGGCGCAACCGCCTGGGCTACTGGAGCCTGGTTTGTTTTTGTTTGCTGGTGCTGCTCAGCCTGGCAGCAGAGTTGGTATCCAACGACCGCCCCCTGCTGGTGCGCTACCAAGGGCAGTTTTACACGCCGGTGATTCAAAGTTACCCTGAAACTGTGTTTGGCGGAGACTTCCAGACGCCAACCGATTACCTTGACCCATTCATTCGGCAGCGCCTGAGCGAGCCCGGCAATTGGGCGCTCTATGCGCCCAACCCCTATGGTCCGAAAACTCTCAACTACTTTGCCAAATCACCCAACCCCTCGGCACCCAGCAGCGAGAACTGGCTGGGCACCGATGACCGTGGACGCGACCTGCTGGCCCAGCTGATCTATGGCTTTCGGGTCAGTGTGCTGTTTGCCTTGGCGCTGACCTTCACGGGTACTGTTCTGGGTGTGCTCACTGGCGCCCTACAGGGTTTTTTTGGTGGCAAGACAGACCTGGCGTTTCAGCGTTTCATTGAAATCTGGAGCGCCATGCCCGAGTTGTATCTGCTGATCATCTTCAGCGCCGTGTTTGCGCCTAGCTTGGGGCTGCTGCTGCTGCTGCTGAGCCTGTTTGGCTGGATGGGTTTGTCAGACTATGTGCGGGCCGAGTTTTTGCGTAACCGGCAGCTTGACTATGTGCGCGCAGCGCGCGCCTTAGGCGTGAGCAACTGGCAGATCATCCGCCGGCATGTGCTGCCCAACAGCCTGACGCCGGTGGTTACCTTTTTGCCATTTCGCATGAGCGGGGCGATTCTGGCGCTCACCTCGCTTGATTTTCTGGGCCTCGGTGTGCCGCCTGGTACGCCATCACTGGGCGAGCTGCTTTCGCAGGGCAAGAACAACATCGACGCCTGGTGGATTTCTTTGTCCACTTTTTTGGTCTTGGTGCTGACACTCTTGTTGCTGACTTTCATGGGCGACGCACTGCGTGATGCGCTCGATCCGCGCAAGGCCGACCGATGAGCTCGCCTTTGCTCAGTGTGAGTGGTTTGCGGGTTGCGTTTGGCGGCCATGAGGTGGTGCACGGCATTGACTTTGCCGTCGAGCCAGGCGAAAAAGTTGCTTTGGTGGGCGAATCAGGATCGGGCAAAACAGTTACTGCCCTGAGCCTGTTGCGGTTGGCACAAGACGCCACAGTGGTCGGCAGCGCTGTCTTTGATCGCCAAGATTTGCTGGCCATGCCCGAGCGCGCCCTGCGGGCCCTGCGCGGGCAGGATATTGCCATGATTTTCCAGGAGCCCATGACCGCGCTCAACCCCCTGTTGAGCGTGGGCGAGCAAATTGTCGAGGTGTTGCAGCTCAAAATGGGTTTGTCGCGGCAGCAGGCCTGGCCCAAAGCCATCGAGCTGATTACCCAAACCGGTATCAGTGAAGCAGCTCGGCGTGCCAGCGCCTACCCGCACCAACTCAGCGGCGGCCAACGCCAGCGCGCCATGATTGCCATGGCGCTGGCCTGCCAGCCGCGGCTGTTGCTGGCTGATGAGCCGACCACGGCCCTGGATGTGAGCCTGCGCGCCCAGATTCTGGATCTGATCGCTGATTTGCAAAGAAAAAATGGCATGGCTGTGTTACTCATCACCCACGACCTGAACTTGGTGCGCCGCTTTGCGGACCGGGTGCTGGTGATGGAGAACGGGTATGTGGTGGAGCAGGGCACAGTGCCAGAGGTTTTTGGCCGACCTCGCCATGCCTACACCCGACGGCTGCTTGAGAGTCGCCCCGAGCGGGATGTGGCAGAGCCGCCAGCAAGCGATGCGCCTGCCCTGCTGGCACAAGCCAGCAATTTGCGGGTGAGCTATGCCGTGCCGCGCCCGGGTATGGCGGGCTGGTTTGGGCAGGGTGAATTTGTCGCTGTGCAGGGCGCAAATTTTGTGATTCAGGCGGGGCAGACTCTGGGTGTCATTGGTGAATCCGGCTCGGGCAAATCAACCCTGGCGCTGGCTTTGCTGGGTTTGCTGCCGAGCTCTGGTGAGTTGCAAGTCGGGGCGAGCCCCTGGGGCGTGAACGCACAGCAAAACCAGCGCATGCGGCGCATGGTGCAGGTGGTTTTTCAAGATCCGTTCTCTTCTTTGTCGCCTCGTTTGACAGTTGAAGAAATCGTCGGGGAGGGCCTGCTGGTTCATGAGCCAGGGCTGAGCGCGCAAGCACGGCGAGAGTTTGTTTTGGCGGCACTGCGCGATGTCGGCATGGCCCTGGATGGGGACGAAGCTGCACTGCTGCGACGCTACCCGCATGAATTTTCGGGTGGCCAGCGCCAGCGCCTGGCGATTGCCAGAGCCCTGATCATCAAGCCAGACGTCCTGGTGCTCGATGAGCCAACCAGCGCGCTCGATGTGACTATCCAAAAACAGGTTCTTGGCTTGTTGCAGCGCCTGCAGCGAGAGCGGGGCCTGAGCTATTTGCTCATCACACATGATGTGGACGTGATCCGGGCCATGGCGCACCAGGTGCTCGTGATGAAAGACGGTGAGGTTGTTGAGTCTGGAGCCTGCGAACAATTGTTCCAAGCGCCTCAGCATGATTACACCCGCCAGTTGCTCGCCTCGGTTGCTTAACCGAGAGTTTCCATCAGCCAGATTTTCGAGCCTACCCAGTGTCTGGCGGGAGATTTTCCGCGTAACTCGTTTCGCCTCAAACCGGCGCACTGACGGGCAAGGCCAGTGAGAAACGATTCAGAATCAACGGGTTGGGCGTACGAATAGGGGTAGAATCCGATTTTCACGGCCAAGCGGGCGGGTTATCACCGCCCGTTTTTTTTGGTCTTTTATTTTGTTTTTTACCTAAGTAAACGTGCCTCTGACGGAAATTGTTGAGCAAACCGTGGCCGGGCTGGGCTATGACTTGGTGGCCACTGACCGGTCCGCCGGTGGCCTGCTGCGCATCACGATCGACCTGCCGTGGTCGCAGGTTCAGGGCGGCTCAGACAGTGAGCAACTCGTAACGATTGAGGATTGTGAAAAAGTGACCCGGCAACTGCAGTTCGCCCTTGAGGTGGACGGCATAGAGTACAAACGTTTGGAAGTGTCATCGCCTGGCATCGACCGGCCCCTGCGCCACGAGCAGGATTTTGAGCGCTTTGTGGGTCGGGTGATTGACATCACGCTCAAGGCGGCGATGGGTGCGGCGGCGCAGGGCTTGACCAGCGCGAGTCGAAAAAAATTTCGTGGCAGGCTGGAGCGCGGCAAGGTTGTTGGCAACGCAGCTTCATGGCAAATTGTTTGGGCTGACGAGCCTGTGGTCAAACCAGGGCAGAGGGTGAGCAAAAAACGCCTGGCCGCGCCGCTGCAGGTGCTGGGNTTTACCCAGGANGAAATACGCGAAGCGCGTTTGGCGCCCATCGTCAGTTTCAAGGGTCGGGGCGGGCTCAGTGGCGCGCCTGGTGCCGATGAATCTGAATTAAGTTGAATTGAGTTGAGTTGAAAGAGGAGAGTCTTGGCATGAATCGAGAAATGTTAATGCTGGTGGACGCCATCTCGCGTGAGAAAAACGTCGAGCGCGATGTGGTGTTTGGGGCTGTTGAGGCCGCCCTGGCCCAGGCCACGAAAAAACTTTACCCGGGTGAGGTCGACATTCGGGTCGTGGTTGACCGCGACAGCGGCAGCTACGAAACCTTTCGGCGCTGGCATGTGGTGCCGGATGAAGCCGGTTTACAGCTGCCAGACCAGGAAATTTTGCTGTTTGAGGCCAAGGAGCAAATCGAGGATATCGAGCTTGACGAGTACATCGAAGAAGCCGTGCCATCGGTGCCCATTGGCCGGATTGGGGCGATGGCGGCAAANCAGGTGATTCTGCAAAAAATTCGCGATGCAGAACGTGAAATGCTGCTCAATGACTTCATGTCGCGCGGTGACAAAATTTTTGTCGGTACGGTCAAGCGCATGGACAAGGGCGACATCATTGTCGAGAGCGGGCGGGTTGAGGGTCGGCTGCGCCGAGGCGAGATGATCCCTAAAGAAAACCTTCGTACCGGTGACCGGGTTCGCGCCATGATCATGGAGGTTGACCTGACCCTGCGCGGAGCCCCGATTATTTTGTCGCGCTCTTCGCCTGAATTCATGACTGAGCTGTTCCGCCAGGAAGTGCCCGAGATCGAGCAGGGCCTGCTCGAGATCAAGTCTTGTGCACGTGACGCCGGCTCGCGCGCGAAAATTGCTGTGCTTTCGCATGACAAGCGGATTGACCCGATCGGTACCTGTGTCGGCGTGCGTGGCACGCGGGTCAACGGCGTCACCAACGAGCTGGCTGGCGAGCGGGTGGATATCGTGCTCTGGAGCGAAGACCCGGCCCAGTTTGTGATTGGTGCACTGGCGCCGGCCAATGTCTCGTCGATTGTGGTGGACGAAGAGCGGCATGCCATGGACGTGGTGGTTGATGAAGAAAATCTGGCCATCGCCATTGGCCGTGGTGGCCAAAACGTCCGTTTGGCAGCTGAACTCACGGGCTGGAAGATCAATATTCTGGACGCTGCCGAGTCGGCAGAAAAACAAGCTGGCGAGGTTGACTCTGGGCGTCGCTTGTTCATGGACAAGCTCGATGTTGACGAAGAAATCGCCGATCTGCTGATTGCCGAGGGATTTACCAGCTTGGAGCAGGTGGCCTATGTGCCCCTTGAGGAAATGCTGGAGATCGAAAGTTTTGACGAAGACACGGTCAATGAATTGCGCGCACGGGCCAAAGACGCTTTGCTGAACATGGAAATAGCGCGTGAAGAAAGCGGCGCAGAGGTATCACAAGACCTGCGCGACTTCACTGGGCTCACCCCCGAGCTGATCGTCAAGCTCGCAGACGGCGGTGTGCACACCCTGGATGATCTCGCCGATTTGGCGGTTGATGAACTCACCGACCTCACTGGGCACACCGAAGAGCAGGCCCGGGCCATCATCATGAGAGCGCGGGAGCATTGGTTTGCCAATGAAGCCGCCTCTGACGCATGAAGTTATTGTCATGAAAAAATATATTTAGTGATGGCCGCCCTAAGCCCGACCGGGCTTTCGCGGCCGAACCCAAAGGTTAGATAAGAAATGTCCAGTATGACCGTCGCCGAGTTTGCAACAGAGCTCAAAAAATCAAGTGAGACCCTGCTCGACCAGCTCAAATCTGCCGGGGTTGTCAAAACCGCTGTCTCAGACAAGCTCACCGAGTCTGACAAGCAGCGCCTGCTGGTCTATCTTCAGGCCAGCCATGGCACTGCGAGCACTGAGCGCAAGAAAATCACACTGGTCAAAAAGTCGACCAGCGAGATCAAGCAGGCTGATGCGAGCGGCAAGGCCCGGACAATTCAAGTCGAGGTGCGCAAGAAACGCACCTTTGTGCGGCGCGAGGACGGTGCTGAGTCAGCCCCGGAAGACGCTGGCAACACGCCCGAGCAAGAAAGCCCAGCAGTTCCCTTGTTGGACACCGCTGAGCTCGCCCGCCGCGAAGAAGAAGCGCGCCGGCAAGCCGAATTGATACGGCGTCAGGAAGAAGAGCTCGCAGAGCGACGGCGGCAGCGTGAATCATTGGAGGCCAGGGCACAGGAAGCGGCCGAGCAAATGGCCAGCCGCAAAGCCGCCGAACTGATTGCGGCCGAGGCTGCTGCCAATCAGCCCAAGCCCGCTGACGGCCAGGCTGGAGAGCCAGAGTCCAGTAGCATCGCCGCCGCCCGAACCCAAGCCGCAGCCAGCAAGGCCGAGGCCCTCGCCAAAACGCTGGTTGAAGAGCGCGCCAGCGCTGCTGTGGCTGCCAAGGTCAGGGCCGACGAGGACGCCGCACGCGCCGCCGATCTTGGCGAGCGGCGACGCAAGGTTGAAGCCGAAGCCGCCGCCATCCGGGTCATGATGTCGGCACCGGGAAAAAAAGCCCCCCCCCCGAAGAAGCCAGAAGAAGTCAAACCGGCGGTCAAGCCTGGCGCTGTAGATGCCGCCAAAACCGGCCTCAAGGGAACCCTGCACAAGCCTGCTGCGGGCACAGCGGCGAGCAAACCCGCCCGTGCTGGTGCGCCAGGTGCGGCCGCAGCAACAACGCCAGCCGGTGCTGGCAAAGAAGTCAAATCAGCCAAGCTGTCGAGCAGCTGGGCTGGCGACCCAGCCAAAAAGAGGGCGATTCCCACCCGCGGCGACACCGGCGCTGGCGCTGGCCGGGCCAGCAACTGGCGCGGTGGGCCGCGCGGGCGGCGCACTGGCACAGACCGTGACCGTGATGACCATGCAAGCCAGGCGGCACCGGCAGAGGTACGGGTCATCGAGGTCCATGTGCCCGAGACCATCACGGTGGCAGAGCTTGCGCACAAGATGGCGGTCAAGGCCTCTGAGGTTATCAAGCACCTCATGAAGCTGGGGCAGATGGTCACCATCAACCAGCCGCTGGATCAGGACACGGCCATGATCGTGGTTGAAGAAATGGGCCACAAGGCGATTGTTGCCGCCCTGGATGACCGGAGGCTTTCACCGACGACGAGGTGCAGCAGCAGCAGCAGTCGGAGTCCCTGCAAAGAGCGCCGGTGGTGACTGTCATGGGCCACGTTGACCACGGTAAAACCTCGCTGCTGGATTACATTCGCCGCGCCAAGGTGGCCTCGGGTGAGGCCGGAGGCATCACCCAGCATATTGGCGCCTACCATGTGGAGACGGCTCGCGGCATGATCTCTTTCCTCGACACCCCGGGTCACGAGGCCTTCACGGCCATGCGCGCGCGCGGTGCCAAGGCCACCGACATCGTCATCTTGGTGGTGGCCGCCGATGACGGCGTGATGCCGCAAACCCGTGAGGCGATCAAACATGCCAAGGCGGCCGGGGTGCCCATCGTGGTCGCGATCAACAAAATTGACAAGCCAGACGCCAACACCGAGCGTGTCAAAAACGAGTTGGTGGTCGAAGAAGTGGTGCCGGAAGAATTTGGTGGCGATTCGCCCTTTGTTTCCGTCTCTGCCAAAACCGGACAGGGCATTGATGCCCTGCTCGAGCAGGTGTTGCTGCAGGCCGAGGTGCTTGAGTTGCGCGCCCCGGTGGACGCGATGGCCAAGGGCCTGGTGATCGAGGCCCAGCTTGACAAGGGTCGCGGCCCGGTGGCTACAGTGCTGGTGCAGTCTGGCACCCTCAAGGCCGGTGACATCGTGCTTGCTGGCTCCACCTACGGCCGGGTGCGCGCCATGCTGGATGAAAATGGCCGGACGATCAAAACTGCGGGGCCGTCGATTCCGGTCGAGATCCAGGGCCTGACCGAAGTCCCGCAGGCGGGAGACGAGTTCATGGTGATGTCTGACGAACGGCGTGCCCGTGAAATCGCCACCTACCGGGCAGGTAAGTTCCGCAATACCAAACTGGCCAAGCAGCAGGCGGCCAAACTCGAAAACATGTTTGCCGACATGGCTGCGAGCGAAATCAAAATGGTGCCCATCATCGTCAAGGCCGATGTACAGGGCTCGCAAGAAGCGCTGGCGCAGTCGCTGGTCAAACTGTCCACCGACGAGGTCAAGGTGCAGATGGTCTACACGGCTGTGGGTGGCATCAGCGAATCCGACGTCAATCTGGCGATTGCCTCGAAAGCGGTCATCATCGGTTTCAACACCCGCCGACGCTGGCGCGCGCAAACTTGCTGAAAACAATGGTGTCGACATTCGTTACTACAACATCATTTACGACGCCGTCGATGAGTTGAAAGCCGCCATGTCCGGCATGTTGACGCCCGAGAAGAAAGAAGAAGTCATCGGGACAGCTGAAATCCGGCAGGTGTTCAAGGTCTCCAAGATCGGCTCGATTGCTGGTTGCATGGTCACGGCCGGCGTGGTGCGGCGCTCTGCGCGCTTGCGCTTGCTGCGTAACAACATGGTGGTTTTCACGGGCGAGCTTGAATCGCTCAAGCGATTCAAGGACGATGCCAAAGAGGTCAAAGAGAGCTTCGAGTGCGGCTTGAACATCAAAAATTACAACGACATCCAGGAAGGCGACCTGCTGGAGTTTTATGAAATTCGCGAAATCGCCCGAACCCTGTAATCGTGCTTGAGCTGAGCTGTGCGCAAAAAATCCAGTACGCCCAACCGGGGCTTCAAGGTGGCCGACCAGATCCAGCGTGATCTGACCGAGCTGATCGCGCGCGAGCTCAAAGACCCGCGGGTTGGAATGGTGACGATTCAAGGCGTCGAGGTCACCCCCGACTATGCCCATGCCAAGGTTTTTTTCAGCCTGCTGCAAGGCGACAGCGCTGCCTGCCAGGAGGGCTTAAACCAGGCTGCCGGTTTTTTGCGCTCAGGGCTGTTCAAGCGCCTGCGTATTCACACCGTGCCCAGCCTGCACTTTGTGTTCGATCGCACCAGCGAGCGTGCTGCCGACATGAACGCCCTGATCGCGCGAGCCGTGTCCTCCCGGGCCAAAGACGACTGATATGCATATCGCCGGGCCGCCTGAGGGTGCAAAGGCCCCCTTGGGGGGCAGCAATTCACATGTGATCGAAAAGCGCAGGGGCCAGGCCAGCCCAAAAATACGCGCCAGCAGGCGGGCCGTGCATGGGGTTTTGCTGCTCGACAAGCCACTTGGCCTGTCGAGCAATGATGCATTGCAAAAAGCCAAATGGCTGCTGGGGGCCGAGAAAGCCGGCCACACCGGCACCCTTGATCCGCTGGCCACCGGCGTCTTGCCCCTGTGCTTTGGTGCGGCGACCAAGTTCAGCCAGTTGCAGCTTGATGCAGACAAAACCTATGAGGCGGTCGCGCGCTTGGGTATCAAAACCAGCACTGGGGATGCCGAGGGCGAGCCGATCGCGATCCGGCCGGTTGATGTGACTGCGGCTAGCCTGTCTGCTTTGGTAAAACAGTTCACCGGGGCCCTGCGGCAAATCCCGCCCATGTACAGTGCTTTGAAAAAAGATGGGCGCGCGCTCTACGAGTACGCCCGAGCCGGTATCGAGCTTGACCGCGAGGCCCGAGACATCACCGTCTACTCCCTCAGTCTGGCCTTGAGGCAGGATGAGGCCGGTTTTGCCATNGCTCTGGGCGTGGCATGCAGCAAGGGCACCTACATCCGAACCCTGGCCGAGGATATCGGCGAGGCACTGGGCTGCGGTGCGCACCTCAGCGCCCTCAGACGAATAGAGACAGGCGGTTTTTCTGCCGCGCAGTGCATCAGCCTGTCTGAACTTGAGGCCCTGGCGCCGGCCCAGCGACTGGCC
>JGI25928J51866_1000206_pt1 | contig 13723 bp, 14 predicted proteins | sample LauGreFBDMM110DN_2_FD_51866 | JGI IMG/M metagenome (IMG submission 51866)
GGGGGCCGGCCTGTTGGGCCGATTGGGCCGCGGCGACCGCCTGTTCGACCCAACCCTGCGCAGCGGCCATCCACTCGGCGCTCAGCCCGCCGACCGGGGCACTGGGCTGGGTTTGAGCGGCGGCGCTGATGCCCAGGCCCAGGCTACAAACCAACGCGATCAGCCTGGCTGCGGCGCGCTTGGTGGGGGCAATCGTCATGGTGTGCTCGCTAAAGAAATTCGAGCCCTACTGTAGGCAGTGTTGGGGCCGCATGAAGTCTCGATTAGGGCCGCTTTTGGGGCGTATTTTTCAGCTTTGCGAAGCTCAAGTATTTCCCATAATTGCCCCACGCTGTCCAACCAGGCCCTGTGCTGGGATCGACAGGCATTCAAACTCAGGGAGTGACACATGTTGGCTAATTTGACCGCTGGTCTGGACTTTCATTCGAAGGCCCTGGTTCTGCGCGCCCAGCGCCAAGGCGTGATCGCCAGCAACATTGCCAACGCCGACACACCGGGCTTTGCGGCGCGGGACATCAACTTCAAAGAGTCCATGTCAGCCGCCAACAGCAGCAGCCTGGCGCTGGACGGCCTGCGGGGCAGCAGCACCAACCCGGCCCACATGGCAACCACAGGCAGCAGCTTGGGCGGCACAGACTCAGACCGGGGCCTGGTTTATGCCGCCCAGAGCCAGCCCAGCATGGATGGCAACTCGGTTGACCTGGACCGGGAGCGGGCGAATTTTGCCGACAACTCGGTGCGCTATGAAGCCACCCTCAGGTTCATTAACGGCTATTCGAAGACGATCTTGAGCGCCATTCAAGGCCAGTAAGCCAAAGCCATCAGCCAGCGCAACCTGCCGGAGCCCCATATGTCCATGTTTTCCATCTTCAATGTCTCGGGCAGCGCCATCAGCGCACAGTCGCAGCGCCTCAACGTGGTGGCGAGCAACCTGGCCAATGCCGATGCGGTGGCCGGGCCCGATGGCCAGGGCTACAAGGGCCGCCAACTGGTGTTTGAGACCCTGCCCATGGGTTCTGCCGCTTCCTCTGGCGTACGCGTCACGGCGGTCAAGGAAAACAATGACCCGCTGCGCCGGGTGCACAACCCGAACCACCCCTCAGCCGACGCCGAGGGCTATGTGACCCACTCCAATGTCAACCCGGTCGAGGAAATGGTCAACATGATTTCGGCCTCCCGCTCTTATCAAAACAATGTCGAGGTGATGAACACCGCCAAGGCCTTGCTGCTCAAAACCCTGCAAATGGGTCAATAACCCGAAGGAACTCCGCCCATGGCCATCACCCTCACCCCCAGCGCCCAGGCCAGCCAGCCCGCGCTGCAAAACCTGACCGGCAGCAGCGGTGCTGCTGAAAAAACCGACGCCACGTCCCAGCAGGATCGCTTTTTGAAGCTGTTGGTGGCGCAACTCAACAACCAGGACCCGATGAACCCGATGGACAACGCACAGTTGACCAGCCAGACCGCGCAGATCAGCACCGTGTCGGGCATCGAACAGCTCAACAGCAACCTGCTGGCACTGGGCAAACAATTTACAGCCATGCAAGCCGTTCAAAGCACAACCATGATTGGCCACGATGTGCTGACAACCGGCAATCGGCTCGAGATCAGCCAAGGCCAGGGCAGGGGCGGCATGGAACTGGCCAGCGCGGCGGACAAGGTCAGCGTGCAAATCTTCTCAGCCGGGGGCCAGTTGGTCGACACCCTGGAACTGGGCAGCATGGCCGCCGGGCGGCAAGAGTTCGCCTGGGATGCCAGCAAATACAGCGGCGCAAGCGCCTTGAAATTCAAGGTGGCGGCCAGCAATGCGGGCCAGGGCGTCGCGGCCAACGCCCTGGCGCGCGACACCATCAGCTCGATTGGCACCGATGGCAGCGCCATGAGCTTTGCGCTCAAGAGCGGCGCCATCGTGCGCTACGAACAAATCAAAGCGGTGCTCTGACGCGCCGCCCCTCAAACATCCAAAGGAGTAGATCATGGGCTTTCAAACCGGGCTTGCCGGCCTCAATGCGGCAACCAAAAATCTGGACATCATCGGCAACAACATTGCCAACGCCAACACCGTGGGCGCCAAGTCCTCGCGCGCAGAGTTTGCCGCGCTGGTGTCATCGGCGGGCAGTGGCGGCACCGATGTTGGGCAGGGCATTGGGGTGGCGGTGGCAGCGGTGTCGCAGCAATTCACCCAGGGCAGCATCAACATCACCGGCAACAGCCTGGATGTGGCGATCAACGGTGGCGGTTTTTTCCAGATCACCACCAGCGATGGCAAGGACGCCTACACCCGCGACGGCCAGTTCAAGCTCAACCGCGAGGGCAACCTGGTGACCAACCAAGGCGCCAATGTGCTGGGCTACACCCTCGACACGCTGGGCCAACCGACCAGCGTGACCCCGGGCAAGCTGGTGGTGCCCACCGGCGCGCCAATTGCCGCAGGCCAGACCGGGGCCATCACGCTCGAGATGAACCTGGATGCCCGCTCAGCGGTGGCAGCCTCAGCCACGCCAGTGACACCCCGCACCACTTACGGCACCTCGGTGACCACCTTTGACTCTCAGGGCCTGGAGGTTCCCCTGAACCTCTACTTCGTGCGAGTTGCCTCTACCGCAGCGTCTGCGGCGGGAGCGACGCCGGTGGTGGCGGCGTCCGACAACTATGAGGTTTACGACTCCCTGACCGCCACGTCGCCCCTCAGTTACGACCCCTCCCTGACCGCCACGTCGCCCCTCAGTTACGACCCCGGCACAACGCCAACNCCGCTGCCAACACTGACCCTGAAGTTTGATGCNAGCGGCAAACTGCTGTCNCCGAGCNGCNCCACACTGCCGAAGATCACCATCCCGACGCCCAACAGCATCACGCCGGACATCGTGGCCACCTTGGACATCAGCAAGGTGACCCAGTACGCCTCGAGCTTTGCGGTCAACCGCTTAACCCAGGACGGCTACACCGCTGGTGATTTGACCGGGGTCTCGATTGACCAGACCGGGGTTCTGGAAACCAAGTACTCCAACGGACAGACCAAACGACTGGCGCAACTCACCTTGGCCGACTTCCGCAACCCACAGGGGCTGACCCCTATCTCGGGCGGTGCCTGGGTGGAAACCTTCGCCTCCGGCCAGCCGATACAGGGCCTGCCAACCCAGGGCAAGTTTGGTGAGTTGCGCTCCGGCGCAGTGGAAGATTCCAATGTCGACCTGACNGCCGAGCTGGTGGCAATGATGACCGCACAGCGCAGCTACCAGGCCAATGTGCAGACCATCAAGACCCAGGACCAGGCCTTGCAGGCGCTGGTGAACCTGCGCTAAACCAGGGTAGAGCGCCATGGACCGCATGATCTACACCGCCATGAGTGGGGCCAATGCTGCAGCACAGCGCCAGGCCGTGCTCTCCAACAACCTGGCCAATGCCTCGACCAACGGTTTTCGGGCCGAGCTGTCGACCTTTCGCGCCGTNCCCGTGCGCGGCGACGGTGCCACCACCCGGGTGCTGGCGATGGAGGCAACCGCCGGCGAACTNGACACCCCCGGAGCGCCACAACGCACTGGCCGCAACCTCGATGCCATGGCCGTGGGGACGGCTTTTTTTGGGGTGCAGGCGCTCGACGGCACCGAGTCCTACACCCGAAATGGTGGCTTTGATGTCTCGCCAGACGGCACCCTGCTCACCAGCACTGGCCTGACGGTGCTGTCTGACGGCGGCGCGCCGATTACCGCGCCGGCCAATGCAGCACTGACGATTGGTTTTGATGGCACGCTGAGCGCCAAGGTGGGCGACCAGGCAGCCACCACGATTGGCCGGCTCAAACTGGTGACAGCCACGCCCGACGACCCGCTGCGCCGCGGCCCCGACGGCCTGTTTCGCAGCGCCTCTGGTGACCCGCTGCCCAGCGACCCGAATGCCCGGGTCCAGACCGGCGTGCTCGAGGGCTCGAATGTGAACCCGGTTGAGACCATGGTGGGCATGATTCAGACCGCCCGCCAGTTCGAAGCCCAAATGCGCCTGCTGCAAACCGCCGAGGCCAACGACAAATCGGCCGGGCAGTTGCTGGGCATGTAAGCCCTGCCGGCTCTCAGACTGAACAAACCTAAAAACCAGCACAGCCTCGTCAAGGATATTCATCATGATCAATTCCCTGTGGATTTCAAAAACCGGTATGGAGGCCCAGCAAATGCAGCTGGACGTGATCTCCAACAACCTGGCCAATGTGTCAACCAATGGCTTCAAGCGGGCCAGCGCGGTGTTTGAGGACCTGATGTACCAAAACCTGCGCCAGGTTGGCGCCAGCAGTTCGGAGCAGTCGCAACTGCCCACCGGCCTGCAGGTGGGTTTGGGCGTACGCACAGTGGCCACCAGCCGCTCTTTTGCACAGGGCAATCTGCAGCAGTCGGGCAACAAGCTCGATGTGGCGATTCAGGGCAATGGCTTTTTCCAGGTGACCATGCCCGATGGCACCACCAATTACACCCGCGACGGCGCTTTTCAGGTCGACGCACAGGGCCGCTTGGTGACCGCCACCGGCCTGCCGATAGCCAATGGCGTGACGGTGCCCGCCAATGCGCAAAGCATTGCCATCGGNGCCGACGGNGTGGTGACAGCGCAGATCCCGGGCACAGTGGCGCCGCAGGCCATCGGCACGATTGCCTTGGCCAATTTTTTGAACCCCGGTGGCCTGGAGCCCAAGGGCCAAAATTTGTATGCCGAGAGCACGGCGTCCGGCACGGCCAGCAGCGGCACGCCCGGCGCCAACGGACTCGGCGCCCTGATGCAGGGTTTTGTGGAAACCTCGAATGTCAACGTGGTGCAGGAACTGGTCAGCATGATCCAGACCCAGCGCGCCTACGAGATGAATTCCAAGGCGGTCCAGACCTCTGACCAGATGCTGCAAAAGCTGGGGCAAATCTGATGGGCATCCAGAAAATTGCCCCGGTTTTGCTCGGCGCCCTGGCGCTGCTGGGCGCAGGTTGCGGATCCATGCCCCAGCCAGTGAAGGTGGATTTTGCCGAAGCGCGGCCGGCCCAGCCAGCGCCCGCGCCGGTGCTGCGGCCTGCCAACGGCAGTCTGTTCAGCACCGTGAGTTACCGCCCGGCTTTCGAGGACCCGCGGGCCCGCAGCGTGGGAGACACCATCACCATCCAGATCGTGGAGAACGTGACTGCCAGTCAGGTGTCGAAATCAAGCTCCAACCGCACCAGCAGCCTGGATGCCAGCGTTTCAGCTGCCCCGCTGATCTCGGCCATGGACATTGCCAACCTGAAGCTCGGTGCCGCTTCGAGCAACGACTTCTCCGGCAAGGGGGGCACCGAGAGTGCCAACACCTTCTCGGGCAGCATCACCGCCACAGTGGTGGAAGTGCTGGCCAACGGACACATGGTGGTGAGCGGTGAGAAGCAGATTGGCGTGAACCAGAATGTCGACGTGCTGCGCTTTTCGGGAACGATTGACCCCAAGGTGATACTGCCAGGCAATGTGGTGAGCTCCACCAAGGTGGCCAATGCGCGGATGGAGTCGCGCGGGCGCGGCGCCCAGGCCGAAGCGCAAACAGTTGGGCTGCTCAGCCGTTTCTTTATGAGCTTTTTGCCGTTCTGAGCTGGCTCGACATCGTCCCCGGGAATCTTCATCATGCATGTTTTTTTCAGCGCACCCACGCGGATCGCGGGCCTGCTTTTAGGGGGTCTGCTGCTCAGCGCCCTGGGCAGCGGCTCGGCCCAGGCCAGCCGCATCAAGGAGGTGGCTGCTGTGGAAGGTGTGCGCAGCAACCAGCTGACCGGCTTTGGCCTGGTGGTGGGCCTTGATGGCACTGGCGACCAGACCACCCAGATGCCCTACACCGCCCAGGGCATGACAAATTATTTGCAGCAACTCGGCATCACCCTGCCAGCCGCCGCAGTGGCGCAGTTGCAGCTCAAAAACGTGGCGGCAGTGCTGGTCACCACCCAGCTGCCAGCCTTTGCACGGCCCGGCCAGACGCTGGATGTGAACGTGTCTTCGATGGGCAATGCCAAGTCGCTCAAAGGCGGTATGTTGATCAGCACCCCGCTCAAGGGCGCAGACGGCGAGGTGTATGCCTTGGCGCAGGGTAATTTGGTGGTTGCCGGGGCCGGTGCTGCTGCTGCTGGCAGCAAGGTGCAAATCAACCACCTGAGTGCCGGCCGTATTCCGGCGGGCGCTCAGGTCGAGCGCTCGGTACCCACGCCGCTGCTGGAGGGCAACAGCATCAGCCTGGGGCTGGAAGCCTCGGATTTTCAAACCGCGCGGCGGGTTGCGCAGGCCATCAACCGGCGTTTTGGTCTGGGCGCTGCGCGCGCGCTTGACGGGCGCACGGTGCGCGTGAATGCGCCCACCGACCCCGATGCGAGGGTTGCCTTTATTGCCGAAATGGAAGAGCTTCAGATCGAAGACTCGGTGCGTTCGGCCAAGGTGGTGATCAACGCACGCACCGGCTCGATTGTGCTCAGCCAAGCCGTCACCCTGGGGCCCTGCGCCATTGCGCACGGCAATTTGTCGATCACCGTGAGCACCACGCCGGTGGTCAGCCAGCCCAATGCACTCTCCACCGGCGGGCAGACCGTGGTGACCGAGAAAAGCAATATACAAATCAAGCAAGAGCCCGGCATCCTGATTCAGGTGCCGGCAGCGCCGCAGCTCGCAGACGTGGTGCGGGCGTTGAACGCCCTGGGCGCCACGCCGCAGGACCTGTTGGCGATTTTGCAGGCGATCAAGGCCGCCGGCGCGCTCAATGCCGAGCTCGAGGTGATTTGACATGAGCATGAGCAGACTGCACAGCCCCTCGAATGCACTCGCCGCAGACGGCCGAACACTGGGGGCGCTCAAGGCTCGGGCGGGGCAAAACACCCCTGAATCCATCCAAGAGGCGGCCAAACAATTTGAGTCTTTGTTCATGCGCGAGCTCATCAAGAGCATGCGCGAGGCCACCATGAAATCAGGCCTGCTTGACAGCCCGGGCGGCGATCTGGGCGCCGACCTGCTGGACCAGCAGTTTGCGGTGCAGCTGTCGGGCCAGCCGGGCGGCCTGTCCGAGCTGATTGCCAAGCAGTTGTCACGCCAGATGGGCGAGCCTGCGGCGGATATGCCCAAGCCGGCCCCCGCTGCTGGGCCCAGCCCGGTGTCGCCCACTGTGCCCCAGGCCATACCAAAAATCGCAGCCCACAGCGCCTGGAGCCGGACCGCCGCCGATCTGACAGTCAAGCCGGCCGCTCAGCCAGTGTCAAGCGGCCCCGGCGCGCCAAACCCGCAATCCAGCCAGGCGGCTTTTGTCAAGCGCCACAGCGAGGCTGCCGACCGGGTTGCCAAGGCCAGCGGTCTGCCAGCGGGTTTCATGTTGGGCCAGGCCGGGCATGAAACTGGCTGGGGCCGGCACGAGATCAAGCAGCGGGACGGTGCGCCGTCCTTCAACCTGTTTGGCATCAAGGCCGGCGCCAATTGGACCGGCCGGGTGGCAGAGGTGACCACCACCGAGTATGTGGGCGGCGCGCCGGTTAAAAGCGTGGCCAGGTTTCGCGCCTACAGCTCCTACGATGAGTCGTTCCAGGACTATGCCCGCCTGATCACCAAGACCCCGCGCTATGCCCAGGCCAAGCAAGCAACCAGCTCGCCACTGGCCTTTGCCTCGGGCTTGCAGCGCGCCGGTTACGCGACCGACCCAGACTACGCCAGCAAGCTCAGCCGCGCCATCAATACGAGCTTGCGTCTGCAGCGGGCGCAGGCCTGAGGGTAAGTTTGTGACGGGTATCTTCAACATTGGCGTGCGTGCGCTGCAAACCAACCAGGCGGTGCTGCAAACCATTGGCAACAATATTGCCAATGTCAACACGCCAGGCTACTCGCGCCAGTCGGCGGTGCAGCAAACCGTGCTGGGTCAGTTCACGGGGGGCGGCTATATCGGCGGGGGTGTCGGCCTTGCCACCATCGAGCGGGCACACAACGAGTTTTTAACCCGGCAGTCAGCGCTGTCCGGCTCGGTTGCAGCCGGTGACGCGCAGCGCTTGCTGCAACTCAGGCGTCTGGAGGATATTTTTCAGGGCGGCGACAAGGGATTGGGCGCAGCGGTGAGCGACATGCTCAATGCCTTCTCTAACGTGGCGAGCGCGCCCACCGACCTGAGCGCACGCGCGGTCGTGCTCAACCGGACAGATGAAACTGCGGCCCGCTTTCGCTCAATGGCGGGCCAGATCAACGACTTGAAGCGGGGCGTCGGCGCAGAGCTGCGGGCGGCGGTGTCGGCAGTCAACAGCCTGGCCGAGCGCATCGCGCAGGTGAACCGGGAAGTAGCCCACGCCAGCGGCTCGGGCCAGCAACCCAATGACCTGCTGGACAAGCGCGATCAGTTGCTCAAAGAACTGGGCACCTATGTGCAAACCAGCCTGCTCGAGGACGACAACGGTGTGGTGAGTGTTTTTGTAGCGGGCAGTCAGCCCCTGCTGGTGGGCAGCACCGTGCGGCAGTTCGGCTTGAGCGCTGACGCCTTCAACGACCCGAATCAGACCAAGCTCTCGAGCCTGGGTAACGGCGCCAACACGGTGCTGGAAGAGGCCACCCTGGGCGGCGGCAAAATTGCCGCTTTGCTGCGCTTCCAAAACACCGACTTGGCAGAGGCGGACCAGTTGCTGGGCCGCATGGCGCTGGCGATCGGCACGGCCATGAATGCACAGCACCGCCTGGGGCTGGACCTCAATGGCAACGCCGGGGGCGATTTATTTAGGCTGCCCGCCATCCCAAATGCCCTAGCCAACCAGGCCAACACCGGCAACGCAGGGCTGCAGGTGGCGCTGCAGACCAGCCCCAGCTCAGGGGTGGCGGCGCTGGCGGTCTCCAACTACCAGATCAATTTCACCGGCGCCGCTGCGGGCAGCATCACCCGCCTGTCGGACAGCCAGGTGAGCAGCTTCACCAGCCTGCCAATCCAGCTCGACGGCCTGGTATTGACAGCCTCGGGCACGGCGCAGGCGGGTGATAGTTTTTTGATCACGCCTTTTAGCGGCATCGCAACCAGCATTGCCGGCGCTTTTTCTTCACCTGCGGCCCTGGCCATGAGCAGCCCGGTGGCGGCGCGCGCCGGCAGCAGCAACACCGGCACCCTGGCCGTAGACCAGCTGGCAGCCCGCTCGGTGCCAGTGCCAGCGGCCATCACGCTGAACTTCACCACAGCCAGCAGCTACACCCGCTCAGACGATCCGGCGCTGCTGCTGGTGCCGCCCGGTGTGCCCGCGAACTACACCTACANACCTGGCCAAGCCATCGAATACGCCACCACGCTGCCAGCCACCACAGGCTGGTCACTGACCCTCAAGGGGGCCGCCAAGGCGGGCGACACTTTTGTGGCGGGCAGCAATGCAAGTGTGCAGCCCAATGCCGACCCGAGGCTCAATGGGGGCAACGCGAAAAGCCTGCTGGCGCTGCGCGATGCAGCGCTGTTTGATGGCAGCGCATTGACTGACGGTTACGCCGAGGCCATGGCGCAGGTGGGAGTGATGGTGCAGGGCGCCAGCTTTGCCGCTGATGTGTCNCAGGCGATTGCCACCAGTGTCGAGCAGGACCGCTCCGGCGCAGATGGCGTGAATCTGGATGAAGAAGCCGCCAAATTATTGCANTANCAACAGGCTTACCAGGCCTCGGCCAAGATGCTGCAAATTGCCCAGGGCGTGTTTGACGCCCTGATGCAAAGTCTAGGCCGCTAGCGTGGCCCCAAAGCAAGGAGACCAGCATGCGAATGAGCTCTGCCAATGCCTATGAAAAATCATTGCAAATCCTGTATGCACGCCAAAGCGAATTGGCCGGGCAACAAGAAAAACTGACCTCGGGTAAAAACGTCAACCGGCCCAGCGACGACCCGAGCAGCGCGGCCCAGGCCGAGCGGGCACAGACCCGGCTGTCGCGCATCGCCAGCGACAGGCAGGCGCTGGAAGTGCAACGGGGTGCGCTGACGCTGGCCGAGTCGGCCCTGGGGGACAGCGCCGGCCTGCTGCAGCGCTTTCGCGAGCTCACCATCACCGCCGGCAATGGCGGCTACAACGCCGCAGACCGCCTGACGATTGCCAAAGAGATGGGTGGCCTGCGCGAGCAATTGCTGTCTTTGGCGAACGCCGAGGACGGCAACGGCCTGCCCTTGTTTGGTGGCCTGGGCAGCGCCAGCGCGCCTTTTGTAGAGGGCGCCAGCGGTGTGATTTTCAATGGCCTGCCAGGCCAGCAGGCCAGCACCGAAACCAGTGTTCCAGGCACCATGGACGGACAGGCCGTCTGGATGAACGTGGCGAGCGGCAATGGCAGCTTTGCCCTGTCCACTGGCGCCAGCAACACCGGCAACCTGTGGAGCAACACCGGCCAGGTACTGACACCAGCCAGCCTGACCGGGCACAACTACACCATCACCTTCAGCGTGGTGGGCGCGGCCACCACCTACAGCGTGCAAGACACCACGAACATCCCCCCCACGACCGTGCTGCCGGCACCCGCCATCCCGCCGGCCGTGCCAGCACCCAGCCCCAGCTATACCCCCGGCCAGGCCATCACATTTGACGGGCTGTCGCTGGTCGCCAACGGCGTGCCCGCCAATGGCGACACGGTGCAGGTGGTGCCCAGCACCACCACAAGTTTGTTCAAGGTGATGGACGACGCGATCACGGCCATCGCCGACACCAACCTGACCAGCAGCCAGCTGGCCCAGGCGGTTGGCCTGGCCCTGACCCAGGTCGACAACGGGCTGAACCGGTTGCAGGCCGCACGCAGCCAGGCGGGCGAATGGCTGAACCGGGCCGACAACATCCAACACACCCAAGAAGGCCGCGCCCTGCTCTTCGAGGCTGACAAATCGCGCGCTCAAGACCTTGACCTGGTCAAAGGAATTTCAGACTTCACCCGGCTGCAAACCGGCTACCAAGCGGCGCTGCAGTCTTACGCGCAAGTGCAGAAGCTGTCACTGTTTAACTTCATCAACTGAGCGTCTGTGACGAGGGGGTGCAGGCCGGCAAGTCTGTCAGAATCTGGGCCTTCCCATGACCCCTGCCGAACTCACCGCCCTGCTGGTGCTCGCCACCGTCGGCAGCTTCACGCCGGGACCCAACACCACCCTGTCCACCGCACTGGCTGCCAACCTGGGCCTGCGCCCCACCCTGCGCTTTGTGCTGGCGGTGCCGTTCGGCTGGGGCCTGCTGCTGAGCCTGTGCGCCGGCGGCCTGGGCACGCTGGTGGTGGCCCTGCCGCAGCTGCGCTGGGGCATCCAGGCCATCGGCATTGCCTACCTGTTGTGGCTGGCCCTCAAGCTGGCGCGTACCAGCACCCTCATGCAGGCCGACCCTGCGCAGCTGCAGGTGACGTTCTGGCAGGGCGTGATGCTGCAGTTTCTCAACATCAAGGCCTGGATGCTGGCACTGACCGTGGTCGCCGGCTGGCTGGCTGGCCGGCCCGACGCGGCAGCCCGCTTTGCCCTTGTGCTGCCGCTGTTGATGGCGTTCGGCTTTGTCAGCAACCTGAGCTACGCGCTGGTCGGCTCGCTGCTGCGCGACTGGCTGAGCGGGCCGGCTGGGAGCGGGCAGCGCCTGCGCTGGTTCAACCGGCTGATGGCCGGGGTGCTGGTGCTGACCGCCGGCTGGATGGCCAGGCTGTGAGCACCTCGCAGCAAACCCGGGGCATGTGGCTGGGCCTGCTCGGGGTGGCCATTTTTGCGGTGACCCTGCCCATGACCCGGCTGGCCACCGGCACCGCCGAAGCACCCCAGCTCTCGCCCTGGTTTGTCACCTTTGGCCGGGCCACGCTGGCCGGCGCCCTGTCTATTGTGGTTTTGCTGCTGACCCGCGCCCCTTGGCCCACCGCGGCGCAACGCCGGCCGCTGGCCCTGGCGGTGCTGGGCAATGTCTTGGGTTTTCCGCTGCTGCTGGGCTTTGCGCTGCGCCATGTCAGCTCCGGCCATGCTGCGGTGGTGCTGGCGCTGCTGCCACTGGTCACCGCAGCGGCCGCCGCCTGGGTGATGCACCAGCGCGCCCGGCTGGGCTTCTGGCTCAGTGCGGCTGCCGGTGCCAGCTTGGTGGTGGTGTATTCGCTGTTTCGGGCGCAAGAACACAGCGGCGGCTTTGCCCTGCAGTGGGCCGACCTGCTCTTGCTGGGCGCTGTCCTGATGGCGGCCATGGGCTATGTGTTTGGCGCCCAGGTCACGCCCAGCCTGGGCGCCGAGCGGGTGATCTGCTGGATCTGCGTGATGGCGCTGCCCATCACCCTGCCCGGTGCTTTGCTGACCTGGCCACAACACCCCATTGCTTTGCCGTCCTGGCTGGGCCTGCTGTACGTGGGCGTGTTTTCGATGTGGGCCGGCTTTTTTGCCTGGTTTCGTGGCCTGGCCCTGGGCGGCACCCTGCGGGTGAGCCAGACCCAACTGCTGCAACCCTTTTTAAGCATACTGGCAGCGGTACCCCTGTTGGGCGAACCATTGGAATTGGTGACGCTCGGTTTTGCACTGGCCGTGGTGGCCAGTGTGTTTATTGGCAAACGCCTGAGCTGAGGCGGCCTGAACGCAACTTGAAGACAACTTGAAAACGCTCATGAACAGCCCACCCAGCCAGGTCCGAGCCTACCAACAGGTGGACGTATTCACCTCCAAGCCCTACCTGGGCAACCCGCTGGCCGTGGTGCTGGATGGCTCTGGCCTGAGCGACTTGCAAATGCAGCGCTTTGCCCGCTGGACCAACCTGTCGGAGACCACCTTTGTGCTGCCGGCCAGTGCCGAGGCGCAGGGCGCAGACTACCGGCTGCGCATCTTCACGCCGGATGGTGAGCTGCCTTTTGCCGGCCACCCCACGCTGGGCAGTTGCCACGCCTGGCTGGCCCATGGCGGCCAGCCGCAGCAGCCGGGGCAGGTGGTGCAGGAATGCGGCGTGGGTCTGGTCACGCTGCGCCGCGATGGCACGCGGCTGGCCTTTGCCGCACCCGCGCTGCGCCGCAGCGTGCCAGAACCGGCGCTGCTGCAATTGGTGCTGGCGGCGCTGGGCCTGCAGCCAAGCCAAGTGCTGGCGACGCAGGTGCTGGACAACGGGCCGCACTGGCTGGGCCTGCTGCTGGACAGCCCCGACACCCTGATGGCCCTGTTACCCGACCATGCCGCGCTCAAGACCATCGGACAAATGATCGGCCTGGCCAGCGTGGAATATGAGGATGGTGGGCCCGGGTTAATTGCAAGATCAAACCGGGAAGCCCGTGCCTTTGGCACCCGGGGCGACGCTGCGCCTGCGATCGGGGTGGCGACTGGCCTGCAGGTGCGCGCCTTTGCCGCTGCCATCGGCGTGCCCGAAGACCCGGTGACCGGCAGCCTGAACGCCAGCCTGGCGCAATGGCTGATCGCCGAGGGCGTGCTGCCCGAGCGCTACACCGGGCGCCAAGGCGCCGCTGTGGGGCGCGACGGCTGGGTGTACATCACGCAGGATTCGGCGGGCCAGGTCTGGGTCGGCGGTGATTCGGTGACCTGCATCGCCGGCACGGTGCTGCTGTGAGCGCCGCGCCACCTTTGGCAACCCTGGACCACCTGGTGGTGCTGGCGCCCAGCCTGGCCAGCGGCGTGGCCTGGGCCGAGGCCACTTTGGGCATAACCCCCAGCGGCGTGGCCTGGGCCGAGGCCACTTTGGGCATAACCCCCGGCCCCGGCGGCGAACACCCGCTGATGGGCACGCACAACCGGCTGCTGCGCCTGAGCAACGGCGAGGGTCAACCGGGTGCTGCCTAC
>JGI25928J51866_1000207_pt1 | contig 13714 bp, 8 predicted proteins | sample LauGreFBDMM110DN_2_FD_51866 | JGI IMG/M metagenome (IMG submission 51866)
GTTTTCTTTCTAANTCAGACTCGCCAGTCTGAAGCGCTAGTTTAATTCCGATTAGATTGTGTTGCCATTCAATAAGTTGCTGTTTGAAAGTTGCAATTGAAAGNCGGTGATCTTCNCTCGCTTTGATAATTTTGCTTTCCGTGTCATGGGATTGATTTTGTTGATCACGGGAATCTTTAAGCAATAGTTCAAGTTCTTCCCTAGCNACTTTNGAGTANTCATGGAATTCTCTAAGATGCTCTTGAAGTAAATCCNTGGCTCCTAAAAGTTTAGAAAGACAATTTTCTGCCCCTGCCATNAGNTCTGGNATATTTTCGCTTAAACTAACAATTTGATTTTTAAAATCAATGCCTTGCAACAACCTTTTATTTTCGATCTCTAGATTGGTTATTTGTATCTGTTCAAGAGTGTTTTTTTCATCTTCAAGCCTTTGAAGTGCTTCAAATATTTCTTTTTTGATCAATTCATGCCCATGATTTTCAGTTTGAATTCGGAATTTCACTGAATCAATATCATCAGTTTTTTTGATCAATTCTTGCTTAGATTTTTCGATTTCGTCTCTTGCTGCTGTTAGATGGAGCACAAGGTTTTGATGTTCATTTTCCATTTCTTCGTTTCTAGTTTGGAGAGAAACAATCTGGGTGGAAAGCAAGGCTTCTTTTTCGATTAGCGTTGATTCTTTTAAATGAACATCCTCAATTCGCTTACGAAGGATCTCTTGCATTTGAGCAAGGTTTTTTTCAGTAGAATCAGCTTGTTTTACCTTCTGGTTCTGATTGGTTTGAAAAAGTTCAATCTCTTGTTGAGTTTCTTCAAGTGATTTGGATTTAGTTTCGAGATCATTTTGCTGCTCTGTAAGTGAATTTTCCAAGTTTTGCAAAGAAAGTTCTTTTTGTTCAATTTCAAGGATGCGAAATTCTAAATAACTTCTGTTGTTTTTTAGTTCAACTTTTTCTTGGGTTATGAGTTCGAATTCTGAGGAAAGTAAAATCTCTTTTTCAAGTAATGCTGTTTTAGAGGCTGCTAAATTATCATGTTCAGTAAGTAAATTGTTTTCCAAGGATTGGAGTTCGATGATTTTTTTTTCTACAGTTAATTCTTTTTCTTCTAGCCTAGATTTGACATTTTCAAGATAAAGTTTCAATTGAGAAATCTCAGCCATCTGCTGTTCTAAATCTTCAGATTGCTTGATAAGGTTATCATTTTCTTGGTTTTTAAATAAACATTCTTGTTCAAATAACCTACGATCTTCATTAAGTTTAGAATAAAGTGCGTTGATATCATGTGCTTGTGCTTCAAGCTCCCTGCTGTTTTGTTCTAAATCTTGGTTTCTGCGCTCCATATCAAGAGCACGGTCATTTAAATTCTCGTTTCTTTTGTCTAATATTTCTTGAAGGTTTGATAGGGTTTCCAAATCTTCATTTTTTAATGATTGTTTATTTAAATCTTCTTGTTTTTGAGATGAGATAAAAGTTTTAAGTGAATCTAATTCGTTGCGCAATAATTGTAATTCTTCTGTATTGGTTTTGTTTTTAATGAATTGCAGGTTTAGTTGGTCATTTATTGAAGAGTTTTCAGATTGAAGCGTGCTTTGATTTGATAGTATCTCGGCTTCGCGTTGAGAAATTGTTCGATTGTTTTCAAATAATGAACTTAATTCGATTTTCAATGAGTTGTTTTTACTCTTAAGCTTTTTTACTAAGCGTAATAAGAGAATCTTACTTTTAGATTTTGGTGTTCTTTTATTTTCGATCGAGAATGGTTCTTGGGGTTTAAGGTGGTTGCTTTCTGCGGGCGTTATTTGTGCCAATGATTCATGCACGATGATTGAGAATTCGTATGTGCCAATATTTAATTTGTCATTTGATTTTAGAATGGATTCCTGAAATGAAACTCCATTTAATGTTAAACCTGAAAGCGGAGTAATTGAGCGGACAAATATACCTTTGTTCTTTACATGATTTAGTTGAAATAAAAGCGCAGGAAGATCCAACCCCGCCAATCGAAGTTCGCATCCAGCAACAGTACCTACAAGGAATGTGCCATGAATTGGGAATGATTGAATTTGTTTGTTAAGGCAAGAAAAAACCATGGTTGCTTTGGATGCAACATCATGATCACCAGGAATGAAAGGTAATTCATCTTCTTTCATACCAATGGTTTAAAAAAAATCAACGATAGTGTATAGACCAATATTAAGTGTTGGATTTTAGTAAAAAAGAAGCATTAGTGAAACGGTGGCATTTTAGGCGACTCATGCTTCCCAGATTACGCAAATTACGTTCTGCCAAATTGGTTTTCAAGGTCATTTTTACTTATTAATAAAGAAGTTGGTCTTCCGTGGGGGCAATGATAGTGGGATTTGGATAAGTGGCGCATTTTAGCTAAAAGATGCATTTCTGTTTCATTGAGTATGTCTCCCGATCGGACTGCGGAATGGCAAGCAGTGAGGCTTAAAATGTGNTGAAAAAAAGCATCTTTACTTGGGATTTCGTCTTTGGCAAAAAGTTGTTCGATAACTTTATTAAAAAGAGTTTTAGGCGATTTTCTTCCAAGCAAGGCAGGAAAACTTTCAACCAGAATNGTGTTGCCCCCAAATCCTCGTATTTCGAAACCTAATTGGAGTAGCTCTTCTTGTCGTGACAAAACCATTTCTGCTTGAAAAGCCGCGAGTTCAATGGTTTCAGGAATTAAAAGTTTTTGGGCAGGCACAGGCCCTGAGGTAAGTTTTGATTTTAGTTGTTCATACAAAATTCGCTCATGAAGGGCGTGTTGATCAATGATCAAAACGCCTTCTTCGGTTTCAATCACAATATAAGCATTGTAAACCTGTAAAACCTTAATGTTTTCTTCCAAATTTAATGCGGGAATAATTCCTGGAGGCGGAAGGGATTTATCTAAATAAGTATAATTTGGTGTTTTTGTGATCCCAGCAGCAGATGGATTTTCAAACGTCATTTGTTCGGTGGAATTATTCTTGTCATTGAAGGGAAGCGATGGAGCGGGTGAAGGCCCTGATTCAAGGGTCCAAGGTTCGGGGTTATTTCTGTTTGATGGGATAGTAATGGTAAATTCAGGCAATCCGATGTCTATCTGGTTTTTTCTTGTTACCTGTGATTCATCTTGAAGATTAAAGACAGCACTTTTATTTTTATCAAGGAGAACATTTCTAACAGCATTAAATACCAAATGATGAATCACCCCGGGATCACGGAATCGAACTTCTGCTTTAGTTGGGTGTATGTTGACATCAACTTTTTCCAAATCTGAATCAAAATAAAGAAATGCAATTGGGAATCTTCCCGTCATCATGTGCCCGCGGAAACCTTCTTGGATGGCATGAGATATTGTACGGTCTCTGAACCAGCGGCCATTAATAAATAAATATTGGGATTTTGCGCTACTTTTATCAATGTTTGGCGAGCCAACAAAGCCTTTGATTTTAAAATCGCGGTGATTTGATTCGATATAGAGCAAATCATTGGTGATATCTTTCCCAAAAAAGATACTGATCATTTCTTTAAGGCTGGCCCCTTGTGAAGCTTGTAAGACTTGTTTTCCATTATTTTTGTAGGACCAATGTACATCACAGTTATCAAGGTTATTTTTGAATGAGGAAAGGATCATTTTAGTGATAGTTTCAGTGATTTGAGCAGTTTCGGCGGGCGGTGCTTTAAGNAATTTTCTCCTTACAGGAGTATTGTAAAACAGATGCTTAATTTCGATTCTTGTACCTGGAGATCCATTCCACGGCTTCGAAGGGTGAAGCAATCCCCCTTCGCAAAAGATTTCTGCTCCTTGGTCAAGATCGGGTGGGCAGGATTGGAGCAGCAGTTTGGAAACGCTTGCAATTGAACCTAAGGCCTCCCCTCTGAAGCCAAGTGTAGATATTCTAAAAAGATCTTCTGAAGATTTAAGCTTACTCGTTGCGTGGCTTGTTAGTGCAAGTTGAAGTTGTTCTGGATAAATACCACAACCGTCATCAACGACTCTGATTAGGTCATGCCCGCCTTGTTCGATATCGATATCGATTCTTTTCGAATGAGCATCCAGAGAATTTTCGATGAGTTCTTTGACAATGCTTGCAGGGCGTTCAATAATTTCGCCTGCTGCAATTTGGCTGATAACTTCGGGGGGTAAGAGTTTGATTATTGCCATTTAAACTTCCATGTTATTTGATCTGTATTTTTAAACTTCGTCGTTGTCTTCAATGTCGGTTTTGCGAGTAAGTGAATCATCCTCTGAATCTGGGGTAAGGGCAAGTTTTTTTAGTTTGCGTATCAGAGAATCAGACTTCATTCCAAGCGATTTTGCAGCTTTTTCCATGTCATTGGAATTTTCAGCTAGAGCTTTTTTAATCTTGTCTTGTAACTTCCAATCTTGAATCACCCTGTAAAGTGTTCGTTCTCCAATTCCAAGCATGCGAGAAGCTTCTTCTCGGTTACCATTGGTCAGAGAAAGAGCTTGCTCGATGAAAAAGCGTTCTACTTCCGAGAGGGGCCTACCAATTAAATGAGAAGCTTGTGGCGACTGGCCTGAAAGAGGTTGAATTCGATTCAAGATGTTGCCTTCTTGGACATCATCNATGTTTAAAACGCCATCAACATCTAAAACCACCATGCTTTCTATGAAGTTTCGCATTTCCCTTACATTGCCCGGCCAATCATAAAGGGTCATGGCTTTACGAACTGGTTCTGCAATGGTCATGGCATTTTTGGCATGCAGTTGGTTGAATTCTTTTAAGAAATGAGAAGCTAGCAGAGGGATATCTTCTCTTCGTTCACGAAGTTGGGGCAAGCGGATTTTCAAACGATTGAGCCTAAAAAACAAATCCTGTCGAAAGGTTCCGTCAGTTACGGCGGCTTCAAGATCACGATGAGTAGCAGAAACCACTCGAACATTAACTTTCAAAGGTTCATTGCTTCCAATTCTGAATACTTCACTATTCTCGAGGACACGCAATAATTTAGCTTGCAAGCTCATAGGCATATCGCCTACTTCGTCTAGAAAAAGCGTGCCGCCGTTAGCGTATTCAAATCGACCTTTTCGCATTCTTTCTGCGCCAGTAAAAGCACCGGGTTCATGACCAAAAAGTTCGTCATCAAGCAGATTTTCATTCAGTGCGGTACAATTCATTGCAACAAAAGGTTTGTTTTTGCGTGGACTGTTATTGTGAATAGCCTTGGCAACCAATTCCTTGCCTGTGCCTGTTTCGCCCTGGATTAAAACAGTGGCATTAGTCGGCGCTATGCTTTGCAGTTTCACGACTACATCGTGCATTTTAGAACTATTTCCCAAGACGCCTTCAAAACCAAATTTTTCATCTAGTTGTCTTTTAAGCTCACGATTGGCGCGGGCAAGTCTTAATTTCTCTGATGACTTTTCCACAATGGTTCGCAGTTCAACCATGTCCAACGGTTTGGTGAGGTAGTTGGATGCTCCTTGTTTAATCGCTTCCACCGCAGTTTTTATATCAGCATGCCCCGTGATTACTATTACTTCAACTTCGGGTAGTTCTTCTTTTGCTTTGCGAACAATTGCAAGGCCATCAACATCCGCCATGCGTAAATCCGTTAGAACGACATCAAAGGTTTCCGTTTCAATTTTTTTTGCGCCATCTTTGCCATTGCACACAACGGTGCACTCAAAACCTACTCTTTCCAGACTTTCTGAAACAACCTCTGCATGGGGTTTTTCGTCATCAATAATTAAAACACGAATCCCCTCTCCGGATTTGCGATTTAAAATTTGATTTGATTTATCAGGATCTATAACCATTATCGCCCTACTTTCACAACAATTTCACCAAAGGATATTGTATAGCTTAACCAAATTAATTGCCTAGTCTCCGTTTGTTTCTTATTTTCTCGTTAAAGAAGGCATGACCGTAAAACCGATAAAAGAAGTAAGATTCCTCTGCTTTGGTAAAGTTGTGTGTAATTGGGTAATTCGTTAAAGCTGGGATGTTTTTTAGGTAAAAAGATGAATATTAGTGAACCACAAGTTCTTTTAGAGAAAATTACAGCTTTAAGGGAAAAGCTTGAAAAAGCTGTCGCGAGCCAGCTTTACAAAATTTATCTAGTGGAGAAGGCGTTGATATTTTTACAAGAAGAAACCGACTGACTTCTAAACTTACAGAATCGGACGATTGTGACTCAGTAATAATTGATGAAAGTAAAACTTCTACGGCTATAAGATTGCCTGTTCTGCTTACTTCGAAGGCTCGGGAGTTATTGGTTCATGGTAAAGATTTGATTGGGGAACTCCGCAACCTTGCCAATGCTTTTCTGCTATACCGAACTGATGATGAAGTAGCTTCTAAAAAAGGAACGCAAGAATCTGGGGCATTATTAAAGTTATATCGCGAAACAACAGCGATGGCGGACACAGCTCTTCGTATGATTCCAAATTTTCCTGAATCACCATCTAGCCAATTGCAGCTTTGTGCGGGAGTTGAGGCAATATTTCAGGTAATTTCGCAGCGGTTAAGAATTCTTAAACAAGCCTGCACAGCTAAAGAGAAAGAGCTTCAAAAAATAAGTAAACTTGGTGAATTATTTGATGTAATTTTGGCAGGTGGAAAAGTTGATTTTTTTGAAGTTCAAATTATTGTTGAAGATATTCTTGAAGAAGTACGAAACGGGGAAACATTACGACTACTCCGGGAAGATATCGACTACCCGGCAAGATATGTAGCATGTAAGGGCATTAATTTTGCAAGAGTTGTTGCTAGGGTAATATTTCAAGATGCACAGTTGCGGGTAGCCAGCATGGAAATAATTGCTGCCGCATTATTTCTTGATATTGGAATGATTAAAATACAATCATCTGGTTTGGTGGAACCGGAGCGGATTCATGGGAAGATGTCGCGAGCCTATGAATCGCATTGTTTTATTGGTGCAGAATTACTTCGGGTATCTTTTCCGCAGATGCCTTTACTTGCAGAAGCAGCCCTTTCGCACATGAGAATATCGATGGGTCAGGATTTCCCTCAGGATTTAAAGGGGAAGAAATATCGCCTGTAATCCGTTTCCTTGCAGTATGTGAAAGATACATTGCTCGCTGCATGTCGCCTTCACGGGATAAGCCTTTAAATACGAAAGGTGCGCTAACATCGGTACTAATGGATAGTGAAGATGGGAAGCTTGATAAAGTTTATGCTCGATTTTTGCTTGCGGTTTCATTTTATCCATCGGGTACTGCGGTTGAACTATCAGATGGTTCCCTTGGAGTTATTTTGGCAAATCCGCTTTCAAAAAATGCTGAGATTGAATCCAATAATCAGATTGTTGCGGTATTACGGGAGTCTGATGGCAGTTATCTGCCCAAACCAAAAATTTTAGATTTAGCTGGAAGAACCTCGCCTGCTGTGCTTCGTTGCCTTTCGCAACAAGAAAAAGATGATCTCATTGGGTCTGAATTCCCAGAGTGGAACTCACACTAACAAAGGTTACGGTATATGTTCCCAAGGCGTTACATAACCTATGTAGAAGCAACCCGGCATCCCTGGCCTAATTTTATATTTTTGTTGCCCATAGTAATTCTTTACGAAACTGCAGTGTGGTATTGCGCGAGCAATCAAGTTGATGGTGTTAGGAATGGTGCAGATGGTTGGTTGAGGCAGAACTTAGCAGTATATGGTGTAAACCTTGTTTGGCTTCCGCCTGTTTTTCTACTATTTTTTTATGCTTTCCAGAGTTTCATACGGTGGTGGAGTAGGCCACACGAAAATGTTGAGACGATTACTGGAATGATTCTAGAAAGTGGAATATTTGGAATGGTGTTATGGTTGGTTGCGGGGATATGGAGCAAGGGGTTTCTTGCTTCAGGAGTTGATGCTTCAAGTGGAATTTCTACAGCTTGGGTTACTTATCTTGGGGCAGGAATTTATGAGGAAGCGATATTCAGGCTTCTGGGGATTCATCTTTTATTACTATTATTTCCCGGAAATATTTTCCCATCCTTACCTTTTGCTTTTTTTGTTTCATCTATTGGGTTTGCAATATCACATCATCTGGGCATTTATGGAGAAGTTTTNCAGTTTGACATCTTTGTATTTCGGGCNCTGGCAGGATTATATTTTTGCACTGTTTACATGTTTAGAGGATTTGGAATTGCAGTTGGTGCGCATGTGATCTACGATTTTATAGTCTCNGTTTAAATGCATTTGATTTAAACANNATGTGNGGCTTTTTTTGAACCTGTCAGTAATGAAACAACAATCAAAGTTATAAATCCTAAAGGAATGGTAATAATTCCAGGTTGGCTGAAAGGTACCAAAGCATTTTCAGGTGATAACCCATAAATATCTTTAAAGGTATCTGCGCAAGAAAGAATCCATCCTAAAGAGGAAAACATTCCAACTATAATTGCACTGATAACACCTTCTTTTGTGGTTTTTTTCCAGAATAAAAGCATCACTAGTGAAGGAAGATTAGAACTCGCCGCAACGCTGAATGCCCATCCGACAAGATAATTGACATTCATTTTTTGGAATAAAATACCCAAAACAATTGCGATGATTCCAACAAAAATACAAGATATTTTGCCTGCTTTTACTTTTGTTTCATCTTTCATTGGGATATTAAAAAAGCCTAGAAGTAAGTCATGAACAACTGCGCCACTAGCTGCAACGATCAAACCGCTGACCGTTCCGAGCACAGTGGTAAAAGCAATTGCAGAAATCATAGCAAACATTATTTCACCAAAACTCCTGGCAAGTAGAGGTGCAGCCATGTTGGTATCGCTAACATCAAGCGACCCGCTGGTCATCGCCCCAAGGCCTAGGAATAAAGTTAAAATGTAGAAAAGTCCAATAGTAGCAATTCCAACTACGGTGCTATTTCTGGCGCAAGATTGACTTTTCACGGTGTAGTAACGGATAAGAATATGGGGCAAAGAAGCTGTACCGCAAAAAAGAGCTAACATGAGGGAAATAAAGTTAAGTTTATCAGTGAGTTTTTCGCTACGAATGCCTTTTAATGAAGGATGGTTTCCGGGGCTAAGAACATCCCTTCCCTGGGTTGGTTTGGGAAAATAAATGGTAAGGGTAGAATCATCATCCAGTTTGATTTTATCATTACTCCATAGAATAATTTCGCTTTCTTGGATGGTCCGTATAAAATCTAATGGACCAAGGGGCCCTGTTTCTTTGGCATTACCAGGCAATTTAGTTATGCTGCCTACAGCCCAAAGATCGCCTTCTTGTGAGCCCTTTCCTTTCGGTAGACCGTTTACCAGAGGTTTGCCTCCGGTTTTGGAATTTGATAAGACAGTTTGAGTTTCGTAGAGATAAAAGCTGCCGTTATCAGATTTTGATTTATCAATTTTCCAATAGGATATTTGTTTCGATTGAGAATCAAGAATTCTCAGAAACGCTTTCCCTTTCCACACACCATCATTTTTAATAACTTCAGAGTTATTAAAGCCTAAAGCTGTAGGGTCAGAAATTGTTGCATCATCGAATGGCCCAAGTATTTTTAATTCATGGTTTTTGTGGTGTTCATGCTGCATGTCAACCTTGAGTCCGCGGTTTAAAATCATGATGACCAAAATGAAACTAAAAATAACCAGTAATGAGCCTTTTAGAAATTGAACATAGGTTGTGCTAACCATACCAGCGGTGGTTACGATTAAAGTGACGACGGTACCAACAATAAGCACGCCTGCATAATGTGGAAAACCTAATAAGGGTTGGATGAGAACGCCTGCACCAACCATTTGGGGTATCAGATAAAATATGCTGACGCAAAGAGTGCTTATAGCCGCGACTAATTTAATGCCTGGAGAATTAAATTTTGCATCTAGGGCGTCAGCGAAAGTAAATTTTCCCAGCCTTTTGATGGGTTCTGCGATTACAAATAATGCAACAATCCATCCTGCAAGATAACCAATGGAATATAAAAAACCATCGTAACCAAAAAAGGCAATCATCCCGCAGATACCAAGGAAGGATGCAGCGCTAAGATAATCACCTGCGAAAGCTACACCATTAACAATCCAATGAACTTCGCCATGCGCTGCGAAGTAGCCCTGAGAAGATTTGGTTTTTCCAGCAAAGGAAAAACTTATTGCGAGTGTAAGTGCAACAAAAACAGCAAAAATAAGTACAGCAATCCAAGAAGCTTCATGTATCACGAGGTACTATCTCCAGAATGTTTGCCCTTATTTCGTAACACCCAACTATAAATAAGCGCAAGGACAACGGCGCTGGTGATTAACACGAAGCCATAAATAACAGGTAAGTTAATTCCAGAAAAGGTAAGGGTAGACATTTTTTCCGGGTAAAAAGCATTCAAAAAAACAAAGGTAGAATACAGGGTTACATAAAAGAAGAAAAAGACGAAACCTAAAGTTGTATGGTCGTTTTCGGGTGTTATGTTTTTATTCGGAATCACTTAGTATCTCCCTCTTTTCGATCTCAAGGTTTAAATTAAATCCCAACCTTTTCGATATTCTCTTTTAATCAATGAATCGGCTTCCGGGCAATTGGTTGCTTTAATTTTATTTGCATCCCAAACAAGTTTTTTTCCGGCTCTAAATGCAACATTACCAAGATGGTTGGATTCAGTGAGCCAGCCAGAATACTCAAAGTTACAGGTCGTTGGTGATCCTGTTTTACAAGCTTGCAACCATTCGGCATAATGACCAATAGATTTCGGGATAAAAGGCTCAGGCTTTTTAAAATCAATAAATTCTTTTTCGGGTAAGAGTGCATGCTTGCTGTAATCGGAAAGCAGCATTCCTTTGTCACCAACAAACAATACTCCGCTATTCCAAGCAGGAATTTTTCCTTCAATCAAATGAGGAGGCTTGTTTGCTCCTTGATACCAAACCATTTTAACAGCAGGCATATCTCCCCTTGCAGGAAATTCGTAGGTGGCCTGCATTGATGCGGGGGCAATTTCAAGATGAGGTTTTGGACCTGATGCCTCAATACTTGTAGGGGCCTTTAGTTTTAATGCCCAAAAAGGCAAATCATTCCAATGGCTTCCAAGATCCGACATTGTGCCATTACCGAAATCCCACCATCGATACCATTTAGGTCCGGGGAAATAAACTGTGTTGAATGGTCTGAAAGGGGCGGGGCCAACCCATAAATCCCAATCAAGTCCACTAGGGATCGGGCTAATTTCTTTTGGCCTTTCAGTTACATGGACAATATCACCATTCTTTTTTGAATCTTCGGCAGATTGTAAACCCCATGCCCTTCCTACCCATACATGGACTTCGCGAACCGGACCGATGGCATTCGTTTGAATAAGTTCGACTACGCGCCTGTAATTTTCAGTAGCATGAATTTGAATTCCCATTTGAGTTGCAAGATTGGTCTTGGCTGCAACTTCCCTGATAATACGAGCTTCCCAAATGTTGTGGGTAAGAGGTTTTTCGCAATAAACATGTTTACCAGACTTTAACGCAGCAAGGGTTACAAAAGCATGAGTGTGTTCACAAGTACTGACGACGACAGCGTCAAAATCTTTAGCACTTTCAAACATTTTGCGGAAGTCAGAGAACTTCTTGGCTTTATTGTGAGTTACAGAAGCTTTAGCAATAGCCTCTGAATTTACATCGCAAAGGGCAACGATATTTTCAGATGAAACCCCAGCAAGATTTCCTGCGCCTCTGCCCCCTGCTCCAACAATTGCAATATTCAGCTTGTTATAAGTGTCTTTTGCACGAATATAATTTGGAGCAGATAAAAGAAAACTAGAAGTACCGATCAATGAAGCATTAACGAATTTTCTTCGGGAAAAATTCTTTATCATGATAGTTCCTAAATTTACTCAGTGATTTCTAAACTGATTAGAAACTTAAGGAAGTTCCTTGATCTTTAACCCTTTGAATTCAATGGGCGATCCTTCAGATTCAAGACATAAATACCCGGTTTTAGGATCGCAATCTTTTCCACCTGAAACTTGTTCACCATTCACCCAAAGACGAACCTCGCCGTTGACTGCTTTGATGTAATAGTGGTTCCATTCTCCAAAACCCTTGGAAACATTTTTGGAAGGGAAACTACGACTACCTTTTGGAGATTTTGGTTCAAATGGAGTCATCTTGGATTTTCCAACAGGAAAAACATCGCCATGAGTGGTGAACCAGTCAGACTTTTTCTTATTTGCTTTTTCGTAATTTTCAGCATAACCATGGTCGAGTATTTGAACTTCGATACCTGCTTTGGGAAGTTGATTTGGTTTAAGACCTTCCAAGCCATCTTCACTAGCCCAAAGAAAAATCCCGGAATTACCAGCATGCTTCATATGGCGCCAAGTGGCAACCATTTCGAAATTAGTGTATTTTTTCTTACTTCTAGTAACACCAACTGGGGTTCCTTTGCAAAAGATTGTGCCATCTTTCCATATCCAGGTATCGGGATCAGTGTTAACATTTTGAAAGTCGGTTTCAGTAAGGGCAACCCAACCTTCACCNTCGCCAGTGATTAATTTAGCCGATTCTTGTGCAGTNGTACTGTTGCTAACGCAAATAAATGCGATCAAGCATAGAAACATAAAATTTTTGATAAGCTTCATAGAAATAGACATTTTAAAACTCCTCGGTTTGTGAATGAGTGAAAAGTACAGTTATTTCAGAAAGTCCGCTAGTTTAATCCTGTTAAGAAAGAAACATTTTATTTCTTTGTCGGGGAACCATTGAGAGAATCAAGATAAGAAAGTAAATCCGAAAACTGCTCAGGGGTAAGGTTATTAACAAGTCCAGCAGGCATCATTGAATTTTTCAAAGTAGTTCGTTCTTCGANNGAATCTTTATTAAGTTCCAAAGAAAGACCAGTGTTTTGTCTTAAAAGAATAAGTTGTGCGCTTTCACTNACAACAAATCCCGTNATAATTTTNCCGCTTTTAGTTGTAAAGGCAAGTGTTTCAAATCCTTGTGCAATCTTGGNATCGGGTTTTAAGATTGATTCAATCATCTCGTTTTTTTTGTATCGTTTACCTATATCAACCAAATGCGGACCTTTGGGTTGNAAACCGTTTGCATCGGTATGGCATGCAGAGCATGTATTGGAATTAAAAAGGAGTTTNCCTTTTTCAGGCGAACCTTTTAAAGCCATTGCTTTTTCCATAGTGGTTTCAAAGCTAAGGTTTGCAATAAGATTAGGGTCTTTAGGATTAGCAACCGGAATAACAATTGGGGTTTGATTAATTTCTTTTGGGATTGAAACGGAAGCAAGATTTGGTTCATTTAATGGGATTTTATGAAGGGNAAGTTGTTTNGCGACTTCTGATTTTGATTTATCATCTAAACCAGTNATGCTTGTTTTAAGGAATTCGCCAATGCGTTTTGTTTGATCCCAAGGTTGTCTATCGTAATAAGGTCCNCTGTTATCAGGCCTAGTGCCCCACCAATCGCCTTTATAAATAGCTTCTTTGAAATAAAGCCTAGTCAATGTGGTAAGAATATCCGATTTAATATTATTGCCAGGCATAGAACTAAACTTTTGAATCAAACCCGATACTGCTTTATCATTATGCATGTATCGTAAAGCCCAAAAAGCTCCTGAAGTTACCTCAGTTCCAAGAGAATCTAAGCAGGCTTGCGTTGAATCAGTTTCAACTAATGTTCTAACTGCAAGATGCGGAATTACTCTTTCTAAATCAGGATTAGCGTGGTTGATTGTTTCTTTGGGTAAGTTCTGCCCTGAAGTTCTCTTTGTTAAAGAAAGAACTTCTTTTGCAAGAGAATTATTGCGAAG
>JGI25928J51866_1000210_pt1 | contig 13676 bp, 11 predicted proteins | sample LauGreFBDMM110DN_2_FD_51866 | JGI IMG/M metagenome (IMG submission 51866)
ACTTGTAACTTCAGGCAAGCGTCTTCTATCAGAAGTTTAGGCGATGCAGAGGCCATGAGGACGGAGTGCGGCATTCCGGCGCACGGGTTTGCACGGGCAAAATTTTATTCTTGGCTCTTTGGCCGCCACGGAAAGAAGGCCGGTGTGCGCGCAATATATTCGCGGTACTCCGGCCGCTGCCCGAGGGATTTCTCCAGCAGCGTAACACCCGACACCCGCATCAACAGCACCATCATTAGCAGTGGGCTGCCAATTGCCCAAACCCCGCCGGGCTGGCTGCTGCCAGCAGGTACAGGCCCCACCACAGCAGCGCATCCCCAAAATAGTTGGGATGCCGGGTGTAACGCCACAATCCGCTATCCATTATGCGGCCGGCGTTGTCCGGGTTGGCCTTGAAGCGCTCCAGCTGCCAATCTCCGCCAGCCTCAAAAATAAAACCTGCCAGCCAAAGCAGTGTGCCAAGCCCATCCAACAGCCCTAATGCGGCGGGCGCGGTGGCAGTCTGTGCCAGTAGTAGTGGCGCAGATATCAGCCACATCAACGCGCCTTGCAGCATAAACACCTGCAGCAGGCTGCGCCATGCAAAGTTGCCGGCCCATTGCACGCGCCAGGCGCGGTAGCGGAAGTCTTCCGGGCGGCCGTGGTTGCGCCGCCAGATGTGGACACTCAGGCGCACGCCCCAGATTGTTACGAGCGTTGCCACGAGCAGCTTGCGCGGCAGAAAGCCGGCACTGAGTGCAAAGTACAGCCAGGCCAGCAGCCCAAAGCCGCTGCCCCAAAAAATATCCACGATGGCAGCATTGCGCAGGCGCAGGCTGAGCAGCCAGAGCAGCAGCATGCCCAGCGCAATCAGGCCCAGTCCGGCCAGGTAGATGGCGGGCCAGTTCATACTGCTGGCGGGCGCACATGCATGCGCAGGCGCACCGGGCGGGCGGGCTCCAGTGTGGCGCCCATGTGAAAGCGCATGCGCTGCGGTGGCAGGTCAAAGTCGTACTTTTGCAAAATGCGCGCCAGCACCAGCTTGGTCTCCACCTGCGCCATGGCAGCGCCCACACAAAAACGCGGCCCGCCGCCAAAGGGCAGGTACGTATAGGGCTGCGGTGGCGGGTGCAGCGCAGCATCAAAGCGGTCGGGATCAAAGTGCTCCGGCGCTGGCCAGTGCGCCGGATGGCGCTGCGTTAAATAGATGGAGAACAACACGCGCGTGCCGGCCGGAATCANGCAGCCGTTGAATTCNAAATCGCACGCGGCAAGGCGGTTGCCCACATGTATNGGNGGATACAGCCGCAGCGTTTCTTTNACCACCTGCCCCAGNTACGGCAGCTGTTGCAGATGTTCGGCTTGCGGTGGTGCNCCGCCCAGCACGGCATCCAGCTCTGCTTGGGCGCGCCGGCGCACCGCCGGCTGTGTTGCCAGCGCGTACAGTGCCCACGTAAGCAGCGCAGTGCTGGTGTCGTGGCCGGCCACCAGCAGCGTCAGCAGCTGGTCGCGGATTAGTCGATCATCGAGCCCGGCCTCAATTAACAAGCTGACAACATCCGCCGCGCCGCTGCTGCCAGCGGCGCGCTTGAGCCCCACCAGCTGCAGCAGGTAGTCATCCAGGCGCTGCAGCGCGCGGGCATAGCCGGGACGCGGCACATTGGGCCACAAAATCCACATGCCGGGCGAAATGAATTTAATTGCGCGCAGGATGCTGTGCCACAAATGCTGCAACTGCGGCGTGATGTCCACTGCAAACAGCGTGCGCGCCAGAATGTCCAGCGCCAACGCGCGCATCTGCGGCAGCACGGTTTGCACTGCGCCGTCCGTCCATTGCGCACAGCACCGGTCCACGGCCGCATGCATCGCGCTCACTTGGCCTTCCAGCATGCGCCGGTGCAGCGCCGGCATCATCAGGGCGCGCAAGCGGTCGTGTTCGGCACCGTCTTCCACAAGCACGCCGTGCCCAAACAAGCGCGCCACAGGGTCGCTTTCAATGCGCCAGCGAAAGTCCGCGCGCGCATCCACCAGCAGAAAGCGCGCCGCCTGCGGGCCGGCCAGCACCACGGGGCTGGCGTGTGGCATCGGCAGCTGGAATGCATCGCCCAGCTCGCTGTGCAGCGCGCTCAACACCGGCAGCAAGCTGCGGCCGTCCAGCAGCGCGCGCAGTGCCATGCGCCCGGCAGCCGCCGTGGGGCGCGGTACTGCACGCAGTGCCGCTGGCATTGCCTGTGCGCCGCGCGCGCTCACGCCCGCCATGCATCCCACTGCGCCTGCGCGCGCATGTTCATGCGCCGCGAGATGACGAGCGTGATGCCAAATACCAAGAGCATATTGGTGGCTAAAAAGAAAATGAGTTCCTCGACGGGCAGCGTGCCGGCGATGTACAGCCCCAGTGATTGCGCGGGGTCAATTGTCCACGTCCCCGAGCCGATGGCGATGAAGTCGGCGGCTGCCAGATAGAGGGTGGCTGCCAGCAGCGCGCTGCCCACTGCGCGCCGCTGCTGCCACAGCACATCCGCGCCCATTGCCAGCTGCAGTGTTATTGGCGGCAGGGCCCACACCAGCACCAGCGCCAGATAGCTGCCGCTTTGCCAGGCGGTGGCTAATGGCCACAACGCTGCCAAGCACAGCGCACCGGCGGTTGCGCTGCCCGCAGCCCGCAGGGTGGCAGCTGCCCGCACCGGCAGCGCCGGTGCTGCCGGCAGGCGCCGGTGCAGCGCCAGCAGCAGCCAGCCGGTCAGCGCCGTTTGCAAAATGAAGAAGAAGTACTCTTCCAAAGGCACCCAGCCAAGCGTGATACCCAGTACCAGCTGCGGGTTGTACCACCACACGCGCGTGGCCACCAGATAGTTGTCCCACGGCGTGGTGTACAGCAGCGCAACCAGTACGTGCGCCAGCAGCACCGGGCCGGCGCCGCGGGCGCGCAGGCTACTGGGCAGCTGGCGCCCGCGGCGTGCATCCCAAACAGTGACCAGCGCTGCCAGCAGTACCGCCGGCACAATAAATAGAAGCAGAAAATTTAAATAAGTCATGTGCGGGATTTAGTTTACAGCGTTGCCGGGCGTGCGCTGCGCTTTTACAAGTTTGCAGGTGGTTGTGGTGCGCCAGCAATCTGGCGGTGTGGGCAGCGGCACTGGTTGAGCCGGGTGCCAACCCGGCTGGCTATGCGCGCTGATTAATCTGGTGTGGTGAAGCGTGGGGCACAGCGCGGCGCTTGCAGGCGCTGCACCTGCGCCAGAATTCCGGGCATGCGCAGCAGCTTCTCCAAGTCTGTGGTGCGCGCGCGCCGCGTGTGCACGCGCCATCCAATCGCTTCAATGCGATCCAAAATGGCAGCGTACAGCAGCGCAGCGGCTCCCACGGCCGGGCGGGCTGCGGGCGCCAGCAACGCGATGCCGGGCAGCGCTTCACGGTACAGCTGGCGCGCGCGCGCAACCTCAAACTTCATCAGCGCCACAAAGCGCGCGTCGTGCACGCCGTCAAAAATATCCTGGCTCGTCAGGCTGAAGGCGTGCAAGTCGGCTTGCGGAATGTAGATGTGCCCGCGCGCAGCATCTTCGCCCACATCCCGCAGAATGTTGGTGAGCTGCAGTGCAATGCCCAGCCGGATGGCGTAGGGCGCGGCATCTGCCTCTGCCACGCCGCTTGCGAGGCCAATGATGGGCAGCGAGAGCAGCCCAACGGTTGACGCCACAAGGTAGCAGTAGCGTTCCAGCTCCGCCCAGGTTTGGTAGCGCCGGTTGGTCAGGTCCAGTGCCACGCCGTCAATTAGTTCGTGCTCAAAGCGCGGGTTCACTTTGTAGTGTTCCCGCACATGCGCCCATGCGCTCAGGCGTGCGTCTGGCTGGCTGCTGGAAGGCAGCAGCACTTGTGCCCGCCACGCAGCCACATCTGCCGGCGAAGCCTGCTGCAGGTCCACTAAATCATCCGTACTGCGGCAGAACACATACAGCGCCCTGATGGCGCTGCGCTTGGCTGCCGGCAGCAGGCGCGTGGCAAAGTAAAAGGTGCGCGAGTGCTTGCGCGTCAGCGCGTTAGCAGCGCGCAGCGCTCTGGCGAGGGTGGCGGCGGTGATGACGGTGTCGACGGTCATGCTGCCAGTGGTGCGGCGCTCTGGGGTGCGCTGCCAACCAAGTTTGCTGCGATTGTGGCGGTGGCCAGCACGCCGGGCAGCCCGGCGCCGGGATGCGTGCCGGCGCCCACAAAGTACAGATTGTCGTAATCGTCTGCGCGGTTGTGCGGCCGGAACCAGGCTGATTGCGTGAGCTTGGGCTGGATGGAAAACGCCGCGCCCAGATGGCTGTTAAGCGTGTCGCGAAAATGCAGTGGATCGATCATGTGCTCGGCTACAAGGTTGGCCTGCAAGCCGGGCAGGTAGTTGTCTTCCAGAAACTGCATGATGCGGTCGCGGAACGGCTTTGCCATTTCCTTCCAGTCCACATCACCCGCCAGATTTGGCACCGGTGCCAGCACATAAAAGTTTTCCATGCCGGGCGGCGCAATTGACGGGTCCGTGATGGTGGGCATATGCAGGTAGAGCGAGAAGTCCTCCGCCAGCTGTTTGCGATGGAAGATGTCATCCAGCAGGCCTTTGTAGCGCGGGCCGAGCAGGATGTTGTGGTGCGCCAGGCCGCGGTCGCGGTATTGCACGCGCGTGCCAAAGTAAATGACCACGAGCGACATGCTGTAAGCCATGTGGTTGAGGCGCAGGCGCATGCCTGCATTGCGCGCAGTTTTGGGCAGCAGGTTGCGGTAGGTGAAGGCCACATCGCCGTTGCACACCACCACATCCGCTGCATGCTCGCTGCCGTCGGCCAGGCGCACACCGGTCACGCGCCGCCCGCTGGTGGTGATTGCCGCCACTTCGGCATTCAGCCGGATGCTGCCGCCCAGCTCGCCCAGCAGCTGCACCAGCCCGTTCACAATGCTGCCGGTTCCGCCCATGGCGTAGTGTACGCCGTACTCGCGCTCCAGATAATGGATCAGTGCATAAATGGAGGTTGTATCAAATGGGTTGCCGCCCACCAGCAGCGGGTGGAATGAAAAGCACTGGCGCAGAAAATCATGCTTCACATATTTTGAGACATAGGCGTGCACATTGCGGTAAGACTGCAGGCGCACCAAGTCCGGCGCCACACGCAGCATGTCTGAGAAGTTTAGGAACGGCTTCTCTGCCAGCTCCACAAAACCTTTTTGAAAGATGGCTTTGGTGCTGGCGATGAACTGTTTGTAGCCCGCCTTGTCTGCGGGGCTCCAGCGCTCAATCTGATCGAGCGTGAACGCCTCGTCACCGTTGTAATCGAAGTGGCGCCCCTTATGGTCAAAGATGCGATAGAAGGGATTGCACGGCACCAGCTTGAAGTAGTCTTCGCGCCGCCGGCCGGCTGCGGTTAAAAATGGCATCCAGCATGAAGGGCGCTGTGATGATGGTGGGGCCGCCATCAAACTTAAAGCCATTTTTCTCATAGACATAAGCGCGGCCGCCGGGCTTGTCGCGCTTCTCAAAAATTTCTACCGCATGGCCCTGAGTGGCGAGGCGCACTGCCGCGGCCAACCCCCCAAATCCGCTGCCAATCACAAGTACTTTGTTCAAGCTACNAACTACCGNTTGTGATGATAACAAATCTTCCGTAGTTGTCAAAGCATTGTATAAGGATACACTTTGTCTTGTTTACCTNGTGTTTGTTCAGTTTTCGGTGCAACACTTGGAAATCAAGCTATTTCCGCGGTTATGGAGCAGCCCGTTTGTTTTGATTGCGAGAAGGGAGTAATCATCAGACTGGTGCGCTGGCGATTGCGCTGCGCTTGGATTAGCTTGTTTTGGCGCNGCCCGGTGGCTGCTGAACGGGCATGCGCAGGTGCTATGGCATACTGCTCGNGTGCTGCTCAACCTCTTGCCGCTGCGCCGCTACCGTGATTTTCGGCTGCTCTTTGTGGGGCAGACGGTCTCGCTGCTGGGCAGCATGCTGACGTATGTAGCGGTTCCGTATCAGGTTTATCAGCTCACCAAATCATCCTGGCTGGTGGGCATGGTTAGTGCGGCGCAGCTGCTNCCCGTGCTGGCACTGGGGCTGCTGGGTGGCGCNTTTGCAGACCGGCTGGATCGGCGCCGCCTGCTTGTATGGTCNGAGGTGCTGCTAACGCTGGGNGCTGCCGGGCTGGCCGTGAACGCAGCGCTGGCTGCGCCCAGCTTGCAATTTATTTTTGCAATGGCNGTCTGCATGCAGGCGGTGAATGCATTCCACCGCCCGGCGATGGATGCGCTCAATCAAAAATTGGTGGAGCCCGCGGACTACGGCGCAATCGGCGCGCTCAGCTCGCTGCGCCATAGCATGGCTGCAATCTTGGGCCCGGCCATCGGTGGCATCTTGATTGCGTGGGGCGGGGCGCAAGTTGCGTTTTGGGCGGACGCCGCCAGCTTCCTCGTTTCTGTGGTGATGCTGGTGCTGATGCGGCCAACCCCGGCGGCAACTTCCGCCGCCAGCGGCCACTGGCAGATGATTGTTGAAGGCGTGAACTTTGCGCGCAGCCGGCCAGAGCTAATTGGCACATATCTGGTTGATATGGTTGCGATGACGTTTGCGTTTCCGGTGGCGCTGTTTCCACAGATGGCGGTGCCGTGGGGTGGTGCACACGCAGCCGGCATGCTGTTTGCCTCCATGGCAATTGGCAGCCTGGTGATGAGTGCGCTGAGCGGTTGGACGGTGCGCGTTCCGCGCCATGGCGCGGCGGTTGTGGTGGCGGCCGGCATGTGGGGCGTGTTTGTGGCGGCTGCCGGCTTTGCAAACAACCTGCCGCTTGCCGTGCTGCTGCTGGCGCTGGCCGGCGCGGCAGACATGATGAGCGGATTGTTTCGCAGCATCATCTGGAATGAGACAGTTCCCAACGAAATGCGCGGGCGCCTGGCCGGGGCAGAGATGATCAGCTATCTAACCGGTCCGCTGCTGGGCAATGCGCGCGCGGGTTATGTGGCTGCGTTTACTTCGGTGCAGTTCTCACTTGTCAGCGGCGGACTGTTGTGCGTGGCGGGCGTACTTGGCTGCGCAGTTGTGCTGCGCCAGTTTTGGCAGTACGTGGGTGCGCGGGCTGACGCAGGTGGCGGGGTAGTGGAGACCAGTGCCGCCGACATGGGCTAAGCGCAGTTGCATCAGCTGCTTGTAGCGCGGGTGGAGGCCACGCCAATCGCGGTGCGATAATTCAAGCGATTGTCGATGGCAAATCCCCGGGCGTGCAGCGCGCCGGATTCCAAATATTGAACAGCAACCGAAAACAAATTACAGAGCCGGCACGCGCGGTGGATGTGATCCACACAACCGATGTGCTGGTGGTCGGCTCCGGTCCGGGCGGGCTGGCTGCGGCATTAGCGGCGGCACGCACCGGCGTAAGTGTTGCGCTGGTGGAACGCTTCGGATGTTTTGGCGGCAACCTGACGGCGGTTGGTGTTGAAGGCTTTGCGTGGTACCGGCACGAGCAGACGGTGGAAGCCAACGGCATTGGCCGCGAGTTTGAGGAGCGCGCCAAGGCCATGGGTGCGGCGGTGCCCGAAAGCCAATCGCTGTCTTACGAGATTGACTCGGAAGGATTCAAGCTGGTTGCAGACACGCTGGTGGCAGAGGCCGGTGTGCACCCGATGATGCATCGCTTGTTTGTGGCGCCAATCATGGATGGNGAAACGATTACGGGCATCATCGTCGAGTCCAAGGCGGGCCGCGAAGCCATTCTTGCGCGGCGCATCATCGATGCCACCGGCGATGCAGATGTGGCGTTTCGGGCTGGTGCGCCGACGCACAAGACGCCGGTGGAGCAGATGCAGGCGGCCTCGGTCATTTTTCATATGGCGGGTGTTGACAAGCTGGCGTTCATGGCCGGTGTGCGCGCGGATCCGCAAACCTACAAGGACTGGTCAACCGGCGAATGGGTGATCGAAACGACGGGCAAGGAGGATGGGTTGTTTTCGCCGTTCCTCGGCAAACCATTTGCGCAAGCCATCCGCGATGGCGTGATACCGGCGCACTTGAACACTATCGGCGGTACATGGGGCGCTGTGCATGACACCGGCGAACTTACATACATGAACCTCATTCATCTTGCGGGCTGTGACGGCACCAACCCGGACAGCCTGACGAAGTTTGAGATGGAAGGGCGGCGCCAAGCCATGCTGGCAATTGCGGCGCTGCGGCGTTACACGCCCGGCTGTGCAGGGGCGCGCCTGCGCAACTTCGGCATGACGATTGGCATTCGCGATACACGCAAGATTGATGCAGCCTACAACCTGAGCGAAGGCGATGTGCGCAACGAGGCGCGCTTTGAGGATTCGGTTGGCATCTACCCGGAATTTATTGACGGCTACGGCGTGCTTGTTTTGCCGACCACCGGCCGCTACATGCACATACCGTATCGCGCGATGCTGCCCAAGCGCGTGAAGAACCTGCTGGTTACCGGCCGCGCGCTCGGCGGTGACCGCATTGCGCATGCCGCCACGCGCAACATGGCGTGTTGTGCGGTTGCCGGGCAGGGGGCCGGGATTGCGGCTGCGCTTTCTATCAAAGCCAACCAAGATCTCGACCGGATTAGCATTGCAAGCGTGCAGGCTGAACTGGCGCGGCAGGGCGTTCGGTATATTTAGCAGGGTGTAGGCGCAAGTAGTTTGCAGCTGCGCGGACGCGCAAAACTTTGATGCTAGATTGCGGCGGGTGACGCATGCCAGGCTGTGGGGCAGGCAGCCGGCTGGCTGGGCGCAGCAAAGCCAGCCGGGGCAACACACATGGGTTATGTGCGCGTGCCTTCCTCGATCAGCTTTGTGCCCGGGTCGGCCGCCTTGCGCCCGCGTACTTCGGCCACCAAGATTAATGAGGCAGCCACAATCATTGCAGCGCATACCCAGCCGAGGGCGCCAATTGATACGTAGGCTACTAGGTTGAAGGCGACCAGCGGTGCCACCACGCCGCGCAGCCCCGTGAAGAATGTATGCACGGCCATGTATTCGGCCACGCGCTCCGGGGGCGCAAACTTGGTGACCCACAGGGTCCACGCCACATCGCCGCCGGCGTTGGAGATGCCGAAGATGACGGCGCCTGCCAGCAAGCCGGGCATCTCGCGGCTGGTAAAGAATGCCAGGATGCCGAGCGCGAAACCAAGGTTGAGCGCGGCGCGCAGCGACAGAAAGTCCATGCGGTCAAACAGGCGGCCCCACAACGGGCTGAGCAGCAGGCGCGCGATGTTGGGGATGACGCCGGTGAGCAGCGCGATGCTGGTGGCGGCGAGCGGCGGGCCGTAGCGCGGGTTGGCCAGAAACTCCACGCGCATCGGCCACATCATCAAATTTGCAAAGCCCATCAACATCCACACGATCAGCGTCAGGCGAAACACGCGGTCTTCGCGCACGTAGCGCAGCGCGCGCAGCGGGTTGGTGCGGCCACTGCGCGCCAGCGGCTTGGAGTCGAGGCGCGCCAGGCACACAGCAGAGAACGCAAATGCGCCGCAGTACACCAGCATCAGCCAGCGGCTCCATTGCATGTCCGCTGCCAGCACCCGCCCGGCCGCCTCGGCAAACGCCGCCGCCGTGCCAATGCGGATCATCATCGTAAGCGAGAACAGCCGGCCGCGTGACTGGCTGGGGTAGTTATCCTGATACACCTGCGTCAACAGGGGAATGGTCATGGCCAGCAGCGCCATGGCGGTGATGCTGCCTGCCAGAAACACCACAGGTGTGGGCACGGCTGCCACAACCCCCATGCAAAGCGCACCGAGCGCGGTGAGCATGGCGGCCGCGCGCGCCGGCCGCNGGCCGCTGTTGGCAACCACCGAGACCACCAGCAGCGAAAGCAGCATGCCAAAGCTGCCGCCGCTGGCNAGCAGCGCCTTGGCGGTTGGGCCNGCTGCGTAATATTGCACCGCAATCAGCAGNAGAAACGTTTGCGCAGCCGTCTCCAGCATGCCGTGTGCGCCCGCGCGCCAGCGTTCGTAGCGGAAGGTGCGGGCGGTGATTAATTCTGCAGTTGTCACAAGCGCGGAGGATTAGCAGTATAACTGCGCCCGCTGGCGTACCAGCAAAACATTCAATGCGCGGTAAGATTTATGAATGAGCACGGCGAAAGTGCGCGGGCGCTGCGGGCAAGCGTGATGGACAAGGTACCCGCCAGTGCTGCGTTTGTGGATTACAGCGACTACGCGCGGCCGGCTGCACTCTGGCTGGTGCGCCGCCTGCTGCCAACGCGCGTTACGCCGCTGCACTTAACCGCAGCCTACACCCTGGCCGGCGCGGCTGCGGCACTGTTGCTGGCACGCAACAGCTATCTGCCGCTCGCCGGCGTGCTGCTCATTGTCAAGAGCTGGCTGGATGCGGCGGACGGTTCACTGGCGCGGGCGCGGCAGCGCCCCTCGCGCGTGGGCCGCTTTGCGGATTCGCTCGCAGATTTTGCCGTCACCGCCATGCTGTTTGCCGCACTTGGATTTAGCAGCGGCCGCTGGCTTTTGTGCACGCTGGCTGCAGTGAGCCTCACTTTGCAATGTTCCGCGTTCAGCTACTACTACGTCTGTCATCGCGCTGCCAGCGGTGGCGACCAGACCAGCCGCGCCGATGAGAGTGCGAGCACCGGCTACGCCTATGACAATCCGCGCGTGCTGTGGCTTGTGCACAAGCTGTACGGGATGATCTACCGTTGGCAGGATGTGCTGCTGGCGCGGGTTGATGGATGGCTGGCGCCGCACAAAGCTTTGCCGCGCGGCATGCTGGCGGCTGCCAGCCTGATGGGCGCCGGCATGCAGCTGCTGGTAATTGCATTGTGCGCCGCTGCGGGCCGGCCCATTTGGGCAGCCTGGGCATTTGTGGGGCCTTACAACATTTATCTGGCCGGCTTGCTGGTGGTGCGCGCTTTGGTTGCGCGCGGNCAGCCCAGCNTGCCGCGCTAGCGGCTNGCTGGTAACCTCTGCCTCAAATACGGGAGCAATTATTATGAAGGAAACNCGGCCACTGAGCCTGCCCAACGGCGGGCATGATGCAGAGACGGACGACTTAAACTTCGCTGTTGCAGCCGATGCAAAACATGCGAGGCTGCGGCCGGCGCAAATGGCAGCGATTGCAGAGGCCACGCGCACCATCCTGCACAGCGTGGGGGAGGATCCGGATCGTGACGGCTTGCAGCGCACGCCGCAGCGCGTGGCGCGCATGTACGCAGAGCTGCTGGCGGGTTACGGCATGGATCCGCAGGCGCTGATCAACGGCGCGCTGTTTGATGTGGATTACGAAGAGATGGTTGTGGTGCGCGACATCGAATTCTCATCGCTGTGCGAGCACCACATGCTGCCGTTCATCGGGCATGCGCATGTGGCCTATATTCCCAACGGCAAGGTGCTGGGCTTGTCCAAAATTCCACGCATTGTGGATATGTACGCGCAGCGCCTGCAGGTGCAAGAACGCCTGACAACTGAGATTGCGGACTTCATGATGACTACGCTCAATCCGCACGGCGTGGCGGTGGTGCTGGAGGCGGCGCACATGTGTGCGCGCATCCGCGGCGTGCGCAAACACGATGCGCGCATGGTTACGAGCGCACTGCGCGGCATCTTCCGCGACCAGATGAGTACCCGCATGGAGTTTATGCAGCACATCAACATGCAGCGGCCGGCCACGGCGTAAGGCCGGCCGGCGGCAGGCCCGTCTCTTGCGCCGCCCTGAAAGCTGAATTCTCGTTAGCGCCTGGCTCTATCCCTGCGAACCCATCAGGTTCAAGCGTCTTGCAAAAGTGCAAATCTCACGGAAGTTGGTGGCGCGCGCGTGCCCGCCGGGTACGAGTGCGCTGCTTGGCAGCAATGTTTGCATCCAATCAGTGCCGGCGTCGCGGGAAAACTTGCGGAAAGACCTGCGCGAGTCGCAACGGCAATGCAGTGCGCGCAACTTTGTTATGATTTGATGCGGCCGCAAACGAATTCACCGCGCGGGAAAATTGATGAATAAATACCACTTAACAGATTTGTGCGGAGCGCTCCGATGACTGTGACGCAACAGGCGTTCAAGCAGTCGCTGGCCCAGTTCGCCAGCGGCGTAACGGTTGTAACTACAATGCACGCTGGCCACCGGCAGGGTCTCACGGTGAGCGCCTTCAACAGTGTCAGCTTGAGCCCGCCGTTGGTGTCAATTTGCGTTGACTGCAAACTTGATGTGCATGCGGCCATCTGTGCCAGCGGGGTATTTGCGGTGAACCTGCTGGCGCAGCAACAGCTGGAATATGGCATGCGTTTTGCCGGCATGGTGGCGGGCCTCACGGACCGCTTCGAGGGCGTCGATACGCTAACTGCAATCACCGGCAGTCCGTTGCTGCCCAACACGCTGGCCTGGCTGGATTGCCGTGTGTGGCAAGTCTATGCCGGTGGCGATCACTCCATTATTGTGGGGGAGGTGCTTGCCACGGAGTGTGGTGACGGGCTGGCGCCGCTGATTTATCACAACCGGAACTGGGGGCGCATTGCGGCAATCGATGCGGGCAAGGCTGCGCCGCCGCGCAGCCCGGGTGCATCAACTGAAAATTAGTTCAGCCGGTTTCTGGGAACAGGCTTGCGCTGGAATGGTGGCTGTGCCGCAATGCTTAGAGCGCGAATCGGGCAGCGGCTGGTGTGCGGCAGCTGCTAACACTCGGCAGCCACCTGTGTTGGCTAAGCGCAGTTCACATCGCCGGAGCGAGTGGAACCGGGTCAACCAGATCGAACCCAACTGACTTTTCAAACTCTGCGATGCGCCCGTACAGGCGCAGCACCTTCTCGCGCACCGCTGCACAATCCAGCACATCAAAGATGGCGGTATCGTGCGTAGTACCGTCAGGATGCGGCACGCGGCGCGTTAGGCGGATGCCTTCGGCAAGCGCACGCCGGCCGCGGACATTTAAGTTTTCGAGAGCCACATCAAGCACATCGCGCAGGTGCTGGCGCGGGCCGTAAACACAGTCAGCCGCGACAATCTCGCTAAAGTTTGCATAGTTGGGGATCAGGCTGGCGGCGGGCATGGAAAAGTACTTGATGACATCCGCCAGCGCTTCGAGGGCCTGCGCCGGGTAGTAGTAAAGATACAGGCGCGCGCCCTCAAGGAAGAAGCTGTAATGCGCGGCCTCATCCACTGCAATCGTGCGCGCAGCATCTTCCAGCACCGGGTCGGCGTCGCCGCGATAATGCGCCAGCAGGCTTTTGCCGGCAGCGATCAAGGCCGTGTTGAGGTAGTTCACCTGTGTCGCGCGCTCCTGCACCACGGTGTAAAAAATCATGTGCATGGGGTTGTCCCACGGCAGCTCCCAGGTGCGGGCGCGCAGCGCCTGCTTAAAGTCTTCGATCCATTGCGGCGTGCGAAAGCGCAGGAAGAGCAGCGCGTTGTGCCACATGTCGGAGTGCTTTTCTTCTTCCGCGCCCCAGCGAATGTGAAAGTGCGAGCGCCCATGGCTGCGGCGGATGACGCGCAGCAGCGCGCTTACGTAATCGGGCACATATTGCTCGACGGCAAAGAAGCCCTCAACAATGTTGTTGAGCCGGTCTGAATGGTTGGAGCGCAGGGCGCGCCAGTCAAAGCTTGTGTCGGGATTCCAATTGCGGGTTTTTTGCGAGCGCGAGAGATACCAGCGGTACATGCCCACAAAGGCGCGCTCAATGTGGCGGTCCTTCTCCACATTGCTAAGCAATCCCGGCGCTGTGGCGGGGCGGTCTGCATCAAG
>JGI25928J51866_1000217_pt1 | contig 13514 bp, 13 predicted proteins | sample LauGreFBDMM110DN_2_FD_51866 | JGI IMG/M metagenome (IMG submission 51866)
GCGCTGCGCACNGNGCNGGGCGGCCTTAATGCAACTGGGTCGGCTGGCCAGTCGGCCTGTTTGCTGCCGCAACTTGCGTGCGCAGCTGGTGATTGATGTCGTTTTCGTAAGGTTGGTGTCTGCACAGCTGCCGGCTGCAACTCACAACAAGGCGTCAACTGGTCCCTGAACTTGAGTTTGACCGGACGGAAAACCTGACAGCGGAAGCGGGGCATGATCGGTTGCGGCACGACGCCGGTATTGATGCTGAGCCGATCCCGGAACTGGAGTTCGACCAGACATTGGGCTGGTAATCCTGCGCTGTAGAAATGGCACATGCGGCGGAGCGTGGATTGGTGTGGATCAGGCGCTGGCGTCGTGCGGCGAGTGGTGTGAGCTGCCAATTCCGGATTGCATGCATTGTGCATTTTCTACTTGTTCCGCTTATCAAATCTCTGCGTACACCGAACAAAAGTGGTCTTGAACTGAAGTTAATGGTTGGTTGGGGTGAGCACAAGGTGGTGCTTGACAAGATTGGGTGCAGGGCGCATAATGGCGGTGCGGATTAGTGCTTGGATTTCCAATCCGTTGAATCGGTAACACAGTCTTTTGTGCAAGACCGAGTTGAGCGCGTAGCCGCGGTGGCTCTTGCAACTTCACCAGTTGTGGTATGCGGTGGTCGTGGTGTTGGTTCGGCCGAAGCCTTTGCCCCGCTTGAAGAACTCGCTGGTCTATTGAACGGTGTAGTGGGATGTTCGCGTGCAGTCACAAACAACGGTTGGCGCAATCACACCGACCAAGTCGGTCAAACTGGCACCCGAATCGCGCCAGATATTGATATCGCTTGCGGCATCTCGGGAGCAATTCAGCATTGGGTTGGGGCGATGGCTTCAAAGAATATATTGGCGATCAATATCGATGCAAAAGCGAACATTGTGACTAAGGCTGGTTACNNNGTGATCGGCNATCTTCACGTAGTCGCGCCAGCAATTTCTGCGGAAATACACAAGCGTCACAATAAATAACAACAATAATTAGGATTTCAGCGCCAAATACTCCGATAGCCTTCGCTTAAAACTAGAGTTTTACCCGTGACGACAGAAAGTATTGAACCAAATAGACGTCGTGGTCGNGCCCGCACCAGTGGTTCTGAAATAAAGTTGCCAGAACAAAGACCGTTCAAACAACCTCGAATGAAATATGCGCCGACGAAAGTGCTCAACGATGACGAAGTTGAGTCAATTCATTTGGCTAGTCTGCAAATTCTTTCCGACTATGGGATGGACTTTTTAGACCCTGATGCTCGTGCATTGCTCGCCAAAGCAGGCGCCAAAATAACCGATTTACGAGTCCGCTTTGACCCTGAAATGATTTTAGAAACAATCAAAACCTGTCCGAGTGAATTCAAATTGCACTCGCGAAACCCTGACCACACGCTCAATATCGGCGGAGACTGGATTGCCTTTGGTTCAGTTGGCAGCGCTCCAAATTTTATTGGCTTTGACGGCGTGCGTCACCCAGGGACACGAAAAGATTATCAAGACTTGTTGAAACTGACTCAAGTGTTTAACGTGATTCACTTTCTCGGTGGCTACCCCGTTGAGCCGATTGACTTGCATGCATCAATCCGTCACATTGAAACATCTTTTGATGCGCTAACCATGACCGACAAAGTTTTACATTGTTACAGCCTTGGTCGCCAGCGCAACCAAGATGTTCTCGAGATGACAAGAATCGCGCGTCAAGTATCCCACGAGACGCTAGAAAATGAACCATCCGTATTCAGCGTGATCAACTCGTCATCGCCACTGCGACTTGACACACCAATGTTGCAAGGGATCATGGAGTTCTCGTCACGCAATCAACTAATCGTGATGACGCCATTTACTTTGGCCGGGGCAATGGCGCCGATAACTTTGGCTGGAGCGCTGTCGCAACAAAATGCCGAGGCATTGGCTGGTATGACGTTCACGCAAGTAGTAAGACCTGGTGCACCAGTTGCCTACGGTGGCTTCACCAGCAATGTTGACATGCAATCTGGTGCCCCGGCGTTTGGCACACCTGAATATATGCGCACAGCAATGGCCGGCGGTCAACTCGCTCGTCGATACAAAGTTCCCTACCGTTCAAGCAATGTTTGTGCAGCCAATGCGCTCGACGCGCAGGCCGCCTACGAGAGTGTGTTCTCATTGTGGGGAGCAATCCAAGGTGGAGTGAACTTTTTGATGCATGGTGCTGGATGGATGGAAGGAGGTTTGCATTCTTCACTCGAAAAGTTTGTGCTTGATGCTGACCTACTTGGCATGGTGTCTGCATATCTAGATCCAATAGTAGTCGACGAAGCGACACTGGCCCACGAAGCGATCGGTCAAGTCGGTCCCGGTGGTCACTATTTTGGAGTGCAACACACACAAGACCGATTTCGAGATGCTTTCCATAAACCAATGATCTCTGATTGGCGAAATTATGAGAGTTGGCAGGAAGGCGGAAGCCCAACAGCCGTGACAAAGACAACAGAACTCGCGCACAAGTGGCTTGATTCATATCAGGCTCCAACTATGAGTTCAACAGTGCTTGAAGAGCTTCAAGAATTTAGGTCAAGACGTCTGGCTGAAGGTGGCGTGGCAACAGATTATTAATGGTCACATTTGTAAATCGACAACTCGATATAATTTCGGAAGTTCATAAATGAAATAATCAACAAGAGTTGTAGTAATCGGTGGTGGCGTAGTCGGCGCTTCGGTTTTCTACCACCTGACTAAAGCTGGCTGGACAGATGTCGTGCTCGTTGAGCGCGAAGAATTACCTGCTGGCTCAACTTTGCACGTTGGTGGTATGCACACTCTCAACGGTGATCGAAATGTTGCTCGCCTGCAGCAATACACCGTCAATCTTTATAAGGAAATCGAAAAAGAGTCTGGGCAAAACTGCAGCATTCACTTGCCAGGTGTGGTTCAGTTGGCTGATACTCCAGAGCGTCTTGATTGGCTGAAGATGGCTCAGGCGCGTGGTCGCTATTTGGGTAAGAAGATGGAAATTATCTCAAATAGAAAACCTGAATGCCGAACTGAACCAGGCCGGTCTCTTTGTTAAATTTCTATCCAACAAATGCGCAGGGCAAAACCCACGGTACGCGCGGTGTAGTCCCTTGGACCTTCACACGCCGCCGCCAACCGATGTGGGCGCTGTTGGTCGGCATCACATACGGCTATGAGACGCCCTCCGGAGAGGTGTGAATAGACCCGCGCATGTAGCTTTCCCCACGTCCCCACTCCAATGACACCGAATCCCTTTGTGTGCTTGGGGTACACTTCTTTTNTGTAGTGGGCAGTCTATTTCTTTGCTTTTGGGGTAGACAGGCTGGCAACAANCTCTTCCCATCGCTCTTNAACCTCTGCCTCTTCTGCTGTTCNTGNGTGTAAAAAGAAGTGATAACGCAGGCGGAGTGGGTAATGTGGTGCAATCTATATTGGGTCGTTTNAAAAGAAGCCGTAGTTTGGTGAGATAGGACTATAGCCACGGGTAAACCAGAAGGAGTGGTGTTCGGGGTTATCGGGGTGAATCAACATTGCAATCCCACACGTTATTCTACCCAGTTACCATATGTAGTCTACCGATGCTGAGCGTTGGCGATAGGATTGGCGTTCGTTCTGCCTCCGCGTGGAGTACCTGGATATATTGCCACGCCCGTCGCCGTTCCGAATGGGGCGCGAGTTTATTTACCAGCAAGTGTAGCCACCATCAGCGAGCACGATACTGCCGGTCATTAGGGTGGCGGCGTCTGAGGCGAGAAACAAGACTACCGAGGCAATCTCATCAGGCTGCCCGACGCGGTGAATCGGCGTCATCTCCAGCCAGGTGGCGAACCATTCGGGGTTCTCCATTCCTCCCTGGGTCATCGCTGTATCGATGTATGTCGGCGCGACCGCATTGACCCGCACTCCCCGCGCGGCCCATTCAGCTGCCAGCGATTTGGTCAGCTGGTGCACGGCGGCTTTCGAAGCNTTGTAATGGCTCTGCGGTTGTGGTTTGTTGGCGATGATGCCTGACATAGAGCCTATATTAATGATGCTGCCCTTGCCCGCTTGCAGCATATAGCGGCCAAAGGCGCGGCAGCACCAGAAGACGCCGTTCAGGTTTATATCTAACACCTTCAACCATTGTTCATCTGACATCTCTTCGGACGGAGTGCTGAAGGCAATGCCAGCGTTGCAAACCAGTATGTCTACCCTGCCGTGCGCCTTGACGATTTGATCAGCGGCGGCGGTCACGTCCGCCGGTTTGGTGACGTCGAGTTGTACCACGTCAGCTGCGATGCCAAGTTTGGCCAGTTCAGCTTTGCCGGCAGCGGCGACTTCCGGGTCTATTTCTGCAATCACAATGGCTGCGCCCGCTTCGGCTAGTGCCCGCGCGCAGGCGAGGCCGATGTTCCGGCCACCGCCAGTGATTACCGCAACGCGCTTTGAAAGATCATATTTTTCAAGATACATAACGACCTCGTTACTATATCCAACAACAAGTCTGGTAACCAGCCCTGCACGCTCATCAGTAGCACTAATCGACAAACATTTAGATCTCTAGTAGTTTCATAAGGCCCTCGAACGCGCCGCCGCAGGCGTCGTTCTTTGAAGAGTGATTTGCCAAGATCAAGGTCTTTCAGCATGGGTAAGTCCGCCGAATGCCCCATCCTTATCGGATGCGTACGTAGTGTCTACCACCTTGCCATTGATGATATGCAGACAGACTTTCCCGCTAAGAACAGCAATCGCATTTTCCACGGAAAGCATCGCCATGTTCAGTGCCGCCTCGAACGTGTGGGCACCGGCATGTGGAGTCGCCACCACATTCTCGAATCTGAAGAGCGGATTATCACCCGGCGGTTCCATCGCGAAAGCATCCAACCCGAGACCGCCAATTCGGCCAGCCTCCAACTGCGACACCAGAGCCGACTCATCCATCAACCCGCCGCGTGAGGTGTTGATAAGAATGACCCCAGGTTTGAGCCGTACTATCCGTTCAGCATCTAGAAGGTTGGCGGTTTCCCTGTTCAGGGGAAGATGGAGGGAAAGCACATCGGAGCAGAGGAGCAAATCATCCAGCGCCATCGGCAGAATGCCGTTCCTTTCGGAATACTCCGTGTCCATCCAGGGATCATAGGCAGCCACTTTCATGGAGAAACCCTGCGCGCGACGCGCCACTCCTTTACCAATGGCACCAAGCCCGAGGACTCCGAGCGTTTTCCCGGATAGTTGGACGCCGGTTGTTCTCGGCCAACCACCTGCCTTCACCTGTCGGTCCAGCGAAGGAATCCGGCGTGCAACAGAAAGAAGGAGACCAATCGCCAGATCAGCGACCGCATCGGCATTGACTCCAGGGGTATTTGTCACAACAATCCCACGTTCTGCGGCGGTAGCCAAGTCAACCCGCTCCATGCCCACACCGTAACGGGATATGACTTTCAGGGTTGCAGGAGCTTGCCGGATTACATCCTTCGTGATGAAGTCCAGACCTGCAATCCAACCATCCACCCCTTCGAGCAGCGGAAGAATCTCTTNTTCTGTCANCGGTTTTCCAAATGGATTCATGACAATCNCCGAAGCGAAGGTAGAAAGCCGATTCCAGGCTGCAGGCGCGCGTTCCCGGGAGAACGAGGTAGGTGTCACGAGGATCTTCATCGTTCCGCCTCCCGCCACTTCGGATTGTCAATGACCTGTGGTTTTCTATCTTGTTCGATGACGAGTTTGCGATATCCTTTTGTCTCTATGGTGCTGTAATCGTGTCCTGCGTCCGCTCGGAAGACAAAAAAGGTTGTGAATGGTTCCGTACCAATGTTGATGCTTCGATGGGCATACCGTTTTGGCACATAGAGCACCTTGCCGGGTGTCAGTTCTTGCAGGTTCCATTCTCCTTCCGGGTTTTCCATCAGCATGAGGCCGTGTCCCCTGATGCACCAGTAAACTTCCGCTGTTGCCAGAATGGTGTGGAAGTGTCCCTTCGTCATGAAATATTCGTCCCCGACCTTGCCGGGATAGGTAATGCTTGTGCCGAATGCGAGATCACCGGCATCCGAAGGCGCTCCGAGCTCAAAAAATTCATAGACAAGCGGATTTCCATCCGACATGGCTTTATCGAAGGCGGAATCGTCGGTAAACATGCCCTGCATGGCGGATAAATATCGTTTGGTGGAGGCATNGTGCGGAGACATACCGTCTTCGAGGGGAAANGTCATGGCAAATGGTGCGTTCCAGTCCCAACCGGGTTTCTTGTCAGACATATNAGCCTCTCTTTCCATCACCGCATATTCCGGGCAATCCTGTCACAGGCCGCCAATGCGTCTCCCTTGATGTCGATATGGAAAACTTCCGCAATGACCTGTGTCCATCCGTGAATGAAATAGGTCCATCCGTCTTCCACATGCAGTGCCCTGCCTTGTTTCTGTTCCTCCGCCTGATGCATGAACTTCAGATCGCCCCGGTAATTCAACTCCCAAACCAGACTGTCAACCGGAAAAACACAGGTGTCTGATAGCGGCGAGCCCAGACGATCCTTGCCGAGTCCGGTTGCATTGACGATGAGGGAATGAGGCTTCAGTTCCGCGAGGAGCCGATCGTTCTGCCCCTCCTCCGGCGTCAGCCGGTACTGAACCGGAATACCGGAATAAAGCATATCGAAGATCCGGCGGATTTCAACCAGCCGCGGTTGGCTGCGATCTGCCACAATGATGCGGGACGGACGGTTTTCACCCCATTCCGCCTTCATCAGGTATGCTCCGATGGAAATGGCACTTCCGCCCGCGCCCATCAGGAAGACCTCTCCGCCATGGTCTTTCCAATAGTCGGCCGGAACGAAAGAATCGAGGGCAAGTCCGCAGGAAATCGGATCCTTGGCATGTCCCTCCAGTCTGCCGTCCCTTTTGGAAATGGAGGAAAGTTCACCGAAAGCCGAGGCATATGGGTCCAGATAGTCGAACATGTCGCGGCAGGCGTGGAAAAGATCGATTTTATGGGTGGTGACCAGCGCACCGAGCGACCTCTCATCATCGCGGATGAAAGCCGTCACTTTGCGGTAATGGGCCGGATCGGCGTGAATCGGGATGTCGATGCCATTGATGACGGCATCCTTCAGGCCAAGTGCCTTCGCCCATTCGGGAAACACCCGCATGATGGAGGATTGCGTGGTGGTGACCCCGATGAAGTATAAGGTGGGTTTGTCCGCTTTGACATTCTGATGCATAGGATGTCTCTCCCTTTCATTTATTCCGCATGCCCGTGGCGTGCCTGCAGAGTGCTTTCGCAGGATTATCCACCAGCATGCGCCGCACATCGGTTTCCGGGATACCGCTCCTGATCAGAAGCGGGAGAAAACTGTCGTGAAGGTAGTCGAGTCCGATGGTCCCGCCATATGCGCGCATGCGCGCCCGCGTGACATCCAGACCGAGCAGCATGTGCGCCCCATGCCCAAGTGAAATCAGTTTCCCGATCGTGCCGGCTTCCTCCCTGTCATCATGATACTTGAATCGCCCGATCGTATCGAGCTCCAGCCAGGCACCGGCAGAGGCGACTTCCGCCATAGGGTCGGCATTCCCCGGGAGCCGGTCGAGATGGCAGAAGATCAACTGTTGCGCCGCAACACCCCTGTCCAGAAAAAAACGGAGAATTTCGAGCGCGCCATGTCCTTCCTCGGTATGGATCAGAACCGGCGCCGCTGTCCTGCGGGCGGTTTCCGCCGCGGCGTCGAACAGAACCCTCCATCGCCCGCAAATTCCATCCGGTCCCGCCGCTGTCTTGATGATGCCGGCCCGCGCTGTTCCCCGTTCGGCGGGCCAGGCGGCTTCTCCGTCCAGATACATGCCGGTTTCGAGTTCTTCCGTGAAAAGTCCGACCAGCTGTTCACGGGAAGCATGATGAATCCAATGCGATTCGTCATAGAACAGCGGCCGGTGAAACCCCGTGACGGCGACCACATGGACACCGCTTTCGCGTGAAACACGCTCCTGCAGATCGGCCATGCGCCCACTTCCGACTGGCTGCGCGTCCACCAGGGACCTGCCGCCCGCCTGGAAATATGTCCTTGATTCCTGAAGGGTTTTGTCGTAATCATCCAGCAGGAGATCGGGAAAGGTATGGGTCGCGGGACCTGGCTTCACGAAAAGATGCTCATGCGCCTGACACATGCCAAGCCGGTCCGGCTCGATCAGGCCGAGAACCGTCATGATTCCGATGGTTCCGGTTTCCGCCCCCCGGGCGCTCACGGTTCCAGTTCCAGTTCCGAGAGGGTGGCGGGCATTTCATGGGCGGTGTTTACTTTGTCGGGACCGGTCACCAGATCGAAGCAGGAAACAATCATTTTTCCTTCCCAGATGCAGGGTTCGCCCGGCTGATCCAATTCGCCCTTCAACCCGTCTGTATCGGGACTCTGCGCGATTCTGGACACCTTTCCGTCCTTTGTCACCATTGCGATCGCATTGGCCGAAAAGTCGGCTACATAGAAATTCCCGGTCGCCGGATCCCGGATGATGCCATCCGTTGTCTGCAATTGTGCCGGATCCTTGGCCCATATGAGGTTTTCCTTCGCAGTTCCATCCGGATTGAAGGAAATCCGATGAAACGCGCCATCTCCGAAATTCCCGACATAGAGGTTGCCTTCGGCATCGAATTCGATACCGTCCGCACCATACTGACATTCCGGGTTCAAAGTGAGGAAAGTCGTGAGGATGTTGTCGTCAGCAAGGGTGTTGGTGACGGAAACGCCCTCTTCATCCAGCTTGAACCGGTAAACGCAGCTGACGAGTTTGCCGGAGGGGTCGGAAACTTTTGAAAGCATGCTCTGTGTTACATAGATAAATCCATCCCGTACGCGCACACCATTCGGGTGTTCCATGTCTTTCGCGACAACCGTACATGTCTCCACGGCATTGCCCCGGATTCGAAGTCGCAGGATGCGTCCCTTGAACAGCAGTTCCTCCGCGCCGGACCATCCCCTGGTTGTCCACGACATACAGGTCACCGTCCGGCCCGAACGCAATGCCCATGGGATGAGCATGTCCTGTTTCCGGATGAAGCGGAACATCGACCCATTTCGTGATATTTCGATTTCTGTCGATTTTCAGGATTCAGCCCGGGACGGATGGATCCGCATAATTGGCAGCTGACAGAATCAGGTTTCCTTCGGAATCCACGGCCATCCCGCCGGGGGTGTTGCAGGATTCGGGCAGCAGGGCGAACAATTTTGGTATCTGCATCACATGCTCCTTCCCGGCTATTGGCCGGATGACATATTTCCTGGGCTAGGGAAAGACAGGACGACCGGTGCTTGTGCTGGATGTCTTGGCACGAACCGTCTGAAGTTCACTTGAACCGAATAACGGTTTAATTGTTCGTTAGTTTTTCCGCTATCATGCGGAAAGCTTCGATGATATAGTCAAGATCCAGCATGTGCGAAATTTATTCTTCCGCCTTCACAATACCGGCTTCCATCCAGTTGACAATCTGTACTTGCGCGTCAAGTTCCTCACTTTTTTGCGGCAGCCGGATGAACTGGAGAGTCCAGTTGTAGGGCGTCTCCTTCCAGTCTCGCTGCATGTCCAGGTTCGGAGAAATGCCGTTAACCAGCCCTGCACGCACATCAGTAGCACTACTCGACTACATTCAAATCTCTCGCAATTTCAGTAGGTCCACAAGTGCGCCGCCGCAGGCGTATTTCTTTCATTCTGTTTTTCATGGCCGCATCGGCTTCCAGTGTACAATCATGGGACGAGCCGAACCATTTGTCTAGTGGCGCCATTCCATCAGAATAATTAACTTCAAAATACCTGCGATGAAGGTAGTGAGCGAAATAGGATGTATTCATACGCGCCTCTTTGCCGACAACCACCCTATGGAATCTTGGATGCCGTTGCGCCGGACCAAGGCCCACGCGCGAGGCAAGATTTTTCATACGGATAGGATGGGACGGGATCAGAAAAAAGAGCATGATTGTAAAGCAGTGGTTTATATGCTCAATGGGATGCATGGAAAGTCCCGACCATGGTCCGTTATTGAAATTACTGTGGTGTAACCAGTGAGCATTCTCATACAATAGTGGCCAGTGCAGTAGACGGCGCGCACAATAAAAGCCCGTCTCGTGTATCAAAGGCACCAAAAGAACAGGGCGCTAAACCCAGCTGGAAGGTTCGTAAATAAAATCGATCGACATGGCTGGCATATGACCGGAGCAGCAGAATTTCATAAGCGGTCCAGATTAGAACGCCACTAACAAGAGTGTACACCATATTATCGTAAGTTTGATTTTTTGAATAAAATACCGAGGACTCTTCCGCCGACCATTGCCTGTTATATTTGAATGCAACGCCCTGCTTTTGCCATACATAAAGCCACAAATGCTAGGTACCGTACACTAGTACTGCCAAAACAATATTGCGGACCAAGATTAGTCCCGCCCAACTAAATGAAAAAGCCTCGATTGTCTATGTAGAGGGAGTGAGGAAGTTCCAAATTAGAATTGCAGCACCCGCATATAAAACGTTCCAAGGCAATAAATAACCTGGGAATTCAAGAAACCACTTGAAAAGGGCCCGAGGTCGCGGTGGCCAGTCAAATGCTGGTCCACCGCTAATGTGCTCTTTCGGCGACCAATATCCTCGAGAATCTTATTTCCCAAATATCTTATCATCCATAAGTAATACCTCTCTGCCCAAAATGGTTGTGGTCAAATGGAAATTGGTTGAATAATTAGTCGTAAGCGAGCCCTCTAGGGCAGAGCACACGAGCGCTTAATGTGGGCGCAGTATGCAACACACAGGTATTTCAAACCGCCGCCTAGCCAATGCGCGCGGGTTAGCTGCCAGATCCTGAATGACAGTAGCCGTTAGGTAGAACTTCATATCTTCCACGATAACGGGCTGGAATATATTTCACAGCGAATGGTAGGCTGTGCCTCGCAGGGTCAGATTGAGCTCGCACATAATCAATCCTACAAACCGACTTAGAACGCATCCTTTTGCGCTCCAACCGCGGTATCAAGTGGTGCAGCACAGTTTGGAGACGTGGCTGGCGCAGCGGAGCGTGGATTCGCGCGGATCAGGCGCTGGCTTGGTGCGGTGAATGGTGTGGTGTGCCAAAACCGTGTTGCAGGCATTGTGCATTTTCCGCCTGTTACGCGTATCAAATCTCTCAGAAAACCGAACAAAAGCGGTCTTTGAACTCAAGTTTATGGTTGGTTGGGGTGAGCACAAAGTGGTATTTGACAAGAGTGGGTTCAGGGCGTACTGTCTCGGTATGGCTTGGCGCTTGAATTTCCTATCCGGTGCCCTTTGTACTCAAAGCCTTGCGATAAGGTGGACGACGTCAATTAAGATAAATATGGAGGAGGAGGTTTCATGACCATCAGAATAGCACTCGACTCAATAGCCTTCAGGGAAAAGGAAAAGCCGCTGCTTGACGCGGGTGGCTTTCGCGTGTCGACCTTTCGCTACGACACTTCGATTGCGGCGCTGCGAATTGCCAATAGACGCGGCGAAATTATCGTTCTTCCTTTCAAAGGGCACCAAATCTGGCGCGCCAGATTTGATGGTCGTGATCTCACCATGAAATCCATGTTTGATCAGCCTGTTGACACACGGAACTATCTTGAAACCTATGGCGCTTTTTTCATCCACTGCGGTATCACAACCATGGGGCCGTCAGGTCCGATGGAAAATTATCCGCTGCATGGAGAACTTCCCAACGCGCCATTCCAGACCGGCTCCATCGTCATCGATGAAGTGGTAGGTAGCCTTACAGTCGAGGGCCATTATCAGCATACTGTAGCCTTCACGACCAATTATCGTGCCACCTCAAGCTATCGCTTGAAAGCCGACGAGGCCTTGATCGATGCTTCCCTGAAAGTGGAAAATATCAAAAAAACACCTATGGACCTAATGTATCTCGCGCATGCCAATTTCAGACCCGTCGATGATGGTGAATTAGTTTATTCGGCCGACTATCGCAACGAGACGGTTCGTGTTCGAACCTCAATCCCTGGTCACATTACACCAATGCCGGGCTATCGCGAATTCATCGCAGAGTTGGCAATTGACCCTTCACTGCATCATCGCCTCAAGGCCGGGCTTGGTTTTGATCCGGAAGTAGTTTTTTCAATAGACATGAAGACCGATGCGCAAGGCCTTGCCCACGCGCTTCTCAAGCGTCCTGACGGGACCTCGGATCATACTTCCTATCGTCCCGCCCAAGCAAAACATTGCATCCGCTGGATTTGTCGCACGCCCGATCAGGATGCAATCGGCATGGCTTTTCCCTCGACGAGTGAGGTTGAAGGCTATACCGCTGAAAAGATAAAAGGAAATGTCGTGATTCTGCCGGCCGGGGCCGTCTGGAACATTGACATGCGGCTAGGCGCACTGACGAAGTCCGAAACTGAGCAAAAGATCAGCTTGATCGAGGCGATCCGAAAATCTTAAGGAAACCTTAATTGGCTTTGGTACTACAGAGAACAAATGCTTGCCCGTTTACGGCTCTTTAACCAAGTTCAATCACTAAATCGAGCAAAAGCGGTCTTTGATCTGAAGATAATGGTGGGTGGGGGTTAGCAAAAGGTGGTACTTGACAAGAGTGGGTTCAAGGAGTACTATGGCGTGATCGGTTTGGGGGTTGAGTTCCTATCCGTCGTTCCGCCTTGATGCGGATTCTGGCGGAAGCGAAGAGCCTGGATTCGGGTACGATCGATTTTCAAGTTTCAGACGGAGGGAAAAATGCGCGCACTCGTCCTTGAGCGGCAGATGGAGTTGTCCCTCCGCGATATCGACTTGCCCGTCACGCCCGGTCCGGGCGAGGTGAAAATCAGGGTGCACACCGTCGGTATCTGCGGCAGCGACGTGCACTACTACACCCACGGCAAGATCGGGCCGTTCGTCGTGCGCGAACCGATAGTGCTCGGCCATGAGGCGTCGGGGACCGTAGTCGAGGTTGGCAAGGGCGTGACTGGCCTCAAGGTNGGCGACCGGGTGTGCATGGAGCCAGGCATCCCCGACCCGAACTCCCGCGCCTCGAAACTTGGCCTTTATAATGTCGACCCGAGCGTAACCTTCTGGGCGACGCCGCCGATCCACGGCTGCCTGACGCAGTATGTGATCCACCCGGCGTCGTTCACCTACAAGCTGCCCGAGACGGTGTCCTTCGCTGAAGCCGCGATGGTCGAGCCTTTCGCCGTAGGCCTCCAGGCCGGGTCGAAGGCGCGAATAGCGCCGGGTGATCTTGCTGTGGTCATCGGCGCCGGGCCGATCGGCATCATGGTGGCGCTCGCTGCACTCGCCGGCGGCTGCAGCCGCGTAATCATCGCCGACTTCCAGCCTCAAAAGCTCGCCATCGCCGCCCGCAATCCGGGCGTCGTTACCGTCGACATCACGCGGGAGAAGCTCGCCGATGTGGTGGCGCGGGAGAGCGACGGCTGGGGCGCCGACGTCGTGTTCGAGGCGAGCGGCAGCCCCAAGGCCTACGGCGGCATCTTCTCGTTGCCGAGGCCGGGCGGGTGCCTGGTTG
>JGI25928J51866_1000218_pt1 | contig 13480 bp, 13 predicted proteins | sample LauGreFBDMM110DN_2_FD_51866 | JGI IMG/M metagenome (IMG submission 51866)
ACATCTGGGTATTCATGCTCATGAGGGAAGTTTATAAATCGTTTCTCCACATGAAAAAACTGAAATAAAAAACGATCACTGTTATGTGTTGCTACAAATGTCCCTTTCCCTTGTCTACGTATTAGTACATTTTCAACTACCAGTTCATCTACAGCTTTTCTTAATGTCCCAATACTTACTTGTAATCCGTTCGCTATTACAGTCTCGCTGGGTAGGCAATCACCTGGAGCGTATCTGCCGCTCTCGATTAACTTTATTAAAGCTTGTTTAGTTTGTCTAAACAATGGTGTTCCAAGTGAGTCAGCTACTGGGGTTAACTCTAACTTACTGGATGCTTTTAGATTTTTCATAGAAAGTTTTTTTAGTATACATTGCCATCATCTATGTCATGTAGATGACTTGGTTGACAATACTTTTAGCCCTATTAAACTCAATGATGTTTTATATATTTCATTGGAGCATTCATGATTCATTGTGTCCTGCACGACCCTAATGACAGCGTAGCTGTTGTTGTTACGGAAAACATCAAAGCTGGTCAGCAACTAACCGCCTTAATTCTTGATGAGAACCGCACAATTCAAATTCCTTGTGTTGCTGATATTCCTCTTGGACATAAAGTGGCCTTAAAGGATATGGCAATTGGCGACACCGTCATCAAATACGGAGTAGATATTGGCAAAGTAGTTATATCCATTAAAACTGGTGAGCACGCCCATGTGCACAACATAAAAACAAAGCGCTGGTAACGAATATTAATTTTTTTAATTCAGGGAAAATATGTCATTTCTAAATAAAAACTCAACCTTTTTGGGCTACAGACGAGAGAATGGACGCGTTGGTGTTCGCAACCACGTCATCATTCTTCCCCTTGATGATTTATCAAATTCTGCCGCTGAGGCTGTCGCTCACAATATCAAAGGAACGATGGCAATTCCTCATCCGTATGGAAGGTTGCAATTTGGTGCTGATCTAGACTTGCATTTTGCGACGTTGATTGGAACAGGGTGTAACCCCAACGTGGCTGCTGTAGTCGTTATTGGTATCGAGGACAGTTGGACTAAAAAAGTTGTAGAGGGCATCGCTAAGACTGGCAAGCCTGTTGTTGGCTTTGGTATTGAGGGGCATGGCGATCATGAAACCATCATGAAGGCCTCCAAAATTGCTAAGCAGTACATACAGCATGCAACATCTCTAGCGCGAGTTGAATGTCCTATCTCTGATCTTTGGGTATCCACGAAATGTGGTGAATCTGACACTACTTCTGGTTGTGGATCAAATCCTACGTGCGGCAATGCCTTTGACACACTGCACGGTCTTGGCACTACATTGGTTTTTGGAGAAACATCAGAAATTACTGGCGGTGAAAATATTGTTGCAGCACGTTGTGCAAATGACAAAGTTCGCGATCAATTCATGGCAATGTTCAACCGCTACCAAGACATGATTCAGCGTAATAAGACAACCGATCTTTCTGAGTCACAGCCTACCAAGGGCAATATTGCCGGCGGCTTGACTACGATCGAAGAAAAAGCTTTGGGTAATATCCAAAAAATTGGTAAAAAATGTACGGTTGACGGTGTGCTCGACAAAGCTGAAATGCCAACCCATCCAGGTTTGTGGTTTATGGATTCTTCATCTGCAGCGGCTGAAATGGTGACTTTATGTGCTGCTGCAGGATTTGTTGTGCATTTTTTCCCCACTGGTCAGGGCAATGTGATTGGAAATGCAATTGTTCCTGTGATTAAAGTTTGTGCTAACCCAAGGACTGTTAGAACTATGAGTGAGCATATTGATGTCGATTGTTCTGGGCTTTTGCAAAGAGAGCGAACAATGGATGAAACAGGCGATCAGCTTCTTGAGGTAATGATGGCAACTATCAATGGGCGGTTCACAGCTGCAGAAGCACTTGGGCATCGTGAATTTGTTTTAACTAGATTATTTGAATCAGCATAAAAATGGCGCGTATTGTCATCACGGAGTTCATGGATGAGGGCGCCGTGATGCAACTCTCTAAGGTACATGATGTTCACTATGACCCAACTCTAGTAGACGATACACATCGTTTAACTAGTGCATTGGCTCAGGCCGATGCACTGATTGTGCGAAATAGGACACAGGTAAGGGGTGAGTTGATCTCGGCGATGTTGCAGTGCCGTGTTGTAGGTAGATTAGGTGTCGGGTTAGACAACATTGATGTGCCGAAATGTACTTTGCGGGGCATTACAGTCATACCAGCTACAGGCGCTAATGCACTTTCAGTCGCAGAGTACGTTATTTCGACTGCAATGCTTTTGTTGCGTGGTGCCTATCACTCCAGTCATTTAGTAGCGCAAGGTAAATGGCCTCGAAACTCCTTGTCGGCCGGCCGTGAGATTTGCGGGAAAAAATTGGGCCTTGTTGGTTTTGGTTCTATTGGACAACTTACTGCAAGTCTTGCGTTAAAAGTCGGTATGGATGTAGTTGCTTTTGATAATCTTTTGCCTGCTTCTCATCCTGTTTATAAACAATCTAACGTTCTATTCAAGGATTTTGATGATTTAGTAGCTACATCAGATGTCATCAGCCTGCATATTCCTTTGCTATCTTCCACCAAAGGTCTTTTTGATGAGAAATGTTTGTCTTTGATGAAACCCGATGCCATACTAATAAATACTTCTCGCGGAGAGATCGTCGATGAAATAGCGCTTGTCAACGCCTTAAGGAATAAAAATTTGGGAGGTGCTTCAATCGATGTTTTTGGAGTGGAGCCGCTTGCTGTTTCCCCACACTTTTTTGATTGTCCTAACTTGATACTGACGCCGCATATTGCTGGCGTCACAGCGGAGTCTAATGTCAGAGTAAGTTATTTAATTGCAGAAAAAGTTTTGAAGGCTCTTCAATGAAAATTCATTCAGAAGAACTGATAAAAATAGTTGCAGAGTTTTTGTCCCATTCTGGAGCAAATGTCTTAATGGCTCAAGCTGCCGCAAAAGCCTTAATCTTGGCAGAGTCGCAAGGACTTAGCTCGCATGGCTTGTCTCGGGTCAATCAATATGCAACCCATCTTCGTAATGGACGCGTGAATGGCCTCGCGAATCCGACTGTTATCAAACGTAAAAGCGGCGCGCTAGTGGTTGACGCGCAAGAGGGATTAGCATTTGGTGCTTGCGAATTAGCTGTGAATCAAGCTGTTTTGGCAGCTAAAGATTTTGGCGTCGCTTTTGCTGGTGTTATTCGTAGCCACCACTGTGGCGTTGTAGTTGATCACTTGCGTGCTGTTGCAAATGCTGGAATGGTAGGCATTGGATTTTCTAATTCACCAGCAGCAATGCCAGCAGCTGGAGGACGTCATCCTATTTTTGGTACTGACCCTATAGCCGCTGTTTTTCCAAGGCGTGATGGAAAAACACCTTTGATGATTGACTTAAGTTTGAGTGAAGTTGCGCGGGGCAAACTTATGGTCGCAGCTAAAGAGGGTAAATCGATTCCGCTTGGTTGGGCGCTCGACGGTGAGGGGCTTCCTACTACGGACCCTAAGGCTGGGTTGACTGGGTCCATGTTGCCTTTTGGAAGCGCAGCAAATTCCTCTCCCAAAGGGGCCATGCTTGCATTGATGGTTGAGCTTTTAGTGACTGCTGTCATTGGCGCTAATTTTGGTTTTGAGGCTTCTAGTTTTTTCATTGATGAAGGCAATCGTCCTGGACTAGGTCAAGCTTTCATCGTCATTGATCCAGGCGCTTTGGCTGGACGTGATAATTTTCTAGACCGAGTTGAGGAACTGATAGCGGAAATGCTAAAAGATGAATCAGTTAGGTTACCCGGCGCTAGGCGAGAAGCCCTCAGATTAAAAATGATGAGCGATGGATTTGAAGTTTCAGATGAAATGCTTTCATCTTGGAAGACCTTTTAAGCTGTTTTTTTGACTCAACTAGGAGATTACGCTATGGATCGCAGAAAATTTGTTGCATCTGCAAGCCTTGCAACTGTCGCCGCATTCTTATCTAAAAATGCCTTTGCCCAAGAGTATCCAAAGAATGGAGCGACTATTCGTTATGTTGTTCCCTTTCCGCCGGGCGGACTTACTGACATGATGGCTAGGCTGGTTGGACAGCAATTAGGGGCTCGATGGGGTGTCAACGTAGTGATTGAAAATAAACCCGGGGGAGGAGGGCAAATAGGTGCGGCTGAAGTTTCGCGTGCAAGTGGCGATGGACAAACATTACTTGCTGTAACCTTGGCTCACGCTGCCAACGTTACGCTTTATAGGGGAACTGCCAACTACGACTTTCAGAAAGAACTTCGTCCTGTTGCCTTATTAGCTGGATCACCTATGTTGATAGTTGTGCCAGTAAATAGCTCTATCAAGGATTACAAAGATTTAGTCACTAAAGCTAAAGCGGAAAATCTCAATGCTGGCTCAAGTGGAAACGGAACACCTCCACATCTGATGCTAGCCTTGTTTAATGAACTCAATAAAACACAAGTTCAACATATTCCGTATAAAGGCGGCGCTCCATCAATGACGGACTTAATTGGTAACCAACTAGATGTTATTTTCTCTAACTTGCCTGAAAGTGTTGCGCATGTCAAAAGTGGAAAATTACGCGCCCTAGCAATTGCTAGTTCATCACGCCATCCTTTCATTCCTGAAGTTATGACTACAGCGGAGGCTGGTGCTTCAACTTTAGCAATGGAAAACTGGACGGCAATAATGGCCCCAGCTTCTATGAGCGATGCTAATGTTGCAAAACTAGGAGCCGAAGTCGTAAAAATAATGGCTTCACCTGATATTGATGAGAAAGCTCGAACACAAGGTTTTCGCGTGGATGCACGAGGTCCTCAACAGTTCACGCCTTTTCTAAAAGATGAGATCGAACGATGGGGAAAGATCATTAAATCAGCTGGCATATCAGCTTCTTAATTAGGTGATATAGGATTTATTCGCCGTCAGCAAATGTAGTGCAAAAGTTAAGATTTGACAGCGCTTGCTTTCTGATCTGTAACTGAGTACTGTTTGTATATTGATTTGTCATGCATGGATCGGTTGCTGAACATGTAATCTGACACGCATAAATTTCAGGAAAACAAAATCGTTGTGTTTGCGAAGTTGTTCCATATTTCATCCTATAGCTGTTGGTTGCTGCCAACATGGCGATAGAAGATACAGAAAGTAAATTAACCCGTGAGTCATACACATAAAACGCTCAATCAATTACGTTCAAGGCGTTGGTTTGCAGACACAGGCATGCGTGGTTTTGCCCATCGTCAGCGGATGCAGCAACAAGGTTTTAGACGCGAAGACTTGATGGAGCGTCCGATTGTTGCAATTTTAAATACATGGAGTGATTTGTCACCTTGCCACGCACATTTGCGAGAGCGTGCCGAGGCAGTCAAGCGCGGGGTTTTGTTGGCGGGTGGTTTCCCCTTGGAACTTCCTGCTATGAGTCTAGGTGAGGTCATGGTCAAACCCACGACGATGCTGTATCGAAATTTCTTGGCGATGGAGGTAGAAGAGCTTTTGCGAAGCCTTCCCTGTGATGGTGTAGTGTTACTTGCGGGGTGTGATAAGACAACTCCAGCAACGGTGATGGGTGCTATCAGCATGGATATCCCCACCATTTTTTGTCCCGCAGGGCCTATGCTCAACGATCGCTACTTTAAGGATGGTGTTGCTCAAACGGTGGGTGCGGGAACCCATACCCGTATTTTTTGGGATGATTATCAAGCTGGAAAACTAACGGCCCAAGAACTCCAAAAACTCGAATCGCGGATGACGCGAACTCCTGGCACTTGCAACACGATGGGTACCGCTTCCACCATGACATCGATTGTCGAGGCGCTAGGGCTGACTTTGCCTGGCGCGAGTTCAATTCCTGCTATGGACTCTGCCCATACGCGTATGGCAACAGACTGCGGTCAGACCATTGTCGAGATGATTTGGCAAGACTTAAAGCCTTCTGATATTTTGACGAGCGCGAGTTTTCAAAATGCGGTTGCGGTTCAAATGGCCCTAGGTGGTTCGACAAATGCTGCGGTTCATATTATTGCGATGGCAAGACGCGCTGGGGTCAAATTAACCTTAAATGATCTAGACATATGCGCTCGAAGGATCCCCGTTATTGCGAATTTATTTCCAAGTGGCGATAAATTGATGGAGGATTTTTATTACGCAGGTGGACTAAGTGCGTTGATGCATGTCATCCAAGCAGAGTTGTCTTGCGATGCAATGACAGTCAATGGCAAAACCATCGGAGAAAACATTGCTTTCGCTAAAGTTCAGGATGATGCAGTGATTCGCCCTCTCAGTCGTCCCGTCAGTAAGGCTCCAGCTTTGGCGACTCTCAAGGGAAATTTAGCCCCTATGGGGGCCGTGATCAAACCAAGCGCCGCATCTGAAAAGTTAATGTTGCACAAGGGGCCCGCGTTAGTCTTTGATAATCCTTCGCAAATGCTTGCTGCGATGGAAGATGAAAATTTGGTATGCGATGAAAACACCGTTTTGGTACTAAGAAATGCGGGGCCAGTTGGTGCGCCTGGTATGCCAGAGTGGGGTAACTTACCAATACCGAAAAAACTCCTTAAACTCGGTGTGCGCGACATGCTGCGTTTGAGTGATGCCAGGATGAGTGGGACCCATTATGGAACCTGTGTGCTTCATATTTCACCTGAGAGTGCTGTTGGTGGGCCATTGGCTTTGGTTCAAACCGGGGATTTTATTGAAATTAATTTACCTGCCCGCACCCTCCACTTACATGTCGATGATTCCGAACTGTCGCTTAGACGGACGCAGTGGCGAGCACCTGAATGTAAGCATACGCGGGGTTATACCCAGCTCTATCAAGCGCATGTGACTCAAGCGCATGAGGGGTGCGATTTTGATTTTCTAGAGCAAAACGGAAAATCTCCAGAGCCAGCAATTTTTTAATCAACCACAAGTCATTACAAGGTCACTCTATGCATCATCTACTTGAAATATTGCTCAACCGACAAGTTCCTCGTTTTGTCTTTCTTGGTAATGCTTTTCTAAATTCTTTATGTGCTTATGTACTATCAGCGGTGTTAGTGATTGTTTTTGGATTGGGTTTTGTAACAGCTCAGACACCATCACAGCCAAAAAATTGGCCTAATAAACCGATCAAGCTCATCGTGGGATTTCCGCCAGGTGGGGGTATTGATATGGTCGCGCGTTTGCTACAAACTCCGCTACAAGAAAATCTCGGACAGCAAGTGATCATTGAATATAAGCCGGGCGCTGGCGGTGTATTGGCCGCCTCTGAATTGATGCGAAGCCCGCCAGATGGTTACACAATCTTGTTGGCAAACATAGGCCCCTTTGTTTTGGCGCCCAATATGATGACAAAACGCCCTTTCGATGCGAGTCGTGATTTCACGTGGATAAGCCAAACTTCTGGCTCTGGCTTTATTGCCGCTGTGTCAGTCAATCATCCAGCCAATAACTTGAATGAATTCATCACTTGGGCTAAAGCAAATTCAGATAAGGCAAACTTTGCATCTGGTGGAAGCGGTTCGATTACCCATTTGAATGGTGAGTTACTTAATCAGTCTGCTGGATTAAAGATGGTTCACGTGCCCTACAAAGGTTCAGCTCCTGCAGTACAAGATTTAATTGGTGGTCAGACACACCTCTTAGTTGATGTTTCCGCTGTATTGATGCCGCATATAAATAGCGGACGTTTAAAAGCNATTTANGTTACCGACCCTCAACGAAACCCTATGTTGCCAAACGTGGCTTTCGCCAGGCAGACCGGCTATCCTTCGCTTGANACATCAGGGTGGCAAGGCTTAGTTGGTCCTCCGGGAATGTCGCGTGATACGGTGGTGCGTCTTGCGCAGGCTATTCAAGACGTGATGAACCGTCCTGAAATGAAAGATAAATTCAACCAAATCGGAGGCTCCGTCATCTTGCGCGGCCCTGATGAATTTACTGAATATGTTGCGTCTGAGGTCAAGCGTTGGATACCTGTGATTCGTGCCTCTGGAGCAATTCTTGATTAGTATTAGTTGAAGTATTGAGTGAACTCACGGAGGATACTTGCGTAAAGTTTATTAACATTACTTCGCTCACCTTCGAGTACTTGGAGAAATAGGCCTTCGCCTTCACATAAGACGCCAGTAATATCGTTTTGTGTATTGCTCTCTCTAAAACGATCTAAGCTTGTCTCAGCTAAGTTGGCAATTTCGTTATTTATTTCCCTGCTTACATAAAGAAGTCTAACTAGCATGTTGATCTCCATGATGATTGGGATTTGTCGAAGATAATTTAAAAATGACAAATTTGCAACCTTATTTGCCTAACTTAATGCCCAATTGCCAAATACGCTGAGTTGTTCCGCGACCACTGTCAATTAACAAATGCTTTCCACCCGCTTGTATCAAGACGCCTGGACCAAAACGTGTAATTGACGGAGTTGGACTTCCAGTGCCCAACAAGGTAATTCTTTCTCGCTACCCATGATTCCCAGTAAAGCCAAAAGACGCTTTGAGCGTCTGTTGTGTGTGTTGCTTTTACTTAAAACCCACGCGGTCCAACATTTGTTGTACCTTGACTTGGTTCATGCCCAGGGCGCTGATGGGCACCAACTCGCTTTTGAAGTTACCGCCGGTCATGGCATTTAGGGCGGGGTTGTCCAACTTCAAGCCTTTGACCACGGGCCACTCGTTGTTGCCATTTGCAAAGTGGTTTTGTGCTTCGGAACTGACAAGGTATTCCAAAAACTTGACCGCGTTGACTTGGTTCTTGGAGTGGCGCGCTATCGCACCCCCAGCTACGTTTACATGTGTGCCCCAGCTTTGTTGGTTGGGGAATACTACGCCCACGCGTTCGACCATTGCTTTGTCGGCGGGGCTGGTGGAGCGCTTCAGGCGCGCCAAGTAGTAGGTGTTGGTCACAGCAATGCCACACTCGCCGCTGGCCACGGCCTTTATTTGGTCGGTGTCACCTCCCTTAGGTGTGCGCGTCATGTTGTCGACCAAGCCTTTGAGCCACGTCTCGGTCTTTTCAGCGCCAAGGTGTTCGGTCATCGCGCCAAACAAGCTCAGGTTATAGGGGTGCGAGCCAGAGCGGATGCAAAGTTGTCCTTTGTTCTTAGGATCTGCCAATTCTTCGTAGGTATCCACGTCGGCTTTGTTGACCTTAGTTTGTCAAATACCACCACGCGTGCGCGGGTGGACAGTCCAAACCATGCAGTTCCTTCGTCAGTAGGCTTCGAGCGCAGTTGAGCGGGAATTGCTGCTTCTAGGGTTTTTGATTTGACGGGTAAGAAAAGGCCGTCCACTTCACCGCGCCATAAGCGGGCCGCATCGACCAACAAAATGACATCAGCAGGCGATGCGCTGCCCTCGGCCTTCAAGCGAGCGATGATGCCAGCGTCGTCTGAATCGACGCGGTTAATTTTGATGCCTGAGACTTTAGTGAAGTCGCTGTAGAGCGCTTCGTCAGTCGGATAGTGCCGTGCTGAATACAGGTTGATGACCTGTTCAACGGCCAAGACCGACGTGCTGAACATGCAAGCGGTGATAGCAGAAATTGCCAAAGACAAAACGGTGAGGGTGCGGCGCATGAACCAGTTCCAAGTGAAAAAGCTTGAATGCAGTATACACAAATGGGAATCATTATCATTTGACTCGAGTCAAATGAACCATTTCGAGATGGAGGATTTGTCCCTTTGGCTCAGCTGTTGCCCAACGGCGGCTCTGTTAATTCTCAGTTGCGACGTAGCGTGCGGCTCAGCAAAATAACGGGCAGCAAGCCCACCATCACCAAGGCAAGCGAGGGCAAAGCGGCTTCGCCCAAGCGCTCATCGCGGGCTAATTGGTAGGCCATCACGGCCAAGGTGTCGGTGTTGAAGGGGCGTAGCACTAAAGTAGCGGGCAGCTCTTTCATGACATCGATCAGAACCAGCAATGTGGCCGCGGCCAATGGTTTTTTGAGCAAAGGCCAATGCACGCGATATATCAGCGAAAAACCAGAGGTTCCTAGCATGCGCGCGCTGTCGTCTAGCGAGGCCGGCACACGCGCATAGCCACTTTGCACCGATTGAAAAGCCACGGCCACAAAGCGCACTAAGTAAGCCCATAACAAACCCAGTAACGTGGCTGTTAACCAAAAGCCCACACCCGTCCGCGGCCACGTGTCTTGTACCCATCCGACGGGCAAGAGCAAGCCCACCACAATCACCGCGCCCGGTACGGCATAACCAAGGCCGACCACGCCCACCACTTGGCGTGTAAGCCAATTGGGGTGTAAGCGGGCTTGTGCCGCCAACAATAGAGCAGCGCCCACGGCCATCGAAGCCGCTAAAGCACCCAGCGACAAACTGGTCAGCGACCATTGGGTAAAGCGGTCCCAAGGTAAGTTCACAAACCCGTCGCCTTGCAGCAATGCGCGAAACATGAACAACACAGGTAGCACAAAACCGCATAACACTGGCAGAACACACAAGGTCAACATAAACGCGGCGGACAAGCCTCTCAACTGAAAGGGCTGTGCTTCACCGCTTAGACGGTCAACGCGTGCGCTGTAAAAACGCAAACGCGATTGCGCTCTTTTCTCAGCCGCTAGCAAGACCAAAATCACGACTAACAGCAAGGTGGCCAGTTGCGCTGCAGCAATTCGGTTTTCCATGACTAACCAAGCTTTGTAAATGCCTGCCGTGAAGGTCTGAATGCCAAAGTAGCTTGACACTCCAAAGTCAGCCAGCGTTTCCATCAAGGCCAAGGCCGTGCCCGCCGCAATCGCAGGACGTGCCATTGGCAACGCCACGCGTAGTATGCGGCGTGACAGTGGTGCACCTAGCAATCTAGCCGCTTCCATCAATTGCGTGGCACGATCAGAAAGCGCTGTGCGCGCCAGTATGTATACATAGGGATAGAGCGCGAGTGAAAAAATACAGGCTGCTCCCCAGACATTGCGTACTTCCGGAAACACCCGGCCATCTAGGCTAAACGCTTCACGGATAGTGGTTTGCAGAGGGCCGCTGAATTGCAAATAGTCGGTATAAGCATAGGCCACAACATAAGCGGGCATGGCCAAGGGCAAAAGCAAAGCCCACTCTAAACTGCGGCGCATCGGAAAATTAAACAGCGTCACAGCTACAGCAGTTACAGTACCTATACTGACCACGCCGACGCTTACCAAGACGCATAGCAACAGTGACGTGCCAATATAGTCAGGCAACACTGTCTTGGCCATTTCAATCAATATATTGTTAGATACTGCGTTCCATTGCAACCACGAAAATAGCACGGTCAACACCGGCAGCGCCAACAACAAAGTCAGTACTACCAACACACTGCGTAAAAACAAACGGAAGCTCAAATGCATGCGGCATTGTAGGTAGCCGTAAATAGCCATACTTGAAACATCCATATCTACAATGCACTTATGTTTTTAGATGTCGATCAACTCTGTGTAAGTTATCCAAAGCGTGCTAACCCATCGGTAGACCGAGTGACCCTTGGATTGCATGCAGGTCAAATGGGTGTGCTGATTGGCTCATCAGGCTGCGGCAAAACTTCACTGCTGCGTGCCGTTGCCGGCCTTGAGCAAGCGAGCGCCGGTGAAATTCGTTTAGCCCAATCGGTGGTGAGTAGTGCGAACGAACATGTGGCGCCTGAGGCGCGCCAAATTGGTATGGTCTTTCAAGACTTCGCTCTCTTTCCGCATTTGACTGTGCACGACAACGTGAGTTTTGGTTTGAATAAGCAGCCGCCTGCCCAGCGAGAAGCTCGTGTGCGAGAGGTCTTGGCGTTGGTAGGCTTGTCCACGAGCTCACAGCGTTACCCGCATGAACTGTCAGGAGGTCAGCAGCAGCGCGTAGCTTTGGCCCGCGCCTTGGCACCAAAGCCGCAGCTGTTGTTATTAGATGAGCCATTCTCTAGCCTTGATGTGGAATTACGAGAGCGCTTGGCTTTAGAAGTGCGCAGCATATTGAAAGAAGCACAAACCACCGCGCTGTTTGTGACGCACGACCAGATGGAGGCCTTTGCAATTGGCGACGTGATCGGTGTCATGTCTGAAGGCCGGCTACACCAGTGGGACGATGCTTACACGCTTTATCACCGACCAGCCACACGTTTTGTGGCCGAGTTCATTGGGCATGGAGTCTTCACCCCAGCAACCTTGCGCAAAGAAAACAATCAAATTGTGGCGCAAACGTCAATGGGCGACTTGATGGATGTAGCTGACCCCTTGCGGTCTTTGAGCTTTTCTGAAGGTGAGTGTGATGTATTGCTACGTGCCGATGACATCGTGCATGACGACGACGCACCCGTAAAAGCAGAAATTATTCGAAAATCATTTCGTGGCTCAGAATTTTTGTACACCTTGCGCTTGAAAACAGGCGAGTTGGTAATGGCTCATGTGCCAAGTCACCACGACCACAAACTTGGCGAGTGGATTGGTATTCGCGCTGAGGTAGATCATGTCGTGACGTTTAAACAAGCATGACTAAATGGCAGATGCCTTAGTTGTCTGTGGTCAGTAATCAATTAACACTGTTTTGTCACACTCTCCGAGATCGGACATTGGCTTGGTACTCGGGGGCTATCAAGGCCCAAAGGCTTTGCCCAGCCAGCCATATCACGCGATGTTGGGTAGCAAAACTTTTCAAGGTGGTTGGCATAGCTTGCAAACTCACGCACATTAGTTGAGAGGTACTGTGGGACTCCCTCTCGCTCAGCAAAGTTTGTAAGTTATCTACACCCCAGGCCGCCGCCTTCCATCGTTTGGCGCACACCAGAGTGGTTTGACCCTGNCGCNNCAATATGAAGTCNCCNGNGCCATTGGTCAACGCCGTCACGGTGTAGCCCTGGCGCACAAATGCTTGGCTGAGCAGGGGTGAAAACTCGCGCCAATGCATCTTAGCCAAATCGCTTTGCAAAGCATCCGCTTGCGCGGNACTGAGATGGCTNCGTTGGCGCCAAGCGGCCATGACGCCAATCACTGCAAACGGAAAACTGCACAAAGCACCCATGAGCTTGTACTCANTAGGCAAAAGGGCNGACGAAGCCAGTGAAATGNCGGCAACNACTATAAAACTCACCCACCAAGGCGATCGCAATAAGACCGCAAACATGGATCGATCGGACATTTTCCATTTCATCGGGGCAGCACCTTTAATGAAATCAGAAGTTACTAAACTACAGCACGACTCAACACCACAGCTGCTGTGATGATGTGTCCAAGAGTCAGAATAACGGAAAATCCGTGTAACCAAATGAAANGTCTCTTATTNCCCGAATCGGTAGCTTGATTGATTGCAGGCATCAATACTTGCCGTGCAAACACTGTGGTCAACATAACTCCAGCCATCATTGCCGCATTGAATTGATCAAAGCTCCAATAGAGGACTATTGCCAAGCCTGAAGAGAAAATTACAAACAGGTAAAACGGTGGAAATACTTTTCTTAGCAGCATACGGACATCACTGGAGGGCAAGTACTTAAAAAGGAAAGCTGCAAATCCTGCTGAAAATAGCAG
>JGI25928J51866_1000222_pt1 | contig 13429 bp, 9 predicted proteins | sample LauGreFBDMM110DN_2_FD_51866 | JGI IMG/M metagenome (IMG submission 51866)
TAGCCCTCACGGTGACCGATCTGCAGGGCCAAACACAGCGCCAGCAGGGCGAATTTGTGGTGACGCACAGCGGCTTCGAGGGCAGCTTGGTGTACGCTTTCTCGCGTCAATTGCGCGACCAAATTGACGCCACCGGGCAAGCTAATTTTGTGCTCGACTTGTTGCCAGACCTGTCACTGCAGCGGGTGCAGGCCGAAATAAGCCACCCGCGCGGATCACGTTCGCTGGCCAATCACCTGAAAAGTCGACTCTCTTTGGCAGGCGTGAAGCTCGCCCTGCTGCATGAGTGCTTGGGGCCTGAGCGCATGCACCAAGCCGGGGAACTTGCGTCAGCCATCAAGGCGCTGCCCATGTCATTTGGCGCGACCCGACCGCTAGATGAGGCTATCAGCACGGCTGGGGGGGTTCGATTTGAGGGCCTTGATTCAGGACTGATGGCCAAGTCCTGCCCGGGTTTATTTTGTGCAGGAGAAATGTTGGATTGGGAGGCGCCAACCGGGGGGTATTTGTTGACCGCAAGCCTGGCCACAGGGCGCCAGGCCGCGGCAGGCATTTTAGATTTTCTGAAACAGAAAAAAACCGGCAGATCAAGCGCTACAGGCCACCAGGCCGCAGCCATTGCTGCGGCTCGGCTGGGTAAAGAAAAGGGGGTTGACGAGCCTTGACCCCAGCACTGGATCCACAGTTAGGGCTGCTTGGTTCCCCACCTGACCCGGTTGGCCGCTTCCCCATGTGGGAAGGCCCGTCACGCAGGATTGTACGGGCTTGGGCCTGAGGCCTCGGTGGCGTGAGGCCTCAGCGGCGAACATGCCGCCAAGCATCGCCGACCAGTGCCCAGGCATGAGCCTTGCCGAGGCAGGACCGTAGAATGGCCGGCATGTCCTACCTCGTCCTTGCCCGCAAATACCGGCCCAAGAATTTCACTGAAATGGTGGGGCAGGGCCATGTGGTGCAGGCCCTTAGCAACGCNCTGACGACGAAGCGGCTGCACCATGCCTATTTGTTCACGGGAACCCGGGGTGTTGGCAAGACAACGGTGTCGCGTATTTTGGCCAAATCCCTCAATTGCCAGGGNGCTGANGGGNAGGGCGGCATCACCGCATCGCCTTGCGGCGTTTGCCAAGCCTGCACCGACATTGACACCGGCCGCTTTGTTGATTACACCGAACTCGACGCGGCTTCAAACCGCGGCGTTGACGAGATACAGGCGCTGCTGGAGCAGGCGGTCTACAAACCTGTGCAGGGGCGCTTCAAGGTGTTCATGATCGACGAAGTGCACATGCTCAGCAGCACGGCTTTCAATGCCATGCTCAAGACCCTGGAGGAGCCGCCGGACTACCTGAAATTTGTGCTCGCCACCACCGACCCGCAAAAGGTTCCGGTGACGGTGCTCTCCCGCTGCCTGCAGTTCAACTTGCGTCCGATGGCGCCCGACACGATTGGCGAACATCTGCAGCAAGTGCTGCTGGCTGAAGGGGTGCAGGCAGATGCACAGTCGCTGCGGCTGCTGGCCCGCGCAGCACGGGGCTCCATGCGCGATGCGTTGAGCTTGACCGATCAGGCGATTGCCTTCGGTTCGGGGCAGCTCCAAGAAGCCAGCGTGCGCCTGATGCTGGGCAGTGTCGACCGCAGCTATGTGTTTGGCTTGTTACAAGCCTTGGCCCTTGGCGATGGCAAGGCGGTGGTCCAGACTGTCGAGACCCTGCGGCTGCATGGCCTGAGTGCGGCTGCCGCACTGGAGGAAATGGCCACAGTTTTACAGCGCATGGCGGTGTTGCAGGCAGTGCCTGGTGAGCCGGACGACAGCGACCCGGATGCGGCAGATCTTGCATCCTTGGCCCGCAGCTTGCCAGCGGACGAGACGCAGTTGCTTTACAGCCTTTGCCTGCATGGTCGGGCTGAGCTGGGTTTGGCGCCTGATGAATACGCCGCCCTGACCATGGTCTTGCTGCGTTTGCTGGCCTTCAAACCGGGCCGTCCGGTTTTGGCCGCGGGAGAAAAAAAAACTCTGATTGAGGCTGCGCCAGAACCGCTTCGGGCCCAAGCGCCACTGCTTGATGCCCCCAGCAAACCCCTGCCAGCCCCAGCCGGTCAGGCATCGGACCGCGTCGGGCAACTGCTGCCAGTGCGCAGCGCTGCGTCGGTGACAGGCAGTTGGCAAGGGGCAGCGTCCACGTCCCAGGCCAGACCGGCGCTGCCAGTTGCAGCCGCACCGCAGCCCGAGATTGCGGATATTCCGGTGCGGGTGGCGGCCGATTCTCGTTCTGAGGTTCTGGCCCAGCAGTCGGTGGCAGCCCTGGTGCCCACCGAAGACGGCAGTTTTTGGCATGCCGTGGTGCAGGAACTGGTGGCCAAGGAGGCTATCTCCGGCCTGGTGCGGGAGCTGGCCCTACAGGCACAACTGCTTGCGCGCGACACCGACCAGTGGCTGCTTCGGCTTGAACGCGAGTCGCTTAACCAGCCCGGCAGCCGGGACCGCCTGGCATCAGCCTTGCAGGCAGCGGGCCATGCCGTGCAATTGGTGGTGGAGGTCGGCCGGGTGAGCGACAGCCCCGCCAGGCGCAATGCGCAAGCTGCGGCCGAGCGCCAACTGGCGGCCGAGAAAATCATTTTTGAAGACCCCTTCGTGCAGACCATGTTGCGCGATTTTGGGGCGAAAATCGTGCCTGGCAGTATCAAGCAGGGCTGAGCACCGGTCACCCCGCGCCCCACCACAACCCCCGAGGAAAAAAATGTTCAACAAAGGTCAACTCGCCGGACTCATGAAGCAGGCCCAGGCGATGCAGGACAACATGAAGAAGGCGCAGGATGAGCTCGGATTCATCGAGGTCAGCGGCGAATCGGGCGCCGGCCTGGTCAAGATCACCATGACCTGCAAACATGATGTCAAACGCGTCACGATTGATCCGAGTTTGCTGGCTGAAGACAAGGACATGCTTGAAGACCTGGTGGCTGCGGCTTTCAATGCCGCCTTGCGACGGGCCGAGGAGACCTCAGCCGAGAAAATGGGCAAGCTCACCGCCGGCATGCCCGGGCTGCCGGGCGGTATGAAGTTCCCGTTCTGAGACCAGCTGCTGTGGCAAGTGCCAACGCCCTGGAGCTGTTGATCCAGGCTTTACGGCGTTTGCCTGGAGTCGGTGTGAAGTCGGCTTCGCGGATGGCCTTCCATCTGCTCCAGCATGATCGGGCTGGTGCACTGGGCCTCTCCCGCGCCCTGGCGCAAGCCGCGGCGGAAATCGGCCATTGCGAGCGCTGCCATACTTTTACCCAGGCCGATGTTTGTGCAACCTGCCTGGACCCGAAGCGCGACGCCTCCAAGCTGTGCGTGGTTGAGACCCCGGCTGATCAGTCTGCGGTGGAGCGCACCGGCGCTTACCGTGGCCTGTATTTTGTGTTGATGGGCCGGTTGAGTCCGCTCGACGGGATCGGGCCCAAGGACATCGGCCTGAAGAAACTCTTCGAGCGTGCCTGTGACGGGCAGGTGCGGGAAGTCATTTTGGCCACCAACTTCACCGCCGAAGGCGAGGCCACGGCCCATGTCATCAGCGAAGCGCTCAAAGCCCGAGGTCTCAGCCTGACCCGTCTGGCCCGGGGGGTGCCCGCCGGCAGCGAGTTGGAGTACGTGGATCTGGGCACCATCGCCCATGCCCTGGTCGACCGGCGCTAGGCCGCAACTGCTCAGCGCTTGATGGGCCGCTTTGGCGCGCTGGAGGGTTTGCTCGCGGTTGGCGCACGCGTTTTGCTTTTGGCAGCCTGCTTGGCTGGTTTGTTGCCTGCTGGTAAATAAAGTACCACCGCCTGGCCGGGTTTGAAGTTGGCTGTGACGCTGACCTGGTTCCATTCGGCCACCGTTGCCGGGCTCAGGCGGTAACGCTTTGCCACACTGGCTACCGTTTCAGCCTTGCCGGCTTTCACGCTGCTGCGCTTGAGCGTGAGTTCAGGCGCCAGGTTCAGCTGACCATGGTCGGCCACATGGCTTGCCACATCGTTGCCAAGTTGCAGCGGACGCGGCACCAGGAGGCTCGAGCCAGCCTTGATGACAACCCTGGGCGGTATGTTGTTGACCCGGCGCAACTCGGCTTCGCTCATGCCGACCTTTTTTGCCGCGTCCGCCGGCTTCAAGGTGCTCGGTGCGACCCATACAGTCCAGCTTGCCAAGCGCCCATCGTAGCCCGACAGGCGTTCCTCAAAGGCCTTCGCATTGTCCCAGGGCAGCAGTATTTGCGGGGTGCCGGCAGCCAGAATCACAGGCTGACGGGCGGATGAATTGAGGGCCATAAAGTCCTCTAGTTTCACACCAGCCAACTTGGCGGCCAATGCCACATCGATATCGCGTTTGATATCGACGGCCTCAAAAAAGGGGTGGTTTTCGATGCGGGGCAATTCGACATTGAATTCTTGCGGCCGGGCCACGATGTTTTTTATGGCCTGCAGCTTGGGCACATAAAAACGGGTCTCTTGCGGCATGGGCAAATCGACATAGCTGCTGCTCTGCCCAGCTTGCTGACGCTTTCGCATCGACCGGCCCACGCTGCCCTCGCCCCAGTTGTAGGCTGCCAATGCCAGGTGCCAATCGCCAAACATCTCGTGCAGTTTTTGCAGGTAGTCCAGCGCCGCCCGGGTCGAGGCAAGCACATCGCGGCGGTCGTCCCGAAACATGTTTTGGCGCAGCTCGTACTGCTTGCCAGTGGCCGGCATGAATTGCCACATGCCCATTGCCTTGGCCGAGGACACTGCCTGGGGATTGAAGGCACTCTCCACAAACGGCAGTAATGCCAGCTCGCTTGGCATGTTGCGGCGCTCCAACTCTTCAACAATATGAAACAGGTATTTGTTGGAGCGCTCGGTCATGCGCATCAGGTAGTCGGGCCGGGCGCTGTACCACTGTTCGCGCCCGCGCACCAAATCAGTGTCGAGGTCGGGCATGCCAAACCCGCGGCGGATACGCTCCCACAAGTCGACCGGTGCAGCCAAGCCCGTAACAGCCTGACTTTGCACCTCTACCGGCGTGATCAGTCGCAACTCAGCGGGCGCCAATAGGCTGTCTGCCGCTGTTTTTTCGGCCAATCCGGTCTGCCCATGCGCCATGCCGCCGATCAGGCTCAAGACCCAAGGCAGCGCCAGCAACAGATAAAATTCGCCGGCCTTCAACATGTTGGCGCCAGACCATGCGCAAGGCGAGCTCGTGCCGGCGGACGGACTTGTGTAGGCGCTGAAGGCCAGGTGTTTTTGATGTCATTCATGAACGACGAAATTATAGGTTTGCAGGATTGGTTTCAATCAGCGCCAGGTCGCTACCTGCTGGCGTGGGAGCAAAAGCAGCTCAGTCTGGCCGTGGCTGACATTTTTGGCTTTCATGCTTTGCAACTCGGTTTGCCCGACATGGATGCCCTGGCAGCCAACCGCATGCCGCACCGCTGGCTTGCAACACCTGACTGGTTTTCGGCGGCCCACCTGGTCAGCGATTTTTCCGCCTTGCCTTTTTCGGCCAACAGCCTTGACCTGGTGGTTTTGCCCCATGCGCTAGACCTCTCGCCAGACCCCCATGCAACCTTGCGCGAAGTTGAGCGGGTGTTGGTGCCTGAGGGCCGGGTGGTGATTTGCGGGTTCAACCCACTGAGCCTGTGGGGTTTGAGGCAAAGCCGCGCCTCCATTTACCGCCGGCTGGGTTTTGGCCAGACCTTTTTGCCCAGGGACCGCTTGATTGGGTATTTGCGGCTGCGCGATTGGTTGCGCTTGCTCGGTTTTGAGGTCGAGCTTGGGCGTTTTGGCGCTTACCGGCCGGCTTTGCTGAGCGAGGCCTGGCTGGCCCGCTTTGAATGGATGGACCGGGCTGGCCCGCGCTGGTGGCCGATTTTCGGTGCCGTGTACTTCGTCGTCGCCGTCAAAAGAGTGCGCAGCATGACTCTGCTGAGCCCCGGCTGGAAACACGCCCGCGCGCGCAGCCACGCACCGGTGTCGATTGCCAGAAGCAGCGGTCTGGAGCAGCCGGTGGCCCATCATGAGCAACAAACCAGGAACCAGGATTGAATTCAGTCGAGATTTATACCGATGGCGCCTGCAAGGGCAATCCCGGCCTGGGGGGCTGGGGCGCAGTACTGAGTTCGGCCGGCGCGCTCAAGGAGTTGTTTGGCGGGGAGCTTCAAACCACCAACAACCGCATGGAACTGCTGGCCGTGATTGAGGCGCTGTCAGCCCTCAAGCGGCCCTGCCATGTCAACCTTCATGTCGACAGCCAATATGTGCTCAAAGGCATCACCGAATGGCTGCCGGCTTGGAAAGCGCGCAACTGGCGCACCGCGTCCAAGCAGGAGGTTAAAAACGCAGACCTCTGGCAGCGCCTGGACGCCCTGGCCAACCGGGCCGGGCACCAAATTGACTGGCACTGGGTGCGTGGGCATAACGGCGACCCGGGAAATGAGCATGCCGATGCGCTGGCCAACCGGGGTGTTGAGCAAATGCGCCAGCGGCTCTAACCGAAATGGTTCAAACCGGCAAATTTAAGTTGCTGCCAAAGGCTCCCCCCATTTGACGGCCTTGCGCGCTCATTGATTTATCCCAAGCCCTGCTACAGTTAGGGGTTAATCGTTCCGTCCGCATTTCTCTGGGTCGGGTTTCCGGTCTTTCGATTGAGCATCAGGCCCATGGCAAGAAAAATCATCTACCCCTTGGTTGCAGTGCTTGGCATTGCGGCAGCCTCAGGCGCCGCATGGTGGTACCAGGGTCAGGCCAAAGGGCCCAAGGAAATCAGTGGATCTGGCACAGCGGCCTCGCCACCATTGCCTGGCGCCTCAGCGCCATCAGCGCCTCGGGCGGCCGGCGTAGAAGTCGGGCGGGTTGAAAAGATGTTGCTCCAGGACGATGCGCAAACCGTGGGTACGCTGCGCTCCCGCCAAAGTGTCATGCTGCGCCCCGAGGTGCCGGGCCGGATCAAGGCCCTGGGCTTTAGCGACGGCGCCAAAGTGCGTAAAGGGCAGATGCTGGTTCAGTTGGACGATGCCCTGCAAAGGGCTGAAGTTCGGCAGGGTATGGCGCAGGTATCGATCGCCAAGGCCAATTTGAAGCGCAACCAGGAACTGGTGGCGCAAAATTTCGTCGCCCAGCGGGTTCTTGAAGAGAGCGCTGCGAGCCTGCAGGTGGTTGAAGCTCAGTTGTCTTTGTCCTGCGCGCGGCTCGCGCGCATGGTTTTGCTGGCCCCCTTTGACGGCACCGTAGGCATCCGGATGGTCAATCTGGGCGACTTCGTGAAAGACGGCGCAGACCTGGTCAATTTGGAGGACATCAGCAGCATGTATGTTGACTTCCGCCTGCCTGAGCGCTTTCTGGGCAAGCTACGGCTGCAGCAGTCGGTCGAGTTGGCGCTTGATGCCGTGCCCGGGCGGGCCTTCAAGGCCCGCATCGAGGCGCTAGATCCCCTGCTTGATACCAACGGGCGATCGGTTGGCGTGCGGGCTGTGTTGCCCAACACCATGGGCGAGGCGGCCCAGNCTGCTGGCGGCCGCCCGGGTGGCNCAGCCGGCGGGGCACCTGGTGCCGCACCAGGCGCTGCACCAGGCGCCGGTGGGCCGGGCGGTGCAGCAGGCAAAGCTGGCGGCCCGCCCATGGCCGGTGGCCCGCCGAGCGCCAAGCCGGCAGTGCGGCCCAAACCAGCAGCGCNGGCTGGGCCGGATGCAGGCCGCGCTGGTGCTGCGCCAGCCTCAAGTGAGCCCTTGGGCTGCCCGACTGAGGCCGGCCCAGCGGTTGGTGCGCCGGCATCTGCCGACGGGTCGGGCGCAAAAACCGGTGCCAGACCGGCCAACCGGGCCGGCGCACCCGGCGGTGCGACCAGCGGCGCAGCGCCCACTGCTTCGGCCGGTGGTCGACCGGCTGGACGAGCAGGCGCCCAAGGCCCTGGCGGCACTGGCGAGCCAGCGCCCTTGCGACCTGGCATGTTTGCCCGGGTGACCACGGTGTTTTCAATCAACCCAGAGGCCTTGGTCGTGCCTGAGGAGGCCATCGTGCCCCAGGGCGGACGACAGTTTGTCATCAAAGTGGTCGAGCCCTCTGAACTGCCTGCGCCAGCAGTTGCTGCCTCTGGCGCGGTTGCTCGACCAGCGCTGCCACCAGACACCAAGTTTGTATCCTTGCGCCAAGAAGTCAAGCTCGGCGCCCGCCGCCAAGGCAAGGTGCAGGTGCTCGATGGGCTGAGCGAAGGCCAAACCGTTGTGATCGCGGGTCAGCAGCGTTTGCAGCGGGACGGCACCGCCCTGCGCATCATTGAGCTCGGGCGCCCGCCGCAGGGGGCGGCATCAGCAGCCAGCGCTGCAGCCGCCAGCGCACCAGCAGCCGCACCGCCAGCCTCGGCTGCCAGCCGTTGACCCCCTCGGAGAACCAGCATGCAATTAGCTGAAACCTCTATCCGCCGTCCGGTCTTTGCCACCGTTTTGTCCCTGCTGATCGTCCTGATTGGTGCGGTCAGCTTCAACCGGCTCAGTGTGCGCGAGTACCCAAAAATCGACGAGCCCGTGGTGTCAGTGAGCACCCTCTACACAGGCGCATCCAGCGACGTGATGGAAAGCCAGGTCACCAAGGTGCTCGAAGACTCGCTCGCTGGCATTGAGGGGGTTGATGTGATCACCTCCAACAGCCGGCAAGAGCGCAGCCAGATTTCGGTGCGCTTCGCGCTCACTCGCGATGCTGATTCAGCCGCCGCCGATGTGCGTGACAAAGTCACCCGGGTGCGCCAGCGACTGCCCCAGGGCATCGATGAACCGGTGATCGCCAAGGTTGAGGCTGACGCTTTCCCGGTCATGTATTTGGCGCTGAGTTCTGACACACACACCTCGCTGCAGCTCTCCGAAATGGCCAACACACTGGTCAAGCCGGTGTTGCAGACCGCTCCTGGCGCTGCTGATGTCATCGTGCAGGGCGAGCGCAAGTTTGCCATGCGGATTTGGGTAGACCCCGACAAACTCGCCGCTTACCGGCTGACCGTGCAAGACCTCGAAGACGCGCTGCGCCGCTCCAACCTGGAAGTGCCGGCCGGCCGCATTGAGAGCCGCATGCGGGAATTCAATGTCACAGCAGCGACTGACTTGCAACGGCCTCAAGAATTCGCGCAGGTGGTGATACGCATCGTGAATGGGCAGCCTATCCGCATTGCCGATGTGGCGCGGGTCGAGCAGGCCTCGGTGGACGAGCGCTCAAGCGTGCGCCTGAATGGCCGGGACTCGATTGGGGTGGGCGTGATCCGCCAGGCCACAGCCAATCCGCTCGATTTGTCGGCCGGTGTTCGCAAGCTGCTGGTCAAGGTGCAGCGAGACCTGCCGCCCGGCGTGCTGGTGGAGGTGGCCAACGACAACTCGGTGTTTATTGAGCGCTCNATCAGCGGTGTGTTCAAGACCATTCTTGAGGCATCAGTGTTGGTGGCCCTGGTTATTTTTGTATTCTTGCGCACGCTGCGAGCGTCGATCATTCCACTGTTGACGATACCAGTGGCACTGGTTGGAACTTTTGCCTTGATGGCGGTGGCCGGTTTTAGTATCAACACGCTGACNCTGCTGGCCCTGGTGCTCGCAATTGGCCTGGTGGTTGATGATGCGATCGTCATGTTGGAAAACATNTACCGGCATATTGAGGAGGGCATGGAGCCTTTTCAGGCTGCNATTCGTGGCGCCAGAGAGGTGGGTTTTGCCATTGTGGCAATGACCATGACGCTGGTGGCGGTCTATGCGCCCCTGGCCTTTTCTCCTGGGCGGACTGGGCGTTTGTTTACCGAGTTTGCCCTGGCCCTGGCGGGCGCGGTGGTGGTGTCGGGCGTGGTGGCCTTGACGCTTTCGCCAATGTTGTCTTCGCTTCTGTTGCGGCACAACCCCAAACCCTCTTGGTTTGACCGGAAGATGGAGGTGGTCTTGCAAGCCGTCACCCGCGGCTATGGCCATGCACTGAACTGGACCCTGCGCCAGCGTTGGCTGGTGGTGTTGGTGATGATTGGCAGCGGCGTGGTGTCCTGGCTCATGTTGGGGGAAATCAAACGCGAGTTGTCGCCGATTGAAGACCGAGGCGTGGTGGTGGCCCAACTCAATGCCCCTGATGGTTCAACCCTTGAATACACCAACCGTTACGCCCAGATCGTCGAGCGGGTCGGCCAGAGTTTTCCTGAATTCGACCGGGTTTTTGCCACTGTTGGCAACCCGACTGTGGCCCAGGGGAATATATTTTTTCGTGCCAAGCCCTGGGAGGAGCGCAGCCGAACCACGCTGGAGATGGCCCGCGAAATGACGCCTCGGGTGGCTGGCCTGTCGGGTGTCACTGCATTTCCAGTCACGCCGCCCTCCTTGGGCCAAGGATTCATCCAGCGGCCGATCAATTTTGTGATCATCACCTCGGACAGTTACCAAAACCTGTCCCAGACGGTGCGGGCGTTTCAGGATGAGTTGGCGAAAAATCCGGGCTTTGTGCAGGTGGATACCGATCTGCGCCTCAACAAGCCCGAGATCAAGCTCGAAGTCGACCGCGAGCGGGCTGCAGACATGGGCGTCGGGGTTGATCTGATCGCCCGAGCCGTGGAAACCATGCTCGGCGGGCGCAAGGTCACGCGCTACAAGCGCGAAGGCGAGCAGTACGACGTGATCGTTCAAACCACGCCCAGTGGCCGGGATACGCCCGACGATATCGAAAAAATATATGTGCGTGGGCGTGGCGATGCCATGATCCCACTGTCGGCCTTGGTCAAGATTCGCGAAGTGGTGGTGCCGCGTGAGCTCAACCACTTTGGTCAGCGCCGCTCGGCCTCGATCACCTCCAACCTGTCGGCCGACTACTCCATGGGCGAGGCGCTGGACTTTATGGACGCCACGGCCAAAAAAGTGCTCAAGCCCGGCTATGCCACCGACCTCAATGGCAGCAGTCGTGAATTTCGCAAGTCGTCTGATGCCCTGACCCTGGTGTTCGCCTTGGCACTGTTGTTTATATTTTTGGTGCTCGCCGCGCAGTTCGAGAGCTTTGTTGACCCCTTGGTTATCTTGCTCAGCGTGCCGCTGTCGATGGCCGGAGCCTTGATGGCGCTCAAATTGTCGGGCGGCACACTCAATGTGTTCAGCCAGATCGGTCTGATTACTTTGGTGGGCCTGATCACCAAACACGGTATTTTGATCGTTGAGTTTGCCAATCAACTGCGCGAGCAGGGCCTCGACACGCTGCAGGCGGTTAAAAAATCAGCTATTCAGCGCCTGCGCCCCATCATGATGACCACCGGCGCCATGGTGCTGGGGGCGGTGCCCCTGGCCATGGCTACTGGCGCCGGGGCTGAGAGCCGGCGCCAAATTGGCTGGGTGATTGTGGGCGGCATGGCACTGGGCAGCCTGCTCACCATTTTTGTGGTTCCCACCATGTACACCCTGCTGGCACGCAAACATGCGCCGGGCGCCAACAAAGAGCCTACGCTTGACCCCGATGCAGCCCATCACCCGCCGCCTGAGCAGTTGGTGCAACCCTTGGCCGCCCAAGCCGTGCCGGTGCCTGAGACAGCGCCCAGCCGGGGGGTCATGCCTACGGGCGAAGCGGTGCTGGCCAAGTAGCCGGGGCGGTGCCCGCTGGTGGGCCCTTGCCGGGCCGGCTCAGATTGCGCCGTCGAACATCATCACATCGACTGGCTCGCCGGTTGCCACGTCACCCTGCGCATGGTGCAGCACGATCAGCCCATTGGCCTGCACCATCGAGCTCAGTACGCCCGAGCCCTGGTTGCCGGTGGTTCTGACCGTCAGTGAGCCATCGGCTGCGGTGCTCACAGTGCCGCGCTGGTATTCGGTGCGGCCTGGTTTTTTGCGTAGCGGCTCCAGGCTGTAGGCCTTGAGCAGGGGTGGCAGCAGTGCGCTGCTGCCCATCAGCCGCAGCAGGGCGGGGCGCACAAAGGCCAAAAAAGTCACCATCACCGCCACCGGGTTGCCGGGCAGGCCAAACAACAGGGCCTGGCCGATTCGGCCCACCGCCATGGGCCGTCCTGGTCGCATGGCGATTTTCCAAAATGCCACGTCGCCGAGTTTTTTCATCATGGCTTTGGTGAAGTCGGCCTCGCCCACGCTCACGCCCCCGCTGGTGATGATGGCATCGCAATGGCTGGCAGCATTGGTGAAGGCGGCCTCGAGCAAAGCGGGCTCGTCGCGCACGACACCCAGGTCAACCACCTCGCAACCAAGCCGGCTGAGCAGGCCAAACAGGGTGTAGCGGTTGCTGTCGTACACCGCACCCTCGCGCAGGGGCTCACCCAGGCTCAAGATTTCGTCGCCGGTAGAAAAATAGGCGACCTTCAGGCGCCGCTGAACCTGCACCCTTGCCAGGCCCAGACTCGCNACCAGGCCCAGCGCGGCCGGGCCGAGGTGCGCGCCTTTTTGCAAGGCGACCTCGCCACAGCGCAGGTCTTCGCCCAANTGGCGCCGGTTATCGCCGGCACAAAGCAGGTTGGCCGGGATTTCAATACGCAGGTCGTCCTGCGCCAGTCGCTTGACAAGCTCTTGCGGTACCACGGTGTCTAGCCCATCGGGCATCACCGCGCCGGTCATGATCTTGACGCACTCGCCCGGGCCTACCGTGCCACGCCAGGCGACCCCGGCCAAGGCGGTCCCAACCCGGCTCAGCTGCAGCGGCTCGCCGGGCCGCAGCTCGGAGCCGCGCAGGGCGAATCCGTCCATGGCCGAGTTGTCATGGGGAGGCACATTGATGGGCGAAATCACATCCTCTGCCAACACCCGACCCAGCGCTTCAAACAGGGGTAGTTGCTGCGGCGCATCAATGCTGTGCACCAAGCGCAGCAGAAACTCGTTGACACCAGCCACGCTGAGCGCCTGCGGGTCGTAGCCTTGCAGTTGGGCCGCAACTTCGGCCACAGAGCTCATGGCTGCCAGCCTTCGAGTTCGCGCAGCTCTGCCAGTGTGTTGGCATTGAAGAAGGCACGGGGGTCGTCGCCGGGTAAGTCAAAGGGGGTGAGCACGGTGTTGTGGCGCGCTGTCCAGGCGTCAATCTTGCGCCCCCCTTCGTGGGTGAAGGCCACCAGGCTCTCGAGCAGGCTCACGCGCAAGAGGCAAAAAACCGGCTGCGGGCGCAGCTGCAACTGGCCCTCGGCTCCAGCCTCTGGCGCTGCCGCCATGGCGATCTCGGCATCCTGGTCTTGCATTGCCCGCACCAAACGGGGCACCAGATCGATTGGCAGACGGGGGGTGTCGCAGGGCACGGTAACCAGATAAGGGGTTTCGCAGCGCTCCAGACCGGTCAAAAAACCCGCCAATGGCCCGGCATAGTCTGCCAAAACATCAGGCCAGACAGCCGCNCCAAATGACTCATAAGCCGCCAGATTACGGTTNGCATTGATCATGACTTGGCCCACCGAGCCGCCAATTTGCAGGCGGGTCAGGGTGTGTAGGGCCATTGGCAGGCCGTTGTAGCTTTGCAGGCC
>JGI25928J51866_1000225_pt1 | contig 13404 bp, 7 predicted proteins | sample LauGreFBDMM110DN_2_FD_51866 | JGI IMG/M metagenome (IMG submission 51866)
TTTCGCACGTATTCAAGTGGTATGCAGGCGCGCCTCTGCTTCTCGACAGCACTCGCGTGCGAGCCCACGATTCTCATCGTCGACGAAGCGCTCTCGGTGGGCGATGTGCGATTTCAACGCAAGTGCTTCGCGCATTTCGAGGCACTCCGCGCGCGCGGCACCACGATCTTGCTCGTCTCGCATGACATGAATGCGGTGGCACAATTCTGTGATCGCGCGGTCTGGCTTGAGCGAGGTCGCGTTGTTGCGACGGGAACCGCAAAGGAAGTTTCGGAGGATTACCTGCGCGCCATGCTTGGCGAAGCAACAGCCGCTGCAGCGCAGGCTCCCAATATGCCCGCGTTTTCGCAAACCCTCGGCGGCGATATCGCGCCAGAGATGCGCTACGGATCAGGCGCTGCTTGCATTGAGCACGTTGAAGTGCTCGACAGCAANGGGAACGCCGTNGAGTTGCTGCAATCACGCGGCCAGTACACGCTTCGCGCTCGCGTTCGCGCGGTGCGGAATCTCGGTGACCTNCATGTNGGGTTCGCTGTGCGNACNGTGCGCGGCGTGGAAGTGTTCTCCATCAACCCTCGCCCACAGAAAGTTGCGCCTGTCGAACTCGCGCCAGATGAAGTCGTCCACGCTGAAGTGGCATTCACAAACTATCTCGCGCCTGGTGACTATTTCGTGACCGTTGGCGCGTGGGGTCTTAACGATGATGCGCATCACGATCGTCGTGTCGATGTGCTGCAGATCCATGTGTCAGGTGACATTGGTGCGCTGCCGCAGTCGCTCGTGGATCTTCACGCGAAGTACAGCTTCACAAAGGTTGGTTCATTGTGAGTGGTGTCGTCTTGCATGTGGGCTTCCCAAAGACCGGAACGACGACGCTCCAGAAGTCGGTTTACCCGNATCTTCCGGGCGTGTTGTACGTGGGGAAGCACATTCCGAGCTACGGCTTTTCTTCACGCGCACTCGGTGACGCGGTGCACGCGGTGATTACAGTGGATAGCGCACTCAGTGATCCTGTTCCCGCGTTGGCGACCGCGATCAGCGAGTTCCGCGCGAATTGTGCGTCGGACACGCTGGTGATTTCTACAGAATCCTTCGCGCATCCCACGGCACGAGACTTCGGGCTTGTCGCGTCTCGACTCGCTGCTGCAGTGCCCGACGCGCGCATTTTGCTCACCATCCGCGCACAGGACGCGCTCGCATTAAGTTGGTATCAGTCGCATGGGCGATTCGCGCAGTATCTCTTCACGCACAAACGCGAATCTGAGTGTATTCGCGCTTCGCTGTCGCAACGCGCGTGGTGGGATCTCGTGCAGCGAGCATCCAGCTCAGGTTTTCTCGCGATGCTTGATTTCGATGCGGTTGTCGCGTGCTACGAGAAGTTGTTCAGCGGGCGCGTCACAGTGCTTCCGATGGAGTGGCTGCAGCGCTGCGATGCTCGCTACGCATCGACGCTTGCGAGTGTGTTGGAGGCTGATGCTGTGCGATGCACGCAATTGCTGCAGGGCGCGCATGAGAACCGTGGACTCTCGAGACGTGAAGTTCTCGCGGGGCGGATGCTCTCTTTCGTCGGCGTACACGCAGACTTTCTCGAACACCGATCACGAAGCGCGCTTCGTCGATTTCTCTCGCGCGGCGCAGCTGCCGAACGCGTGTTGCATCCGGAGATTGCGCGTGACATTCGACGCGTTACAGCGAAGGGAAACGCGCGCCTCGCCGCGCGTACGAGCATCGATCTCGCGGCGCTCGGCTACGCCGTCGCGTGATACGCTCTCGATGTGACGATGACCGCCGCTGCAACTCCGATTCTTCCACGCAATCCGCACTTCGATGATCAACGCGTCATCTGGAGCGACGCATTTTCCGGCGCGTATGAATCCGTTGCCTACGACGAGCAATTCGACGACCAGTGGCGGCTGTTTCTCGAGCGCAAGACGGGATTCTGTGATCACACTGGCGTGGAAACGAGCGACGAGTACATCGACGATCGCATCGCAGAATTGACGGGCGTGCGTGATGTGCTCTATCGACGGAAGTGGGGCGTGCTTACGACGCTCATGGCGAAACTCAGCGGACGGAGCGCGCGTCAAGAGCGACGCGGCATCGGTGGACGCCTGTGGCTCGAACCAAAGTTTCCACTCGGATACTTTGAAGGAAAGCGCTGTCTCGATGCAGGTTGTGGCGCGGGCCGTTGGACGAAAACTTTGAAGTCACTCGGCGCTCGCATGACATCCATCGATGTTTCGCAGCATGGCCTCAAGTCGACCCAACGATTCAACGCCGATGTTTCGAAGTGCAGCATCTTCGACATTCCCTCACGAAGCGATCTCCAACGCGCATTCGATTTCACGCTTTGTTGGGGCGTCGTGATGTGCACGCATGATCCGCGCGCAGCGTTTGATGCGGTGGCCGCAACAGTGAAGCCCGGTGGCTCGCTGTACTTGATGGTGTACGCGCCGACCTATCACACCTCACCGCAAGTGCTTGCATGGCGCGCGCGATATCACCGCGAGTGCCGCACATTTGAAGAGCGTCTCGCGTTCGCGTACGCCGTGGCGGATCGACCAGAAAATGCGATCAACCTGCTCGACATGCTCAACACGTTCTATAACTGGACGATTCCAGAAGATGTGTGCTTTGAGTGGTTCCGAGCGAACGGATTCGACAATGTGCAACTGCTTAACCGCAACGAGCCGCACGCGTGTGGCTTGCACATGTTGGGTACGAAGTCGAGTTGATCACTCGTAGGATTGCGCCATCGCACGCGTCATGCGTTCGAGTGAAAACGCTTCGCGCACAAACACCTGTGCAGCGATTGACGCTCGCTCTCGATGCTCTCGATCGCTGAGAAGATGGACGAGCGCATTCGTCAGCCCTTCCACATCGGTGCTCGCTGCAAGGAATCCCGTGACACCTTCACGCACAGCGTCAGGAATTCCTCCAACACGTGTCGCAACGACGGGCGTGCCGAACAACTGCGCTTCGATCAACACGTTCGGCGTACCCTCGACGCGCGACGTGAGCAACGCCGCATCAGCCGCGCCGAGGATCGCGGGAGCATCGCTTCTTCTGCCGAGCAATTGAAACGCGCTTCCGAGATCTCGCGTCGCGTGCGCGAGTTCGTTGCGCATCGGTCCATCTCCCGCGACGACAAACACAGCATCAGGGACTCTCGCGATCGTGCGACGCGCGACTTCCGCGAACAGCATTGGTTGCTTCTCATCGCCGATCCGAAAAACGCCAGCGACAAGCACCTGATGCGGCGCACAGAGTGTGTCGCGCAGCGCAGTGGATGGCGCAGATGCCGCGGCGAGAAGTGCCGGATCGATTCCGTTCGGCACGACATGGATTCGCGCGCGATCGATGCCGATCCACCTGGCGTAGTCATCGGCACCTGCATTTGAGTTGGCGACGAAGTGCACGCGCGCATCCTTCTCAAGCACGCGGTAGCACGGCAACATCCATGGCTGACACCACGCGGGAAAGTGTGTTGGATTAAGCGAGCGAAACGTGAGTACCACGCGCGGCACACCGACAGCGAGCGCGGCAACTGCAGCGCAGATATTCGCGTGGTCAAGCCATGCATGCACGACATCGGGTTGAAGTGCGAGAAACTCTCCCGCAAGATCGGTGGCGTAGGGGCGAAGCGAGAGCGGAATCGCGCACAGACGATGGCGGAGTTGCGCGTCGTTGCGAATCACGAGGTGTGCCGCGGTGCTGCGCTGCGCACCCGCGTGCCGAACGTCAATGCCTTCGCAGGTAACCATCGATGTGTAGTGCGCATCCTCGCGTACACATGGATTGAGCGTGACGATGATCGGCGTTGCGAGTCCGAGGCGTTTCGATTCAATCGCGCAGAGAGCAAGTTGCCGTTCCGCACCACCCGCAGCGAGACTTCCAATCACGTGCACGACGCTCGGCTTCCCACCCGCTGTGCGCGCGCGAGGTGGCGTGTTGAGTATCCACGCAACGGACTCGAGCGTGTCTTGCTGCAACGTGACGTTTGCAACGCGGTGCAGGAACGCATTCATTTTCGCGGCAGCATTGCTGCCACACAGGCGAGCCGCGCGACGCATGAGTGCACGAGCCACACGTTTGCTGAAGATGAATGCGCGCTTCAGTAGTGATTCGCGCAGAGATTGTTCGTAGACTCCCACTACGAGGCGCGCTCCCTGATGTGGAGATTCGTGTAGAGCGCGAGCGTCGCATCGACCATGCGACCAAGATCAAAGGTCTCGGCTGCAAACGCTTTCGCGCGCGTGGACATACGTTCGCGCAGCGCGTCATCACCGAGAATTTCACACACGCGCGAGGCGAGTGCGTTGGCGTCGCCGACATCGCACAAGTATCCACTTCCGCCATGTTCTACGGCATCNACGGTGCCGCCCGCTCGTGTCGCAACCACTGGGCANCCGAGNGCCTGCGTCTCCATGAGTGTGTTGGACGTGCCTTCTTGGCGCGATGCATGGAGTACCACGGACGCGATCGACAGAAGCGCGCTCACATCTTCGCGTCGACCGAGCAATCGAATGCGATTGTCGCCGCGTGCCGCGAGTAACGCTTCAATCTCTGGTCGCATGGGTCCATCTCCAGCGATGAGCACGACCGCGTGAGGGACACGCGCGAGAATCTGTGCTGCAGCATCGAGAAAAACGAATGGTTGTTTCTCATCTGCAAGTCGGAACACGCCNAGGACGACACGCTGCGTTTCGACATCGAGANTGCTGCGAAGCGCAGCGACTTCGGCAGCTGTTGGAGCGATGCACGCTCGTGGATCGAAGCCGTTGACGATGACTGTGAATCGCGCTGGATCAATTCCTATCCACGCGGCGTAATCAAGCGCGCCAACGCGAGAGTTCGCGACGAACTGCACGCGAGGATTTGTTGCGAGCCCGCGATACCACGGCAAGAAATCGGGATAGTCAATCGTCGGAAAGTGTGAGGGGTTCACATTGCGTGTGGAGAGGATGATGTGGGGGACGCCTGTCGCGAGCGCGGCGATTCCTGCCCACATATTGGTGTGATCGAGCCAGGCATGCACAACGTTTGGACGAAGTCGAACGAACTCACCCGCGAGATCAGCGACCCACGCGCGGTACGCGAGAGGGAGTGCAGCGAGCAACGCATGGACATGGTGTTCGGCGGCGAAGAGCTCGATGGATGCAGCGCTCGCCGTTGCACCCGCAGTCTCCACGGTCAAGCCGCCTTCGCGTGCGAGCGAGAGGTAGTGACCATTTGCGCCCTCCGCCGCGTGCGTGGTGAGGATGCGCGCTTCAACACTTCCGCGCCGCTGCGACTCACGCGCGACATAGACCAATTGTCGTTCGGCGCCGCCCGCAGCGAGCGAGCCTATGACATGCATGATGCGCGGTTGCGCACGATGCGGCGTATCGGCATGTGTGGATGCCTTAGCAATCTTCGCGATCGTTGATGCGAGAATCTGCGCAGGGGTTAGGGGAGCAGGCGGTTCGACTTGCGCGGCCTGCGCTTGCAATTTCATCAAGGCGCGCGCGCCAAGTGCGTGACTTTTTCGTGCAGCGCGGACGAGGAGCGGTGCGGTTGGAGCAGGAATATCTGCCAGCACCACAGGAGCGGGTGGTGCGAGAAGGGCGTCGAGAAATGTCGAGTAGCAGCGCATGCAGTAAACTTGACGAGATGCTAGCGGAGTCTGTCGACGCACAGGTCACGATCGACGCAACGCGCGCGCTCAATCGTGTGCTCGAGGCATTTGGCGCCCTCGGATATCCGCAGGAAGTCGTTGCGCAGTGGTCGATTCCGGCTGCCGATGCGGTCGACTTGATTGCGGGTCTGCGAAAAGATCTCAAGGAGATTGAGTCTCCACGCATTCTCGAAGTGGGAACTTTCGTCGGCACCAGCGCGCTTGTGATGCTCTTGACGATTCCGAACGCGGTCGTCCACTCCGTTGATCCAAACTTTCCGCTCGAGGTGGAGTTCGATGCGATGCATTGCGCGCACCGTGATGCTGACCTCAAGCGAACAACACAGGAAGTCGCAGCGCTCGCGGCAGAACATCTCGGTGTTCGCGATCGATTACATCTGCACGAAGGTGGGTTTTCGACGGACGCAACTTTCGCAGGCACTGCGCGCAACGCCACCGCCATCGGCGAGAAACTCGCACAGCAACATGGCCCGTTCGATGCAGCATTCGTCGATGGATTGCACTTCGAGCAGACGGTGTTTTCTGATGCGCGACTTGCTGCGCGTTCGATGACTGCGCAAGGATCGCTCTACTTCCACGACGTGATTGGATATTGGGGCTCAACGGTTCGTCGCGCGCTTTCTCGCTTCCTCGAACTCAATCCGAGTTTCACGCTCTCACATCCTCCGTATCGTGAGCTCTATCGCAGCGTTGGCCGAATCTCGCGTCGATCAGTGCTCACTGATACCGCTGAAGCGCGCATGACGCATTGCTTCGGTGCGCATGGAAGCCGCTTCGCTGAGTATGTGGTGCGAGCGATGGCGACGCAGTTGCCAGCGCTGACCGCCGAGTCGCTCGATGCGTTTTCAAGATCAACCGTTGATGCAATGGGGCACACGCTCGGTGCACCTTCTTGCGGTGTGCTTCTCGCAGGCATTGATGAGTGGGGGGATGACGATGCGTCCGAGCGCCTGCGTGATGCATGCACTTCTCGCGATGCTCTACTCCTTGGCGCGACGCCTCCTGGCGAAGCACACGCCGCGAGCGCATGGTCCGTTCCGCTTGCGCGCAGAGTCGCGCAACTCAACGCGCTCGACTTCGACGCGTTTGATTTGGTGACATCGTTTCTTGAACCGTTTTCCTACGCGCTCGGTGATGTGTGCGTCTTGCCGCGAGCGAGTTCATTCCTGCTCAACACCGTCTTTGCCGTGCGGCGTTCCACAGCGCTGCATGAAGCGGTGCTCGCGCGCGGACATATTCCGCTCGACCTCGCGACTGCGCGTGCACTTGAATCAGCGCGCCTGCAACAGATTCACGATCACTCCGCGTTGCGACGCTCGCAGGGAGAGACAGAGTTTGCGCGCGGCGAAACCATTCGCGAGATTGCTCAACATAAACTCGTCTGTGAGCTCCACGCTTCGCAACTTGCACACGTGTCCGCACGATTGCAGTGGTATCTCGATTGGCGTATTCACATCGGACGACATCGGTTTCTCAAGGGCAAGACCTGAGCGAAGCGCTCAGTCCGCCATCGTCCATGCCGTATTTGCGGTACGGATGAATCCGCCGCTCTGCTTCGTGAGTCCGTTCATGATCCATCCGTTCATGTCGCCGGTGGATTGATGACGCCAGAGGATGTCATACCTACCGTCGCCGTCGACATCGCGCACGGCATCAATCTTCCACGCGCTTGCAACGCCNGGGTGAATGATTCCGCCTGCGGTCTTCGCAGCGCCATCCATAAGCCAACCGCTCACGGCACCGGTCTGTTCGTTGTACCAAAGCACATCTGCTTTGCCGTCGCCGTTGAGATCGCGTAGCGCTTTCGCGCTCCATGAACTTGCAATTGCATTGGGTGCGCCAGCGATCGCGGAGTTCGCGAAGACCACGCCTTCTTGCATGATCCATCCGCTTACGAATCCGAGCGAACTACGCCAGAGTAAGTCTTGGTAGCCGTCTGCATTGAGATCGCCAATGCCGAGGCACTGCGCGCCCGGTGCGCTGCCGATGGTGCCGCCGCTGATTTTGATGAGTCCATCCATGTACCACGCGTTCACTTGGCCAGTGGTTGTGTTGTGCAGAACGAGGTCCGCGCGACCGTCGCCGCTGAGATCACCAATGCCAACGCATTGCCAATTCGCAGCGAGCGCGCCAGAGATCGGACCCTTCTGCGTGATCGAGAGTCCGTTCGTGAGCCACGCGAAGAATTGTCCATTCGCGTTGCGGAAGACGAGATCCGTGGATCCATCGCCATTGAGATCGCCGATGCCTTGGCTGATGTAATCGCCAGGAACTTCGTCGGAGAACACGGCGCCCGCTTTGCGCGTGAGACCGTTCATCAACCACGCAGCGACTTGCCGCGATTGCGGATTGTGAAAGAGCACATCGGAGATCGCATCGTTGTCGAGGCGATCGGGGTAATACGCGATGAGCGCGCCGCTAGGCACCGCGAATGAGCGCGTGTCCGCAGCAAACGTCGCGATGCCGTAACGCGAATAGCCGATGGTTCCCGCGAACTGCACGCGGGTGCCGTTGGCGTAATGCGCGTCATCGATGGCGAACTGCCCAACACAAACCTTAAGGTCGCTGCCCGCATCACCGAAACCATTGGACGGTGGAAGGTTGTACCAACCGCCCGTGCCAGAAATCGCATTCGCTGCGGTGTAGGTCGAGTCATCAAAGTCAGGATCTGGTGTCGTGCCGTTCATCAAGTTGCCTTGATACGCGCCGACGGTGATGTAGGTGTCGTATAGCCACTCATCACCTGGCGGCAAGAACGGAAGTGGAAGGAACGACTTTGGAATCGCGCCGACAAGTTCCGCTTGATGAAACACAGCCGATGGATTTCCCGACAACGAGATTTCTGCGTTGAACAGGTTCAAGAGTCGGTCGGTGGTCTGCGTGAATTGCGCGTAGACCTCGACCACGTGATAGCGCGTGGATGACGTCTCGACGACGTAACTCGTGCTCGTGAATCCTGAGAAATCGCAATGAGCGAGAGCGACGGATGATGCGGCTGCAAGTGCAGCGATGGAGATGATTGATTTCTGCATAATTAGCGCTCCGGGACGTTGGAGTTCCACATGGAGATCGGCGCGCTTTGGTCGTGAATTGATGGATGTACGCGCGAGCCCGCAGACCTTTACACAGGAGCGCACGGTTGAGCGTCGCGTGCCGATTGTGTAGGGCGGACCAATAATCGAATCATGCGAAATACAAGAGAGGAGCCGCCGAAGCGACTCCTCTCTAGAAAGCATGAGATGTGCGGAGACTTAACTCGCGTTGATGATCACTACGTACACCGTGCCGTTAGGCGCGACCATTTCGACTTCCCATCGGATGCCAGAGTCTTCCATATCGAGTTCGACCTCGTGGGGCTGGGTGCCTGGTCTTTGCGCTGACGCAAGTGTGATCGCAAGCGACGGCGAGATGATCGCGCCGCCAAGATAGTTCAGCTGATCGATGTAGTCATCAAGGAGATCAGCGCTCGGAACGAAGGTGATCGTCGACACCAACGTCGCATTGCTCGCGCGCCAACGGCTGCTAATGAACTGACCTGTTGAGTGGATCGCTTGCAGGATTTCGACATACGCAACGCCGCCTTCGATTTCCGCTTCAACCTTGAGCACGCTACGGTAGTTCGCGGCCATTGCAGCGTTCACGCAGTTGATGGTCGCGGTAACAGAAACGGTTTCATTACCGCCGCCACTTCCACCACCACCACCTGAACTGTTGTCGTCGGAATCGCTTCCGCCGCGATCGTCAGAGTAATCATCGCCATTGAGATCATCGCCGTCATCATCGCAACCACTGCCGTCGTAGCCGTGGTCATCGTTGTAGTCGTCGCCGTTCATGCTCGCCCAAGCGAAGGAGACGTTCTTCACGAATGCGCCGGAGGCCTTCGTCAATCCGTTCATGAGCCACGCATTGACATCGCCTGTCACACGGTTGCGCAAGATGATGTCGTCATTACCGTCACCGTTGAGATCAGCGCATGATTCTGTGCGCCATGCGAGGGCGAGGCCAGCATTAATCACGCCAACGGTCGGCGCAGAGCCGCCGTTCATGAGCCAACCGTAGACCTGACCCGTTCCAGCGACCGTTGGAGTTCCAATGTTTCGAATCACAACGTCGTCGATGGCATCACCGTTGAGGTCACCGATCGCAGTCACGGTCCACGCAGCTGCGAGGGTCGCAGCTGGTGCAGGGACGGCGAATTCCGAAACGGTGAGTCCTTCGAGGTACCAGATTGAGAGTGCTCCCGCAGAATTGCGCCAGAGGATGTCATCTGCACCATCACCATCGAAGTCGCCCGCACCGAGGAACTCACGACCTGCAGTGACGCCAATCATGCCGCCGGAAAGCTTTGTCGCGCCGTCCATGAGCCATCCGTTGACTTGACCAGTAAGCCCATTGATCAACAACACATCGCATTTCCCATCGGCGTTGATGTCAGCGTTCGCAAGAAAGCGCCACTCTGCCGCGATGCCGTTGGAGATGTTGGTGGAGGACGCGATGGAAAGCCCCGAGAGTCGCGAGATTTTGAATGCGCCGTTGGACTTCGTTCGAACGAGCGCGCACTGTTTGCCATCACCATAAAAATCGCCGAGCGAGCAATACTCCGCGGTAGATCCAAGACCGGTGCTCATGACGGCGCCCGTTTCGCGAACGACTCCATTCATCATCCAACCAGCGAGGTTGCCGCCGACGGAATCAAACCACACGATGTCGTCACGACCGTTGTCATCGAGATCACCGCGAGGTGCATCAATCTTGAAGCTCGCGACAGCACCGCGATTGGTCGCGGTGGTATCTGCGCCCGGAATGCCCACGAGCATGCGTTCGCCATGCAGCGCAACAGCACTGCCGAGTTGCACGCCTGTTGCTGGTGCACTGTTCACAAACCGCGCACCGACCTGACTTACAGTCGTGTTCAATCCAATGCGGTAGAGGCGCGCACAACCTGCAGTGGTCACACCCGCAACGGTTGCGTTTGGCGATCCGACTGCGCACCATCCGTCATGGGCTGCGAGTGCACTTCCGAAGCCTTCGCCCGCGGTAGCACTTGCGGGGATCACTAGATTTGCCACGGTAAAACCGCCTGCAATCGAGTAGTAGTAGAACTGCACCGATCCGGAGGCAATCCCCGCGGAGGTCGTGCCAGGTGCACCGACCCAAAGGCAATCCGTGGTGCCGAGATCCGACAACGCAACGGCGCTTCCGAACAATTCGCCCGCTTGCGGCGCGGGTGCATTCAGCAGACCGAGGAGCGACCACGTTCCGCCAGAGTTTCCATAGAGATAAGCGGAGCCGCGCGCGGTGTTGCGTTGTGGCGCACCGATGAGCACGCGATCGCTGCCGTGCGTTGCAACGCTGTATCCAAATTGATCACCTGCCACGCCGCCGCTCGCTGTGATCTTGATGCCGACGGAGAATGTGTTTCCTGAGGTGTTGCGGAAGATGTACACGGCACCTTGATTCGCGTTCCCACCGACATCGGCTTGCGATGCGCCGACGATCACAGTGTCGCCATCGATGGCTACGCTTTGACCAAAGAGATCAGTTGCGGCTCCATCAGATGCAGTCAACCTTGCGATTTGAGACCACACAGTTCCGGTCTTCCGGAAAACGTAGGCCGCGCCTGTGCCAGCAGCGTTCGGTGCGCCGACAACGACCGTTGAACCGGTGATCGAAACGCTCGAACCAAATCCATCGCCGGCGACACTCTCTGTTCCTGTGAGTGTCGTTGTGAAAGCCCACACACCCGAAGAGGCTCGATCGAAGATGGTCGCAGTCCGTTGACCGCTTGCGCCGACGACAGCAGTGCCGCTCGTCATCGCAACTCCGCTTCCGAACGCGGCGTTTGCAGCTTCGACGGTGGGTGCGAGCAACTGTCGTTGCGCGCGAGTGACAGTCTGCGCGAGACTATGCGTTGCGAGAAGGCTGACGCAGGCGACTGTGCAGGCGAGAATTTTGGGTACGAACATCACGGAAAAGTTCCTCAAGGGAGCGGGAAAGTGCAACAGGGCAACAGTTTAGGAGAGCGGGATACGTCGCTTCTAGATACAAGTGCGTCGAATCGTAAAAAAAAGCCCTCGGCGTGTGCCGAGGGCTTAGGTAACTGTTATGTACTGCGTTCGCGCTGAAACTCGCGCGAGACATCAAACCTCGCCGTTGGCTGGCGGCTGTCCGCCCTGACCGCCGCGGCCACCTTGACCACCACGACCGCCACCAAACTGCTGACGCATCGCATCGCGTGCTGCTGCTGCTTCTGCATCATCGATGGTGCCGTTCTTGTCCGCGTCGAAGCGTTCAACAAGTTGCTTGCGTTGTTCTTCTGGCATTCGCTCAAGCATGCGCGCGACAGTCGCTGCAGTTGCTTGACCGCCGCCACCTTGTCCGCCACCTTGTCCGCCGCCTTGACCACCACGACCACCGCGACCTGTTTGCGGCATCAACGCGAGTTGTTCTGGTGTGAGCAGTGCCTTGAGCTTCTCTTGATAGTTCTCGCCGATCTTTCGCTTCTGATCGGTGACTTCGCGCGTGGTGTCGTTGCCTTGCTGGCCACCCATGCCGCGACCCATTCCACCGAGCATGCCGCTGATACCCGACGACATCATCGTGACGGCGCGCTCGCTTGCAGTGATGAGCTCTTCTGGCTCTGTTTGCTTCGTGAGTGTGTAGAGTCGATCGTTGATCGGACGAATCTCGTTGGCGTATCCCGCTTCGAGTTCGGAGATTGCGGAGAGCACTGCAGAATCAAGTCCCTCGAGCTTCTTCGCTGCTTCGAGCATGCGTGTTGTTTGCGTTGGTCCGTACACACGCTCAAAAGCATTTGCGAGGATGCTCTGATTGAGTGCCTGCGCTGACGCGGTCTCGCCGAGTGCGCCAACCATTTGTGCGCGGAATGATTCGTTCACATCACGCACCGCAGCGCGGAGTTGCACTTGCTGCTTGATGATGCGCATCGCTGCCTCAGTCTCGGCACCGATCATCGCTTTGAACAATCGACCGCTTGACTCCGTGACGAAATCGTTGCGCGCGCGAAGTGCAGTATCGAGTTGTGCTTCGTAGGTATCGAAGAGTGGCTCAACCTTCGCGAAGTCTTCGACAGGAAGGCGCGCGTCGTCCACCACCAGGAAGAGGTTGGTGGATTCACCAGAAAGTCGGCCACGCGGCAGGGTCTTCTCGCGAGTGAGGAATCGCTGAAACGGATCCCAGTTCACCATCTGCGAGTCATCAAGCGTGACCTTCACGCCATCAATGAACGCCTTCTTGAGTTCAAGCTTCTTCGCTTGCAAGACTTCGAGTTCAGCGAGAATCGTTGCGAATGCGCCCTTGATTTCACCATCAATTCCAGTCGTTGCTGCTTCCTTTTGCATTTCCGCGGCGGATTGCTCCATGCGAGAACGCCAGAAATCGCGGCGCTGATCATCGGTCATCTCGCCGTTCTCTTCAGCGACGCGCATGTCTTCGCGCATCTTTTCCATGCGAGCGGACATTTGCTCTTGGCGCTCAGGCGTCATGAACGATTCCATGAGCTGACGGCCAATATCCATCATCGAGCCTTGCACGCGCTCCATCTCGGGTTGGTACGCAGTCTCGTAGTCTTCGAACAATTGCTCGACAACGTCGCTCTGAATTTCGTCAAGCGTCAGTTGTCGAACGAAGAGTTGAAGGTCGCGACGCGCAAAGTCTGGTTCGAGTGCATCGCGGACATCGCGCATTCCTGCACCACCACCACCACC
>JGI25928J51866_1000226_pt1 | contig 13382 bp, 8 predicted proteins | sample LauGreFBDMM110DN_2_FD_51866 | JGI IMG/M metagenome (IMG submission 51866)
GAGCACAACCAGCCCGGCAATCAGCACAACAGACAGCAGCCCGATGCGCTTCAAGTCCGAGCGGATGTGCGTGTAGTCGGCAGCAATGTCCTCACGCTTTAATGCGCCAGAAGCGGCGCCAGCTGCATAGCTGGCGGTGCCGGCTGCAGCGGGCAGAGTGCGTTTGCGGCGGTCACGTTTGGTCATCGAGGATTGCTCATTTACGCCCTAATCATACCGTAAAGCGCGCGCACATTACGGGCCCGCCTGCAGCTCGGCAAACACTGCAATGCGCTTGGTATCCACCAAGTACGGGTAGCATGAGATCAACGTCAGCGTGGACGCGGTAGTCGTGGATAAGACGCGCACGTCAGTCGGTTCCACAACTTCGCTCCCAGTAACGCGATAAGTAAACCTTTCCGTGGTGGTTTGCAGCGCAATAATATCGCCGGCCTGCAGCTTGTCCAAATATCGGAATATCTCGCCAAAAATATCGTTGTGCGCAGACAGCACCAGATTGCCGGCCTGCCCAGGGTCAGTCGTGCCCAACATTTGGCCCACGCCCTTCTTCAGCTGCTCCCAGCTGTCCCCGCGCACCACGGGTGCATCAACGCCGATCGTGCTGATTTGAATGCGCACCGCCTGACGCGGGCCGGGCGTTGGCGGTATCGCAATTGGCTGCGCTGCTTGCACAAGCGGCCGCAAGTGCTCGGGGATTTCCGCTTCATTGAACTGTGCTCCGCCGGCAGCATTGGGCGGAGTGTGGCCGCCCGGCAAAACTACGGCCGTGATGCTGGGCGTGGGAGCCGGCGTGGCTGCGCCGGCCTGCATCACTTGCTGCGCTTCGCGGTTTAGCAGGTTGCGGTCAGCCCATAGCTGGTAGCCAAAGTAGATCAAGCCCGCAACCGCAAGTATCTCGATGATTGCAAGCAGTGCATTTCCCACCCAGCCCAAGCGCAGAAAGCGCCAGCCCGTCGGCTGGTGTTCGCCTTCAGCAAATTCCAGCTCGGCGCTGCCGGGCAATGCGCGCCCCGCATCGCGGTATCGCCGCAAGCGGTCCGCACGCACCGCAGCGCGCCGCACAGAAAGCACACGCTCCAGCTCTTCAATCGAGAGGTCGCCAACGCGGCGCCGATCCTTCATAGCCACATCCGGGCAGCAAGCCCGCGGCCGTGCATCAAAGCTTCCATGCCACGGCAAAAACCTCGCGCTCAAAAAACCAGCGGAAAGGCGGCCAGCGAAAAGACATATGCCGCAACATGGCCAGCGGCGCACGCTCGCGGCGGTTTTGCGGCGGGCTCTCCAGCCACACCCGGCTGCCGAAACCCGCTGCGCGCAGCGCGCGCCACAAACTCAACGCACTCTGCTCGTTGACGTGCACCTCCACATTGGCGGGCGTGTTTAGCGCGCGCGGGTTGGCGGGATAGTGCGTGCCGCCGATGCGCCGCATGGCGCGCACCAGCGGATAGGCAAAACGGTCGTACCATGCGTTGGGCGCCGTATGCAGTACAAACAACCCGTCGGCATGCAGCACGCGCCGCACTTCATCAAACGCAGCTTTCATTTCCCATGGATACAAATGCTCCACCACATCAAACATCAGCACCCGGTCGCAGCTGCTGCTGGGAAACGGCAGGCGCTTGGCATCTGACTGCGCCACGCCGGCCGGCGCAGCCGCGCTGCCATCAATCACGTGCCGGCTCAGCTCCACCGCCACGGGCGCATAGTCCACTCCAAACGCAGCTGCGCCCAGTGCTGCGCAGTGGCGCAAGATCTCGCCCCGGCCGCAGCCCACATCCAGCACGCGCATGCCGGGCGTCACCTGCGCCACCGCAAAGGCAGCCTGCAGCCGGCGCGAGAGGCGCGCACCGTTGGTTTCATTAAATTCGTCAAAGCCTTCGCACGCTTCCCGGAAATATTCCTCGGTGTACAAGTGCGCGGAAAGCGCGGGGCGGTTTGGGGCTGGCATAAAAAATAATTATAGCGACGCGCTCAGCGCGCTGCCGGCCGTGGCAGCAGCTGCTGGGCCTCCGGCACGCGCGCCAGCAGCAGCACGCCAAAATAAATTGCGGCACCAAACACGGCGGGCAGCGCCACCAGCAGCAGCTCGCCCGCCAGCCCGCCAAACGCCAGCCAGCGCTGCAGCAGCTCCAAGCTTGCAAGTGTGCCGGCCGCCATCAAGGCCGCGGCTCCGCATGCCTGCAGCGTAATGCGCAGCAAGCCATTTCCCGCCAGCGTGCCCACGCGCGCGTGCAAAAACCACCACATGCACAATGCATGCGCCGTGAGCTGCACCGCGTTTGCAACAATCAAGTCCTGCAGGCGCATGGGCCGAAAGAGCGCGGGCCCCAGCGCAGCCGCAAGGTAAACGCCAACGCCCGCCAGCCCAACCATGGCCGGTGTCCACGCATCCTGGCGCGCGTAAAATGCATTCACCAGTGGCAGGTCCACCGCAGCCGCAACCACACCAAGCAAATACAGGCGCAGCACAATCACGGTCATCTGCGTATCCGCCGGCAGGAAGCCACCGTGCTCAAAGAGCAGGCGCACAATTGGGCCAGCCAGCACATACATGCCCGCAACAGCCGGGATGATGAGCATAATCACCAGGCGCAGCCCGTGCGCCAGGGTTTGCAAGAACTCGCGCTGCTCCACCGCCGCCGCCTGGCGCGCAAGCGTGGGCAGGATGGCAGTTGATACAGCAATCGAAGTCAGCCCCAATGGAAACTGCATCAGCGTCGTGGCATAGCCCATCCAGGCAATGCTCTGGTCGCCGGTGCTCGAGGCCAACCGATACGACACGGCGCGGCTGACCATGTCCACCAGCAGCCCCAGCACAATCGGCAGATACAGGCGCGCAATGCGCTGCAAGGCGGGCTGGCGCCAGTTGAACACTGGCACCAGGCGCGCATCCAGCAGCCCGCTAAACTGCAGCAGCAGCTGCAGCACTGCACCGCACAACATTCCGCCCGCCATGGCGTACACGCCATACTGGCGCGCAAACAGCAGTGTTGCTGCCACAATCCCCAGGTTAAACATGGCGGCATTGAAAGCCGGGCGCGTGAAGCGCTGCAGTGCAAACAATAATCCGGCCAGAATGCCCGCCAGATTCAGAAACAACATGGTGGGCAGTGTCAGGCGCAGCAAGCTTGTGGTGAGCTGCAGAGATGCGGGGCTGAGGCCGCCGCCCACCAGCCACGCCAGCTGCGGCGCAAACAATTCGCCCAGCAGCGTCAACACCGCCAGCGCAATCGCGCTGATGGTGAGCAGGAATGACGCCACCTGCCACAACTCCGCGCGGCGCTCGGCGCGCGCATACTCGCTGAAGACCGGCACCAGCGCTGCACTAAGCATGCCGCCCGCCAGCAAATCGTAAATCCACATTGGCACCTTGGCTGCCATGTCAAAGGCGCTCACCGCACCGCTGGCGCCAAAATAGTTGGACTTGACCGTGTCACGCACAAGCCCCAGCACACGCGATGCCACGTTGCCCGCCGCAATCATGCCGGCAGCGCGTGTAACCCCGGCCATTTCGGCCGGCGCGTCTGTTCCCGATTTTTGCAAGATTAAGTGCGGTGCTGCGCGCAGCGCCAAGGCCGGCGGCTAGGCCAGCACATCCTTCACGGCGCGCGCCACATCGCGTGATACGCCGCGCACCTGCGCCAGGTCTTCCAGCTCTGCCGAGCGAATGCCATCGATTGAACCAAAGTGCTTGAGCAGCGCCTTGCGGCGCGCCGGCCCAATGCCCGGAATCGCATCCAGCTGTGAAGCCAGCCCGGTGCGCGTGCGGCGCGCGCGATGCAGCGTCAAGGCAAAGCGGTGCGCCTCGTCGCGGATGCGCTGCACAAGGAACAGCCCCGGCGAACGCCGCGGCAGCATGATTGGCGCAGCGCGCCCCGGCACAAAAAGTTCTTCATTCTGTTTGGCCAGGCTGGCCAGCGCCACCTGCCCGCTCAAGCCAAATGCCTGCAGCACCTCCACCGCCACGCCCAGCTGGCCCTTGCCGCCATCCACAATCAACAGTTCCGGCAGGCGCAAGAAAGACTCGTCTGGTTTGTGGCCGGGCGCATGCTGCGCAGCGTGCAGGTCCTGCCAGCGCTGCAGGCGGCGCGTTAACACCTCGCGCATGCTGGCGTAATCATCAGGGCCGGCCACACTGCGAATTACAAAGCGCCGGTAGTGGCTCTTGGCGGGGGTGCCTTGATGGAACACCACCATGCTGCCGGTGGCTGCGGTTCCCTGCGTATTGGAAATGTCGAAGCACTCGATGCGCGTGGGCGGCGCCGCCAGCTCCAGCCCGGCTTGCAGCTCTGCCAGTGCCGCCTCCTGCTTGTGCGTGTCCGCCTGCCATTGCGCGCGCAGCCCGCCCAGCGTCTCAGTTGCATTTTCCAGTGCCATCTGCACCAGCTTGCGCTTGTCGCCGCGCTGCGGCACCACCAGAGAAACCTTCTGGCCGTTGCGCTTGTCACGCAGCCAGCGCTCAATGATGGTGGCCTCCGCCACCGCTGCGGGCAGCAGCACCTCGGCGGGAATATGCGTGGCCTTGTGATAAAACTGCTTCAGGAACGCACCCAGCACCTCGGTGTCGTTCTCCTCTGCCACGCCCTCCAGCAGGAAGTGGTCGCGCCCGATCAGCTTTCCACCGCGCACAAAAAAAACCTGCGCACATGCGTCGTTGTCCTGGCGCGCAAACGCAATTACATCTGAGTCCAAATGCTGCTGTGAAATTACCTTTTGCTTTTCCACCACGCGTTCAATGGCCAGCAGCTGGTCGCGCAATGTGGCAGCGCGCTCAAAGTGCAGCTTCTCGCTGGCACTGCCCATCTCCACGCGCAAGCGCTCCACCACTTGCGCCGTCTCGCCCTGCAAAAAGCGGCTGAGGTCCGCTGCCATTGCGCGGTACTGCTCCTGCGTGGCGCTGCCAATGCAGGGAGCCATGCACAGGTGAATGTCAGCGTACAGGCAGGCGCGCGCATCCGTGCCGGTTATGTCGCGGTCACAAGTGAGATATGGAAAAAGCTTGCGAAGCACATCCAGCGTCTGGTGCACCGCCCACGAGCTGGTATACGGCCCAAAATAGCGCGCGCCATCTGTATCCACGCGGCGCGTCACGGTAACTTTTGGAAACGCATCCTGCCAGTGCACCTTGATATACGGATACGCCTTGCCGTCCTTCCAGCGCACGTTGTAGCGCGGCTGGTGGCGGTTGATGAGGTTGTACTCAAGCAGCAGTGCCTCAAGCTCGGAGTTCTGGATAATCCACTCAATATCCACCACGCGCCGCACCAGCTCACGCGTCTTGCCGGAGTGGTCGCTGGATGCATGAAAATAAGAGCGCACGCGATTGCGCAGGTTGATGGCCTTGCCTACATAAATCACGACGCCGCCGGCGTCTTTCATCAAGTAGCAGCCCGGCTGCGCAGGCAAATTTGCCAGCTGCCCCTGCAGTTTNTCGCTCAAATCCATTGTTTTGATTTTAGCATGCGCATTTTTCAAAGCGGCCGGGCTGCTATAATCGGCGACCGTCCGTGTAAATAATGAAACGACAGATTCTAGTTTTCCTGCGTGGAATAGCAGCTGCCGCGCTGGCAGGCGGGCTGCTGGCTACGGCAGTGCAAGCTGCGCCCGCACNTGCCACCAACCTGCTGACCAACGGCGGCTTTGAGGACACCTTTGTCAGCGGCGTTGCTTCCGGCTGGACCAAGTGGGTGGTGTCAGGCAGTCCCACTTTCAAAAGCATCACTACCAGCCAGGCAGCCGCGCGCGTTGCCCANGGCGTCAGTGCGCAGCAGCTGGAAGTTTCGAACGGCACNTACACNGCCGGCATTCAGCAAACTGTAACCGGGCTTACCGCCGGCGCCACCTATCGCTTCACGCTCTCAGCGCATGCGTGGGCCAACTCCAGTGATGACAGCGCAGCGTCAAGCGGATCCATTACGCTGAAGGCCGGCATCGGGCAGGGCAACGCCTTCGCGTCAGATGCCGGGAATGTGTGGGCCTCTGCGCAGTACGTTAACAGCTACGGAACCATCAACGTGGAGGCTGTGGCGATCGGCACTAGCATTACCGTCTTTACCTTTGCATCCACAGCTGTGTCGCTAAAGCACAACGATGCTTATTTTGACAATGCGGCACTGGTTGTACTGAGCGCAAGCACTGCAACGCCAGCGGCTTCAGCTGCAACGCCGGTGGTAGCTGCGGCGCAGGTGAAAATAGCACCCACAAATTTTGCGGTTCCCACCGCCGATGCCAGCGGACAGCAGTTCTGGGTGGTCCAACCGGGCGATACACTGGTCCGCATTGCATCCATAGTGTGCGGCAACACGCCGGAATGCCTCGAAAAACTTAAATCACTCAACCCCGGTGTCACCAGAATGCTTTCACTGGGCCAAAAAATTATTGTGGGGCAGGCGGACACGGCGTTAATACCGGCAACGCCCGCGGCCGCAGCTGAGACGCCAACNCCCGACCCGGCTGCAACTGCTGTCGTTGCCGAAGTCACCGCCACCGTGGCGGCTGAGCCAACCGTCGAGCCAACTGCGGAAGCGCTGCCCACAGAAGCNCNTTCGGGCGCNATTTGTGTGCAGCTCTATGATGACCTAAANGGCAACGGTGTGCTGGATGCCGGCGAAGGCCAGGTGAAAGGCGGCGTGTTCACAATTACGGATACCGGCAGCAGCAAGACGTTGGGCACCTACACCACCGGCGAAAAACCTGAGCCGTACTGCTTTGAAAAATTGCAGCCGGCCAATTACCGCATTGCACTGCAGGCACCCGCAGGTTACCTGTCCACCACGCGCGTGGAATGGGACCTGACCTTGGCAATGGGCAGCACTGCAAACCTGGAGTTTGGCGCGCAACTCGGTGGTGCCGCGCCCACGCCAACCGCCGTTGCAGGCGCTGCCAAACAGCCCGCGTGGCTGGGCCCGCTGGTGGGTGCACTGGGCGCAATGCTGCTCTTGGGCGGTGCCGGCCTGGCCGGCTACCTGCTGCTCACACGCCGCCGTTAGCGCGCGGCGCTGCGCCGCACGGCATGCGCTGCGCGCCTGACACTGGCGCACCGTAATGCGCGCCACTCCCAACTTACCCGCCGCCCGCTACTGGCAAACCCATGCGGGCCTCATGCTGCTGCTGGCCGCCTGCATTGGGTTGGGCAGCGTGTACGCCGTCACTACGCCGCTCTTCGACGCCTCAGACGAAGTTTGGCACTATCCAATGGTCAGGCATATTGCAGACACCGGCAACCTGCCGGTGCTTGACCCCGCTGACCCCGGCCCGTGGCGCCAGGAGGCCGGCCAGCCGCCGCTCTACTATTTCTTGATGGCGCAGGCAACGCGCTTCATTGACACAAGCGACATGGCCCGCGTGCGCTGGCTGAATCCACATGCGGACGTGGGCATTCTCACAACGGATGGCAACCGCAATCTGGTGGTGCACACGGCAGCGGAAAGCTGGCCATGGCATGGCACCGCGCTGGCCGTGCGTGTCATTCGATTGTTGTCCGTGCTGCTGGCGGCTGGCACGGTGTGGTGCACCTACGAGATTGGGCTGGCCGTGCTGGCGCGCGACCGCTGGCTGGCTGCCTGTGCAGCGGGCTTTGTGGCCTTCACGCCCATGTTTCTATTTATCTCTGGCACCGTGAACAACGACAACCTTGCCATGCTGCTGGCCAGCCTGATAGTGTTGCTGCTGGTGCGGATGGCGGCTGCACCGGCAGCTGCTAGTGTGCGCCAGCCCGCAGCGCATGCGCTGCTGGGCTTGCTGCTGGGCTTGGGTGCACTCTCCAAGCTTTCACTGCTGGCGCTGTTCCCGGTTGCTGCGGCGGTGATTGGCGTGCTCCAGATTGCAGACTGGCGGTCCCATGCGCAGCGCGGCGCACCCGGCAGCATGCAGCGCCACGCACTGCGCTTAACGCGCATGCTGCTGCTGGTGTTTGGCATTGCGGCACTTGCTGCCGGCTGGTGGTTTGTGCGCAACCTGCAGCTTTACGGAACGCCCACCGGCCTCAACCAGTTTGTGGCGGTGTTGGGTGTGCGTTCCCATCCGGCGGGCTTGCAGCAGCTGTGGAGCGAGCGCGAAGGATTCATGCGCACATTCTGGGGATTATTCGGCGGCGTGAATGTTCCGTTTCCCGGCTGGGTGTACAGCATGCTAAATACATTTGCACTTGTGGCAGGCAGCGGCGCATTCATTTTTGCAGGGCGCATGGCCCGGCGCAGCGCGCTGCACAGCTGGCTGCCGCTGGCTGTCATCATTGTTGCTCCGCTAGCCGTGTTCGTAGCACTGCTGCGCTGGTCCACTTTCACATGGTCATCGCAGGGGCGCCTCATGTTTACCGCCATCCAATCGCTGGCAGTGCTATTTGCTGCGGGCATTGCCGCATGGTTCCCCGCCCGCTGGCGCACGGCGCGCAATGTGTGCCTAAGCGTGCCGGTTTTGGCAATGCTGGCACTGAGCGCAGCTGCGCCCACATGGGTAATTGCACCNGCCTACGCAGCGCCCGCGCCGGCAGACCTGACGNNAATGAANCAAACCGTTGGCGCGGGCTTTGGCACGCCGCCATCCATGCGCCTGCTGGGGTACACATTGGGTGCCACACAAGTGCAGCCCGGCGACGATGCAGAGCTGACCCTTTACTGGCAGGTGCTGGCGCCCATGCAGCGCGATTGGAGCGTGTTCGTGCATCTGATTGATGAGGCGCAAACGATTGTTGCGCAGCGCGACACTTTCCCCGGCCTTGGCCGGCAGCCCACGCGCCTGCTGCAGCCCGGGCAGCTGCTGGCAGACCGCTATGTACTGCGCGTTCCGCAAACCGCATGCGCCCCGGCGCGCCTGCAAGTGCAAGTGGGCCTGTATGACTTTGCCACTGGCGAGCGCCTGTTGACTGATACTGGCGCCGAGTATGCGCTCCTGGCCGAGCTGCCGCTGCTGGCAGCAGCCGGCGGTGTGCCCAACGCACTTGCAATCAACCTTGAAAACCAGGTGCAGCTTAGCGGCTACGAACTTGGCCCGCGCACGCTGCATGCCGGCGACGCGCTGCGGCTGACATTGCACTGGCGTGCATTGCGCGCGCCCGCCGCCAATTACACTGTGTTTGTGCAAGTGCGCGGCACCGGCGACCAAGTGTGGGGGCAGCATGACGGCTGGCCACTGGACGGCAACGCGCCCACCGCAGCGTGGCAGCCCGGGCAAGACTACGCCGACGCGCACACACTGCAGCTGGCTGCAAACACACCACCCGGCACATATGCCGTACAAGTTGGCATGTACAACGACCGTGATGAGCGCCTAACCGTGATCAGTGCCGGCGGCGAATGGGGCGACAATTTTGTCACGCTGTGCCCCATCCGCGTTGCATCACCAGATTAAGCCCGGATGCTAAACTTTCCAAATGGGGGTGGCGCGCATAAATCACCGCCAACCCACACAGTGCTGGTCAAACTCCACCTGCCATGCCCCCTGAACTGAGCCGCTGGCTGCGCAACAGCGCGGCCGCACACTGCGCAATCCTGGCCGGGCTGTGGGCGCTGTTCTTCTGGCGCTACTTTGCAGCGCCGCCCAACCAGGTGGTTTTTCCGGACGGGGACTTCACGCAGCAGTTTTTTGTGTTTCGCTCGCTGGCGTTTCGCGAACTTGCAGCCGGGCGGCTGCCGCTGTGGACCGACTGTTTCTTTGGCGGCTATCCCTTCCATGCCGACCCGCAGGCGCAGCTGTTCTACCCGCCGGTGTGGCTGAGCTTTGGCTTGCTGCGCCTGCTGGGCTACGGCCACTTTCCGCTGCTGGCGCTGACCGCTGAAACAGTTGCCCATTATTTAATTGCCGGGCTGGGCGCCTACGCATTTCTGCGCGCCGAAACCGGCCGCGGCTTGGCGGCACTGGCGGGTGCGCTTGTATTCGCCTTCGGCGGCTACCTCACCGGCTATCCCCCGCTGCAAACCGGCATCCTGGAAACAGCAGCGTGGCTGCCATTGCTGCTGCTCGCCATGCGGCGCCTCGCGCTGCATGCGGACGCGACGTCGCGCGCAATCGCAACCGGTTTGCTGGCATTGATGTTTGCCGCCGGCCACCCGCAAAGTTTTCTGCTCTGCGGTTATCTGGCAATTGCATACTTTTTNTTTTGCGGGCGCGCTNCCGGCAGCCCATGGCCGGCGCTGCTNTGGCGGCTGGCACCCGTGCTGCTNCTGGGCNCGCTGATATGTGCGGTGCAGCTGCTGCCGCAGGCGCAATACCTTTCGCTGTCCACGCGCAGCAGCCTGCCGTACGCGGAGCTGGCGCACGGCTTTCCGCTGCAGGATCTGGCGCAGCTTGTAGTTACCGGACTCGTCAGCCGCTGGCAGCCATTGTTCATGGGCATTCTGGGGTTGACGCTGGCGCTGCTGGCTGCGACTGCCGTGCCAACGGCTGCCGTGCGCTTTTGGGTGGTGGCTGCACTTGCCGGCGTGCTGCTTGGCTTTGGCAGCAGCCAAGGCGCGTACGGGCTGGCGTACTGGATCCTGCCGGGCTACAGCCTGTTCCGCGGGCAGGAGCGCGCCGCACTGGTTGTGGCCATGTCCGGGGCTGCGCTGGTGGCGCATGGCGCTGCGCTGCTACTGGGCGCGCTGCCGCGCCGCAGCCGGCGCGCAGTTGCAAAAGCAGCGCGGCTGCTGCGCAGCATGACGCTGCCTGTAATTGTGCTGCTGCTGGCGGTGCTGCTGCTGGCCCGCGGTGATGCAGTCAAGTGGGGCGAACTGCCGCCGCGCTTTGGGCTGCTGCTGCTGGGCGTGGCGCTGGCAGCCATCACACTGGCAGCGCGCCCGCTGCGCAGCTGGTTCCCGGGGATGCTGCTGACGGTGCTGGCGCTTGAACTGTTCGCCGCAAACAGCGCCACAAACGCGGTGGCCCCATTCGAAACATATCCATACCGGCCGATGCTTGCGGCACTGCAGCAAGATGCCGGCACCGGCCGCTGGTTCAGGGTGCAAGACGATGCGCGCATGAACGGGCACTGGGCGTGCATGTATGGCCTGCGCGAGTGGGGCGGCATTTCGCCGATCCGGCCGCGCATGTGGATGGAGTTTGACGCCTACGCCGCCGAGGACGTGCGCTTCAAGCTGCTGGGTGTGGACTATCTGGTGTCTTGGAAGATGGAGCCGGGCACGCGCGAAGGACTGCCACTGGCAGCGCAAACGCTGTACCACGGGCCCGCACCCGAGGGCGACGCCAAGGTGTACCGCCTGCCCTTCACCGCGCAACGCGCTTGGGTGGCCAGCAAGGTGCAGCGCCCGGCCAACCCGGAAGAATTCTGGCAGCTGCTGCGCACACCCGGTTTTGATGCGCTGGGCACGGCGCTGGTGGATTCCGCAGCGCCAGCCGGCCTGCAGCCGGGCACGGGCAGCGCCGCGGTAAATAGCGACCAACCGGGCGCACTGCAGCTCACGGCGCAGAGTAGCGCAGCGGGATTGCTGGTTGTGTCTGAAGCCTGGTACCCGGGCTGGATGGCCAGCGTAAACGGCGGCGCCTGGCAGCCCAGCATTCCAGTAAATGGTTTTGTGCAGGGCGTGGCACTCCCCGGCGCCGGAACCCATACTGTGCAATTGCAATACCGGCCGCGCGCACTGCAATGGGGCGCAGCGCTCTCGCTGCTGGGGATTGCGCTGGCAGTGTTTCCGCTGCTGCGGCGCAAGCCCGGCCGCAGCGCTGCAACTACCGCATAATGGCTGTGCGCCGCGCAATGCGCTTGTGCTGGCGCACGGACACGCAGCATTGTCCGCGCCCGCGGCCACAGCAATGCAGTTGACCACTACTCCGCAAACAAGCACCCGCTGGCCACCAGCGCCGTTGCTGCTGGGCGCAGCCATCGCAGTGTTGGCCGTGCTGGCGGGGGCCTTGCTTGGCTATGCCGGCGCACTTGTAACGCTGGCTGTTTTTGGCGCGCTGGCGCTGGTGCTGTGGGCGCTGGCCAGCCTGGAGGTGGCGCTTTGCGCCGTGCTTGCCATCATCACCCTGCTGCCGTTCGGCACGCTGCCGTTCAAGTTTGTGCTCACACTTACGCTGCTGGATGTGGCGCTGGCGGGCGCGCTGCTGGTTTACCTGTGCCAGTGGATGGCCGGTTACCGCCGCCACCTGCTGGTGACACCGGTGCACGCGCCGTTGCTGGCGTTTGCAATGGTGTGCGTGGTGGCGTTCGTCAGCGCGCTGGCGCACACTGCCTTCACACCCAACCTGGCGCGCCGGTTTGTGGAGTTTCTGCTGAGTGTGTTCTTTGCCGTGCTGGTGGTGGAGCATGCGCGCACGCTGCGCGCGCTAAACCGCCTGCTGCGCGTGCTGCTGTTGCTGGGCAGCGCCAGCGCCGCAATTGCGCTGGCGCTTTACCTGCTGCCGCCCGCAACCAGCGAACGCGGCCTAAACGCCCTCGGCCGCCTTGGCTATCCCACGGGCAGCGTGCTGCGTTATGTGGAGGACGATTCTGAAAATGCACAGCGCGCCATCGGCACGGCGGTGGACCCCAACGCACTGGGGGGCATGCTGGCCGTGTTGGGTGCGCTGACTGCCGCCCAGCTGGCAGCTGCCCGCCCGTTGGCCGGCAGGCGCTGGCCGGCATACCTGCTGCTGGCATTGCTTGCCACAGCGCTGCTGCTCACTTACTCGCGCGCTGCAATGGCCAGCCTGCTGATTGTGCTGCTGGGAATTGCGCTGCTGCAGCAGCGCCGCCTGCTGTGGCTGTTGGCGCTCGGCGCCGCACTCGTGCTGCTGCTGCCGCAAGCCCAGGCTTATGTGCTGCACTTTGGCGCCGGCTTGCGCGGCGAGGATCTCGCCACCCAAATGCGTTTCGGGGAATACAAGGACGCGCTTGAACTTATCGGGCGCTATCCATTTCTCGGCGTTGGCTTTGGTGGCGCGCCAGATGTTGATTTGTACCTGGGCGTGTCCAGCGCGTATCTGCTAATGGCGGAGCAGACCGGGNTGCTGGGCTTGGCAGCTTTTGCGCTGGTGCTGGCCACCACNCTNGGCTGGGCAGCCGGCCACGCGCGTNGCGCGCTGCACAACACGGCGCTTGCGCCGGCATGGCTTGGCGCGCATGCCGCNCTGGTGGCTGCCCTGGTGATCAGCATCTTTGACCACTATTTTGTGCATCTGGACTTCCATCCGCTGCAAACACTATTTTGGCTGGTACTGGGCCTCGCCCTGGCGGCTACCCGGCTCGCGAGCCTGCCCGAAGGTGACGCTGCGCTAAGCGCGTAAAGAACTGAAGCGGAAATTCAACACTATCCAGCTTGCGGGAGCGCAGGTTAGAAATAGACAAAACTTAAATCGCAGTTTCAACACCAGCACTCCGCATCCCCAAGCACCAACTGTTCTCCGCGAGAAACGAGCGCGCACTCTCGCACGCTGCGCCCCTCGCACGAATACGCCACCAAAAAGTC